>Ga0180438_10008174_pt1 | contig 13378 bp, 15 predicted proteins | sample SS_ome_12_FD_132455 | JGI IMG/M metagenome (GOLD analysis project Ga0180438, IMG submission 132455) | Hypersaline lake sediment archaeal communities from the Salton Sea, California, USA - SS_3_D_2 metaG | ecosystem: Environmental > Aquatic > Non-marine Saline and Alkaline > Hypersaline >... | reverse complement strand
CTACTTAAAAGGCTTGGAGAGGTTCAAGAGCAGCAAATTAAGCAATATACTGAGCAGATTACGATCTATCGTAGACAAGCTAAAGAGCTTAGATCTGAGCTTCGCAAAAAGACTACATTTTGGGAAAAAACAGGACATTTCGTACTTGGGGCAGCGGTTACTAGTATAATCGGCTATGGGACTGTGAAAGCTTTAAAATAGGTACAGAGAAATACCCTAACCCTACCCTTTATAAACAGAAATATCGGCTTATTTGGACGCTAAGGAGCTAATTTGAAAGACTTTCTATACAATATAAAACATAATATAAAACAAATGTGGTTTTGGGCTTGGAATATGAGAAATGTTCCAAATTGGTGTGGAACTACTACATATTACGTAATGTATTTACAACTATCTAGAGTATATGATTGTATGTTGAATGATAGTCATTTAGTATGGAATAGTAATCCTAATACTAAGGGTATGAGAAGGCTTGCTGAAGCTAGAGACTTATGTTTTGATTTATATGGTGATAATTATAATAAATGGCTACAATGGCTATTTCGTACACATAAACCTGCAGTTGAGAAAAATGGGGAATTATATTCTAGACTTGAAAGAGAGGGTAAACCTATACCAAAAAAGTTATATTATTTTTATCTAAAAAAAGCTAATGAAAAAGATGCTAAAGAGTATGCAAATAAAAGACAAAGGTTATTTACACTTTTAGATAAATATATAGATAGTTGGTGGGATTGATATGAGATGTGGAAAATGTGGAGCAAAAAAGAGGAAAGTTATAAATCTACAAGGTAGATCTATTCCTTATAAGTCTTACGAATCATTAAAAATAACTACGGATGTTTGGGTAATGGGATGTTACTATTGTGATAATTATATGATCGGTCCAGGTGATGCTAAAAGGATCGACGAAGCATGTGAAACTTCTATATATCATCAAAGTCATTGGTATAAATACCAACATAAATATATGTTAGGTATTTGGATAATCTTATGTATAATTGGTACTATTAAGTTGGAGTTAATATGAGATTTGAAGATTTACTTAAGATACCTGAAATTCAACATTTTACTGCTCCACCAGAGGATGGTGACTATGATGCTCACACACAAGCTGCTATGAAAGCTGTATTTGAGTATCAACAATCTAAAATTGATCAATTAGACATATATATTACACATCTATTAGAAGATATAAAAGCTAGTATACAATCAATAGAAAGTTATTGGGATGAAAAAGAATAAACCCACAAAACAAGAATTGCTAAATGCCCTAAATACTGAAGAACAGGTAAAATGGACAGAAAAAGATGAAAATCTTAGGGATGTAGATCATTTTATACTTGACATTGGATTAGTTTGGGGTAAAATGAAATATGATAGGTTATTATTAGAACTTCTATATGAATACTGGTCTAAAAATCCAGTATCGTCTAAGCAATTTCACGCACACTTAGCCAAAAAGATTGGGACTGATAAAACTGGTAAATATACCATAAACGAATATAATCTTATTTGGACTAGAGAGCAAATCAAAAAGAAGATTGGTCCGATGTTAATGAAGCGAGTTGTACGTGAGCAGAAAATCAAAACCAAAAAAAAGAGATCCCCTTAAAACTAAAGATCAATCCCGATTGAGAAGACAATTTATTGATTATGACTATATCAAAAAGCTAAGTCCAGAAGAAAGAGAATTCCTTGCTAAATTTACTGATGAATACTACGGAGGTGGTGGATTTAAGCGTGGGGAAGATGGGAAATTTGACTATACTGATAATGTCCATAAAACTGATGAATTACGTAGAGATTGCTACAATAAAAACAATCAAAATCAACGCTGCATCTATTCTTTAGCAAAAACTACAAATAAGGTTTATGAACTTGAAGAAGCTATTACAAAAGCTGAAAATAGTGGGGAGAATTTGCAGGATTTATTTAATCTAAATCACGAGGATGATATAATTGAGCTTATTGATTCTCTTCTAGAAGAAGCTGAAGAGGGAGGAGAGTCCAGTTAATAAGGCTCCAGGTAGTGCCAACCAAAGCATAGCAAATTTAATTTTATCGCCAATATCTTTTCTTTTAGCTGCTTTATCTTCTTCCATTTTCTTTTGAAATGCATAATCTTCTGTCATTGCTTCTAGATGAGGAATTAATGGTATGAGTATAGCAGTAATTTTAGTATCTGCTGAAACATGATCTTTAACCATTTCCATGTGATTATCCATTTTACTTTCTATCTTAATTACAGATTTTTCTACATCTTCAACTTTATCGTTAACTTTATCGACTTTAGTTTCTAATCTGTTAAATCTCTCATCACTCATTCTCTTCTCCAGATTGTAACAATTCCATTAATTTTGATTTTATAGCAGGTTGTTGACTTGCTGAAAATAATAACGCATTTTTACTAGTTATGTCAGGAGCTTGTGCCACTTCGTTAATGAAATTACTCATTCGTTCACCTTCCTGACCAGGATACATTCTTCTAGCATTTAGTGAGAGTTTTTGTATTGCTGTTGCTGGAAGATTAGCAATATCTTTAACCATTCTAGCTGTACTACCTAATGCTGCGCCTGTTTTTACACCAGCTGCTTGAATACCACCACCAATAGCACTTTGGACACCTGGAGTACCAGCAATAACTTCACCACCTCCACCTCTAGCAGTTTGTCCAAGATCGATAAGTTTAGCTTTCTTTAGAATCTTATTTCCGAATCTATCTGCAAATCCTCGAGCTAATCCATCCATTTGATTTACGAAATGGATAAAATCTTGTTGTTTAACAACTTGACCTGGGTCAGCAATTTGTATTGCCATATCTCTAATAAACTTAGATGCTTGATTAACATCGTCTATATTTCTTGATAGTGTGTTAAGACTTGGAAACATATCGTTTAATGTTTCATAAAATAAAGCTTGTTGTTTCAGAGCTTTTTGATACGCTTGATCACCACTTTCAAGAGCAATGCGTTCCATACCCTTTTTAGTTAATAAATTTCTAGCTTCTGACATAGCTCTTTGGATAGTACCTGATCCTGCTGCTTGAGACATAGAGTTTATCTTTTTTCTCAAACTATGTAATTGTTCACCGGACATTAGCATTTTATTTATTGAATAGTCGGCTACATCTGTAGTAGCAACGTCTTTTACTTTTTCTGTTAATTTATCTTTAAAATTTAATAAAGCTTTTGCTGCCTCATCATCAACACTTTCCGCAATAAGATCATCAATATAGTTCATAACATTTGCTAAATCATCAGTTACGTCAATCTTATTTTGGTATTTACTAGCTATTTTAGTTACTTCATCATCTAGATCACGAGCAATTGTCTGTAAGGCTCCTTCACCATCTCCTAAAGCTTCTTTGGTCATATTTTTTAATTCTTCGGCATTTCTTTTTATGGAAGTTTTTCCTGCAAATGGAACCTTCTTATATGCTGTTTCTGCAGCATCTAACACTTTTTCTGCAATGGCAGATTGTTCTTTAGCTATTTCTACGCCCTTCTTAAGACCTCCTTTAATGAGTCCTGTACCTTTGCCAGCAACTTTAAGTCCACCTGTTAATACTGGTGCTGCAACTGCGCCTGTTAGAGCTTCTTTGGCAACATCTTTAACAAATTCACCAACTTCACCTTTAGTAAGATCAGCTTCACTTTTACCTACACCATATGCGGCACCAGCTTTTGCACCAGATTTCATTAATTGCTTTAAAGCTTGTTTAGCACCAACTTTACCTGCACTAGCTACTGCTGATGCACCACCTGTAAAAAATGCAGGGGCAATACCACCGGCTATTTCACTTGCTAGAGCTATTGAAGGATGTGCTTCCTCGCCAGCCTTTCTTCTAGCTTCTGCTTTATCTCGTTCGCTACGATACGTATCCATAATATCTTTTAATTGTGCTTCGCCAAATGCTGTCTCATAAGCGGCTTTTAACCCACCTTCAATTTCACCTGCACCTCCAAACAATAAACCTTCTGCTCCACTTCTTAATGCAGTTTCTATTTCACTTGGAATTTCAACTTGATCTTGAGGAGTATCTGAAGTTTTAAATTCTTCAGTATCTAACTCAACATCTTCAAATGAATCGAATTCTTTATCTAAATTGGACACTATTTTTTCAGTATCTAACTCAACATCTTCAAATGAATCGAATTCTTTATCTAAATTGGACACTATCTAACCTCTTCATAATTAGGATTACTTAGATATTTTTCTACTTTATCTTTTGGAACTTTTCTAGTAGCCCCATCACTCTTTCTTCGTATTGTAACTGTTTCACCCACTTGTGTTTGTTTTGATTCTACATTGCTTATTTTTTTTCCAAATCTAGCTTCAACATCTTCATACGACATATCATTTGGTTTGCCGAAATTTTGATATGCTTGTTCAATGTAATATTTTCTAGTACCTTCTAATTTTTTTCTAGCACCTGTTTGCATTATATAGTTAATATCTTTTAGATCTTTTGCTGTTAAATCACTTGTCTTTCCTTTAAAAGCACCACTAAAATAATCTAATACTTTACCACTAACATCAAATCTTTGAATATATCTAACAACATCAGCATCTGTTAATACACCAACTTCACCCATTGCTCTAGCCATTTTTGTACCTAAAGCACCAAGTGCTACTTTATTACCTTTCTTCATTGCATCTAATAATCCATCAGCTTGGTCAAAGGCAATTCCTTGTTTTCTTAAAGCTTTTACAACATCATCCCTTTCGAAATCTTTTACCACACCTCTTAGTTCTTTATCAAGTTTTCGTCGTTGATCTAACGTACGTCTTGCTTCTTCTTTTTCTCTTTGAGCATAATATCTATCTTCTTTGGCTCTTGCTATCTTTTCTCGTGAAGCTATCGCTCTTTCTTGCATTTGTTGATTAATTAGGGTTGGGGCAAATTTTTGAATTTCTGCAGCACTCATATTATCAGGAACATTTATTCCAAACACTTTACTAAGTTGATCTCTTGCATTTATAGACATATTAGAATTAGCATTATGTAATTCTTCTTTATTAAGAGTTTCTATATCTTGCTTTGCATTTTGTCTTATTGAGTTTACTATATTCGACATATCTGATTTTACTGGTGTTTTTTGTCCACTAGCTACTCCAGCAAAACCACCTAACATCTTTCCTATTCCTCCAATTGCATTAGCCCAAAACTCTTTATTTCTAGCTTCTGTTTTAGCCTCGTCCCTTAACTTCTGATAATCCTTATCATCTTCCATCATTTTAGTTTCAGGTTGACTTGCAGGTGCTCTTACAGGTGCAGCAGCTTTAGCTAACTCAACCAACTTTTCAATTGGCTTAGGTTCGGTACGTTGCTCCAAGACCTCAGGTTTTTCCATACTCATTGGATTTTCAACTTCTCTACTCATCATAGGTTCTTGCTTACCTTCCATATAATCTAGAAGTTTTCGATCATTTTCTGGTATTTCCATGCTCATTGGACCGATAACAGATGAAGGAGTAGGAGCTGATTGCTCTACTTCTCGACTTTGTAAGATTTCAGGTACGCCCTTATCTTCTCGAAGTTCTCTTCCTTCTCTAGTATATTGTAAAAGACGATCTAAAAAACTCATATTTATTCCTCAGAATATTTTTGTTTAACTTTATTTGCTCTATCTCTTGCAATTCCCCTAAGCATATCATAATACTCATCTCTAGGGGATTTTGATTCCATATCGATTTGTTCTAATTCCTCTAGTTCTAAATCTCTTCCAAGTCCTTCTTCAGCAGCATGGAGTCTAATTTCTGCTGGAGATCTGTATGGTTTTTCTTTTGATCTCTCATTCATAGAAACAATACTATCTTTCATTCTTTTCTTATAATAATCCCCTACATCATAATTTTGTGACATGTCAGATTCAATATTCATAAACTCTCGTAGGTTTTTCATCACTTCCTCATTAATCTTTTAAGCATTTGACTATGTTTTTCTTCTGAGTCGCCATTAGCAATTTCACGGAACATATTAACATTTTCATTATGTTGGTTCTCTTCTCTCAATTTCCTAACTCGTTCTAATTGAGCATTTTCAAATGCCAATTCTTCAGCATCACTTGCATCTTCAGAGTCAGCAAGTAACCCAGCTAATCCTAAAGCTGCACCACCTAAACCTCTAGCTGCTGGTGCTGCTAGTTTTCCTAATTTACTAGCTTTATTTATAGGGTATTTACTAGGACGAATTAGGTCAGGATATTTATTTTTTATTAGATCGTCGATATCTGGAGTCATTACTTCTTTTGCTTTTAACGCCCCACTGTCAGGAAGTTTTTTAGCAATGAATTTATCTTTTACTTCTGGCATATCTATATCTTTTAAAACTCCTTGATTAGAAGTTGGATAACGATCCACCATTAGACGATCAAACTCACCTGCCATTGCTGTACTATCTGGAATAGCTCTATCACCAACGACACCTAAAGCTTGTTTAAGTTCTCTACCAAAATCACCAGTTTTTAGTTTACCTAAGGCAATTTGTCTAAGTTTTTCTAATTCTTCTGGACTCATTATTCACCCTCACCATTAAGTAATTTTTCTAATCTTCTTAATCTTCTATTTAAGTTAGCTTGTCCAGCCATCATTGTCGGCATAGCTTTACCATAGTCTACCATTTTACCCATGTCGGTATCTTCAACAAACTGACTACCTAGTTCTGATTTTTCTAAATCTTGTGCCATAACTGAAACTTGATCTTGCTCACCACCAATTTCTGGTTTATAGTCATACTCGTAAGCATCAATATTGTCCATCATATTTTCTATTTTTTGATCACCATCTTGTATATTCTCTTTAAGGTTTATATCTGAATATTTTCCAATAGCAGCTCCACCAACTTCGGATGCCCCACCTAAAATAGATCCTACCATTGCAGCTTTATTAGCAGCAGTTTGTTGTTGAGCTTGACCTACACCTTGATATCCTTGAGCAACTCCACCAGCACGTTGAATCTCATTTTGAAATTGTTGTTGTAGTAAACCTTTATTGTGCATTTCTTGTTGGTTAGCTAAGGATGCTCTTAAATTTTCTTGTGCCTGTTTGGCAGATAGGTTTTGTGCTTGTGCCATATTTTGTCTATCAATATTTCTTTGTTGTGCAGCAGCTCTATTAGCTAGATTAAATCTAGAGATTTCATCTTTAGCACGAGCAATATTACTTTGTTCACCAAACTCTTGCCCTCGCATTTGAGTACCCATTGAACCTAGTCTATCTAATGCGCCCATTTTATTTTGAAAAGCCATTGCAGCTTGACGATCAGCAGCTTCAGCCATTGCTTGTTGAGCTTGTTGTGCTTGAGCTTGTCTAGAAGCTAATTCTAGCCCACTTCCAAGTACTCCACGTTCTGCCATAGACTCTAGTATTCTAGCATCTGCAGCTCTACCACGTCCTTCAACTTCCCTACGTACTTTATTTAATTCAGCTCTATCGGCTGGTGATAATCCACCTTCATCAACTACTTCTTGCAACGTACTTAGAGCACTCATCTGCGCAGTTTTTAATTCGTCAGGAATCTCTATCCCTTCTAATGCACTAGGACCAAGTTCTTCAGCCTGTTCTAAAAGAGGTAATAATTCTCCAACTAATTCTGGAGTTTCTAGTACAATTCTTTGTGCTTCAACACTTGGAACTCCTACACTTTGTAAGGCTTGTACAGCTTGATAAGCCTCTGCTACACCCTCACCGCCTTTTGGTCCACCCATGATAGTGTTTACTAAACCACCAATACCTTTACCCATTATAATTCCTTGATAAAATATATTTCATTGTTATGTGCTCTGTGAGGTCTAAATCCATACTGATATATTGTATAGAAATTCGATGTATTATCTTTGGCATTCAGATCAATACTACAACTAATTAACTCACACCCCTTATTCTTAGCATCTGCGCACACTTCATCTGCTAATCTTGTAGACCATCCATTTCCCCTCTCTGAAGGTAAAACGTACATGTCCTCAATATAACATAATTTGTCTTGAATAGCATAAGTTACAAAACCATGGGGATATTCAATGATTTCTTTAACTCCACGCTCTTTTAGATATTCTTTTAACAAGCTCATATTTTCTTCTCAAAATAGATGTGTTCTTCTGACTCATCCACAATATCAAATCCATATGCTAAAAATGCTTTTGTAGCTACTTTACATCCTGGAGATGATTTCTCGCTGTAGGTAGTAAGTTTAGTACATCCACACTCTTTTGCTATAACCGTAACTTTATCGGCTAGAGAAGAACCTAATCCAAGTTTTCTATAACCTTTTCTTATATATAAATCTTCTATGTGACACTTATCTTCTATGATTCCGTAGGAGATAAATGCATTTTCTTCTTCAATTATTTGGAGATCTAAATATTCTTTGTAGAACTCTCCCATTAACGTATTTTCTATCTTAGGCAGCTTCTTCTTCATTTAATAGTTGACTCAACTCTTTATTTCTGTTAGTATCAGAGTTAAGTATATCAAGAAGTTCTTCTTCTGTCAATCCAGAGTAGTCGTCTACTTCAGCATTATCTGCCCAAATTGAACCATTTATTTCTAGTAAGTGATTTTCAGTCCAAATCATATATACACTTTGAAGCTCACCATTTCCAATATATTCAGCATTATCTTTGCCAACACGCTCCCAACTAGATCCATTAAAGAATGCATGTCCTGCACTAACCTCTACACCATTTCTTATATATATTGCGTCATTAAGTGCTTCCCCAATACCATGAACCATACCACCTAGAGCAACACGATCTCTAACTGTAATATCTTTAATAGCTTTTTTACTACCATCTTCCATAGTTACTAGAGTATTTGGTCTGAAGCAGAAAATGCTAGTAACTGGTTCTACAACTTTTTGTATAATCCCACCAGTTGGATCTAACATTACTCCACCTACCGATAATAAGTCGTTTATGAAATTACTAGAACTAGACTCCTCTACATAAGGAGACTGTGTTTGATAACTCCCAGGCACATATTGTGGTCCAAGGGCTGATCTACCTCGTCCTAACGCACTTTGGTAATTAAATCCTATATCTTCTGGAGTAGTTCCAGCTAATCTAGTATCATAAGCATCCTGTTCACCCATTAACTGTTGTAAAGCATTTAATTTAGCTAATTCTTCTTCAGAGGCTACTTGTTGCACACCAAATTGAGAAGGATCTACTTGGGCTAAATATTCACTAAAGTCAAATTTAGGAAGTTGACGATATTTAATTTTTTCAACAGCTTCTCCAGAATCAATTTTTTGATCTATTCCCTCAATACCTAAATCTCTAGCTTCTTGTCCTGATAATGTCCTTCTATTTCCAGATGAGTCAATGAGCACAACATCTTCCATTTCTCGTTTATCCCCTCTCATTTGAATCATTTCATTTAATTCACCACGAGATTCTTCAGGAATGCCCATAAAATTAAAATCCTCATTAGTTAATGCATCACCTCTGCGAAGTTTTGTAGCTATATCTTCTCTTCTTCCTGTAAAATCACTTTGAGTTTGTTTGGCTCTTTCTTCTAATGTTTTTAATCTGCCTGTTTTAGCTCCTGTCGCTGCTTTCATAGCCTCAGTAGCTCTTTGCTGACCTAGTTCTTGAATGTCACTAGCTAACTGAGCTTGTTGAGCTTGAATATCACCAAAAGACTCCTGCTGAAGTCCAGCTTGCTCTCTACCAGTTTGACCTAATTGCTGTAATGCGGTAGGATCACTTTGTAGCAATAGTTGATCTAGTCGACTAGCACCGCGACTATAACCAGGAAGGTTGAATGCTTGTCTAAGTAGCCCTAATCTACCGGCTTCGCTTCCTGTCTGTTGAGCAGTAGTAGCTAGATTTTGTAATTGTCCTTGAATATCGCCTTGAGCAGCTATTTCTGGTAAATTTAATACATTTTGACGTAGATTAGCAAATCTCTCAGAACTTGCCACATCTTGAATAGTTTGTAGGGGATTAGCTACTGCTTGTTGAATGAATGGAGTAGCTTGATTTAGACGTTGCATCTCCTGCCCAGCTTGTTGCTGAACTTGTTGTCCTTGCTGCCCAATCAATTGCCCTAGCTTTTGACTTCGCTGTTGGATATTGCCTCCAAGCTGCTGTCCAATGCGTTGCCCTGCGCCCTCATTTGCCTGTATAAAGCGTGATAAGTTCTGAAACCTACCAGACCCTGCTCTACGTTGAGAAGGCTGTTGTTTGACCGGCTGAGAGCCTATTGTGGGGGCTGCTGATTGACCTTGTTGGGGAGTAACTGAAGATGGACCAGTAACGAGTTGGGGTTGACTACCCTCCTGTTCTTTCTTCTTTTCATCCTCATCTTGTACAAAAGCCATAGATTACCTCTATTTATACTTGTTAACTACCTATAATCAGTACGTTAAGACGGTATTTTATATTAGGATTTAACCCACTTATATGTTGTATTCGTATTGTGTTTTCATCTTGAGAAAAGGCAAACATCGGAAAGCCAGCTAGATATGATGTAGCTATAACATTTCCAGTACTTCCAGCTCCTGATACAGTTACCGGTATACTAAATTCAGTATCTGATAATACTGTAATTTTATAATTCCCATCTACACTTGGAGTAGAGTCTGTATTTCCAATGTTTATTAATTGACCATTACCAAAACCGTGAGCTTCAGCAGTAGTTATAACTGATGGACTAGCTGCAGATATGCTGCTTATATTGATTGAACTTAGTGAATTTACAAGCTGAGTGTTCATAACTAACATACCCGATACTCCACCAATAGTGGTATTTACAGCCGAGTTACCTACAGGAAAGCCATTAGCGTCAACTTCGATATCGATTAATTTAAACTCCATATCTAAATTTTCAGTAATAGTTATACGTTTTTGAAAAGCATTGATGACTTGTTCTAAATGGGGATTTAAGATAAAACCTAACTTTTCTGCTACTCTACGATCATCTTTAGCAAAGTCTTCCGGACGAATAAGTTTTCCACCTTCAAGTTTAGCCATCGATGTTTCTTCCTCTATAACCTCTCTCAGAGATTACCTCTACTGTAAAGCTTGTTCCGAATATACCGATTCTTTCTCTAGCGTTTCCATGTTCAATTCTTGGTGATATAAATCTACACCTTGCTTTGTTTCTAGGAAGTAAAATTCTTAAAGGTTCGCTCGATGCTACACCGCCAAACCCTTCCTCACCAAAAGAAGTTTGTCCAAATATTCCAATACCCTCAGCTGTTTTTCTACGTCCATTATATGATTGATTTATATCAGTTGCATAAGATATAGTAGCAGTAGAAAAATTTAAATTGTCGAACAAAAATGTTGCTGAAGTAAGCATCTTAACTACACTTGGATCACCTGCATGATTAGGAACCCATGTAGCTTCAGCTTGAATACCTTTATATAGTGTTAAATCTCCCACAACAAACGTAGGAAATGAAAATATAGTCACAGTGTTATTTACAGTATCTTTTTCAATAATTAATTCTTCAAATACTTTTGTGCCCTCAGACTTAATATAATTGTCATAAGCTGTTGCTGAAATATCAGATAGACGGTCCGAGATTTCATTAAATACTTTTTGAGTTGCTTCAAAAGTTGCAGGAGCACTAGACGTATCCCAACAAAAAGTAGATCCAGAACCAAAGAATCCTGTATTAGCATTTGAATCCGCATCTGTAGTTGGGATATCTGTTTGAAGTCTCTCTGCTAACTCTCTTGTAGCTGTAATAATATTATCTCCAGCTACTTTATTTAAATTAGTTTGGTATGAATATTTAGCTTCACCGGTTGTTAGCGTATAGATAGCAGTTCTTTCAGCAATAGTAAATACATCAGAAGTTAGTACAGTTACTTGCTTTACTCCATTTACTAGGTTAGATCCAGTTCCACCAACACCTTCAATCTTAACAAAATCTCCAGTAGCTAGACCATGGCTAGTAATTTCAATCGTTGTTACAAGTCCAGGAGTAATACTCACCATAGATTTATTGATGAGAGGATCTAGATCAATTTGTCTTAGAATCCTATTATATTCAGAAACGGTAAGGTATTGTGTTTGATGAAGAACATCTCCCACAGCAATATCAGTGATAGAAGAAAGGGAAGTAAGTACTTTTTCATTTATTCCATTCTCGTTTAGCTGTAGTGATAGCTCCCTATCAGCATGATCAGTTCTATCTCTATTTTTTCTTTCTTTTTCGATTGTATTTTGATCCGCAGATCCTAAGTAAATTTTATCATCACTAGTGTTCACAACACCAGCTGTTTGAGATAAATCCCATCTTGTCCAACTTCCAGTGTCTGAATTAAATCTAAAACATTGTGTAGCTACTGTATCAGTTTTTTTCTCAGTAGTCCACATATGATACGCTCTATCGGTTTCACTAGTAATTGCAAAACTATATTTATTAAAATTATCATTAAGTCTAGCATCATTGATTAAATTCTCTATCGGCTTAGACATAATCTCTGCACCAGAATCACTAACAGCAATAACACCTTGAGTAGTAGCAACATAGATTTTATTATTAAGTACTGCGGCTGTATCGGGAGATATAATTACACTCGATCCATCGAATAAATTAACTACAAATGAATTAGGAGTCTCTCCTGATAGTCTATAGATGCCATCATCTTTAAATACATATAAACTATCTCTAAGACCGATAACCCTTCTAATCGGCTTATCTTTTGGTCCGATATCAATAAAGTTTACAATAGGCACTGCTTCTGGTTGTTGTAGTTTAGAGAAGTATAATCGGTTAGGAGCTTCTTCATTATCACTTACAACACTTCCTAGGAATACTTTAGCCGCTCCGGAAGAAAGACCAAATGTATTTTTATTAATCTCAAATGTATTCGTCATGGAATTTGAAACAGTATATGTTCCATTTAAATCAACATTATCGTAGATAACTACTGTATCACCATTACTGTATCCGTGTGCTGTAGAAGTTACTTCTGTGGTTGTTGTAGTTGGAGTAAGTGACGGAGTAAATCCACTGATAGTTTTTACACTTGGTAGTGTAGGATTAAATTTCTCGTTAGCTCCAGGAGTAGTTTCTTCGATAGCAAAATAAAAAGGAACATCTTCAAGCTCTCGACTTTCAAAGTTCATTAGACCTGGAACATCATTTACACTTGATAAGTATTCTGCAAAAGAAACCCCTGTAGATTGTGCATTAACTATTTCAACAATAGACTGTGACGTTTCTTCAACTTGCTGCCCAGGAGTAAGTTTACTTGAAAGTAAAATTTCCTTGAGAGCAGGATCTTCACCATCACCAGCAGTAGTTTGATCGTTAAACGTAACTGATCCACCAGCAGGAGCTGGCACTGGCACAGAAGAACCATTATCTATATGGTAAGCGGTGGTGTTACCGTTGCAGCAGTTTGTTATT
>Ga0180438_10008173_pt1 | contig 13379 bp, 19 predicted proteins | sample SS_ome_12_FD_132455 | JGI IMG/M metagenome (GOLD analysis project Ga0180438, IMG submission 132455) | Hypersaline lake sediment archaeal communities from the Salton Sea, California, USA - SS_3_D_2 metaG | ecosystem: Environmental > Aquatic > Non-marine Saline and Alkaline > Hypersaline >... | reverse complement strand
GTCTACTCCAGGGGTCGGCAAGTTTTACCTCCCCCCTCCCCCCTCTGAATATACAACACGAAGTGCTGAAATATTACACCAATCTACCAGGCGAGCGCATAGCCAGGTATGCACAATCAATTTTATTTTTATTGCCTACACCTAAGATATTGATATATATAATACTCTCCATAACAATAGATATATATATACTACACCTAAGATATTGATATATATAGTGTTAAGTAAAACAACAAACAAATAATAATAATATATATCTACACATAACACAATGATATATTGTAAGTTATGTTATTACATTGTAAATTAATTTATAATAAATCAGGTATTTACTACACTTAATTTATAGCAATATCAATAGGTTGTCTACGGTGTAGTGAGATTTCCGCGCACAATACTACATGTGCGTGCGCGTGCGTGTGCGTGCGCATGTGCGTGCGTGTGCGTGAGGTTGTGCGGGGGAAATGCACACCCCCCATTTTGTGTAACTCGTTGGCCGACAAGACATTAGGTGTAGGAGGCCTGTCTACACCTAAGTTATTGATTTATATAACTAATACGCTTAAATGGATAATTTCAGAAAAATATTTTTTATATACTGGGCAAAGCAAAACAATCTGCTGGAAAAATAAAATAAAAAAATTTTGCTCCAAAAAAAATTAAAATACCCCTTGACAACACCAGTGGCATCGTGTATAATTAGTGCTAGTAATAAATCACCACAGCCCAGAGAGCGGGGCGCAACGGAGGGAGAAGTATGTATTACCCCATCCTGAGCCAGTACGTCGGGCCAAACCACCGCGATAGCCATGGCGGGAGCACGGAGCCGGAGCGGATCGGTTCCGTTGAGATCCACACCCGGCCGGGCCGCACGAACATGAGTCGCGAGGAGCGTACCGACGGATGGCTGGGCACCACCAACGACACCGCAGAGCACGCGCTGGGTGAGTTTGAGACTATTAAGGAGGCGCGGGCGGCAATCGCGGCGGACGGATGGACGGAGCAGGCGGACATAGATATAGATGAGGACTGGCCGCCGTGCGAAACATGGGTCGAGACCTGGACGAAACCAGAGGCACTAATGCAATACTGGGACGCGGCCGACTGGCTGCAGGAGTTGAGCCCGCGTGATGTCGGCATCACGGCCGACACTACCAACGACGAGCTCGCCAAAATCGCCGACGCCCTAGAGGCTGAGGCCAATGACCACCGTGACAGCGATTGCCAGCATGGTGTGTCGCTGGAGGGGACAGAGGATTATCTGCGGGGGATGCGCGACCGACTGCAGGCTGAGCGCGACGACGAGTGAGGCACACGGGCGGCCCACGCCGCCCATTGACGTAAAACAATATGGAGGCAGAAGAATGAAAACACTACACGTCGCAGGAAACCAAAATGAACCAATCACGGACACCGTAACAACCGCGCTGGAAAACAATAACATTCCAGAAGATTGTGTGCTTGCGTTGACCAGTGCCGCCAATGGAGATGTAGTTATTTGGTATCGAATGCCAAGAGACAGTGCCAGCTTGTTGCCATGCCCATTTTGCGGAAGACGACCGCTGATGCAAAGCTCATTTGAGCGCATCAAAGACGACGACGAGGAAGAAAATGAACCGACAAAAGTATTTGAAGTAAAATGTCTCTGTTGCCGAATGGCAAGAACAGGCAAGTATCGACACGTTGACTCCGCAGCATTCCACTGGAACAGAAGAGAATCACCGTACAGCGAAACAATAATTCACGAAAAAGTCCTTAAATACGCCGACCAATTAGCCATGACAACAAACACCATCAAGTGTAGAGAAATACTCAGAGACGCCCTTAATATGGCCATAATAACAGATTTGCCAAAAGGAGGAAAACGGTGATTTACAAAAAACAATTCACACGCGTCGACTGGCCCAAGGTGGTCGAGGAGATCGAGCGGCGCCTGGGACGGCGCTTCTCGACAAATTACCTGGTCAATGTCTGGAAGGGCCGACTGCAGTCTGTGAAAGTCAGGGCGGTTCTCGTCGAGCTGATAGGAGAGCCGGAAAGATGAAAATGAATCCAGACGAGCTTGGAATGCTGTTCGCCGGCATCTTCGGGATAGTGACGGCGATAATCGTTGGGATCGTGATTTTCTGACGGTGTATTTTTTCCAGAAAAGAGGCCTCCGATGTCAGCGGTTTTTGAGTTAAAAAAAATACCGGAGTACCCGGCGCCGTTCCCGCGGATTCACGTTGGAGCATTTTCACAAAACGGTCTGCGCAAATTTGGATTTAGCCGGGCACAAATTAGGAAGGCAATATCGGGCGCGGTTGTCAAGCTCGACGGCGAGCACTATCTGATTGACTTCTGTGACAGTTTCCTTGTGAAGCTCGCAATCGACAACATTCTGTGTGAAAGCCCCAACGGGCGCCTTACCTGCACGGAAATCGGCGAGCTGCTCGGCATCACCCAGGGAGCAGCTCGCAATACCCTAGAACGGGCGATCCGCAAGCTCCGATCAAACCCCAAGGCGATCGAAGCATTGCAGGAAGCCGCGATAATCCGCGAGTCGATCTCAGTGACGGTAACAATCACAGATTAGTCGGAAATCACCAACCCTATCGGCACTCCGGTGGCAGATACTGGAGTGCCGATAAACCTCATCCGGTTGCGCTGCACCGCGCCAGGAAGGCGCTGCAATATCCGCCCCCAACCGCGAGCCCACGGTGTATTTTGCAGGATTCTGCTCAACCCAGGATGACTGTCGGCAATCCACATCAACGCATCATCCGCCACAACTCGGATCCCATGCCGCCGCAGATACCCATCCTCGGGCACGTTCGGGTCCGGAAGCCCCTCGGAGCGAGCCGCAGGCAAAATGCCAGCGGCAGCGTCAAACTCAGGCCGGACAATCGCGGCCACCATTTCGGCGATCGTCCGTTCGCGATTGCGGTCGTCACGTATTTTCGTCGCTAGGATGACGTCGAGCAGCCGCGCCTCATCCCGGTTGCCGGCGATGCGCTCCTGCTCATCCCAATCCTGGCGAGATATCCAATCTGCAGCAGTTTCCGCAGGTATTACCCGGTCGCTCGACAGCGACCAAGCGCCGGCCAACAGCGGACCAACCTGATCCCCGGCCCACCGCGAGCCCAGGCGCTCAGCCAATAGGTTCGCAAAAATCTCGCTGTTTTGCCGGATAATCGGCAACAGTTGTATTGTGCGCGCTCGCAAACCCGCACAATACGAGCGGGTCAGAGTTGACTCTATTCGCCGAGTCAGCGCGGCCCAATGTTCGGACCGACTCTGTTTTTCAGTGTTGCGCGGTTCAGCCAGGGAAACCACCGCGATCCGCCTGATATCGGCATGCTGCACAAGATTTACACCGATCGAAGAAAAGCAGAACATGCTCCGTACAATATAGTGCTGAGCCCGGCCGCCGCTTGTTCCCTTGAGTATCCGCGCGCCGGAATCGGTGAACGCCTGGCGTGCAAGCTCAAGCATGCCCTGCACTCGCGTCCGAGCGTGCTCATCCTCGCCCTCAAATTCGTCGCAAATGACGGGGAGCGCGTCCAAACGCAGCTCCTGACGGACGCCCGCGGCCGAAGTTGTCGACTGTACGTGCAGAGCCCAATCGCCAACAACCGGGCGCACCAGCGCCTCGATAATCGTCGTTTTTCCGGTCCCGGCAGCACCGGTAAGCCAAATATGCGGCCGATAGGACAGCGCGCCACATATCGGCGCCAGGACACACCACCCGGCAAGATACAGCGCGTGCTGGCGACGTTCCCAAAACAGTGATTCGCAAATCTGTCTAAATATAATCGCCTGATCCTTCGGGATTGCCGCGGCGCCGTCAAACTCAAGTTGCGGCGCACGCTCATAAATATACCGGGTCGATATGGTCGTAATATCGACGGGAGAGCCGTCCACCAGCAACCGGTCGCCAAGGTGAAGCACCGCGCGCCGATTGTCCCACCAGGCACCGCGGCCCCGCTGTCGACGGGCATCGTATACCCCCACAGACTCGCATGCGCGCATCACGGCGTTTGCTGCCATATCCCACCCCGGCCCGGACCCGCTATTGTATTCACGCTCCCAATATTGATCCTGCGCCAATGTTCGCAGGCTCGATTTTCCGTGCCGGTCAGCGGCAATCGGCGTTACCTCGCCAGTGCAGGCGGGCAGGTAATAGTATATCCCCTGCAAATGCCCCAGGCATCGAAACGGAGGCCCGTCAGCAGTCGTGGTGGTTGTCAGCGCGGCCGGCGAGCCTGAAGCAACTCCACCGGCCGGCGGGGCAATCGAAGAGGCGCGCATCCAAGCAAGTACGTCCTGCAGCGTCCAGCCGTCTGCTATGGCATCAGCCACATCCCAGCCGATCGGACGCTCGGATTGATCTGCCAGCACACGCACGTCGCAACTAAGCGCCCGCAGCCGCTGCGCGATACTGTCGGCAGCTTCACGCCCTGGCGGGTCCGCATCCGGCCAGATTGCGACTCGCCGGCCGGCGAGAGGAGACCAGTCCGCGCGCGCGACCGCCTTGCATCCGCCGGGCCAAGTCACCGCGACCAGGGCGCCAGAAGCACCAGGGACAGCGTCGATTAAATCCTGCAGGGCCGCGGCGCATTTTTCACCCTCCACGACGACCACCTGAGCAGCGGGCGAGCCAGCAAGGCGGTCCAGCCCATACAGCGGGCGAGGCGCAGGCGCCGACTTCCACCGCCAGCGGAGTGCTCCAGCCTCAGTGCGCCAACAGGTCAGAGGCAGAAGCTCTTTTCCGGCCTGCGTTTCGATTCGTGCGATATGTAAAAGCACGTTCCCGCCAGCGTCACGATACGCCCATGACGCGACGAGCGGAAACCGAAGCCATTGCCCGGAGGGCTGTTTGACATTGCGACTCGCCGGCAAAGCCGGAGCGTCGGGCGGGATCGGCATAACCAACTCGCCAAATCCGGTTACCGTCGGCGCTGGAACAGGAGCAGCCGCCGCACGAACCTGAGGCACGCACCCGACAGCGCGCTGAAATTCAGGGAGTGCTGCGCGCGCGTCAAGCCCGCCCTGCAGGTAACAGTACAGATCAAACAGATTACCACCCGAGTCACCGGTCGCAAAATCCGACCATTTCCCGGTCTGCAGGTTTATCCGAAACGACCCCGGCGAACGGTCTGGTCGTGTCGGATTCAGGGCGACCCACTCTCCCCCCTGGCGGACACCTGGACACCAGGCAGCAAGCAGGCTCTCCGCCTGCGACAACGCACGCGCCGCCAGATCGCCAATGGTATTCATCCGAGCACCCAACGGACGAAATTACTCGCCGCAATGCTAACCCACAAAGCAAGCGCACCAAAAGTCACAGATATAAGTAGTGATCCCAAAAACGCCCCGACAAGCATCACCGCGCGCCCCGCCAGCCAGCCGATATCTGCCAGGCCTTCGACAACTCTCCAGCGTAAACATTCGTATTTATGAGGCATTAAAAAAGCTCCTGATGTTGGTCACTGCTCGCAAAAATGTCCGCGTATCGGGAAACGAAATCACTCCAGGCAGGCAACAGAAAACATTTTCGCGCGGACCGATCACCAAAATATGTTTGTCAAGCGCAAGCGCATAGCCGAGTTCAACGTGTCGGCCACCGCGGGAGTGCTGCGATCGCGGCCGCTCTGTAAATGCTACAATGGCGTCGGCGCCATGGATGTCCTCCAAATCCTCCTCAGCAAAACGTCGCGCGGCAATGTCCGACGCAGCCAATGTGACGCCATTGTCAAGCGCCTGATGGTCGCCATTTACCCAGCGCGATGTAACACAATGCCCGAGTTCCTGCAGTTGTAGTCTAACTTTCTGCATTTCGGACAACCGAGAATATCGTGCCGCAAGATAAAATCTCATACACCCACCCACAGCATTTTCTCGACATCCTCAACGCAACGCGTAATCAGCGCGAGACCACCGGCAAGCAAAACCCGATCGCGCCAGTTTTTTTGTTCGTCCCGCGCATAACCACATGCCGACTTGGTTTCTATGGAGAGAAATCGCGCAAACTGCTTGCCCACCATGGCCGGCGTAATCTCAACAGACTGCCAGCCTATCAGGTCGGCCGAGCCAGGTCGCAAACCGTATCGCACGCGCCGCGGATTCTGCAGCACGACCTGCGTGGGCGACTCTGAGAGTAATTTGCCAGAAAACCCCATTCCAACATTGTTCCGGAAAATCCTGCAGTCAGGACTGCGGTTTACCAACGCAAACACGTCCGCACGCACTAGATTTTCCATCAAGCCCCTCCTGCGGATTGTAGTTTATCATACCGATCGGCAAAATACAAATCAATTTGCTCAGGTTCGCGAGTAAGACGCGCCCGACTCCGGCGACGTTGCCGACAGGCCCAAACAATCTGCGCCCATCCCGGCTTATACCCCCGCCGGCGCGCAATTTCCTCCAAGGCGTCAAGGCTGTCGGCGCGGCCGACCTCTTGCCGCGCGTCGCGTTTAGCAAGCGCCTCAGCGGAAACAACCTGCAATGTGCCGTCAACCTGTTTAATTTCGCGAGATGCGAAGGCAACGGCGAAACCGCATTGCGGGCAATGTGTAAGTAAAATCGAAAAAACAGCATAGCAGCGTTCGCATTGCCGTATCCGCGCGGACTGTTTCTGCGCACCGATCCGCCGCTTGTCAATACCAGCAAGGCCCCAGCTCCGCGAGTCGTCGGGCAGGCCGTGCCGATAACAGTTGCCCGCGTGATCCAATATTATCGCGTTTGTTTTGCTCGCGTGCGGCCGAAGGCAGCGCCCGGCCTGCTGCAGATACAAACCGAGCGACTGCGTCGGCCGCAACAATATAGCCGCGGTGACAACGGGAATGTCAGTGCCTTCACTGATAATCTCACATGATGTCAACACCTGCAGCCCTCCGGAACCAAGCGCGGCCACACGATATTTGCGCGTGCGATCATCGTGATCGCCGGTAAGCGACGCTGCAGCCCACCCGGCCGCAGCAAACTGTTCAGCGACATGCTCGGCGTGCCGCACGCTCGCGCAAAACGCAATCGCCGGCACCCCTGGACAAATGCGGCCGTAATGCTCCACGGCGCACCCGGTAATGGTCGCAGTATCCACCCGCACAGCGAGATCGCGCTGCAGGTAGTCACCGCCCGCCGTGCGAAGACCGACCAAATTGATATCCGTCGGAGGGGCGTAAACTATTGGCTGAGATAGATGCCCGGCCTCGATTAAGTCGGCCACAGAAGGCCCTTCGATCAATGTCTCAAAACATCCGCCGGCGCCGACCCCCAACCCCTTCCCATCCAGCCGACAAGGCGTCGCCGTAACACCAAGGATGAGGCATGCCCGCCATGTATCGACAATGCGGCGCCAAGTGCCAGCCTGCGCATGATGCGCCTCGTCGATAATCAGCAAATCCGGCTCGGAAACACGGCGCAGCCGCCGGGCCAATGTCTGCACGCTGGAAACCTGTACAAGATCCCCGGTCATAGTGTGGCCGGGCGCGATTATGCCGTGCGAAACCCCAAGAGTATCCAAATGCTCAGACGTTTGTCGCAGCAGCTCCTGGCGATGCACCAAAATGTTGATCCTGCGCTGTTTCGCGGCAACCTGTTCGGCAATCCAACAGAATATCGCCGTTTTCCCGCCGCCCGTCGGCAGCGCCAACAAAACGGCGCGCCTCCCAGCAACGTACTCCGCCCTGATTGCGTCTGCAGCCCGTACCTGGTAGGGCCGCAATGTGATTTTCATACCGGCAAAAATACGTCGGTTTTCGGCAAAATATCACACCTATTTTAGGTTTTTTGCCGGCAGGCGGGCTTTTCTAAAATCACAGTGATATTTTGCCATTTTGTGATTTATTTTAGCAGCATGAAAATTCACGCGTCAACCCTGAGCTCCTGGTCCGACTGTCCGCGCCGGGCCGCGGCACGGCTGTTGTGTGACGAAATTAAGGAAGAGGGCTACACGCTGCGGCCCCGCCAGCAAAGCATCGGCGCGATAGTCGGGTCCGGCGCACACGATGCCGCCGGTCTGATTCTATCTGAGCGTGCCCAGGGCCGCGCCGTATCAACGTCCGCGGCCACCGAGGTCGCGGTGGAGTCCTTTCGCCGACAATGTGACGGCGAAATTATGTGGGATAGCACAACCCCGACAAGGACCGCGGGAGAAAAACAGGTTGCCCAACAGACCAGAATTTTTTCCGAATCGGCGGCCGCATCAATAGAGCCCGTCGGCGTAGAAATCCGCCGAAGTGCACAGATCAATAATTTTACGATAACCGGGAGATACGATGTCGAGCTGGTAGACGGGGCAATTGAGGATCACAAGTTCGGCTCCGGCAACTGGCCGGCGGCCGGACAGCTCGGCGGATATTCGTTACTGAAGAAAAGCGCCAATGGCGCGTCGGCGACCGCACTCAGAATAAACTATGTGGCCCGAGTGCCGGTCGGGAAATCACACCCAGGACTGGTACAAACGACCTACTCGGTCGAAGCGTGCGAGCGCGAAGCCTGGGCGACGATACAACGCATTACCGCAGGCGTCCTAGCATGGCGGGCGGCAAAAACCCCGCTTGTATTCGCCTGCAATTTGCAGTCAGTCTTATGCAGTCCGAAATACTGCAGCGCGCACGGCACGGAATGGTGCGAGCTGTCGAAAGGGAAATGATGCCTACAATCACTGTGACAATTACCCGGAAATACCAATATACACCCACCCAAGGGAGGCGGAAAAATGATCAAGCTGGCGCCAATCGTAAAAAACATTCTCCCCGGCCTGACCGAGCGCGGAAAAATAAAAATCGGCCGGAAGGGTGAATTGCGGCGAGCCCAAAACGGAAACACCTACCAACTGCCCACGAAGCTCGATTATTTCGTCGTTACCACGCTTGAGCGCGATGAAACGGGTAATTTTTGCCGAGACCAGGAAATACATGCCGCAATCGGCGACAAACCGCGCGCCATACCCATACGGCTGATGTTCGACGGCCTCGAAGCGAATTTTCAGGCACGATACGCCTGTTATGTCGGAAAAACGCTGTTTTGCAGCGGCGACGCCGAAAACGCGCTGCAACTCAACCCGCAGAAAAACGGCCGCGAAGTTGTGTCGTGCCCATGTTACCGACAGGAACCAACATACACCGGCCAGGACCGGTGCAAAATCAACGGAACGCTCTCCTGTATAATCGAAGGCGCAGGCAGCGTCGGCGGCGTCTGGAAATTTCGCACCACCGGATATAATTCCACGGTGGGCATTTTGTCCTCGCTGTCGCTGATTCGCACACTCACCGGCGGGATCCTCGCCGGCATCCCGCTCCGGCTGACCGTGCAGCCAAAGGTCTGCACTTCGCCAACTGACGGGAAATCACAAACCGTATACGTTGTCGGGGTCGAATATGCCGGCACAATGCAGGATCTATACAAAGGCGCAATCAGGATCGCCGCGGAAAAGGCCGAGTACCGAAAAGAGCTCGCGCAAATAGAGCGCCAGGTTTTACTGCTCAGCTCGCCCGATGCCGAACTGATCGACCAGGCCGCCGATATCGCCGAGGAGTATTATCCGGACGAGGCAACGCCGCCGCTGGCAACTCCCCCGCAGGCGTCCGCAGGCACCCCGCAGGCCCCGCAGGCGTCCGCAGGCACCCCACAGGCCCCGCAGGCCCCGCAGGCCCCACAGGCCCCGCAGGCCCCGCAGGCCCGTCGCCGCCGGGGCAGACCGGCGAAAACCGTGGAGCCTGCAGAAGCGCCCTCAGAAACCGAGGCCCCGCCAGAAACAGAGCCCACGACAACGCCCGAAATAGATGCGCCAGTCGGCGCGCCAGCGCCTGAGTTCAATCTATGGTAAACACCGCCACCACCAGCAAAGAGGCCCACAATGCAGATTTATGCCGAAAATTTCCGCGGCATTGCCACCGCCGCAATTGAAACGCAAAGGCTGACGCTGTTCCTGGGAAAAAACGGCGCAGGAAAATCCAGCCTCGCCGAAGCGGTTGGAGCGCTTCTCACAAGACGCCCGATGACCGTGCCAGGCATCACCAAAGCACGCGCTGCGCAGCTCATACACGGCACAAACGACTACGGGCGGATATCGGCGATCGACGGCGACAACGGCGTCGAAATACTCTATCCTGACGCAACGATCAGCACCACCGGCAATCTTTGCGAAATATCACCAACCGCCGCAGGCACTGAAAGCATTTTCGACATCTCGATCGGCCAACGGCCCGCATATCTGGCGACCGCCCTCAACGCACACCCAACGCTGCAGGATCTAAGTGGCGCGCTCGGCGCGTCGGCGAAACACGCGGCGGCAATATGGGCAACGGTCCAGGAATCCGGGTGGGATGCCGCTCTGGCGCATGCCAAGGAAACAGGCGCGCGCCTCAAAGGCAGATGGGAGGCTGTTGCGGGTGAGCGCTATGGGTCGAAAAAAGCCGCCACATGGCGACCGGCAGCCTGGTCGCCGGCACTTCTCCAGACCGCACGCGCGGACCTGGAAAAAGCCCTGGCCGTTGAACAGGAATATGTCGACGCGGCAATCGGCCAAGCCGCGGTCGAAGCTGTTGCGGCCGCAGACCTGCAAAAGGCAGCAGCCGCCGTGCCGGATGTCGAGGCGGCAATTGAGCGAGCCGAGCGACAACTGGCTGCGCTGCGCAAAAACGAAACGGACATACTCGCCGGTCTAACCAGACTCCCACCGGCAGCACAGCCCGCCGCGCAGCAATGCCCACACTGCCACCGGCCGATCGCAATAGATGCCGGCAAGATTGTAATGGCAGCGCTCTTGCCCGAGGCAGAAATCGCTGCCCGGCAGGAGCAAATACATGCCGCTCAGCACGCACTCGACAGAGTGCGTGAGGAAATTGCCGGCACACAAAAAACGATCGCTGTTCACCAGGCCGAGCTTGCCAATGGACGCGAAGCAATGACAACGCTATCCCGGCCGCAGCAGCCAGCCGCACCATTACCGATCCGTCCTCTCGCCGAAAGCAACGCGGCGCGGGACCGGGCAAAGGCATCTCTCTACGCATTTGACGACTGGCACAAAGCAAGCAGCATTCAACAATCTATCGTCGAAAACGAGGAGATATGCCAAATTCTGGCCCCAACCGGCATACGGCAGACTGTTCTGTCGGCGGCAATTGCCAAGTTCAATGCCGCATTGTCAACAATCTCAAAGAGCGCGGGATGGAAATCAATCGCGATCGACAGCGACCTCAATATCTCATACAACGACACACCCTATATACTCGCGTCAAAATCTGAACAATACCGATGCCGTTGCGCAATGCAGATCGGCATCGCGCAAGCCGAACAGGCGCCGGTAATTATTTGCGACGGCGCCGACATCCTGGACAAAGCGGGGCGCAACGGCCTAATACGCGCCGTGCTTGCGACCGATCTGCAGGCAATAGTTTGCGCGACACACGACGGAGATATGCCAAGGATCCCGCAGCAAGACGTCGCGATATATCACGTTGACAACGGAACCGCAATACTATGCGACTAAAGCAGCTCGAACTGTTCCCAGAACATGGGCACGCGCCCCGAAAAAAATACAAATTTTCGGCAGAGATGCAAAAACGGATCGAATTGCGGCGCTTGCTTCACGACATCGCGGCACTGCAGACTGTGAAGCTGAGAAACGCTCGGCAGATATGCCTGACCGTGCCAATGCTGCGCACGGCCGACCTGGCGGCGTGCTTGGCGGAATCGATCGGCAATGCAATTGCGCGCGCGAAACGGACCGCAGAGCTGCGCGCAGCGGAAATATATCGCGAGGGGACGAAATGACCACCCACACCCGGATTGACATAGACACGTTTGAGGCGCTCCAGGTCGAGGCGCACCACCGCAGCATATCGGTGGTAGACCTACTGGCCGAATTGTGGCGGGCATGGCAGCAAGGCGGGGCGCAGGCGATCTATCAGAGTCTCGGACCACCGGCCCGTATCGCTAAGCCGTTGACGGGTCACAGGTTGCACCGTGCGGGTAACAGGTCGCAGGTGCATCATTGATCTAGTTGGTGTAAAGTTTTAACGCTGGAGAATATTTATGGTGCAACGCTTTAACGTGTTACAAAATGTTTTCGGTAGAGACGAGTACGAGATGTCGTTAAACGAAAACGGCTATTGGGTAAAATGGAAAGACGTTGCACCAATACTTGCTGATGCGTTAAAACCATCCACCAACGACGCTATGGTGTCCGCTTCGCAAATTTCTGCCGCAGCAGATGAGTGGGCAGATGGTAATCCGAACAGATTTGGCGTCAATGGTTTTGTTGCTGGTGCCGAGTGGATGCGGCAGAAACTTCACCAGTAGCACGGACGTTGGTTGAAACTCCGCCGGGAGGGCGAATATGTCTGAAGACATTGGTGTTGCGATGATGCTTGATAAGGTTGCGTGTGAAGTTGGGCGGCTTGCCGATGCTGTGGAGAAATTGGCAGTAGCTCCCGGCTCCGCATCAACCAACATGCCAAGCGTGCCATGTCCTTCGTGGTCTCCGAACAGTTGGTGTGTCCACGACGATACGAGAGAGTACAAATGCGGTACAGAGCCGTGTGTTCTGATGTGGGATCGGACACGCGCATGCGTTGGCTAACCGTTGGTTGCAATGTCAACCTTGGAGGTATTGTATGCCGCCCGATGTTCCTGAGCAGTACAAGGGCTTCATAGACCGCATATGTCTGGCGCTAGTCGATGCTGGCGATGCCGTCATGTGTGTAGTAGGCGAGTTGGGTAGCGATGTGTTTGAGTGCGAAGGGGTCAATGCTATCGTAACTGTTCGGAGTCGGGCGGCAAAACCAGCGGAAGCGGTTGACACTGCACCCAACAGCGCTATGGTGCCATGTCCAGAACACAATCAACGAGAGGTCAGGTGTTTTTTTGGGTGGAAGTGCGGGCCCAAACCTTGCCTTATTCAGCGGGCACAGCACCAGTAGCGCAAACGTTGTGCAAACTCTCAGTCATGCATTTTTCAACTAGGAGGTTGAGCATGGGGTACGCAATAGCACTAATCTGTTTCGGGTCGTTTGCGATAGGCCTGTGCTCTGGTTGCGCAATTATGCTGCTCAACATTGACAAACAAGGAGATAAAGGAATTATATTAAAAGAAACCACAAAATAGCGTCGAAAGGGGCATTAAGATGAAAACAGTTTACGAGTTGTCGAAGGAGTTGAATGCGGGGTTGATCGACCTGTATAAAGATGCTGGTTTTGATGCGCTTTGCCAGGAACTCACGCAGCGCGTTGCCAATATGAAGGCTGAGATTCTCACGGCGTGGTTTGCTGAACATGGCTTTGAACCCGGCAAAGCTGTGATAGTGGAAGAGCATACCATGTCGGGCCACAAGATCTACATTCGGGAGAGAACCGCCGAAGAAGCGGAGCGCGCCTCCCACGCAGCGGTCGAG
>Ga0180438_10008172_pt1 | contig 13379 bp, 11 predicted proteins | sample SS_ome_12_FD_132455 | JGI IMG/M metagenome (GOLD analysis project Ga0180438, IMG submission 132455) | Hypersaline lake sediment archaeal communities from the Salton Sea, California, USA - SS_3_D_2 metaG | ecosystem: Environmental > Aquatic > Non-marine Saline and Alkaline > Hypersaline >... | reverse complement strand
TTGAGGGGGTTGCAGTCAAAACCTTGCATTTGGGACTTGAGTTTCCTCGTCAACCTATCATATATTTATTGCATTATCAATAAGTTATTGCAGATTTTTAAGTTTATCAGGCGACCCTATTTATGTGCTGAATACGCGCAGAAAATGAAGGAACCTGAAATGATTAGACCACGGCAGATATCCAGTTATCTATCGATTGGGCTGTAGTGTTACGGAATATTATAGATACCCTGATTCCGAATATCTTAGAATTAGCGTATCTCGAGGCTCATCTGCCTGAGGAAATGAAATTCCTCTTCAGGGCTGAGGACCTCGACACTCATCAGGCACTTTCCGACCACCATCGGATCAATATCGAGCATGAATATGCCGCTCCATATGTTGCTCTTATAATCCCTGAATCCGGTCAACAATTCCGGCTGAATCGACCTCCAGATGGAATCATCTCCCTTGATGGATATCTCCGGTTGCACTTCGGGGTTTTCCTGGGAATGAAAAATCTGCATAAAAACATACACATTTTCCGGCCGATAAAACCTATTGGTTACGGCAGGAAAAAATTTGATTTGACCATGCTCCAGGCTGCCGTCTCTCTCATTGATCCGGAACGATGGCTCCTTCTCACCCTCATTCTCCAAGATGGTTCCCAAAACACAGCTTAGAATATTTCCATCCTGGGCCTGCTTGAAATCCTGAAAAAATAGAGAGGACTCCCGGGTGCCGATCTCCTCGCTTCGGGGATCGACCAGGGCGAAAATCACTTGATATTCCTCCGGTCTAAATGCGATCTCTGGCCCTTTGAAATGCAGCACCAGGTTATCGATACGCTTGATATATTCCACGAACTCGGTATCCACGTCAAATGGAAGCCGGATCTCACTGGAATACCCCTTTTCGCCGCTCTGCTTCTCTTTCACCCAAACATGCAGCTTCAGCATCAAGGGCCCCGGCTCAACGAATCGGTCCAGAAACGTCTCCCGGCCGGGAAGGGCGACATTGATCCAGGGTTCATACTTGCCGCGTTCGGTATAATACGGCACAAAATCCGCCTCAAAGGGAAGCTCCTGGTAGAGCTCAGGAGAATACAGGGCCGACACCAGCTGCATGTTCCTTTCGTTCTCGTCGGAATAATCGGTGTATCCTTTCCTGAATCGGACCTTGATCCCCTTTCGCCTGACTTTTACTTTTATATCATGGTAGTCATCATCGGCCGAGGAGCGCTGAGGAGCAAAACTCAACAGATAATAGCAACTCAAATCCGAGCGGATGAGCTGCCGAAGGTCCTCGATTCTCTCAGACCCACGCAATGATACGGAACTGGTGCTCTTGGAGAGCGATTCCAGGTTCTGCAATCGTTGGGCCGCCTCATAGCTGTTGAATTTGAGATGCTGCATCTCTTCCGGACGGCGGTACTCCGCCGTCGTTCCCGTGAAAATGGCTCTGGTCATGAGAACCGGCACCAGCGAGTGGATGGAAATATTGAAGGAATTCGCGAACCGGGATAATTCCTCGATGGCCTGGGCCCCGTTTTCGAATTCCTTTTCCTTCAAGAGATGGAAAGGATCGAAGATTCTGACCTTCTTTTTCCCATATCCTGCGGCATGGACGGCATCCAGAGCCGCCCGAGAGGAAGAACCGACGGCCTTGGCACCGGTCGGGATGACCGCCACCGGGTTGGGAGAAGCCAGGTCCGGAATTCCCGAGCTTATGAGCAGGATGGATTTTCGGCCTTTGAACTCTCTCAGCATGTTGCAGGCCGAGAGGACGCCCCCTATGGTCTTTTCGAGCTTGTTCCGCTCCAATACGCGATGATCAAGCAACTGCTGGGCATGGATATATTTTTTGAGCTCAACGCCGAATTCCGTGTCATCCAGGGTCGCATCTATGCCGTCGATAGCGGCCAGCTGGCTTCCGCTCTCCCACCAGGTCCCAAAAGCCTTTTCCACGGCGGACTGGATGAGCTTCTCGTCGGTGGTGAATGACTGCAGGATCTCCAATCCCCGATCCCAGGTCAATTGAAGCACCAGGACCTGGTTTCCGAGCCTAACCAGCTCCAAAAGCTCGTCCCTCGCCTCGGTTTTCAGGGCTTCCACATCCCGTGCCCATGAATTGATACAGTCGAAGAGAAACACCACGCGATGCTGCGAGGCGGGAGGAACGGCGGTCTTGCTCGGTGGCTTACCGACCGCAATGCCGGCCTCAGAAAAACCCACCAGCTCGAAAGAATTTACAGCCACCTCTCGGCCGTCTTCATACAGCACGAAATCATCTTTGGTCAGATCGGTGACGAACTTCCCGTCCTTAGTGACGATAACATCTACCAGGACCAGGCGGACTTCGGCCGTGTGCTGTTCGAGCCGGGTATCGACCTGCCGATCCTGAGCGGTAAGAATCCCAAAGCAGCCCAGGATACCTCCCACCAAAACAGACAGGACGGTTTTGAGGAGGATAATTCCAAGCCTATTTGTCATGGGTGGCATCTCTATTCTAGCACAACCGGCCGGATCCGTTCATGAACGCGCCCATAATTTCCTTGACCTTAAGATAGAAATGTCTATAATTGAACCGGTATCGTAATGAAAGACCTTGATTTCTCCTGCCTGACAGCACTTCCGAATTTTATTAATGCCAATAATTGGGCGGCTCCCGCCGTCTAAAGAATTCTTTCACACACCTCCACAGCCCAAACAAGCGATCAAATTATGTCAAGGAGGACCCAAGATGAGAGTTAACTGCACCATCCCAAAAGGCTATCAACCTATCATGGACGCCATAGAAACGGAAAAAGCCATCAAGCTGATCAAGGATTTTTTCCAAGCCAACCTGGCTGAGGCACTGAACTTGAGGCGCGTCACGGCACCCCTGTTCGTGAAAGCCGGAACCGGAATCAATGATGACCTGAACGGCGTGGAGAAACCGGTCTCTTTTGCTATTAAGAGCATGGAAAACACCAGGGCCGAAATCGTCCAATCGCTGGCCAAGTGGAAGCGGATGACGCTGGCCCTGCTCCAAATAGATCCCGGGCAGGGCATCTATACCGACATGAACGCCATCCGGCCGGATGAAAGCCTGGACAACCTCCACTCGCTCTACGTGGATCAGTGGGACTGGGAACGGGTCATGTCTCGAAGCGAAAGGAACCTGGAATTCCTGCGGCACGTGGTACAAAACATATATCAAGTCATAAGGAAAACCGAATTCTATATCCACGCCCACTACACGGAAATAAAGCCCATCCTGCCGGAAGAGATCAAGTTTATTCATGCCCAGGAGCTGGAGGATACCTATCCGGATTTGTCTCCCCAGGAAAGGGAGGATGCCGTCTGCCGGGCTCATGGAGCGGTGTTTATCATCGGGATTGGAGCCCCCCTGAATAGCGGCCGGCCCCATGAAGGCAGGGCCCCGGATTATGATGATTGGATAACTCCGACCGAATTAGGGCCGGGGCTTAACGGAGACATCATCGTCTGGCATCCGGATCTGGAAACGGCTTTCGAGCTTTCGTCCATGGGGATCCGGGTCGATGCCGAGTCCATGAAAAAACAACTGGAAATGACCGGCACCACCGAACGCCGGCGGCTGCTCTTTCACCGGAAACTCCTGAACCATGAACTTCCGCTTTCGGTCGGAGGCGGCATCGGACAGTCGAGGCTCTGCATGTTCTATCTGCGAAAGGTCCATATCGGCGAGGTCCAGGCCAGCATCTGGCCCGACGAGATGATAGAGGCATGCCGGGACAACAGCATTTTTCTGTTGTAGCCTAAAAGGACTTTAGTTCCCGTTTAGGAACGGCTTCCGGCACGGCCGGCCAGCAAAAAGATCCCATACCTGGCAAACCAGTCCGGCAGAAATCTTACGATCTTCCCGGAAGTCGCCCGGTAGTGGCTTGAAATCGCCGATTCCTTGAGGATATGGATTTTATATTTGGCGCAGAAGATACGGAAATCCTTGAGTGTCACGACCCGGATGTTCGGGGTGTCATACCAGTCATAGGGAAGCTCTTCCGTCACCGGGGCCTTGCTGGTAAGCAGGAGCTGGAGCTTTATGGAGATGTGGTTGAAGCAGGGAAAACTCACCACCCCCTTCTTTCCGATCCGGAGCATTTCCCGGATGACTTTCTCCGGGATGTAAACCTGCTGCAGCGTCTGGCTCAGGATGACATAATCGAAGGTATCGTCGGCGTAATCCAGGGTTTCTTGATTGATATCGCCCTGCAGAATGGGCAGGCCCCTCTCGATCCCGGCAATGACTTTTTGTTCATCGATTTCGATCCCGGTTCCCTCGATTCCTTTGGTCTTCTGCAGATGTTCGATCAGGTCCCCTTGGCCGCAGCCCAAATCCAGAACCCGGCTTTTTTCCTCTATGAGTGAGGCTATGATCTGTAAATCAAAGCGCATCCTGATCGCTCCCTGAAAGTCGATTGTGAATTCTATTCATAAATCCGGAAATCAGTTTGGTTAACTGAGCATGGGCCAAAAGAAATGAATCGTGCCCGAAATCGGTCTGGATTTCACAGAAGCTCACATCCAGCCCGGCCTTTTTCATGGCTTTGACCATGTCTTTCGACTGAGAAGTCGGATAAAGCCAGTCACTGGAAAAAGAGATCACCAGAAACTTGGCCGAAGTTCCGGAAAAGGCTTTGACCAGGGATCCGTTTCCCCTCTGCTCTCCGAGATCAAAATAATCCGAGGCCTTGGTGATGTAGAGATAGGAGTTGGCATCGAACCGGTCTACGAATTTTTTACCCTGGTGATGGAGGTAGCTCTCCACTTCGAAGTCGGCGGAAAAATCATATTTGAAGGCCTGGTTCTGCCGCAGGCGCCGACCGAATTTCCTGTGCATGGAATCTTCGGAGAGGTAACTTATGTGCCCTATCATGCGTGCCAGAGCCAGGCCCTTTTCAGGCCGGGGCCCGCCGTAGTAGCCGCCTTGGTTCCAATTGGGATCCGCCATGATGGCCTGCCTCTGCGCCTCACTCAATCCGATGGACAGCGCAGAGCGTTTGCATGTGCTGGCGATGGGAATGGCCGATTGAACCATATCCGGATAGCGCACCGCCCACTCCAGGGCCTGCATTCCCCCGATCGATCCTCCTACCAGACACAACAACTCGGTGATACCGAGATGATCCAGAAGACTCTTCTGCGTCTTCACGATGTCCGAGATGGTGAAAAGGGGAAAGTCCAGCGCATATTCCTTGCCCGTGCGGGGATTCTTCGACGACGGCCCGGTAGACCCGTAGCAGCTCCCGATGATGTTGGGACAAATGACGAAAAACCGGTCGGTATCGATCCCCTTGCCGGGCCCAACCATGTTGTCCCACCAGCCCGGCTTTTCATCCTCCTCCGAGTAATAGCCGGCGGCGTGAGAATTGCCGGACAGGGCATGCAGGACCATCACCACATTGTTTTTATCTTTGTTTAGGGTGCCGTAGGTTTCATACGCCAGTGTTACCGGACCCAACCTGGCGCCGCTTTCCAGGATCATCTCATGGGGACGTTCGGCAAAGGTGTAGAATTTTTTCTCGACCAGTCCCACCGAAACTCCGTTTCTATCGTGTTCTCCGTATTCACTCATGATGAATCCTCTTGCTTCTATACCTTTTCCAAAGCCTGATCCAGGTCCGCAATAATATCTCTCACGTCCTCGATCCCCACCGACAATCGAACCAGATCCGGAGTCACGCCGGCGGCCTGCCGCTCTCCCTCCGAAAGCTGCGAGTGGGATGTGGAGGCCGGATGAAGGATCAATGTCTTGGCATCGCCGACATTGGCCAGGTGGGAGATGAGGCGGACATTTTCGATCAGGGCTTTCCCGGCTTCTACGCCTCCTTTGACGCCGAACGTGAATACAGACCCGAACCCTCCGTCCAGATATTTCCGGGCGACTTGATGCGTCGGATGGTCGGGCAATCCGGCATACGCGACCCAGGACACCCTGTCATGGCCTTTGAGAAACCGTGCCACCTGCAGGGTGTTTTCGCAATGTCTGGGAACGCGGAGGTGGAGTGTTTCGAGGCCCTGGAGAAAGAGAAAGGCATTGAACGGCGAGGGAGCCGGACCCAATGTCCGCAGGCCCTCCACCCGGCATTTGAGGATAAAGGTCAAATTCCCGAAGGTCTCCCAGAATTTGATGCCGTGATACCCGGGAGAAGGCGCGACGAAGTCCGGAAATCTCCCCGAATCCCAGGGAAAATTACCGCTGTCGACGATGAGGCCTCCTATGGAGGTCCCGTGCCCTCCGATAAACTTGGTGGCGGAATGGGTGATGATGTCGGCCCCCCAGTCGAACGGCCGGCAGAGACAGGGAGAGGCGAAGGTATTATCCACCACCAGCGGCACGCCGTGCTCATGGGCGATGGCGGCAAAGGCTTCGAAGTCGGGCACATCTCCGGATGGATTGCCGATCGTCTCGACAAACAGGGCCTTGGTGTTTTCGTCGATCAGCTCGGAAAAAGTGTGCGGCTCTCGAACATCTGCGAATTTGGCCTTGATCCCGAAGCGGGGAAGGCTGACGCTTAAAAGCGTCTTGGTTCCCCCGTAAAGGCTGCTGCTCGAAACCACATTGTCCCCCTGCTTGGCCAGGGTCGTAAAAACAATGACTTCGGCCGACATGCCCGAAGCCACCAGCAGGGCACCGACACCACCTTCCAGGGCAGCGATCCGCTGTTCTACCACATCGGCGGTGGGATTCATGAGCCGGGTATAGATATTGCCGACCGCCTTCAAGGCGAACAGATCGGCGGCTCGGCGGGTGTTGTCGAACACATAGGATGTGGTTTGAAAGATGGGTACCGCCCTCGCGCCTGAGCCGGCATCCGGCTCTTGTCCGGCGTGCAGGCAGAGCGTATCCCGATGATATTTGATTTTTTCAGCCATTTTTGTTTTCCCTCCTGTCAACTAAAAAATTCCCTATGAACCGCCCGGATCGCTGGTTCGAGATCCTTTTCATGGACGATGAAATAGGCGGCGACCTCCGATGCTCCGGATGATATCATCTCCACGTTGATATTTTCTCTGGCAACGGAGGAGAAGATTTTGGCCGCCACCCCGCGCCGCTTCAAAAGGCCCTTGCCGACAACTCCGACTAGGGCGATATCATCATCCCGATCAATTTTTTCTATGATCCCGCCGGCCAGATTCTGCAGGGCCGTATGGCCTGAACGGGAGTCGTTCTTATCCAAGAGAAGATTGATGCAGGTCTGGGAGGTGATGACAGAATAGATGTTGATATCCATGTTCGAGAGGATTCCTCCCACTTCGGCCATGATCCCCGGTTTGTTACCGACCCCGGGCCCAAATATCTTCAAGACAGATATGTCCCGGTTAAAGGTGATGCTCTTGACAATGTTCTTCCGTACCTTGCTCCCGTTATGGATCAGGGTACCCCTGCGTCGGGGATCATGAAGATACTTCATATGCAATCGTATTCCTTTCGCCATCAAGGGTTCTACGGTGCGGGGATACAATATCTTGGCTCCGAAGTACGAGAGCTCGGCGGCCTCATAGTAGGACAGCCGGTCGATGGGCTCTGCCTCCTCGACGATCTTGGGATCGGTGCTCATGAAGCCGTTGACATCTTTCCAGATCTCCAGCACTTCCGCATCCAGGGCATGGGCCACCACGGCCGCACTGTAGTCGGATCCATTCCTTCCGAAAGTGGTTGTTTTCCCGGCTTTTGAGCAGCCGAAATACCCGGTTATTATGGGGATGGCACCCCGGGCGACCAAGGGCGCGACGCTTTTCGCCAGGTTCCGCTTGACTTCGGGAAGTAAGGCCGTGGCATTTTCGAACGACCGGTCCGTTACGACGCCGATCCGGTCCGCCTCCAGAGGAAGGGATTCTATTCCCCTTTCTCTGATAGTGGCAGAGAGGAGCAGGGCGGCCAGGCGTTCTCCGAAGCTGAGGATGTGGGCCTTCACCCCTGGGCTGATCTCTTCCGTGTAAGAGACGCCATAGAGCAGGCGCTGCAGTTTTTTCATCTTGGTCTCAATGTTCTCGAGTAGATCCCTACGCCGATCGGCATCCTGCAAGATTTCGTGCGAGATTGCATCGTGTTTATGAGCGAGCTTTCGAATGAGGCCGGTCACATTATTGTCGGATTTTATCGCGGCTTGAATCGCATCCACCAATAAATCGGTAATTCCATGAACAGCTGAAATAACCACAACGGGATTTTTGGGCTCTGCAGATATGATATCGGCAACCTTCATGAAATGATCCGCGTCCCTGAGGCAACCTCCTCCAAATTTCATGACCTTCATCGGAGCCTCCTTTGCTTGGTCAAACTCTTGAAATAAGGTTGTTCATGACCGCATACTCCGCATTCAAGATGCACGTCCCCGCCGCACCGCGAATCGTATTATGCACCAGCAGGAAGAAGCTGACTCTCTTCCCTTTTTTCCTGATCCTACCTATGGTAACCGCCATACCCCTGGCACGCTCTGGAAATCCGGCTTCGGCATCCAAGCGGGGCTGAGGCCTGAGCGGATCATCCACCAGAATGAGCGGCTTTTCGGGCGCCGTGGGAAGGCGCATCTCCTGAGGGATTCCTTGAAACAGGCGCAAGGCATGCAAGACGGCATCGAGGTCCAGATCATGTTCCCCTTCGATGAGAATGTTTTCCAGATGCCCGTCCCGGGTGGGGACGCGGCAGCAGCTGGCAAAAATCTCGAGTGGCGCCTGATCGACAGAACCATCATTTAAATGACCCAGTATCTTTCTGGCCTCCCGCTCTAGCTTTTCCTCCTCATCCTTTATGTGGGGAATGACATTCCCGAGGATATCCAGCGATGCCACTCCCCGGCGCCCGGCGCCCGACACGGCCTGGTATGTGGTCACCGCCACCGATTTAAGTCCCAATCCATAGAGCGGCTTCAATCCCATGACCAGGCCCGTGGTCGTGCAGTTGGAATTGGTGACAATGAAGCCCTTTTCACGCCAGCATTGGGTTTTGACCAGGTCAAAATGATCCGGATTCACTTCAGGGATGACGATAGGAATATTCCTGTCCATCCGGAACGCGGCGGCATTGGAAAAGATGTAAAAACCCTCCTGGGCAAGACTTTTTTCCGTTTCCCTCGCGACAGCGGAAGGAAGGGCGCTGAAGAGGATGCGGATTCCCATCTGCTTCAAAAGGGCGGCATCGATATCGGTCAGCATAATATCTCTGGCTTCTTCCGGAATATCATTCGAGAGCGCCCAGTCCACGGCCTCGCTAAACCTTTTTCCGGCTGAAAGGGATGAAGCAAAAAGTGCGGCAACCTCAAACCAGGGGTGATGTTCCAGCATCCTGATAAACTGCTGGCCGACCAGGCCCGTGCATCCCAGAATTCCCACTTTTAATTTGTCCATGATTTCTCTCCCGCGCTCCCCCCTCATCCTTAGAGGGAAAGGTGCTCTTACATGTCGTCCTCCTTTTCGGAGTTGGGGAGCGGCTAAAAAAAACCCAAGTTCCGCCCATATGCCAGTAAGGTGATGAGATGGCATGCTGCCCTATATCCCGAGTCCAGGGCTAAAAGGTTCGCCGATGATGAAAGGCTAAAGCGGGGTGATCAGACCCGGCACAGCCGCTTAATCCAGCCGCCCTGTGCTCGGGCAAGGCATTATCATAGAGGGAAAAACCCCCTGATGAAGCTCTGATCGTGTCTGTCTCATTTCGTGGCAATATAGGGAGATATCGCTTAAATGTCAATATATTTTGTAAAAAATATCACTTTTAGCTTGACAAAGCCGACCAAAGGACGTAGATTCTCTCAGATTTATTGTATACGCAGGCAACTGCTAGGAGGACCGATGTTTATCAAGGAAACTATTAAGAATGCCACCGCGATCACCCGCAACCTCATTCACCTAATAGTCCTTATTAACATTATCCTGCTTAGCATCCTGCACAAGGTCATTCTGCTTCAGGCACTGGCCCTTATCAGGCATCCCATTTGCCCGGGAGTGTTCGCCTTTGCGAGTCCTCACTCGTAAAGACCTCCGCATAATTCAGTAGCTTCACTTCATCTTCAGGGCAATGGGAAATCCAAACCACACCATCCTTGCTGTCTATAGTCCTGGTGTATCCATCTTTCATAGCATGCCGCTTCATCAGGCTTTTAGGGCGGTACAGGCTGGAGGATGAGGAGGGAACCAGCATGAGAATGTCCGGTGCACGAATCATCGTCGAGAGTCTGCTTCAGGAAGGAGTCGACACGCTTTTCTGCTACCCGGGAGGTTCGGTCATTCCGGTCTTTGACGAACTTTACAAGAACGGCCACGACATAAGACTCATCATCCCCAGGCATGAACAGGGAGGAGGCCATGCGGCGGATGGATACGCCCGCGCAACCGGGAAGGTCGGCGTGTTCATCGTAACATCCGGCCCCGGAGCCACCAATACCACGACCGCCATCGCCAATGCCCACATGGATTCTATTCCGCTCGTCGCCATCACCGGCCAGGTTCCCAGGTCGAAGATCGGGACCGACGCCTTTCAGGAAGCGGATATCACCGGCATCACCCTGCCCATCACCAAGGCTAACTTCATCATCGATGACGTCAAGGAACTGGCTCCTACACTGAAAAAGGCCTTTCATTTAGCTCGGATCGGAAGGCCGGGTCCGGTACTGGTCGATGTCCCTGTGAACATCCAATACGACATGACGGAATTCGCATACCCGCGGGAAGCCGAGCTCAATAATCACGGCCCCAAGAAAAACGGTCATCCTCGACAATTGAAGATTGCCGTCAAGATGCTTAAGGGGGCGAAGAAACCGCTGGTCATCGCGGGGGGTGGGGTCAATTTCTCGGATTCTACAGACTTGGCCAATAAATTCTGCGACGTGTACCATCTGCCGGTTGTTTCCACTTTGATGGGACACGGGATCTGTCCTCAGAAAGAAGAACTGTACTATGGGGGCATCGGCATGCACGGCTCCCGCTACGGGAACTACGCCGTCCAAAACGCCGATTTGATTTTGGCCTTAGGGGTCAGGTTCAGCGACCGGATACTGGGAGATCCGCAGAGCTTCGCTCCTGGTGCCAAGATAATTCATGTGGACATCGATCCGGCCGAGATCGGGAAGAACATCGATGTTCATTTGCCGATTGTGGGCCATGTCCGATCCGTACTCGAGCAGCTAATAGGACAGGCAGAAATCCGAAACGATCGTTCCCGGTGGATTAACGAACTCCAGAGTCAGAAACAGAACTTTCCCATGACTTACAAGAAATGTGGATCCCTCAAGCCTCAGCACTTGATTCGGCTCGCCAATAAGTACTTCCCGGAAGATACCATTGTGGCATCCGATGTGGGGCAGAACCAGATGTGGGTGGCCCAATACTTTCGCTTCCGGCGCCCGCGCAGCCTCCTCACCTCCGGCGGATTGGGAACCATGGGCTTTGCCCTTCCCGCCGCCATCGGGGCCAAAATCGGCCATCCGGATAGAGAGGTCTTGATGTTCGCCGGGGATGGCGGATTTCAGATGAACATCCAGGAGTTGATGACGATAAAAAGATACAACTTGAACGTTAAGATGCTTGTGCTCGATAACGGTCATCTAGGAATGGTCCGCCAGTGGCAGGAGCTCTTGTGCAAAAAACGCTATTCCGGAACCGTTTCGACCGACAATCCGGATTTTGCCAAGATTGCCGAAGCCGTCGGCATACATGCATTGAAGTTGGACCGGAGCGAAGACGCCGAGGGGACGATGCAGCGGCTTGCGGCCGCAGACGAGAGCATGCTGGTCCATGCTCACATCGATCCGGCCGAAAATGTGCTGCCCATGGTTCCGGTGGGGAAGTCGCTGGATCATGTCTTGACCAGCATCTGAGGGAGAAATCGGTGACTCAGCAAAATCATTCCAGACACACCATATCCGTCCTGGTCTACAACCACCCGGGAATCATGGCCAAGGTTACGAGCCTATTCACACGGCGGGGCTTCCACGTGGAAAGCATTACGGCCGGAAAGGCGAAGGATGAAGAAATGCTGCGCCTCACCATCGTAGTCATGGCCGATAGCAAGAGCCTGGAACAGATCCAGAAGCAGCTCTACAAGGTGATCGACACGGTCAAGGTTTCATTGATTCATCCCGAGCTCAAGGTCGAGAGGGAGATGGCCTTGATAAAGGTAAAGCCTCCCAACGTACCCAAATCCGAACTTTTCCAGCTGGTGAACGTCTTCCGGGGCAGAGTCGTGGACGCCAGCCCCTCCGGATTCATTATCGAAATCACGGGCCCGGTGCCGAAGATCGACGCATTCATCAATCTTCTCGCGAGAAACAGCATCATCGAGATCGCACGAACAGGTACGGTGGCCATAAATCGTTGGCCCGGCAAAGTCGGGACTTCCGTCGAAAGGAGAGCCTAGATGGCCAAAATGTATTATGAGAAAGACGCCGATTTAGACCTGTTGGAAAACAAAAAGATCGGCATCCTCGGTTATGGCAGTCAGGGACATGCCCATGCCCAGAACTTGAAAGACAGCGGGTGTCAGGTGCTGGTAGCGGCAAGGGGCGAGAAGAGGACAGAGGCCGAACAATACGGTTTCGATGTCGCCTCCGTCGCCGAGGCCGTGGAATCATCGGACATCGTGATGGTTCTCATCCCGGACGAAACTCAGTCCAGGGTCTATGAAAAGGATATCTCCGGCCGCCTTTCCCCGGGGAAAATGCTCATGTTCGCGCACGGCTTTTCGATCCATTTCGCTCAAATCGTTCCTCCCCATGACGTGGACGTCACCATGATTGCACCCAAGGGCCCCGGTCATCTGGTAAGGCGGGAATTCACCCAGAATCGCGGTGTCCCGGCGCTCGTCGCCGTCCACCAGGATTTTACCGGAGAGGCCCGGGAAGTGGCCCTGGCCTATGCCAAGGGAATCGGGGCGACACGAGCCGGAGTGATCGAAACCACATTTAAAGAGGAATGCGAGACCGACCTGTTCGGAGAGCAGGCCGTCCTATGCGGGGGTGTCACCTCTCTGATGAAGGCCGGGTTCGAAACGCTGGTCAAGGCCGGTTATCAACCCGAGATGGCCTACTTCGAGTGCGTCAACGAGATGAAACTCATTGTGGACCTGATCTATGAGGGGGGCTTCTCGATGATGAGGCACTCGATAAGCAACACGGCCGAATATGGGGACTACTGCACACAGGGCAAGTTGATCACCGAAGACACACAACGCAAAATGCAGGACATACTCAAGAGAATCCAGTCCGGGGATTTTGCCCGGCAGTGGATAAGGGAAAATGCCGCCGGAAGGCCGACCTTCGAGACCATGAGAAGACGCGAGAAGGCGCATCAGGTCGAGAGGGTGGGGGAAGAGCTGAGAAAGATGATGTCCTGGCTGAGCTCCGGCAACGGTGGAGAAGGCAAATAATATCGGGTGTGTCT
>Ga0180438_10008171_pt1 | contig 13381 bp, 7 predicted proteins | sample SS_ome_12_FD_132455 | JGI IMG/M metagenome (GOLD analysis project Ga0180438, IMG submission 132455) | Hypersaline lake sediment archaeal communities from the Salton Sea, California, USA - SS_3_D_2 metaG | ecosystem: Environmental > Aquatic > Non-marine Saline and Alkaline > Hypersaline >... | reverse complement strand
GATATCTACACTCTAACTGGTGGAGTACAATCTTTATGCCGAATGACGCTAACAAACTCACATTGAATTCGCACCCAACGTATAACTTCAACCGGCTACTTTACTTACTCGTTCTCCTTGGGGCCTGGCTCCTGCCGGCCATTGCAGACGGGCAGGACTGGCCCATGTGGCGATATGACGCCGGACGTCGTGCGGCGTCGCCCGGGGAACTGCCCGAACGGATGTATCTACAGTGGTTGCGCAAGCTTGCCACTCCCAGACCCGCCTGGCCTGAAAGTCAAGACAGGCTGCGGTTTGACGCCTCCTACGAGCCGGTCGTTGCCGGAGGGACCGTCTTTGTCGGCTCGATGGTCGCCGATTCGGTCACCGCCTACGACACGAAAACGGGTAGAGAAAAATGGCGTTTTTACAGTGACGGCCCGGTGCGTTTCGCGCCTGTGGTCTATGAAGACAAGCTCTACTTTGCCTCCGACGACGGGTGCCTCTATTGCCTCAACGCCAACAACGGCTCTCTGATCCGCAAGTTTCTCGGCGGCCCCTCCTCAAAGAGAGTGCTGGGCAACGACCGGCTGATCGGCATGTGGCCCGTGCGAGGAGGGCCGGTTTTGTATGAGGGCAAGATTTACTTCGCGGCGGGAATCTGGCCCTTCATGGGAGTATTCATCTATGCGGTCGACGCCGGGACGGGAAAGATTGTCTGGGAAAACACGGGCAGCGGTTCGACCTACACGATGCAGCCGCACACAAGTCCGGCCTTCGCCGGAGTCGCGCCGCAAGGCTACATGGTGGCGACCGAGGACAAGCTGCTCGTTTCCGGCGGCCGTTCCGTGCCGGCAGCCTACGACCGCCGCACCGGGCGGTTCCTGTACTATCATCTGAACAAATACGGCAAGACCGGCACATCCAAAGTCATTGCTTCCGGCGACCACTTCTTCAACCGCGGCGCCATTCACAAGCTCTCGGACGGGCTGGCCATCGCCGGCGCGCCGGCGTCGGTGATAGACGACAAAGTTATCATCGGCAGAAGATCCGGCGATACAATCACGGCGTATAAGCTCGGCCCAGAGGCCAAGAAAGCACAGGAGTTATGGCAGGCAAAGGCACCCTCGGGATTTGACAAGATTCATTTGAAGGCCGGCTCGCGATTGTATTGCAGCGGCAGCGATGGCGCCGTTCTCGGCATAGACGCCGGATCGAACGATGGCCAAGCGAAGGTCTCATGGCGAGCAAAAGTGGACGGCGAAGTGTCCAGCATGATTGCAGCCGACGGCAGGCTGTTTGTGATTACTGTCGAGGGCGGGCTCTATTGTTTCGGAGGCGATGAGGGCGAGCCAAAGCGTTACGCGCTGGAAAACAAGCCGCTGCCGGCAGGCTCGCGCAGAGGCAAGGTCAGAACAATGCTGGAGGCAACGGGTCAGGAAGACGGATATTGCCTCTTGCTCGGGATCGGATCGGGCGAGCTTCTCTACCGGTTGCTGAATCAGACGAAGCTGCACGTCATCGCACTTGACACGGACGCCGAAAAGGTTGAGGCAATGAGGCGCAAGCTCGATGCCGCGGGCCTCTACGGCACGCGCGCCGCCGTTCACGTGGGCGAGATCATGACGATGAATCTGCCTCCCTACATGGCCGATCTCATAGTCGCCGAGGACTTAAAAGCCGCCGGTCATAAGAAAAACAACGATTTCGCGGAGCGCGTCTATCATTCGCTGCGTCCCTACGGTGGGACGGCGTGCTTGCTCATGCGCAAGCAGATGCAGGCTGCCGCCCTGAAACGAGCGAATGAATTGAAACTACCCGGCAGCAAGGTCGCCACGGCAGGCAGGCTTACAATGTTGACCCGCCAGGGCCCGCTGCCCGGCTCGGCGGACTGGACCCATCAATACGGCGATTCCACGAACACCGTGATGAGCCGCGACAAACTGGTCAAAGCTCCGTTTGGTCTGCTCTGGTTCGGCGGTCCGGCCAATGACAAGATACTGCCGCGGCACGGCCACGGCCCGTCACCGCACGTAGTCGGCGGCAGGCTCTTTATCGAAGGGCGCAACATGCTGCGGGCCGTTGACGTCTATACCGGTCGACTGCTGTGGGAGACGGAATTCAAGGATCTGGGCAAGTTCTACGACAACACCAGCCACCAGCCGGGCGCCAACGAGATCGGCAGCAATTATGTTTCTGTTTCGGATGCCGTATACGTTGCGTACGGGGACAAGATTCACGTACTCGATCCGGCCACCGGTAAATCCGGAAAGCAGTTCGCCATGCCGGACCGGGATCGACCTCGATGGGGTTCACTTGTGGTCTGGGAAGACCTGTTGTTGGCGCCGGCTTCGCCGCTTGGCGTTCCGTTGAAAGAACCGCGCGGGCCGGCCGATTCGCCGGAAGGTCTCGAACCTGTTATAGACAAGGGCGCGGACTGGCGCTACCTGGCCGGCGGCCGACCGGGCACCGAATGGATGAAGCCGGAATTCGATGACGGGAAGTGGGATGTTTCAGCGGCAGGTTTCGGCTACTCTGACGACGATGACAAGACCGTGCTCAAAGACATGAAAGGCCGGTATTCGGTAGTGTATATACGCAAGTCATTCCAGGTGTCGGACGTCAAAGATATCCGCGAGATTGGTCTTATGATCAACTATGACGATGCGTTCATTGCATACCTCAACGGCAAAGAGGTCGTGCGGGCCGGCGTCGGCCGAGGCAGCGGAGCCACTGCATCTCGTATTGACAGCCATGAGGCCAAAGGATATGGGTATTTCCGAATCATCCACACGGACCTGCTGCGCAAGGGTGTCAATGTTCTGGCTATCGAAGGGCATAACGATGGCGTCGGCAGCAGCGACTTCACCCTTGATCCCTATCTTGTTGCTGTTCCCGGCAGCAGTCCGCCACCAAAGAAAGTGATTCCGTCCGACATAGGTGATGTCCCCGGCGTAACAGTCAACGCAGAATACTCTTCCGGCAGCAAGAAGCTCGTCGCCATGAACCGTCACACCGGCGAAGTTCTCTGGGATCGCCGGGCGAAGCATTCCTTCCGTCACAATGCTATCGTGGTGGCGGACAACAAGGTATTCTGCATCGACGGGATGACCGATGCCAAACTGGCTTACCTCAAGCGCCGGGGGCTCGACTTGTCGAAAGAGCGTACAGTGTACGCATTGGACGCGCGAACTGGTGACCTGCTCTGGGAATCCGATGAGGAGGTCTTCGGCACGTGGCTCGGCTATTCGACCGAGCACGGCGTTCTGCTCCAGGCCGGCAGCGCGTCCGGAGACCGCGCAAAGGACGAAGTGAGCAGAGGCATGGTTGCGTACAGAGGATCGGACGGCAAGGTACTTTGGAAGACCGATGACAGTTACAAAGGCCCGCCAATGCTTTACCACAACTGGATCATCACTCAGACAGGCGGCGGCAGCGCTTCGGCGGCCGCCGAGGCAAAGGTCTTCAACCTGCTCACGGGCAAATACGTGATGCGGCAGCATCCCATGACCGGTGAAACAATTCCATGGAACTGGGTGCGATTTAAGGGATGCAACACGGCGGTCGCCAGCGAGAATCTGCTGTTGTTCCGCTCGGCCTCGGCAGCGTTCGTGGACCTGACCGGCTCGCAGGGCACAGCCAGCATAGGCGGCTTCAAATCCGGCTGCACGTCGAACCTGATCGCCGCCAACGGCGTACTCAACGCCCCGGACTACACCCGAACGTGCATATGCAGCTACCAGAATCAGGCATCAGTTGCTCTCGTTCACATGCCCGAGGTGGCGTACTGGACTTTCGACTACTACCGCAATCCCGGCAAGCCGGTTCCGGTCAGGCAGGTGGGGATCAACCTCGGCGCTCCCGGCAACCGCTACACCCAAAATGGCACCTTATGGCTCGAATTCCCGAGCGTCGGCGGCCCGTCACCCGACATTCCGGTCCGGGCAAGGTATGACAATCCCCGGTGGATACGGCACCACAACTCGCGCATCGAGGGCGAGCGCGACTGGATAGCCGCCTCGGGCGTCGTCGGCATCAGGGAACTGGCCGTGCGCATGTTCATCCAGCCGGGTGAAAATCCTTCAAAAGTTGACGCCTTCGACAAGCACATCGAGAAAATTCCGACATGGTCGGAAGACGAGATCGAGGGAGTTTTCGAGCGGCCCCGACCATACACCGTGCGTTTGCACTTTGCCGAGATCGCCGGGTCTAAAGCCGGTGAGCGTATCTTCGACGTTTCACTCCAGGGCAGACGGGTACTCGAAGGATTCGATATCGCAAGAGCGGCGGGCGGCACAAATCGCCCCGTTGTCAGGGAGTTCAAGGGAATCGGGATAAAGGACGATCTGAAAATCACTCTCACGCCCGCCGGGGCAGCGCAGGCGGAGCCCCTGCTCAACGGAATTGAAATCATCGCCGAAAACTGGTAGAATAAAGCGAAATTCCGGATATACCTTTTGCTCAGGCGTAGAAAGAAAATGAGAAACAAGAATACGACAACAACGCTGATCTGGGCCGGCGTTGGGAAGCGATGAGCGACCAGGAGCGCGAGGGGGTAACACAGCGAATGCGCGAGCGCTACGAGGTATGGCGGCACAGCGACTCAATAGAGCTGCCGCAGTTTACTCTCGATTAGAGCATCGGTCGACGACCGCTCTTGGCTTCAACCAGGCAAATCTTCGCCGGATAGTGATAGAATCGCATTGCTTTCACATACCTGTTACAAAGTAGGGAATATCTCCAACAATTTCTGCATCCTTTTGTCATTTCGTGCGTTTAGGTTACCAGAAGCCTGAATTACTGTAGAATATAGGAATGGCACGTTCGGACGAAGAGCTAATGTTAGGCTGTCGCGATGGCGATGAAGGTGCGTTTGAGACACTCTATCGCAGATACGAGAAACCCGTACTCTCTTTTATCTACCGCATGACAAACAGTACTTCCGACGCTGAAGACCTTTGCCAGGAAACGTTCCTCAAGGTAGTACGGGCCAAAAGAAGATACCGGGCCAATGGTAAATTCAAAACATGGCTCTTTCGGGTAGCTTTGAATTTGTGCCGGGACAGGATAAGGAGAATGAAATTTCGGTCTCATGGATCTTTGGATGGCCCTGAAATCTCCCAGGATGGTAAAAAAAACCAGGTACATGAAGGCATCTTCGATCCTTCACCTGATCCGGCCAAAAATGCAGAAGCACAAGAAATGAAATTTCTGGTCCGACAGGCATTCACAGCGCTAACGGAAGATCAGCGAACGGTAGTCATTCTGAGGCAATATCATGCTTTGAAGTTCCCGGAGATCGCCGAGATCATGAAGTGCCCCGTTGGAACTGTAAAATCCCTGAATTACAGAGGACATCAGAAGCTTTTGAAGGTCTTGTCGGCGTACTTGGAATAGCGTCATAGCTTTTTAGCGATTGCAAATCTGCGAACGACTAATTTAAGAGACGATGAAATGCTTAAATGTGAAGATGTCCAAAAAGAGTTGCAGGCATTCCTGAGTGATGAAATAGATGAATCTCGAAGAGCCGAGATAAACGATCATATCAGGAATTGCCGGGATTGTTCGCAGGCATTACGGCAAATCGAGAAACTGTCTGAAGTCCTTAAGGTCTGGGATGCGCCGGCGCCTTCGCCTATGATGTGGGATAAATTGAAGAGCCGAATCCGGGCTCGTGAATCTCTCCATGTCGCGGTTTTCACAAATCGATTTGTTAGAAAAGTCGCGTTTCATCTTACCGAGGTAGCCGCAGTTGTTGTTGTGACGCTGTCGGCCAGCCATTGGCTTGCCGAGCCCGCCCCAAAGGTGCAGGATAAACCGGCGGAGAATAAATCAGCAACGATCAATTTCTACCTTAAAGAGCATCAGGATGTTGCCGCCCGCGCGGTCCCGGCGGCTATGTCGGTGCCTCCGGCCGCGTCGATGAGCTTGGATCGGCGTGATATCCTGTACTACGAATTCATGGACGATCCATACGAGTTCTCACGTCCCGGGATAATTCTCAGGGGACCATCATCCCGGAGGCCGGTTGTTGTGTCGGAAGGTCCAACAATCTCCAATGGACACAGGCTCACGCTCTCTGAGGCCAGAAACGCCGCGACTTTCGACCTCGTCTCGCCGCCCCACCTGCATCCCGGCTACATGCTCGATCAGATCAGGCGGATCGACGGGCGGGACGCCCTGCACCTGCTCTACACCAACGGCATAAACACGATATCGGTGTTCGAGCAGCCTTTGGATGGAGATCTCGGGCTTGAGGCGCAGGATTTCAGAGAGTATGCCGTATACCGCAACAAGGGACAAGCCGGGCGGGCCATACTTGCATGGAGCGATGACAGCCGTTCTTACGTATTGATCGGAAATTTGGAAATGTCGCAGTTGATAGATATGGCGCAGTCAATCAGCGCCGTAAAATGAGAGGAAATGACAAATGAAAAAGATAGCAATAGTCCAGATTTTGCTGATCGTCCTTGTAACGTCAGTTTCAGCAAATACAGATACCATTCGAGAGGCACAACAGCACTTCGAGAAGGCAAATGAGTTGCTCAAGCATCTTGATTATGAGGCCGCCATTGCCGAATACAGCAAGATAATAATTCTGTCATCGGGCAGCAAAATTGCCCAGGATGCTCAATATTGGATAGGTCAATCTCATTTCAGGGCGGGGCAGTTCGATGCTGCAAAAGCGACCTTTACAGAGCTTATCGAACAATATCCCAAGAGCGCGATCGTACCGGTAACAAAACTCATGGTCGAGCGAGTTGAGCAGGAAAAGAAGGATGAAGCGAATAGAAGAGCAATCAGTGCTGCCTCAGACAAAGGAGTCATAGTTGATCCGGAAACGGCCGTTAAATATACCAAGATCGAGACATTTTCAGGCAAAAGCGATGTGATCGAATATACTACAGATCTCAACCTTTCCCCGAATGGTAGGTTCCTGCTGAATTGGGATATTGTGATCCCATTGGGTGGTGGTAAACCTTTCAAATTAGTGGACATGCCAGCGGGTCGTGGCACATGGTCGCCGGACGGGAAAAAGGCTGTTTTTTACTCAAGTGACGGCATTTGCGCAGTGCCTGTGTCGCCAAATACAGGACACTCAACTGGGTCTCCGAGGAAGTTGCTTGACGGTAAATACCTGTACGCGTTTAATGTGAGTTGGTCTCCTGATGGACATAAATTCGTTTTCGAGAGGAAGGATAAAGATGCTACCGGCGACATCTATACCCTTTCGGTCAAAGATGGCACGCTAACCGAGATCACAAATGACCCTATCCGCGAATTTCTTCCAAAATGGTCTCCCGACGGCAAAAGCATCGCCTACAAAAGAGGCTACGAAACCTGGGTGGTCCCAGCTCAGGGTGGATCGCCTAAGAAGATCAGCACCCATAAAGATCGTCTTCTTTCTTGGACACCTGACAGCAAGTGGCTTGTCTGTAGACCCAGCTATTGGAAGCTCCGCTTTGTACACGTCACTGACGGGCGCGAGTTTGAATTGATGCCGCCTAAAGAGGTGGGACGTCATTTCGCCTGGTCATCTGAAGGCAATAGCATCCTTTTCTACAGGTCTTCCTACGATTGGAGATCGGCTCTTAAACTCGTGTCAGCTTCTGGTGGGCCGTCTTTCGAACTCGGAAGACAGTTTGAACTCTGGCCTTATATTCAGTTCTGGTCTCCGGATAGTAAGATAATACTTACTGAGGGAAAAGGGGGGATCTGGATAAGCCCCCTTGCAGGCGGAGACCCTTTTATATTGGAGCTGGATGTGTCGGTACCTGGCAAACCAATTCCCTTCTCCTTATCACCTGATCGCAGGAAGCTGCTTTTTTTCGTAGAAGAAAGGGACGGGGTAAAGGATCTCTGGGGGGTTCCGGTTTCGCTGAAAGATGGGCGGACGACCGGTCCCGCTGTTATGGTCTTGAGCGGTTGGAACACAAAACTCAAGTGCACAAAAGCTTTGTCGTGGTCTCCCGATGGGAAGAAGATAGCTGTAATCCATAAGAGCAATGTCTGGATTGCACCTACCGAGGGCGGCAAGGCCATGCAGTTTACAAAGACACCGGAACGCAAGCTCGATCCATTCTGGCTGCCCGGCGGAGAAATGATAGCTTATACGGCTGCTCACTCACAAAAGGAACGGACGCTTATGGTCGTCTCCTTGTCTGGAGGAGAACCCAGAAAACTGCTAGATACTACTGACCAATATGCTTGGTCTGCCAATGGCAAAGAAATTGCCTTTGTTTCTAAACAATTGATTCTGGCTATTCCCGTAGCTGGTGGTGAGGCTCGCCGGATCGCCGACTTAAAGGAATTGGACCTGGATGGAGAGCTTGGACTTTGCTGGTCTCCTGATGGGTATGCTCTTGCTTTCGTAGGCCATAAAGCGGGTAAGTACATGATATTTACTGTGCCTCTTAAAGGAGGCAAATTTACCGAACTCGCGGTTGACGATCCGGGCGAAAAATACCGCCTCTGGTGGTCTCCCGATGGAAAGTGGATATCTTACCAATCGGACGGATTTATCAAGACAAGATCCGAAGCAACGATGTGGGAAGCGGATTTTGAGGAGATTTTGGAAAAGGCTTTGCAGGCTGATTGACGTTCATTGACATGATTCGGAGAAAAAAGTCAGCCTTTGGTTTTGACCTCAACGATATAGATCATAGTGGGTTCTCTGGCGTCTTGCGGCTTGCGGTCCCGGTTAGGTGAGTCGGTTTGCTGTTGCATGTAATGCTTGACGCCAGGCGGCAGCGGGCCGCGGTTGACGGCGCGAATGTTCGGGATTTTAGGGCCTGTATCAACGGCTAGCTCGGTGGTGTATTTACCCGGTTTGCCTGTTAATAACTGTTCTCTTGTCAGGAGCATTTGCCCCCTGGGAATCCCTGCGTGGCGATTGCTGTAGGAAACACGAATCTTCTGATCAGCCGTTATTGAGACTCTGGGTGTGGGCGGACTCTCGGGAATAGTGCCGCGTCCGCTGAAGTAGAAACGGTGGTTCCAGTCTGTCAACTGGACTACCTTCCATTTACCATCCACCGGCGTGGCGACATAGAGCTGGTTGCAGCCGTCCTTGTCGAAGCGAGTGTAGCCGACGTAAGGTCGCCCCCGGTTATCGACGGCGAAGCTGCCGCCGTTCATAAGGCCGCGGTCCTGCTCGATGTTCTCGACCACGTGCGCGTTTTCGGGCGTTGTGGGCAACTCCAGAACGTGACCATCCCAGCTCTTCCAGGTGGCGCCGCGATCTGTGCTTTTGGCGTAGCAGATATCGAAATTGGTGATAACATCCGGTGTCTCGCGCCAGCACCAGGCGATGTGCCACGTGCCGTGTTTGTCCTCCAAAAGGCCGATGGGATAGGCATTGCAGGTGGGCTTGCGGTTCATGCCGTTGGTCAAGATCGGCGTTGTCTTTGTCCACTTCTGCTTCCGTTCATCGTAATGAAGCAGGATTCGCATCCCGTTTCCGCTGCCGCCGTGGCGATACATCAGGTAGATCGAGCCGTCGCGAAGTCTGAACACGGTGGGATAAGTGACTCTGTTTTCGTAATCACCTGTCCACTTATGAATCCCCTCGAAACTATGAATATCGCCGGGTTCTTTAGTTCTGTAATAGCGCAACTGCGCGCAGTGCATATTGCCTGTGACGTGGAGATGTCCCGTGCGGTCCTGGAACAGCAATATCTTATTGTGCGTGTCCCATCCGACCCTTTCGGGCAGCCTGGCGAAGTCCCATTTTGTCTCGCTGAGTTTTCGCTTGCCTATGGTCATGTTGTGCTCGCCGTCATAGAAGGCAATATACTGATGCTCGCCGTCCGAGATCAGGCAGCGGCCGCCGTTGACCGGATGCGAGGCCAGACCTTTGGCGACCGGTATCTTTCGCACTTGAGTTTTCTCGCCGGCAGTTACATCAGGGGCTATCGAAAGCAACAGATAAATTACAACGAACAACACTGCACGTCGGACCACCATAACATTCACTCCCAAAGAAGTTCCTTTCGCAAACGGCGTCTTCGTCCGACCGGTGGCTTGAACCTCCGGCCGACTCTCATTTCTGAGCACATTACTAAATCCTGCCGGATAATTCAAGAGTTACGGTCGTGCTCATACATGATGGTAATATTACTTCTTGCCTGCGATCCGGAACACGATAGAATTACTCAATATGATCGTGACCAGATGAGGACATAAGAATTATGAGCAATAACACTTCAAACTACGACCGTCGTCCGGCAAGATCGGGACAGCAAGGTTGGCAGATCACTCGTCGAGTGTTCCTGAAATCTTCGGCTTCCGCGCTGGCGGCTTTGTCTCTGTCCTGTGCGCATTTGAAAAAATCGGGCGCTGTGCGGCGCACGACGCGTTTCGGCATAGTGACGGACTGCCATTACGCCGATGCCGATGCGGCGGGCAAGCGTTACTATCGCGAGTCGCTCGACAAATTGAGCGAGTGCGTGGAGCTGATGAACGCTGAGAAGGTGGATTTCCTTATTGAACTCGGAGATTTCAAGGACCAGGGCAGGCCGCCGGTCGAGCGAGAGACGTTGTCGTATCTTGAGGCCATCGAGAGGATGTTTGGGCAGTTCGACGGGCCGAGGCACCACGTCCTGGGCAATCACGACATGGACAGCATCTCGAAGACTCAGTTTCTTAGTCGCATTGAGAACACGAATATCGATCCGTGCCGGAGCTATTACTCATTCGATATTAACCGCTTGCACTGTGTCGTGCTTGACGCCAATTACAGAAGCGACGGCGCCGACTACGATCACGGCAACTTCAACTGGACCGACGCCAATATTCCGACAACAGAACTGGCCTGGCTCGTGCAGGATCTCGCCGCGGCAAGAAATCCTGTTATCGTTTTCACTCACCAACTGCTCGACGGGGTAGGCTCGGTCTATGTGAAAAACGCCGAGCAGGTCCGGCGCATTCTGGAAAGCTCCGGCAAAGTGCTCGCCGTTTTTCAGGGCCACCATCATTCGGGAAGCTACAACAACATTGCGGGAATTCACTACTATACATTGAAGGCTCTCATCGAGGGGACGGGATCTGAGAACAATTCTTATGCGATTGCCGAAGTAGCCCCCGGCGGCGACATCGCCGTTACCGGGTATAGAAGGGCGGAGAGTAGACAGCTTGCGCGAGTTTAGAATTGAGAATTTAGAATGAAGAAAGTCGTCACTTCGGAATTGGAGCGAATGTTATGTTGCCAAAGCAAGACTTTAGGATGGGCAACTTGTACCTTAGGCACTTGTTGACCATGCTGTTAACCGCCATGTGTTGTATTTTCTGTGCAGTCCATTCGACCTTTGCTGCCGACACTTCCTTTGTCATCAAGAACCGGGTCATTCATAAGATCGATCCCCGGGTTTTCGGGCAGTTCATGGAAAGGCCAAGCTGGGGCGAGATAGGCATCGAAGGGGGGCTGATCCCCGGCACGCGGAAAGTTCAGCCGGCAGTGCTCAAGATGCTGGAGGACATGGAAATACCGATCATCAGGTTCCCCGGCGGGACGGACGTGGATTTCATGGATTGGCGCGACATGGTCGACAACGTGCCGGGCCGAGCCCCCGAGCGGCCCGTCAGCACGGGCCATCGCGGCCATAAGGTGACCAACAACTTCGGCTACGATGAGTTTCTTCAACTGTGCGAGCATCTCGGCTCAGAGACCATAATCGTTGTGAATTTCCGGGATGCACTTCTTAAGATCAAACCTCTCGAAGAGGCGGCCGCTCACGCCGCATCGCTGGTTGCATATTGTAATGCTCCGGTGGGAGCGAAGCTGCCGGACGGCATGTATGACTGGCCCTCGCTTAGAGCCAAAAACGGGCGAGCCAGGCCCTACAAGGTGAAATATTTTCAAATCGGCAATGAAACGTGGGCCTTTGTGAGAAAGTTGAGAGAAACGCAGGGCGCCGGCGCGGCTGAGTTTTACGCCGAATGCGCGGCGGCATACATAGACGCAATGCGAGCCGTGGATCCTTCCATTGAAATCATCGTCGACGGCCAGGATGGAAGCATGTCCGGCATCGTCAACCAAGTCCGCCGGCGATTGGGAGACAAGGTCGCTTACTTCGCGACGCATTTCTATTCGCCCTGGTCTATTACGAAGGTGCTCAAGAACGGCAAAGAAGTCCCGGGGCACGAGATGCCCGCAGCAGATATCTGGCACGCATGGACGGCGGTGGGCAGATTCGATTCCGAGGGCCGCTCTGTTATCAATCACCCCGGCATAGAAGCAGCTCGAAGAAACGGCTACAAGGTCGGCGTTACCGAGTGGAACTGGAACGGCTGGTGGAGGCTTCGCGGCACCGAACCGGCGCTGAATTCGAGCTACGCCAAAGGCGTCGGCGCGGCAAGCTATATCCACGCATTCATGCAGGCTGCCGATGTTATCGAAATCGGGTGCCAGTCAATGCTTGTCGGCAATTCATGGGGAATCCACGCCATCTGGGCCGACAAGGCGGGCGAAATCCCCCCGCACTACATGCCGACAGGCCAGATGACCATGTTCTACTCGAAGCATCACGGCGAGAATCTGCTCGCACTTGAGAGTAAGAACGTCCCGACATACGAACAGCCCTATCGAATGGGCGGCATCTTGCCAAAGCCGAAAGTCGCCTACATCGACGCTCTTGCGACGGCGGACGAAAAACACGTCTACTTTCACGCCATCAACCGCAGCTTCGACGAATCGAGAGACGTTACAATAGATGTCTCTGCGTTTGGTAATGTTGAGAGCAACGCCGTCCACCACGTTCTCGAAGGGCGCCTGAATAACGCATCGAAGCCGGGCGAGCCGAGACAGATAGGCCGCATAAGCCGGCGCAAGGTGGGTTTTAGCCCACCTATTAGTGCCGGCCGGGCGACCCGTTCGGCTCCGCTCAGGGCAGGTCCCACACTACAGGTACGTGTAACGTTGCCGCACAGGTCCGTCTCAATCATACAATTCACGCGGAAATAAGTTCACAGGATGAGCAACTTGTAGCCCAACCTATGGATGCTAACTAGTTTTTCTGCAATTTTTTCTGCGTTCCTGGGTGCCAAAACGCCCATAGCCAAGATTTTTTCAAATATATTTTATTTTTTACTTGATTCTTTTATTATTATCAAATATATTCTTGTTTAATCAAATAAGGAGAATAGAACATGCCGACATCGAAGAAGAAAAAGGGCAGGCGCAAGAAGCTGGTTGCCGAACTTACCGAGGCCGAATGGGAGATAATGAACGTCGTCTGGGAGGAGGAGCCATGTGCCGCCGGGACGGTCCAGGAGGCTCTGGCAAAGAGCAGGGACTGGGCCTATGCCACGGTCAAACTCACGATGGACCGGATGGTCAAGAAAGGCTTTCTGGAGATCAACAAGATCCGCAACCTTCAGCTTTTCCGCTCGTGCATAAGCGAAG
>Ga0180438_10008169_pt1 | contig 13382 bp, 52 predicted proteins | sample SS_ome_12_FD_132455 | JGI IMG/M metagenome (GOLD analysis project Ga0180438, IMG submission 132455) | Hypersaline lake sediment archaeal communities from the Salton Sea, California, USA - SS_3_D_2 metaG | ecosystem: Environmental > Aquatic > Non-marine Saline and Alkaline > Hypersaline >... | reverse complement strand
TCAGGATTCGACGGCGGCTCTACCTTCTCTATGGCAACATTCAAAACGCCCATCTCACGAAGTGCCATATTGACGGCCCATATAAACAAGTCCCAACGCCTTTCAGCCAGCTCCTCTTTCATAATGCTCATTGTTGCTTTTGTTGGCTTACTCACAGCTCCCTCTCAAACCTCTTGTTCATCACTTACAACAAGCCTTCTGTCGGGCACATCGGTAATCCGTGACAACATTATGCTGTTGCATTTCGGGCACTTGTTTTTCAGCATGTCCGTGTCCCTGTCAACAGGGCTGTCAGCGTGGCCGCACTCCGTACATCGGCGCATCACATATTCAAGCTCCTCCGGGCCGTCTCTCATTGCTCTTTTTCATCCCACGTGGTCAGATACTCTCCACGCTCTGACTTGAATATCTCAACGGCCAGCGCCTCACACGCCTTGTCTGTCACCTGCGGATTTCTCATCCGTATTCCTGCGCTGATACCCTGTATGACATCGGCAAGCCTATTCAGGCGACCCAGACTTTTGAACGACGTTCCCATCCTCCCTTACATCCTCCCAGTTGCCTTGAGCGTATGCTCTTATCAATACCTGTTGCAGGTTATGACTGTCAGGCACCTCCTGCGTTCGATGGAACGCAAGACACCCGTCCACGATGGTAAAACCATCAGCCTCGACAGGCCTCTCGACCTGAGTTGGCGTTGTTACTACGTATTTCATTTCTGTCTCCTGTCTTACAACCTTACCTCACCTCAGCAGACCGAACCGGGGCCTACCCTACACTAGCATCCCTCACCAAAAATCCTGCGCTCCTCCCAGATTGCGAGCGTACCCTCTCCCCATAGTATTATGCTGTTCAGCGTTTCCGCCATCGCAAAACAGTTACACCATGGCGTCTCGGTCAGCCTGTGCCAGCAGTTCGCCTTTTTATCTCCCTTGTCCCAGCACTCCTGAGTTGCACCGCACCTATCACAGCGTCGCTTCTGCCATCTCAGCATAGGCTCAGGGGGCACCTTAATCACCCTCTTCTCCTACCGCCTTCTTTATCTTGCCAAGCAATTCGAATGCCTTCAGTCCGTGCTCGGCCATTTCTTCTTTATACATGTGGTCATGTATCGGGTCATTCATTGCATCGCTGGCCAACTTGTCTACCTTCTTGGCCAACGCCGTTGCTTTCTTGAGTATCTCCTTTACGTCAGCCAGACGCTTGTCCTTGTCTTTCTCCCTCAGCCTTAGCGTCGCTCTGTCCTTCCTGAGCTGGAGCACTTCCTCTCGTTGCTCTATGTAGAGCGCTCTCAGGTCTTCCAATTCTTTCTCCATGTCTGTCATTCTCTACCTCTTTCTCATCTCGCACTCTGGCGACACCCTCTGGCCTGTATCGGTCACAGCCACCACGAAACTGCAAGCAATCCTTGTCTCTGCCCCAGTCACACTCCCACCTGCCTGCGCACCTATACAGCATGCGGCTCCTCCGCCCAGCACATCAAATAGCCCTCTATCTCCCTCAGCCTCAACAACTTTTTTGACTCATGTTCACACCCCGGCCTCCACGGCAAACTGCAAAATCTGTCATATGTCGGCTCCGCCCACGGCCTGTTACACACCCCGCAGAACATCTTTATTGGCTTTTTCTCTTTCTTCTTTTTCTTCCACGGCCACATTCCAACTCCTCTTGCCAAATCATTAAGAGACCTTCCTGAATTGCCCCTCTGCACATCACGTCACCGGGGCACGACGGGCATCTACCGAGCCATTGTCCCCTGTAGGCGTCCTTCTCTTCAATCTTTATGACGCCTCCCCTCTTGCAACAATCGCACTCGGCTATGGCAAAAGCGAACTCCGTCATGCTGGCTCCTCCTCCGACACAGCCAAGCACTTCGCTGGCACCGCCCGGACACCACCATCTGCATCCGTAATCACTTCACGCTCACACTCGCACAGTTTCGCTCCCTTTATCGGCACCTCTGTTAAGAACTTGCCACAGGCCGTGCACCTGAACCTTTCAAAATCATTCGCAATCAAGCCACACACTCCTCGGTTACCGTCAAGCATCCAATACGACGCATTGCGTTTGACACGTGCAACTCAGGACTCCACAAACTGGCCATGACGATGGTGTCCCTCTCCTCCCAGATTACCAACGGCCCCGCCACAAACTCACAGCACTGCCTCGGTATGGGGCCGTCACCAAAACTTGTCAAAATGCATCTTATCTTTACACAGCTTTCACACAGCTCAGACATGCGGCTCCTCATCTACTATGAAAAGCGAGCCGTACGGCGTTCTTTCTCTATGACGCACTCTCGCCATTTTGAGGTCGAGTTCTGCGAACGCCTCAGCGGCCTCTCTGTACCAATGACAAACAGAAGCAAAGGCCCGGTCGTTTGAGCCGTTATAAAGTACGAAGCAACCATCATCCATTCCTATGACTGACTGACCGCCGTATTCGTTCTCCAGCACCAAGACGGGGTGGCCGTGCCTTGTCGTATTCCATCGTTTTGGAGTTGTCGCTACGACTTTGTACATCATCCGTCCTGACCTTGGCCACTACCGGCATCGGGCACCCCCGGCTTTACCATTACGTATCCTTCTTCATCTGTTATCAGACAGTCATCGCAGTAACAGTCACCCATGAAATCATGAGCGCCCTTGCGACCACACCTATCACACACTGCATCTTCATCGTATGGAACAGTTCTATCCATCATCTTCTCCCACTATAAACAGCCTTGCGCTGTTATGAGGTTCATTTCTCACTATCTGCCTGACAGTACCGCATCTTGAACACCACTCTATGGCCGAAAGGGATTTGCCGTTATGATGCTTCGGCGCACTGTAATCAAAGACTTTCGTGCAGTGCAACTCACGCATAACTTGTGATTCTCTGTCTCGCTTCCAGCAGACCGGACATCCGTCTCCATACACACCCGGTGGTATTTCTTTGCTCATCACTCCTCCTCTTCATCCTTCACCACTAAATAACCCGACTGCGCAAACATGGCTACTTGACAGTATGACACTATCCCCCTCGGGCTTTCCTGTTGCAGGTGCACAATCCTCTGCCTGTAAAGACACCACGCCTGTCCTCCTCCTGCGTAAGACAACTCAGAGGCCTTCTCTCGCAAGTCACGCATGAGTTGCCCTTCTGCCCTCTCTTGTGCCCTGCTGTCCATAACATCCAAATCTCCCACAGTCGTTATGGCTATCTCAAAACACGGAAAAAACTTCACTCTTACTTGGGGCATCTTTGCCAAACTCACTACTCCTCCACCCTCATCGCACATCGCCCCGACAGGCCCCACCACAATGTTGACATCGGGCGCAGGATGCATCGCCCTCATTATCAGGACGCCATCGTCTACCATTGGTATACTTCCATGCGGTATGTCCAGCTCACGCATCCGGTTTTCCTACAGCCGCCTTTAGTATGTCTCTCTCAACCATCAACTCTTCACCCTCCCCCAGCAACTGAGCGGCCATAACCATGTGATGGGTTCCCAACAGACTGTCAGGCCCATACCCTTGCGCCAACTGCCGATGACACCGGGTAATGCGAGCCAAAACTCCTATCTGACAATCCAGCTTATCTATCTCTGTCATGATTCTGCTTCCTCCATCTTGACCACCTCACTCGCTTCTCGTTATACGTTTTCAAACAACCGGGCTGAACGAACACCGAATGCTGAAGCCGTGGCACCGGGAGCTTGCTTATATCTCGCTCAAAGCCACAGACATCACATGCGAAAATAAGCTCCGCCTGCCAGATATCGTTGCTCTCACACTTGGGACATGTCAAGGGTTCCACACTCTTACCCGGCAAGTGAAACCCCAGTGCTCGTGCCCTGTTTTTCTTCTTGAATCCAAATCTCATGCCGCCCGTTCTTTCCAAATGTTTAACACTCCGAAATCCAAAAAGACATTCTTCCAGTAAATATGCAGGCTCCAGATTCCACAATAATTGCAACCCACATCTGGCAAACCCCTCTCACGCAGTATGTCAGACTGCCATCCCTTGCAATGAGGACACCTGTATCGCTTCACTCTCTCACTCATCAAGCATCTCATCACTCAGGAGGGGCGACCCCACAGGTATCCAGTTAGGCGGCGTTTCGTCCTCGGCCACGCAAGGCTCGGCACACTCTCGACATACCGCACCCTGATGCAAAACCCGGCTCCCATACCAGATTCCCCTTTCGCTTGCAGGTCTGCCACAGTTGTTACATCCCCTGATTCTTTTACTCATTGGTCTCCTCACCCTATTATACACTGACGCCCGGCCCTCAGAGCGCCTTTTCATCCACCACGAGCAATGCACCCTTCGTCTCGGGCCAATCCCTTTCAATCCACTGTTGCCACCCAAAATGCTTGTACCACTTCCGGTTAAAGTCACGGTAAAGAACCTTTACGAACGGCCCCAGACTCCACAAAATGAAGCCCTGAAGGCCGACGCCCGGACATGGCTCCAGCCATATACACTTCAGCGTATGGTCAATCATACGCATTCGAACCCTCGCAGTTCTCGCACACATGCTCGAACTCCTGCGCACCGTGGCACGAGTTGTCCTCCCTGTCCTTCGGCCCAATATATCCAGCTTCCTCTATCCGGAAATTTCTACCGCACTTGCTACACTCGAACTCAGCTTCCATTTTCCTCCCTTTCGCTCGACACAACCAAGACACCATCGTCTATTTCAAAGCTCGTAACTATTCCGTTTCCCCGACATGAAGGACAACTCAGCGTTCCATGAGTGAAGCCCATATGGAACTTATCACCATTCGACCTATGAAGAGTCTTGTACTCTCTCCAGACGGCCCACTGGCCACCACACCTTTTACATTTCCTTGCCTGCATGCTTTTCTCCACCAACAACCAGTGTACCATTATCTGGTACATCACCCATCCGCTCCTCATACCAGACCACGAGCACGTCACCCATCTGCGGAGGCAACTCTTGACACACGACAAACTCTCCACAGGCGTCGGCCTGCGTCAGCCCCGTCTCACCAGAATCTCCATACTCTTCTCGCAGTTCTGTCTCTGCCGAACAGAACCAAGGCAACTCAACTAACCCCTTCGAACATCTACGATTCGGCTGACCAGCGACCTCCAGATACTCACAATCCAAACACGTCAAGTGACCCTGAAATCCGTGCCACTCCCACCTACGCCTGTTTGCCCTGACCCAGTGTAATTCCACTTTCTCCTCTCATCCAGTTCTCCTCAGCGGGTCTTTCGTACCCTCCCAACGACCTGCGCCCTCGGGTATGAACCAGCTCCTTGTTCCCTTGAGCGTACCGTCAAAGTTCTCCCAGTAAGCCACAAGAAAAATGTCATTGCCATAATGACCACCATGTTTACCAGCTCTGGCATGCACCCGGTTACCGTTCGGATTCAGCTTGTCTGTCTTCTCCTCCTCCGGCTCGCTGATGTGGGTCTTCCTCACGCCCAAGTCCTCAATAACACCACTGCCGTCCCTGTTGCGACATACCGCCGCATCCGTTATGAACTGCGTGCCGGGCTTGAACTTCCACTTATCCTTGATGTCCTTGTTGGGCATCTCGGACGGAAACAAGGCGACCATCTCACCAGTCTCCTCACCGCCGGGCTTCCAGAGGACTTCAGGGTCTTCCACGGGGAAATCCTCCAGTTCCGGCTCCTTCTTTTTCTTCTTCTTTTTCTTCCACAACCCCCATCTCTCCAGCAAGTCAATGAGCCAATCGAACATCTTGCGCCTCCTCTCTATTGTTTGCTTCCATACACTCTCGCTCATCCCTTACTCCCATACACTCCTTCGGGCACCAACTGGTCGGCATCTTCTGGCCTGCCATCCAGTCCATGCAGAACTCACACGCTTCACTGTTTCGCTTGTGCGCACACGTAAAACAATTCTCCCTCATCAGGCCGCCGCCTCCTCCCAGACTACAAGCTGGCCGTGTATTTCCCCCACCTCCGAAACATCTATCTCCCCACAATCACACTGCATGGCAATCCACTGGTACGCCGCTACGTCGTACCTGCCACACGTCGGGCAATGCCATGCCCTGAATGGCTTGCCACTGCAATCCTTGGATGCCCACAAATCAAATCTCATACTGCCGCTTCCTCCACTACCTCAAGACAGCCGACAGGCACCCAGCACCAGCCATCTCTCATGTTAAGCCTCGAACACATGTCAACACCTATCGGTTTCCAAAAAGCACACGTGCCGCAATTCTGTATCATGCTGGCTTCTCCTGATAGATTGCCAGCGGGCCATCGAGAAATCCAACCAATCTGAGCCTCATATCATCTCCGCAGGTGCACTTAACCCACACTTGTTTGGGAGGTAAAACAATTTCCCTCTCACAGGCGTCGCAGTGCCACACTCGATGATGCGTCTTGTCGTGATATGCATTATTCATGACAGCACTCATGCGGCCTTCTCATCCTCCACTACCATGTAACCATCCGGCTCCCAGTGCATACGAAGGCGACAATTCCAGCAGGGAGCGTCCTCCGGTTTGGGCCGTTCCTTATGTGCGCAGTTATGACAGTCCGTATTTACCAACGACCTCTCGCTCTTCAGCCGCAGACACCCTACAGGTGTCCACTCCGGGTAGTCCAAATCCATCGGGGCTTGCATGCACTCTTTACACGCATCGTCAAGGCCCGGACGCTTGCTGTACGCACATGTACTGCAAACTCTCATTCAGGCTTCTCCTGCCAAATATTCAAAACACTCTCACCTGTCAGTCTGCAACCGACAGGCTCTCCGCACTTGGGACACGTTGTGTAAGACATCTGTGTCATCGTACCCCACCCACAATAATCACACCAATGCAACCACCTCTTCTCAAAGAGAAAAGGCTTTGGCACAGCGTCCATAGCTCTTGCCACCGCCATCCGGCGTGGGGCTGTCGCCAATGCCTTGGCTATGTGCTCTGCCTTTTCCTTGTTGGTCATCTACTTTCCCCAATACCTTGCCGCTCCTGTGCCATTGATTATCCAGTCAACGGGTATGCCGTAATCGCCTCGGGCTATCGCTCGCTTGATTCGCTTCTGCTCTTCCTCGAACGCCTTGTCACGACGTTTCTTTTCAGCCGCTCCCCTTGGCGTCAGGTGAAACACAATCGGGTCACCTGCCTCTGTTGGAAACTCCACACGGTCTATCTCGACGTGTGGTATCTCGCCTTTCTTCCATTTCGTCTTTCCTCTTGACATTATTCCTTCCTTTCGTCATAGAACATGGCACACCCCGGCGGCACATTCACGACAAGCCTGCCAAGTCGCATGTGTTCCTCTCCGCCATAAGGAATCTTTGGACAGTCACACTGGTTTCGCCTTCTTCCAAGCGGCTTGCCACACCTTGTACATCTAAGTTCACCCATAACTATCTCGACAGTCTCTTTTCGTATTGCCTCAACAGCATAGACATCGCTGTAATCAAACCACTCAACTGAGCCTTGGTTGCCTTACCACTGTCAATCTCATCAACGACATCCAGAAGCAACGGTACGTCCGGGCACCGCTTGCGATTCACAATCTCATCCAATGCTTTTTGTGCGGCAGTCTTTTCAGGCATGCTTCCTCCTATCCAAGAATCGTCTCTGCTCAGCGGCCTTCTCGGCAAACTCATCACTCACAGGGCCATCTATGAAGTCAGCCTGTTCAGTCAGGATATACAACTCTTCTTGGCAGTTTGAGCATATGCCGCCGCTTGTCCTGCATCCGCAGTCAGGGCAATACGCCATCTGTAACCTCCCTTTCATCGTAAAACCACAGCAGGCCATCCAGTGTCAGCCAACGCCCCTCCAGCACAAGCACCTCTGTCTCGCCCTGCTCTTCTATCCACCCAGTCGGCCCTCCCCGTATCGAATAGCCGCCCTTCTCTACAATCGTCATAACGCCGTCAGGAAGCTCTTTACCACACCAGAATGACCGAAGGTATGTCCAGTCGCACAAGCCGCATATAAGGGCATCCTCGCCGCTTTTACGGGCACGCTCGACGTACTGACCACAGTGCGGACATATCCACCTATTGCTCATTATGGCTCTCCCCTCTCCACCATGACCCTCATACATCCATCAGGACACGGCCCATGAATCTCCGGCTCCTCGGCAAGCCTGTCCACAAAAAATCTTGCGTGCCACATCGTTGCCATCTGCCCTGTTTTCATCATAGATAATTGCGTTTCGCATTCCATTTCATCTCGCAAATACTTACGTACCTCGGCATAGTCCTCTGCCTGCATGACAACCACTTTAACGGTTTCGTCTCTCTCTTCCACCTTCTTGAACATGCCAGACAACCACTCCCTGATTCGCTCCCTCCTGATATGCTCCTTGGCCTTCATTGAGACATACTCATCAATCTCCTTCTGGCTTATCGGCATTTCTAAGAGTTCTTTTGCTCTCACCCTATTTCCCTTTCATCCCACACGGCCAGATTCTCAAACGGCGAGCGCCACCTTGCCAGCGGACTTTCGACTGAACACCTTGGACACATTAATTGACCGTCATCTTCGAACCAGTCAACGTACTCTATTCCCTCTGCATCCAATGCGCAGAACGGACACTTAAACTCTTCAGGCTCTCTCACAATTTTCCTCTTGCGCCGTCCACACCACTCCGGCAGGACACCAACAATTCAAATCTCTCTGCGCCTTGACTCGCACGGCACACTGCTCATTGTTATCTACAGCATCGCACAGATGACACGGCATCTCCTCTTTCTCGCCCTTCTTTAGCGTTAGTCCCTGCGCCAACGTTCTGCGGCCCTGATGCGTCTCGAACATCTTGGCAATCTTAACGTGTAGCTTCTTTCGCAATGGCGGTAACGTCTTGCTGTTCAATTCCTGTGCCTCTTCCTGCCCTTCGGTTTATCCATTGACCACTTCTTCTGCCTAAATTGGTGCCGCTTCTGGTCTTGCTTCCAGAACGAACGCATGTGCTCTTCCTGCTTGGCCCTTGCAAGCTCCTTGGCTTTCTCTTCCTCTTCCTTCTCAGTGCGTGGGTCTCGACAGTAATCTGTCGAGGTCACTATTATGTACGGCGTCCAAGTCGTAGTAGCCGTGCCGTCATTGCCATAATCCACGGTCGTACTCGTACCCGGCATCGCAGGTGAACAATAAGCTACCACTCTACCTCCTTCTGACTCCATACCAGCATGCACCCGGCTGGCGTCCAGCACTCGCCATGGACATCATACGCCGTCCTTGTCTTGCCGCAATCCTCTCTTGGATTGCCAGCAGGCGGCTCATTCACACAATAACTACACGTATCGCATGGATAGTCACCACGGTCATCTGCAAATGGAGGTGCCATGCTCATAAAACCTCACCATACCTGAACTCACCACAGCCCAGCTAACCTTTCCATAGCGGAGCATAAATCAACATACTTTTTCATCAAAGACCTGCATAGCGCCACCTACCAACCAAGACGGCAACAACTCAAATATCTTCCAGTCCAGAAACAAATAGGGCTTCTCATCTGTCGCTGGCAACAAGCCATGAGGAATGTACAAATCACACTGCGAAGGCGTCTCGGGCAAGTGGCCCATTATCCACTGTTGCCTGCAATCAATCGTGTTGCATATGTCACACAGATTCATCGAGCACTTCTATCATCTCTCTGGCTATCACCCTGTCAGATTCCTTCTCGCTCTCAGACAACTCGGCATACGGCAAGCCCCTCTGCCTGTTCCAACGGTCAACCTTCTCCTTTGGTATCGTCAAGGTGCCATCCTCATTCTCGATACAGAACCCGAACATGTAGTTTATCCATCTTCCCCAGACCTCGTGTACATGGTCTGCCAGCGGTTCAACTTTCTCATCAGTCATCATCACTCTCCATATTCATCACACGCCCCTGCGCCGTCTGGAGTATCCTCTGAAACTGCTCCTGCGGAAGCGTCTCTCGGGCCACGTCAATAAAGATGTTCCCCAGTTCGTTACCGTGCTGTGCCCGATTGCCTTTCCGGGCCTTTGCAATCTTTCTGGCCAGCTTCTGAACGTCTCGCTGTTTGCACCGCATGGCATGAGTGGCCTTCTGGAACCATATGGGGTCAGTTCGCTCACCTGTCTCATGGTACGTGGCAGTCGCCATATCCAACTGGTGCTTGATTGTGTCCACCTCTTCCTGTAGCTGGTCTTTCTCCGCAATCATAGCATCTACATCGTCCATTCCTTCTCCTCCCATGTCATCATCATACCCTCTACTCCAAAAGACACTTCTGCCCGTCCGGGGATGCTCTTCATTCTTACTGACACTTCGTTGATTCCTTTCAACCAATCATATTCCGCTAAAAATCGTCCGCACTCATCACCGCTTCGATAAACGAGCCAAAGCCGCCTGTCCGGCGTCTGCCGCCGGGCAATCAAGTTCCTTTCCACAGTCACTTGCGCCGCCTTTCATGACTCACTGCCAGCGTGCCAGCAGGAGGCCACCCTACCGGCCTCATTTCTTGCTCCTCATAGTGGCCACACTGGGAACACTTCAAGCCCATGAATCCAAAGCCGTCATCACTACGCTTGCTCAAGTTCCACTTGGGCCAAGCGGCCTTCTTTCCACACGAAGGACATGTTGACGGCGTTATCAGCATTTCAAAAGTCTCCTGAACCAACTCAGCAACCCCGGCGGCTCTGTCTCTTCCTCATACAGAACCAGCGCCCCGGTAGGCGGCATCACCTCCAAGATGAAACCACACTCGATACACATCCAAGTCTGACTCCCAGTTGCCGGGTCATTTGCCATCTGTATCATCTCTTCTTTACACTGACATTTCATCTTTCAGCCTCATGCAACCATCGGGTCGCCAATCTTGACAGCCGGGTATGGCCGTTCCTACCAACATCGGCGCTACTACACACCCTTCATGCCTACTGGCACACGTATCACACCTGTAGCAATCTTTCATCGTTTATTACCAGCGTGCTCTTGTCATGCTCTTTCATTCGACAATTCCTTGGCCATGCCATTTTGTGCTTATGCACTATCTTTTTGCATTGTTCGTAATGCACGCAGGTCGAACACTTAACGGTCGGCTCATCCGTTGTTGTCCTCTTACCACCCTTGCTTTTCGGGGCATCAAGTATATGTATCTTCTCGGAGATTTCTCTTTCCTCTCTCAATACCAGCAAGCCCTGCTTTTTCATCCAACCCTTCTCGGCCCACGTCTGCTCTCCGCACGCATCGCATGGGTACGGATGGTCAACTCCAAAATCATAACGCCTGCCACACTTGGTGCATATGAAAATCCAACACGTCACGCCGCCCTCTCCCTGCAAATGCAAACACATCCCTTGGGTACTTCCTCGCAGTCTTCCGTCAAGTCTGAATGTTCTGCCAGTTGTCTCTTGTGCTCGTTTATGTGAGCACAAATATGTGCCCCTACCGGTACCCACATACAATTATGAAACCAGTTCTCGACACGGCGCAATTCCTCTCTCAGTTCTCTCGGACACGCATCTCGATACCTGCTCTTTGGCGCAGGCAGTTTCCACTGCGGCGTCCAGTCTTGAGACTGCTCCGAATACAATGCCTCTTTTACAAGTCTGCCCATTATGTCATGGTCATCCCAGCCATGTACTCGGCTGGAATGCACCCCACCTCTCCGTTATCCATTCTCAACACAATCAGGCTCATAGTCAGCAATCCGGGCCGATGAACCGTAAGTACTTCAGCCTTTCCTTTTTCGGGTACCGACTTATCATCATTCATCTTGTAAACACGCTCACAAAACGGCCATGTTTCAAACTCAACTGTTCTCCCAATGCAGGCATACGCCGCTCTCCAATCCACCTCAATCACCTCCTTCAACCACTGGCATCAATTTTACCACTTCCACCTTCAGTGGGCCACCATCACACTGGCTACCGCCTCCGTACTGCTTTCGAAATGCTTTTGCGTGCTTCTCTGCCTCCTTGCGAGTCAGAAAAACCTTTGGTGGCCCACCGTAATCCATCCAGTCATAATGCCACGTCTCGTTGCCCCAGTACTTACCCCGGTACCGCACAACCCACCACGGCGGCTTTGCCGGGGCCGTGTCGTTCAGGCCTAATCCATCACTCCGACAAAACTCAATTTGTCCTCCCCGCCAGTGAATCATCTCAGTTTGAGGCCCGGACGGTTTCTTCCTGCTCATTGTACAATCTCCTTCTCCTGCCATGCAAGCATGCAACCGGGTGGCCTTCGGTTTTGCTCAAACTTAGTCTCGGAGTGTCCGCATACTCCACAGCCATTTCTCCCTACCAAGTCATTATCCCAACCGTCTGCTCCGCACCACGTGCAAGCGTAAAGACTAATCCACTCGAATCCATCCTCCATATACTCAACCATCATCCCTGTCTTCTCTCTCTGCCAGTACAATCAGGCTCCCTTCCGGCCCCTCCCTTCCTCCAATCCGAACCATCGAACCAGTGCGCTGGCACTGCGGACAGAACTTCGGTATAACCTCGGCGATTCCCTCTGTGCCAGTTGTCCACTCGTTCTCGCAACCGTAACAATACCACAAGCTTGCGTTTATATCGGACATCTCATAATCTCCGTGACCTCTCGATGCGGAATCATGCATCCTTCGTCTCTCGCTCTCTTCTTTGCCTCTCTCAGACGATTGCACTCATCTCGATACTCCTTGACCCTGTTTCTCAAATCATCTGGGAGAGCCTTAAGCGTAGTGAGCGACACTCCGAGCGCTTTGCTTTCCTTGTCGCTTTCGACATCGGCATATTTCACAAACAGGAACAGTCTGTTTTTCGGGTCATCCCACAGCTCACACTTCTCATCCATAGCCATTGTCAATGCGCCATGAGCGTTCTCCGGGGTAACATGGATGATGTTCTTGAGGGGTTTGCCCACTCGCCAGACAAGGTGCATGCTCTCCTCCTTGCCGTCCACTTCATAGTAGACCATATAACCCTCAACTGCCTCGTTCAGGTCATCACAGGGCAAACAGGTAATGCCATTGATTCCACCCATGAACCGAACAAGAGACTCCACGTCTTTTCTTTCCATCTCAATCATTTCAACTGCGTGCATCCAGTTCCCCCCTTTCGTCTTTAACGTAGAGACACCACCTCGGTATCCAATAGCTTTGCAAGCCTGCTTGCCTGTTGGCAACACAAACAAAACACTCTGGCTGATTCTTATCCATTCCGCAATTTCGACAAGTTTTCTTATCCGTCATTCTTCATCCCAGACCAGCAAGGCCCCTACTGGCAACGGGCCAACGCCAAGAGCATTCGCTATGTGATGCACGTCCAACTCATAACCAACCGAAACACGAATGCTGTCTCCCTGTGACCCCCAACCACGCCTGCGACATCTTGAACAATAATACTGCGATGTCCGATAACTCCACAGCTCACCACAATCATCATAGGTGCTCTTAACGTGCACCCAATTAT
>Ga0180438_10008168_pt1 | contig 13384 bp, 19 predicted proteins | sample SS_ome_12_FD_132455 | JGI IMG/M metagenome (GOLD analysis project Ga0180438, IMG submission 132455) | Hypersaline lake sediment archaeal communities from the Salton Sea, California, USA - SS_3_D_2 metaG | ecosystem: Environmental > Aquatic > Non-marine Saline and Alkaline > Hypersaline >... | reverse complement strand
TAATATCATAAGCGCTCTTGACCTTGGTGTAATCACGATGCTATATGATAAAAGCAGTTCAACATTGAAAGGATAAAGTAATGTATTCCCGTATATCACGCTCAATACTATGCTGTACGCTTGCATATGTGCTCAGCAGCACGTTGCAGGCAATGCCTAGTTCTTATTCACGCAATGACCCATATCCCGTATTTACCACCGAAGCGCCATATGTGCGACCATTTTTATATAACCGCGAGCGCTTTGTCGATAAAGATGGCATCGAACGGCAACGCTATGTGCCTCAGACCTTCTTTATGTCTTTGTCTCCCTTTGGCCAAAATGCAGACACTGCACGAGATAACAAAAAGAACCTTATTCCACTAGGCGATATTAATGGTCGTTGGAGCATGATTCCTCTTTTGTTTGGCTGCACACCTGATGGGTTCGTATTACCACCGGTCTTGCAAGAAGCACAACAAGGGCTCTATCCAACGCTCACGCCTCCCATTTGTGATCAACCAATTGACCCAAATGAACAACAAGGTTTTTTCTCTATTGATCTGAAATACCGTAAACGTGGCTTGCGTTGGGATTTTAGCCTGCATGTGATTGGCAATCTTTTGCTTAATGTGCAAGGGGGCGTTTCTGACATTTGCCAAACGGTTTCATGCATCACTAATCTCACGGACAATGCTGACTCCACCGATCCATGCAATCCAAATCTCACTAACGAAAATGTTGATCTGTATCTCATGGACAAACTCAAAGAGGTTGCTGATCAAACCTGTCTTGATATTAGCAGCTTCCATTTGACCACGCTTGAAGATCTGCGCTTTAACCTGATTTGGCGCCGCTTGATGGATTGCACTATGATTATTGATGATTGGCCAGACGTTTACCTCATGCCATTTGCTATGCTCAGCGGTACCGTTGCTGTAGGCAAAGAGCGTGACTTTAATCAAGCATTTGCCCTATCGCATGGCAATAATGATCATCATTCAATCGGCGGCACCATGGGACTGAATTTTGATTTTGTAGAAACGGTCGATTTTGGTGTAGAAATTGGCGCCACACACTTTTTCCCACGAGACTTTAGATGTTATCGCATGCCAAACAATATCTGTCAGCAAGGCATATTCCCCTTCTATACTGATGTGAGAATATCTCCAGGCTGGAACTGGCACTTTGCTGCAAAACTTGGTGCATACCATTTCCTTGAGCATCTTTCATTTTATTTCCAATATGTATTGGTGCAACATCAAGATGACAAAATATGCTTAAAGTGTTGTGATCCATGCTTTGAGCCAGAAGTGATTGAACGTCGTTCTACCTTCAAAAGTCAAGTTGCAAACATCGGCTTTAATTACGACATTTGCCCACACATCAGCCTTGGTTTCTTGTGGCAAGCACCGCTCATGCAGCAGTTTGCCTATCGTGCAACCACGCTCATGTTCTCATTTAATGCATTCTTTTAAACACAGACAAAAAAAAGGAGTGGCGCTCTATGCCACTCCTTTTTTTAAAAGCTGCTCACTCTTCTTTATGCTTCTTTTTGGTATCTCCGAGTGCTAAACAGACAACTCCTGAACCGACACCCAAACAACAACATCCTTTAAATGCCAAGCCGTTAACCACTAAACCGACGCCCACCAAGGCGCAACCGATGCCCGATGCGACCACACCAATCTTTTCTGTTTGGCTTTGAGCCCGCATTTTATTTTTCTTTTGATAAGGAGAAACAGCCATTTGTGGCTGATCACCTGCATATAAATGCAAACAACATATTTGCAATGCAAGACCAAATAGGAGCTTCATTCGTATCTCCTTTTTCGCTTCTATTTATGCACTACCGATTCTTTTTAGATAATTCATTTTCAATTTCTTCTCTTTTTTTTGCTGCACTTTTTTCAAAAAAATGAGCTGCTATGGCTGATGCACCACTCGCAGCACCCATAAAAAAAAGCCGACCTTGCTCGCCAACATTTGCGCTAAACAAAGCTGCAGCACCACACACCATAGCACAGCCTCCACAGCCAATTGAAATGTATCGAGTAACCCCTTCATCTCCTTTGGCTTGATTTTTTTCATACTTCAATTCTTGCCTGTAATAGCCTTCATAAGGGCTCAGATCACCTGCATACAACTGCCTACATGTTACACTTAGCAAGCCACATAACAAAACATATTTCATCGATAACACCTTTTTACGTTTTTTGGCTCAGCACTTCGTTTATTACTGTTTGTTTATGCTTCGCCTTGCCTTCTTGCTCACCATACTGCATCCAACGAAAGGCGCTACACATACTCCCACATAGCAGCATATCAACTGGCGCTTGGTTGCCTTTGCAAGCACATACTAATGCTGCCGCACCACCAATAGCCGTTAGTGCACCACATACATACGCTCCTAAGCGTGCATGCTGTTCTTTTTTTTGTAATTGTTCATGCTTTGCCTGCAAGCTTGCGGTGGAATAATCAGCAATGCGGTGTGCAAAATCATCCGACTGCTTATCTGCAGCATGCAACACTATAGATGCCGATAAGCAAAATAGATGTACCAATATATTATTCATTCGCCCCTCTGGCATTATACAGCCTTTCTTTTCTCTCAAATGAATCAGTGCATAGTAAAAACGATGCACCTGTAATACCCACTAATGCTCCACCCCAAAAAAAAGCATAGCCACAATTTTGCAAAACAGGCTGCTCACAAACTTCACCACATGATGCGAATGCCGCTCCACAAAAAAGAGAAGAAACTGAACCAGCTACCCATCCACCCGTTTGTAATAAATACGATCTTGTGGAGTCTATACAATCATAACATGCACTGCTACAACAGCGCTGTGCATTGTGTGGAGGACCATCATATGGTGACGTACTGCTCGCAGCAACAGGCGCACTGGTGACTATTTGCCGCTGAAACTCATTTCTTTTGCGCTTTCTTACGGCGCCAATTTCTGCACTCGCACATATCAGCAACAGTGCTACTGTCCATACTCTTTTCATTATTCAGCTTTCTTTTTATAGGTTCTTTTTGCTAATTCAAGGTCAGCAGATGCAATTTCATCATCTATTTTCTTTTTGCAAAAAGGTATCATACATCCAAGCGCAGCAGTAATGGCCGCCAAACCACATGAAACATACGTTGCTCCAACTACACATTCCGCTGACAGACCACACAGCGCTTCCATGCAAGGCTGATATTTTGACACTCCTAAGCAACACAATATTTCTCCCCCATATACACAAGCACACGCACAGCAGACACCTGATGTCCACTCTTTGCAACATGGATCGCAGCTGCTTAATAACGCTTTTTTGCACTTTAAAGTTTTCGTAGCCAATAGGGCATCGGGCATACAACATCGCTCAACACGTTCATCATAGGGCGACACAAAACGATTAGAGTGTGTCCTTGAGCTACCTTCTTGCATTACTTCTGCATTTATCTGCAAGCACCCCAAAATTAACACTATGAGCCATTTTTTTAGCATTCGCTTCCCTCTTTTTTGGTTATTGTATCTTAAAAATAATTATTGATTGCTTCATAAAATTCCTATTGCTGTTTTTGTTTATCCAATCCTAAGCAACCATCAATCCATTTACCTATTGCATCAGTGGCAAAGGATACATCTCCTCTTAACCTGTTTTCAGCACGTATTTTTGCATCTTCCAAATGCACAGCAGCACAAGCACCCGCACATGCACACCCAATGTGCAAAGCACACACAGGGCAACTAACCGCTGAGGGCGCAATGCTGGTGACCAATGCAATTAATGCCATGGCGCCACATGCTTTATAGGCACCATCACATAGAGCTATATGCTGCTTAAATAGCTCTTTCTCCTGCTCAACATATGGCGACACCTTTTGTTTGGGAATCTCACTTGCATGCAAAAAACTATTGAGCAATACAACCAGCATAGCGATCTTATTTTTCATTCTCATATCCTTATTGTCTTTTTTTTGCTTGCGGTAATCTATCTTCCAGCATCGTCTTGTGCTTTTCATAGTGCGATGCGCACTTGCCTAATAATAGTGATGCGCCCAGGCAAAAAGTACCTGAACACATTGCAAAATTTCTCGTGGCCAACTCCAATTGAGTGAGACTTTCATCAGAAGGCTCATGTTTGATATGTTGCACCACATAGGTCAATGGTGCCACCGAAAAACACTGACACACAGCCGCACCCAGGTAAAGACATCCTGCACGAAATCCTAATGCTTCGATCTTTTGTTGCATCTCCTGCTCATACTGCTGTTGCACCTGCTGTTGATAGGGTGATAGATGTTGTTTAGGTGCGTGAGCTGCATGAGCCCAACTACCTAAACAAGAAAGATACATCACAAGTAAACGACCAAGGGAGTAGGGCATAATATATCCTTTAACATCAGTTTTTTTGCATTCTATAGTAACGAGTTCTATGTCACCTGGCAAACGATACCCCTTTTTTGTTCACCAGAAACCTATTTAATTCAGATTGTATTTTCTATTGTTAGTTTTGTTAAGGGACCATAGGAAAAGATAGACAAAATGAAGCAAATGGCCTATTATGGTTGCATATAATTGCTATAGAGCTGATTAACCAAATGAAAGGTAGGTTTTGATCCTGATGTCAAAGAAAAAGCCAAACATAGAAGTACACGTTACCTCACATATCGACAAAGCATTACGCCAACTTAAAAAGAAAGTTGAACGTGAAGGTGTGGTACGCGACATGAAACGTCTTGTATACTTCGAGCCAAAAACACAAAAACGTCGTAAACGCCTGGTTCGTGCTATCAAGCAAAACCTTATGCGCATGGCTTCTCAGCGTTTATTAAAATAACACCATATAGACTGTATTAGCATATTTATGGCACACTCTCGTATCTCCGATATCAAACGCGCACAAAAACAATCTCAGCTTTTAAGAGAGCTCTCTAGCTATTTTCTGCGTATCACTATAGATGATGAGCGCATGAAAGATCTCGTGCTTAACCGCGTTAAGCTTTCTCGAGATAAAAGTGTGTGCACGCTCTATTTTTACACCGCACAAGGTGAAATGCATTTCCAAGAGCTTATGCCTTACTTGATCCTCTATAAGCCATCTATGCGCAAAGCACTTGCAGCATCGATTAATGCACGCTACACGCCACAGCTCGTCTTTAAATTCGATGCCGCATTTGAGCAGCAACTACAAATCGATGCCCTGCTAGACAAAATCAAACAAGAAAATGAAGCGCTTGAAGCATCTGCAGAGGAACCAGAGGAACAAGAATAAGTGAACATTCCATTTTTGGGCATATTATTTTTGCTCTGGGGTTCATTTTTGAATGTACTTGGTTTTCGGTTAATTAAAGAGCAGAGCGTTGTGTTGCCTCGTTCTTATTGCCCACAATGCTCACATCCCATCGCTTGGTATGATAATATTCCGGTTCTATCTTGGCTTTTGTTACGCGGCAGATGCCGTTCATGCAAAGAACCCATCTCTTGGCTCTACCCTTTCATTGAGCTATTAACTGCCGGCAGCCTTTTGCTGTTGGTGCTCTATATACCGCAAACGTATCTACCCGCTTACCTACTCTTTTTTTCTGCTTTGATAGTAACGATTCGTTCTGATCTTGAAACAATGCTCATTAGCCGTTATGTTACGCTTTTTTTGATACCATTTGGTCTATTGTGTGCGCACATGGCATGGCTCCCTATCACTCTCACACAAAGCATACTCGGTACGCTGTTAGGCTATGCGCTGCTTTATACGGTTGCGCAACTATTTTATCTGGTAACTAAAAAACATGGTCTTGGGCAAGGTGATCTTGAATTAATGGCCTTTATAGGCGCCTTCACGGGGCCTGAGGGCATTTGGATCACGCTGCTCATTGGTTCTTGGGTCGGCACGCTTATAGGGCTTTTTTATATTTGGTATCATCAAAAGAGTATGCAAATCAAACTGCCTTTTGGTCCATTTTTAGCCTTGGGCGCTATGACCTATGCGCTTCTGCAGGAACACATTCAACAATTCTTGATGTATTACTAATAGATACCATTACTGACTGACATGTGTTCATGGATTCGATACACTTGTCATGCTATCGCATTCCAAGCACTCCAACCTACGCCGGGGCTATGGCGGGCAGGCACCACGAACGGATAATAACAGCACCTTGGCAACAAATGCTTAAGCACGTTGAGCCAATCGACGAGAATCCTACATCGAAAATTTCATCTAAAGCATACCAAGGGTACCTACTACATCACCGAAAAACTTATTTCTCTATCCGTTCGTGGTGAGTGACAGATACGCCTTGCATATCTGGTGTATCGAATCCATGAACACATATTACCTTATATTCAAAAGATAGCTTATTAAATAAGAGTGTATTATTGCCCTCAAACACTTTCTATGTTATCATGCCCCTATATATAATTGCATGAAACTATCCTTCATAAGGAATATACCTTCGATCAAAGTTTATTGCGCATCACTTCTTTAAATAAGATCTATAAAGACAAAAAACGAGAAGTGCATGCCCTTGATAATGTTTCCCTTACCATTCATAAGGGTGAAATATTCGGTCTTCTTGGCGTTAATGGCGCCGGCAAAACAACGCTCTCTTCTATTTTAGCAACACTGCATCCACCAACTTCGGGCGACGCGCTCTTCAATGGCACCTCTATCTATGATGAGCTCTATGCGTATCGCAACCAACTTGGCTTTTGTCCGCAATATCAAAATCTTGATGCGCAGCTCACTGTTGAGGAAAATCTTATTTTTGCAGGCCGCTATTACCTGCTACCCAATGAGACCATTAAAAAACGAGTGGATGAACTGATTGCGCAATTTGATCTTGAACGATATCGCACATTCAAAATACATCAATTATCCGGTGGTAACAAACAACGTGTATTAATCGCTCGCGCGCTCATTCATCAGCCACAATTAATCATCCTAGATGAACCAACCGTCGGATTAGACCCCGACATTCGTCGGATCTTGTGGGACATCATCAAAGAGCTCAAGGCAGCAGGTATTACTATTATTTTAACCACACATTATCTTGATGAAGCTGAATATCTTTCTGATCGTATCTGCATTCTGCATAAAGGGCGTGTGCGCTTAATTGAGTCACTCGACACCCTCAAAGCACAGCATGAGCGAAAGAAATTAGAAGACATATTCTTGCAGCTACGCGAAGGTTTTGATGATGCATCTCAATAACGCTCATATTTTTTGGGCTTTAATGCAGCGCAATATGCTTCTGCTTAAAAAAAATTTCATCAGCAAGCTGCTTGATGGGTTGTTTACCTCTATCGCAATCCTAGTGGTGGCGGGCTATCTTTTGCCACTGGTTGGCATACCGAGCTATATGATTGGACCCTTTTTTATTAATATTGCACTCAACACGCTCTTTTCCTATGGATTTGCCATGGCAATGAACATCCTCAAAGAAATAAAAAATGGCGGCCGCATTTATTACCTTTTGACCCTACCGGTCCCAAAAAAGTGGGTCCTAGCTTCCTACATTACGAACTTTGCGCTCGAAGTGATTATTATCACCGTTCCGCTCCTTTTGATTGGTGCTTTTGTGCTCGGCGACAAACTGCAGATCATCCAGACCAATTGGCTCTTGCTACCAATAATCAGCATGGCGACTATCATTTTTTTTGGGCTTTTTATGCTCCTTATAGGCATTCACTATGAGCAAAAATGGTTTTTTGCCAATATTTGGCCACGACGTCTTTCGCCTATGTATAGCTTTGGAGCTACCTTTTATATGTGGAAGTCACTCTATGCGTTTGCACCAACCTTTGCACTCATCACTCTGCTTAATCCATTGGTCTATATTAGTGAAGGGTTGCGCAAGGCATTGATCGGCGGCGATCGCTTTCTTTCTGGCTGGCTCTGCTGTGGCGTGTTGTTCGTATGGTCTTTATTGGCTTGTATAACGTTGCAGTATAGTTTAAAAAAACGAATGGATCCTGTATGATGAAATCATTACGTGTATGTGCCCAATTTCTTTATCGCGATCTATATGTATTCAGTTCAGACATTCTTTTTTACTTGAGTAACTACGCATGTATCTATCCACTTTGCTATATGCTCACCTTCGCTTATTTAATGCCTGAAACCGTGATGGCCAACACTGAAGCAAAAAAACTTTTTGTGCTCACCATGCTCTCTGGCAACCTAGCTTTTTTAATGATTAACATGGCATGGAAGCTCGTCTCGCCACTTCTTTATGATATGGAATCCGGCAAAGTTATTCAGTTTCAAATGATGCACCTGCACCCTTATGCAGTGCTGTTTGAGCATGTGCTCTTTTTCACATGTTTTTCGTTCTGTTTTTTAGCACCATTCTTTGCGGTCGGTAAAATCGCTCTTGGTGATCTGCTTGATATTTCGCACATTAACTGGCCTGCATTACTTTTAATGACCCTACTCGGCTGCTTGTTTACAATTACCTATTGCCTGTGCGCCGTTATGATAATGAAAAGCAGCAAACAGACTGGCAGTTTTTGGGTGCGGTTCACTATTCCACTGACCATAATGGGAGGTTTTTGGGTGCCATGGCATACAGTGAATACACTTTCTCCTCTATTAGGGCGCATTCTGCTGGCCAACCCTTTTGTGTATGCTACCGAAGGCATTCGGCATGCTGTCACCGGCTCTGACACCTATTTTTCAATACCTCTATGCGCCACTATGCTCGTAATCATTTCTCTGGCCTTTTTTACCGGCGCTTGCTGGTTCATGCGAAAAAAGCTAGATCCGGTAGTTTAAATTACAAAAAGGGCAAGCGTATCTGCTTGCCCTTTTTTATGTGCATCAATGTCTGTGCATTACTCTAAATCATCTTGCACAATTTTGACTTCATTGTTTTGATTAATGGTAATGATATCCGGCTCGCCATCACCATCAATATCACCTGCAGCAACGGCCGTGAATGCATCTGCACCGGCATTACCTGTGCTCATTGCTTGCGCCGATGCCCCTAAAGAGCCACCAACGTAATTCGTGCCTTCAGCACCGCCAAAGCCATATGAATAGTGCAACGTCCCTTCTGGCTGCCAGCCGAGCGCTTTCAGATCAGTGGTATAAGTGCCATGTTCTGCACGATATACTTTTTGCGCTGTCGCAATAGCATTGAGATTCATATAGGCTTCCGTTCGCTTTGCTTTAGCTAAAAATTTGTTAAAGCTTGGAATAGAAATCAGAGCTAACAAACCCACAATCGCGATCACAATCGCGATTTCAATCAGCGTAAAACCACGCACCTTCATAATCCCTCCTTTTATTTTTAAGCTTAGCGATGCGTATCAAGCCAAGTCAATCTCATGTGCATGCTTATGCCTCCATGATCTCCTTTTGCCATGCTTTGATCTGCTCAAATGGCACCGCACCCTCACGAATTAAGCGCACCTCATCACCGGTACAATCAATAATAGTGGAAGGCAATCCAACACCTTGGGCATCATCAATCATAAAGTCACACGCTTGTTGAACAATCGGCGCAACATCACTCACCAAAATAGGTGCCGGATGCCCTGCCCTATTTGCGCTGGTTGAAAAGAGGCCAGATACTTGTTTGAGCAAATGCTGCAATCCTTCATGCGCGGGCACACGCAATGCAATAGCCTGCGTAGAACCAATATATACCGGCACCTCAGCTCGCTTTGGCAACAACGCAGTAACCGGCCCCGGCCAACAATGCGCTAATAATGCTTGATAATGTGGCGTGATGCTCACTAATTCTTTTGCTTTTTGCATATCAGCCACAAGACAAAGATACGGCTTTTGCTGCCGCTCTTTTGCATTATTTAACTTTTTAAAGACCTCAGGACTGATACGTCCCATAAGTCCGGCAATGGTATCGGTTGGCGCCACAAACAACCCATCATGCTTAATAAGCTCAATTACTTGCGGATCAGACCAGTCTAGCATCTTACTCATATAACTCCCTCAAAACATTACAAATAGAAAACTTTTCAATGAGCATACCACACCTAACCCTGTTTATCAATTCTTTTTTTGTAAAAAAAGATGCCATTGTTGATTAATAATTGCATGTTTGACAATATTGCCAAAAAGTCTATACTCATATATAGAGTGTAATATGGCAGTAGGGAATAAGGAACTACACTGCATTTTTATACAAACAATAGTATATAGTTGCTCTATCATGAGATTAATCTTTGGAGAACGTCATGAAAACAATCAGCAAGCAGACGCATAAAGGCACGGTGCCTATAGGCAAGCAAAGAAGCTATGCCGAAATCGTTGAATTCCTCGATGCCAATTGGACACCAAAAGAGGTGCAGCGTACATCATGCATTCAAAAGCTCGATAATGCTTTTGGTTCGATTGCAAAAAAATTACATACTATCTTTGTTTCAGGAAGCAATGGCAAAAGTTTGACCATGAACTTTGCTGCACAGCTCCTTGCTCATGAAGGTCTTAACGTTGGTCTTTTTTATGCCCCGCATATTTTGACCTATAATGAGCGTTTTTGTCTGAATGAAGAAGCAATTGAAAATAAAGAATTCACTGACCTTGCAAACGAAGTGATTAATCGCGCTGCAGCAGAAGGTCTAGAGGCCGACACGCTCGACATTCTGACTATGATGGCGTTCGTTTATTTCGAGCGCAATGGCGTGGATGTTGCATTGTTTGAAGTCAATGAGGGTGATGCGCTCTACACTACACAAGTCTGCGCACCAAAAATCACTGCTATTACACGTATTGCAACCAACACAGAGCCTGAATCTGAAACCACAAAACAAGCAATCAACACAATGCTTGAAATTGTGCAACCAGGCTGCCATGTGGTATCTGCAGATCAAAGCAAGCTCAACTTGCAGACTATGCATGACATCACTGAACAAAAAGGTGGTATCTGGGCTATGCCAATTCGTAAATTAGCAACATTAAGTTATCCATTTGAGCAATTGCATGGACGTTGTGCATCACTCGCAGAACGTATCGGCGAAATCTTTATCAACACATTTGTGCCTAAAGAAAAGCGCTCAAAAGATTCATTGCTTGCAAAGCAAAAAGGACAACGTGGTCGTCCAACGCTTGAAGCAAAAAGACAAGCTGAGCTCAATCCTAAAAAGACACTTGAGCAATTCTGGACCGAAACAAGCAATTCACTCGCTTGCCGTTTCCAACTGCTTGAAAAAGAAAAACCAATGACGTTGCTTGATAATGCAAATAATTTGGATGCCTTTAAGAATCTCTTACTTGGTATTCGTTTGCTTCATTACCAACGCCCATTAAAGGGATTAAGCCTTATCATCGGATGCAACAATCCTGATGTTGAGCTTGATGAATTCCTAAAACTCTTGCGCTACTTTTTCAAAAAGACATCTGGTAACATCATTGTATGCCCAGTAGAACCAATGCCGGGTGACCAAGCACAAACTACCTGGGATGTCGAAAAAGTAACCAATGATATCAAGAGCATGAAAATAAAAGCTCGTTCAAGCAGAACATTCAAAGAAGCATATGATCATGCATTGAATTCTGTTGATGAACGTAATGGTCTTGTGGTTATTGCTGGTTCAAACTCGCTTATTAACGCCTACTGGAAACTAAAAGGCGCTAAAAAGCTCTAACCATCTAACCAAAGAGATCAACTATGTTGCACCAATGTCTGCCATTTTGCATCATTGGTCTTAGTATTGGTTATCTATATGGGCTCTCCTTTATCTATTTTAAAAGGAGAGCCTTTTTGTTTGCACAACAATCAAACACCCCTACCAAATGGCACCTTTTTGTAGCACCTACACTTGTACGCATCCTGCTTTTTGCAAGCGCTTTTTATTATTTATTGCACACTACCCGTGTACATTTTATAGTGAGCCTGTTATGCTTTGTTATAGCTTTTTGGATGACCATACTACGCATAAAGGTCAATCAGCATGACAAACCTTGATCTGCTATCCCAAACACATTGGCAACCGCTGAAAGCGTTTGGTGTTACTCATTCTTTTTTTAATATTCATGCCACCACTATGATCAATAGCTGGCTGGTGGTGGGTATCATTCTTTTGTTTGGCCTTTCAGTACGCTTTATTCTTTCACGCAAAGAGAGCGTGCTTCGTTTTTTAGTGATCAGCTTTGTGCAAGCATTTGAACAACTGGTAGAACAGACGCTCGGTTTTTTTTCACTCACACACTTTTCTTTTGTGACCAGCCTCTTTACTTTTATTGCCTTATGCACGATCATATCGCTCATTCCGGGCACATCTGAACCGACAAAAGATCTGAACACCACACTGGCGCTGGCCCTTATTTCTTTTTGCTATATTCAGTTTTTTGCCATCAAGGTGCATGGCCTCTGGCACTATATTAAAGATTATTTCTTGCCTATATTTATCATGTTACCGCTGAATGTGATTGGCAAAGTGGCAATTATTATTTCCATGTCGTTTCGTCTGTTTGGTAATACCTTTGGTGGTGCCACCATAGGAGAAATTTATTTTGGCTTGATTGATCAAGCACCATTGTGGGTGAATGCTTTAGTACGCTTGTCTGGTATTAATTTAGTGATCGTGCTCTTTTTTGGACTTTTTGAAGGCTTCATACAAGCATTCGTTTTTGCTATGCTTTCTCTTACGTATTTGTCTAATGCTATTACCTATGAATCAGCAGAACAACATGAAGGTATTCCATGATAGAAACCAGCGGCCAACTGCTGCATTATGGCACCATAGCTCTGACGGTTGGCATCAACTCTATTGGTGTAGGCCTAGGAGAAGGATTAAGCAGCAAGGCAGCGCTCAAAGCCATCAATATTCAACCTTCCGCGCACAATGAAATCACTCGCCTTGCTATTTTAGGATCAGCGCTGATTGAAACCTCTGCCATTCTGGGTGTCTTTATCGCTTTTTTACTCCTTTTTGCACCGAGTGAAAGTGCTACTCTTTTTTCACATACTGCAGAGATTGGCATCGCTATTGCCATTTGCCTTTCTGGATTCATTATCAGTTTAGCGTCATCACTGCCGGCAAAAGAAGCCTGCCTGGCTGTTGCACGTCAGCCTTTTTTTGCTGATAAAATTTTCCGTTTCATGCTCATTACACAATCGATCATCCAGACACCATTTATTTTTAGTTTCATCATTGCCATGTTTATCAAAAACAATGCTGCCCACGTTGATTCCATGGCACAAAGTCTGCAATTGATTGCTGCTGGTCTTGCCATGGGCCTTGGGAGCATTGGCCCTGCAATTGGCCTTGCACAGTTTGCACAACAAGCAACACGTGGCCTGGGTGTGAATCGACGCGCCTATAATCAATTGCTTTCATTCACTCTTGTTAGCCAAGCCATTATTGAAACACCCGCTATTTTTGCAATGGTAATTTCTCTCATGCTTATTTTCTTTCCAAATAATCCAACGCTCCTTGATAGC
>Ga0180438_10008167_pt1 | contig 13384 bp, 9 predicted proteins | sample SS_ome_12_FD_132455 | JGI IMG/M metagenome (GOLD analysis project Ga0180438, IMG submission 132455) | Hypersaline lake sediment archaeal communities from the Salton Sea, California, USA - SS_3_D_2 metaG | ecosystem: Environmental > Aquatic > Non-marine Saline and Alkaline > Hypersaline >... | reverse complement strand
CGCCGGCGAGAATTCCGAAGAGCCATTTGAAAGTCCCGGGCAAATGTTGCTGTCCTTGCAGATAGTAAACGCCTATGAGGACACCCGCGATCAGCCCGGCGAGAATGCCAAGTCCGCCCAGATATGCAACACCGGCTTTGTGTGTCTTGACGAGATTGTCGGGTTTATCCACGATCCCCAATTTTATCGCAATATGCCTGCAAAGCCATGTGGCGACAAGTGCCGCAACAAATGAAAACACCAGCACAGGCCAGAATTGCAGCACCCAGCTTATCGGTCTTTCAGGGCCTATGAGATTATCCGGCATATTTCGGTCCTATTTATCGATAATTGCACGACGAGCCGTTTACAACTGGATTTCAGCTTAGCGGATACATCAGCGCCTGTCCAGGTCAATCGCCATAGCATTGACGATGCGGCCGTTTCCGAATAGACTTTTTTCCATGAAACGTATATATATCGTAAAACGCGGATTTGATATTCTAATTTCCGTCCCAGCCGCGATCGTCTTATTGCCGCTTATGGCGATTATAGCGGTTATTATCAGGCTCAGCAGCAAGGGACCGGCCATTTTCAGGCAGAAAAGGGCGGGTAAGGACGGAAAACCGTTCATATTTTACAAATTTCGCACAATGCGCGCCGATGTAGAGCCATTCGGCTCAAGTCCTAGGTCCGGCTCAGATCCGCGATTGACAAGGGTGGGAAAATTTCTCCGCGAGTATTCCCTTGACGAACTGCCACAATTGTTTAATATAATCAAAGGCGATATGAGCATAGTTGGACCTCGGCCGCTGTATCTCTTGCAGATGCCCGAGTGGAATGAGCGACAGAAAAAGCGGCTGTGTGTCAAGCCGGGACTGACAGGGCTGGCACAAGTATCCGGGCGCGGGCGGATAACAAAAGAGGAAAAACTCGAATTCGACGTCAAGTACGTCGAGACAGTAAGTTTGCGGGGGGACATAAAGATAGTGCTGGCCACGGTTATCCGCGCGTTCGGCCGAAAGGATATTTATGAGAAAAGGTACTCGCAATCCGAATATACGAGAGGGATGAATAAAAATATAAAGATTAAAGACTAAAGATCAAAATTGCAGAATTTCGGCACACCGGGACGGCTTCTTTAATTTTGCATTTTATACTTTGATTTTCGATTTTTCGTTGAACCATGCGACATATTACGAAAATAGAACAAATAGAACAGCTAAGCCAAAATGAGAGGAACGAACTCCGGCAAGTCGTAGAGAAATTCTCTTTCCACAGCAACGAGTATTACCTGTCGTTGATCGACTGGGATGATCCCGACGATCCCATACGCAAGCTGATTATCCCCGACCTTCGAGAGCTTGAAGAATGGGGCCGGCTTGATCCTTCGAACGAAAAGTCCTATCGCATCATGTCCGGACTCGAGCATAAATACAACTCTACGGTACTGCTGTTGGTGAGTAATGCCTGTGAAGGTATTTGCCGGTACTGTTTCCGCAAGCGCGTCTTCATGAATCCCCGGAGCGATTATCTGCGGGACATCCCGGCCGCTATTGGATATATCGAGGATCACAAGGAAATCACCAACGTGCTTCTGACCGGCGGCGATCCGTTGATTCTCAAGCCGTCGAAGCTCGATAATATCATCGGTCGGCTTCGCAAAATCGAACACGTGAAAATAATCCGAATAGGAACCCGAGTCCCGGCTTTCAATCCGTATCGGATCATCGACCAGCCGGCCTTGCTGGAAATGATAGACAACTACAGCACGGACCACAAGAGAATCTACGTGATAACTCATTTTGTCCATCCGCGGGAGTTGACGGACCCTGCAATCCGCGCCATCGATATGCTGCAAAAGGCCGGAGCGATTCTGGCCAATCAGACGCCGCTGATAAGAGGCATCAACGATAACCCTGAAGTTATGGCTGAACTTCTTGCCAACTTGTCGTTTGTAGGCGCTGTTCCTTATTATATTTTCCAGTGCCGCCCGGCTGTGGGCAACAAGGCCTATACGGTGCCGATCGAGCAGGGCTACGAGATAATCGAGCAGGCGAAAGCCCTCGTGTCCGGCCTTGCAAAACGAGTTCGATTCGTGATGTCGCACTCGACGGGCAAGATTGAGATCGTCGGCTTATCGAACGGCCTCGCTCATTTCAAATATCACCGAGCGGCAGACGATAACGACAGCGGGCGCTTCCTGGTGTTCCAGAGCAATCCCGGCGCGTGCTGGCTCGACGATTATGCCGAGATGATCGAGGATTATCCGGTGGAGCTGCCATACAGATCTTACGGACCACAATAAATACACAGAGCAACCTCACATCCGAAATGACAGCCAGAACCTGCACCAAAATTTTGATGACTTTGATTTGCTGCGGCAGCGCGCTCGCGCTGGAGCCGGGTGAGATTCTGATAATCGCCAATGCGGACATCCCCGAATCCGGGCTCATCGCCCGCTATTACAGCGCCAAAAGAGCAGTTCCGAACAGGAACATTCTCGAATTACCTCTGGGCGCCGAGTTGAGCAACAGCATCAGCAGGAAAGACTACGAGACCCGGCTTGCCGGGCCGATTCGAAAGAAATTCTTCTCCGACAGACTCCTGGGAAAAGTCAGATGTCTGCTCACAATTTACGGTGTTCCCATTAGAGTTGGAGGACGGGGTCTTCTTCCGGGCGGGCAAGACAAGCTGCGAGAGCTGGAAAATCAGGCCGAAAAAGAGAAGGAGAAGATCGAGCAGTTGGAGCAGAAGAAGGCAACATCGACCAAGGCGTACAAAGAAGCCGAGAAACGAGTGGCTCAGTTGAAGCTGAGAATCGATCATATCAACGGCAGAGAGACCGGCGCCGCGGTCGACAGCGAGCTGGCGCTGGCCCTTTTCGATAAATACGAACTGTATCGTTGGCAACCCAACATATTAAACGAAAATACACCAAATCTCGATCCCGTTCGACAGGCCCGGACCAAGATTGCAGTTCTGATGGTTAGCAGGCTTGACGGGCCGAGCCCCGATATAGTCAGAGGCCTCGTGGATAAAGCGATTTCGGCCGAAGAAACAGGGCTCAAGGGCACGGCTTACATCGATTCCAGAGGCCGGGGCGGCAAGGATTTATACAGCGACTACGATCGATCATTGCGCAATCTTGCGGCATTTACGAGATCGAAAATGCAAATCCCCACCAAGGAAGAGCGAACGGAAAGACTCTTCAAGCCGAATTCGTGCCCACAAACGGTGATTTATTGCGGCTGGTACAGCTTAAGAAAATACATCGACGCGTTCGATTTTGTCGACGGCGCCGTGGGTTATCACATCGCGAGCTTCGAGGCTGTGAACCTTCGCGATCCCAACACCGGCCAGTGGTGTGCATCGCTGCTACAAGACGGCATAACCGCAACCCTGGGCCCGGTTGCAGAGCCGTATCTTCATTCATTCCCCAAGCCGAGGGAATTCTTCGGTGAGTTATATGAAGGCAAGTGTCTCGTCGAGGCTTACTACCGCACCAAACCGTTCAACTCGTGGCAATTGCTGCTGGTGGGCGATCCCTTGTACAGGCCGTTCAAGAACGCCGGTGAGAAACCGAAGGATTAATCAGGACGATCTATTCCATCCATTTCTTGCCCCCCTTAAAGACACCGCTCGCAGGTAGAACACTGTAATAACGACCGCCGTTGCTCCGATAGAAAAGCAGGCATCCAATACTGTCCACTCTTTGTGGAAAAGCATCGAAAATAATTTGGTGACAACTAACAGGACCGCCGACGCGGCAGAAGCCGTCACCAGCCACTTTGCTCGGTATCTTCGGGGCTCGATTGAGGGCAAAAACAGTCTCATGCACTGTATCCACATCGCTGTCAGAACAGCGTAGGAGATCAAGTGAAACAACGCATTCGCGGCGGGTATCGAATCGGCCAGGTTCGTCTGCGCGATGTTGGCCCAGATGAGAATAGCCGCGGCCGTCAACAATAATCCGGCCGGCCAGAACGAGAAAAACGAAAACGCCGCCAGCCCTATGCACGTGCCCGTCAGGTCGGCAAGCAAATCCCGGGGATCGCAGCTTCGCCCGGCCACGAAGCGCTGCGTCAGCTCGTCAACAACGGCATAAGCAAGCGCAATACATAGCACACACCATGGTGCGGCTTTGCGCCAGTTCACTTTTCTGCCGTCGCTGACAGTAAACCAGAACAGAAATATCAGTATCAGGTTGGCGAGAAGGTGCAGGCCCTTGTCGGATACGTCGGCCTCCCGAACTACATTCGGTACGGGTATATGCGTAGCAACAAACAACGCCGTCCAGTAGAGAATCAGCAGGCCCGCAGTAGTCTTCTGTTGATTGGACAGACTCATGTAGACAACCTAAGAGGACTTTTGTTCTTGATTATTCGAAGGGGCAACACCGACGTCCGTCCTGTTCAGAAACAACAGCCAATCATCTCCTCCGTTCGGCGAAGAGAGGTTCTTTCCGTTATTCGTGGTCCCGGATCGACGCCTGTCCGACGCGTCCTGAGCGTTTATCCACGTCACTGTATATGTTCCGGCCTGCACGGAAACGTTCACCGTCGCCCCGTCGAGAAGATATACCAGATAGCAACTGCCTTCATCGGCAAGGCAAAAACCCGCATCGATCACGCCGGGGCAGGGACTCATCCGATAGAAAGGAATCGTCTCGAAGAAATCCCAAACCTTCCTGACAATGTCATGGTTTTTTTGGTTTCTTTCGGATAAATCCATCGTGCCGCTGAAGCCCGTAGATGAGTTACCGTCCATATCGGCGTAGTTGATCGCAGCCGCCGACATCATAAGGACGAACGTTTTTTTGCGGATATCATCCCCGCCGCTTATCTTGTGGTGCTTGTTGCCGGGCCAGAACACTTCCTGAGCATAGAGAGGCCCGGCGTCGTGATGGTTCTTCATCATGCCGTTGTATATGTCCGTGAAGTTTGTGCCTTTCCAGCCCTGGAGTGTCGTGAAAGATGCCCAATTCTTATCCTTGTACGGATCGTCCCCCGACGGATTGTGGATCGAGATCGGATGCCCAAACACGTCAAGCTCACCGATCGTTCGACCCAGGCGGTTGACGTCGGCAAACGTCATCGCGTTCTGGAATTCCTTTGCCTTGATCTTCGGCTCGGGACCTGCAACGTTAAAGAGAACGTTCCAGTAAGGTCCGAATCTTGCAAGAACATACTTGATGTATCGCACTTGCTCGGCGTGATCCGTGGGAAAGTCCGAACTCTGCCCGAAGAAACCGGCGAACGGGTATACCATAATCCCGCGCTGCGCCAGGTCGTTCAGTATGGCTTCGGCCTTTCGGAACTCGCCTGCGTCGAGCGGCCAAAGGTCGGGCGTCTTCCAGCCGCGGCCCCGGCCTGCAGCGTCACGATTGAGATAGTGGCTCGCTACGGACAACATGTTGTAGCCCTGTCTCTGAGCCCAGTCCAGAAATGCCTTGCGTTTTTCGGCCGGCCAGTTCGCGGCAAAGAAGCGATCGCCTACGTGAAAGCTGCGAATCAGGACGTGCCTTCCCCCCTTGTAGCCAAACCACGCCGGATTGGTCTCATCGACGGAAATCATCCCCGGAATCCCGGATTTGACACACTCGAAGGTCCCGCTCATTCGGCGCGATCCGTCGGAGAATTCTGCGGCGTATTTCCACGTGCCGATCCGGTCGGGCATGAACCGGATCTTCCACGTCCCGGCGCCGTCGTAGAATCCCCGGAAATCTGTTTTCGCGCCGGCCGGATCTTCATAGGTTACTTTGAGCGTTACGTCTCCGTAGGGATCGCGATAATCCTTCGGATTCTTAACGGAAGCCTCAAAACGATCCCACCGGCCCACCGAAACGCCACTTGCGGCGTCGGACCGCCCCGAAAGCAACGTTAGAACAAGCACGAGATGCAGGAGCACGCTCAGATTCTTCCTGTTTGTCATCGTCATCGACATCGACATGCGGGAAAATGTACGAAGTTATGCCTTAAAAATAAAGTTTAATCTGGGAAATCCCGAATTGCTTGTATAAAATATAGATATGCTAATTGCGGACTGACGTTTTAAAAACCAGTTTTGGAGGATAAGAGATCATGAAACGCCTGACAATTCTGTTAATGATTCTGGCCTGTTTCGCAACTCTTGGCCTGGGCAGTCGCAGAACTCGCAAATCCAGCCAAAAGGTCATCCAGCTTACGGAACCCAATCTGACCGGAGAGATGAGCTTCGAAGCGGCGTTGACCAGGCGGCGCAGCGTTCGAGAGTTCAGCAATAAAGATCTCAAGCGTACTCAGATCGGCCAATTGGCCTGGGCCGGCCAGGGCGTGACTGACGCCCAAAGGGGCTTTCGAACGGCGCCTTCGGCCGAGTCGCTTTACCCTATGGAGTTGTATATCGCAACTAAAGATGGCTTGTTCACCTACCAACCGACCGAGCATAGCCTTACCGAGCTTTCGGATCAGGATATTCGAAGCGCGCTGGCGAGGACTACTTTGACGCCGGAACCTGTGGCCGCAGCGCCATGCTCGATAATCATCGCAGGCTCATCGAGAAAGATCGCCGCTCGAGTCGGCGATAATAAAGCGAGAACCTTTGTGGCAATGGAAGCCGGCCATATCGCCCAGAATATTCAGTTGCAGGCTGTTTGTATGGGTCTGGGCTCGGTGCCTATCGGCGGACTGGATCCGGCGGCTGTTCGAAGAGTCTGCCCGATGCCGCGAGGACAGGAGCCGCTTTATGTGATCGCTGTAGGTTACCCCGTCGGCGGGATTACCGAGCAGGGGCAAGTCGCTTCCGGGGCAAAACGTGCCGCTTTGATTATTCCCAGTGTTAATTTCCGCGACGACGAGCTTTTCACGACAAAACGCATGCTCGATGCGGCTCAGATTCAGACGGTGATAGCCAGCACGAAGCTTGGTACTCTCAGAGGCGCGCTCGGCGGCATGGCCGATACGAGAGTCCTTGTAGACCAATTAAGAGTCGACGACTATGACGCGATAATATTCATAAGCGGCCCGCCCGAATACGTCGGCAACCCCATTGCAATCAGCATCGTCCGCGAAACGGTGCGCAAGGGCAAGGTTCTCGGTGCGATAGGTGTGGCCCCGACGATTCTTGCCAGCGCCGACGTGCTAACCGGTGTCCGGGCCACGGCTTTTTTGTCGGAGCGGGATAGACTCATCCAAGCCGGGGCCATGTATACGGGATTTCCCGTCCAGAGAGAGAGACTGATCATAACCGCCACGGGAGCCACGGCCGCGATGGAATTCGGAAGGCGGATTGCGGAGGCCCTCACTATAAAATAGAACGCCGCTATTTTAAGCACGAAACTCTAAGCACTAAATCCTAAACAAACTCAAATGACCAAATGACAGAAATTCAAAACGCATAGTCATGAACATTTGAAATTTGAATTTCGATATCTTGTCCCTCAGGGATGAATTTAGGATTTAGGATTTAGATGTTCTGGTTTCTCTATATGGCCGTACCGATTGGTGATAGGCAGCCGCCGGTCTTTGCCGAATGCCTTCGGCGTGATTCTGATCCCGGGAGGTGACAGCCTTCTCTTGTACTCGTTGCGGTCAACCATGCGTATGACCTTGTTCACCATATCTCTTTCAAGGCCCTGTGAGACGAGCTGGGCAATGGATTTATCATCTTCGACGTAGCCCTTGATAATTTTGTCAAGCAGATCGTAATCGCCCAGCGTGTCGCTGTCCTTCTGGTCCGGTCTCAACTCGGCGCTTGGCGGCCTGGTTATTATGTCTTTCGGTATAAGCTCGCGTCCGGCCCTTTGGTTGATATGCTCGGCCAGTTCGTATACGGTTGTCTTAAAAACGTCCTTGATGACCGCGAAACCGCCGGCGGTGTCGCCGTAAAGAGTTGTGTATCCGACCGCCGTCTCGCTCTTGTTGCCGGTTGTCAGCACCAGCGAGCCGAGCTGGTTGCTCAGCGACATCAGGATGCAGCCGCGGATTCTTGCCTGCAGGTTCTCGAATGCCAGGCCCTTATCGTCCCAGCCCTCGACTGTGCCGAGGGCCTCGTGGAACGGGCCGAGTATGGGCTCGATCGGGATCGTGTGAAACTCGATTTCGAGATTCTTTGCCAGCTTCTCTGCATCGCTTATCGTCTCAGCACTGTTGAACTTCGACGGCATCGAGACGCCTGTCACATTTTCGGCTCCCAAAGCCTCCACTGCTATCGCGGCGGTTACCGCCGAGTCTATGCCGCCGCTAAGGCCCAGCAGGACTTTGCCAAAACCGTTCTTACGCGCATAGTCCCCGGTCCCAAGGACAAGGGCCTGGTAGATTTCATCGAGAGGATCGGCCGGCTGCTCGCTATCCGCTTGTGCCGTTAGGCATCCTCCCGGTAAGAGGGACGCCTTTCGGCGCTCTGACCCGGACAACGGTAGAACCTGGACTGTGCCGTCGTCTGCGAGGACGACGTCGGCTATCATCAGGTCCTCTGCGAATGCCTTTGCCCTGGCGATCACGCAGCCCGTCGAGTCGGCGAAGATGCTTCGGCCGTCGAAGATTAACTCGTCCTGGCCACCGACGAGATTGCAGTACGCCACGGCACAGTTGAATTGCCGCGCCGCCTTGCTGATTGTCTCTTCTCTCAGAATAAGTTTGCCCGTGTGAAACGGTGAAGCCGAGATGTTCACGATCATGTGGATAGGCTCATGCTTACCCAGGAATTTTCCAAGCCAGTCTATATTCCAGATGTCAAAGCAGATAGTAACGGCAACTCTAAGGCCGCCGACGGTGATTACCAGCGGATTGGAGCCGGGGGTGAAATATCGCTTCTCATCGAACACGCCATAATTCGGCAACAGGGCTTTTCTATAGATATTGCTCACTCGCCCCGCCTGCAATACGGCGGCGGAATTGTAAATGTGGTCTATGTCGTTCTCGGCAAAGCCGACCAGGATCGTCTGTTCGCCGGCCTCCGCAGCGATTCGGTCAAGAGTTCGCAAGCAGTCGCCCAGGAAGTGCCGCTTTAGCAACAAATCTTCCGGCGGATAGCCGCCGAGAGACAATTCCGGGAAAGCCAGCAGATCCACATCGGCCCGGAGCGCCTCGGCATGAAATTCACGCATCTTCCGTGCATTGCCCGCCAAATCACCCACGACGGCATTAAATTGTCCCAACGCTACCCGCATATTGAATATTGAATATTGAATATTGACCATTGGCTAATGAAACGACGAGACTCAATGATAAATAGTCAACCGTCAATAGTCAATTAAAGAAGCGCTTTCAATAGCGGATTTGATTTCATCCTCGCCGAGGTATTCGATTACGAGTTGCGAGCGCATCTCGTAATCCTCATCGGCGCCGGAGCGGCAGCAGATTTGCACTTTCTGAGGGAGGCTGGTCTCGGCGTCAACAAAAAAACGCCATAGGAAGAATCCCGCCCTGTTAAATTCGAGGTCACTACGGAATGTCAGTTCATATACTTCCACACCCTCACCGGCTGTATCCAACGTTTCACCGGGCAACTCTGTCAACTCACTACCCGGAGGCAGGTTGGACATGTCGTCAAAAGGTGTTATACCCAGAGAGCCGTTTATCGTTTTTCGCAGGTCCTCTATGTCATCGGCGGTCAAATCAGACTTTTGGATTGCGCCATTTTGAGGATTTCTTGTCCTTTGCACACGATCCGGAATACTCGAAAGAGAAAACTGCTCGCCGGTTTTCAACAGACAAACACCTAAAGACCTCGATACCCACTTTTTCTCCAGAGGTTCCGCCTTGCCGAAATCGTACCTTGCGATGTGAACGTTATCGACGGTCTTTATGGCCCTGACAAACTCCGGCTCCAGCGCCTGTGCGGGTGGTGTGCCGGGCAATACCGCATATATTATTATGACTGCCGCCGCTGCTACCGCCAGCCTGGCATACCGTTTCAGGTTCAGCGCGGATAGTCCCCGTTTTAGCTTCAGTGCGGCAGCGGCGGGAATAATCCGCGCGTAAGCCGGCTCTTCGACATTGCCCACGGCCGGCTCGCCTTTTTCCCGCAGCGAGAAGCAGGTGACCACCCGAGAATCGGCCCGTTCGACGATATGATAGATATTTTCATGAATTTTTTGAATCCGGGCCAGGCACGTCGGGCAACTGCGAAGATGCGAGGCAAGCCGCTCTTGTAACTCGATGAAGTCTTTATCCGCCGGATCGACTCCATAGGGCACACAGAAATCGAAGATGTCGCAGGTCGAAATCGATTCGCAGGATAGTTCGCTCCTAACTGTTTTATCTTGCTTTAACTCTCTGAGCATATCCTCGCGGCGCTGATACAGCCACTCCCGGCATTTGGGGCAGGTGCACAAGTGCTTAAGCTGTTCCGCATTTGTTTCGTGAAAGGCCATCGAAGCCGCCGAGTCTATGGCGGCACGGGCCTGGGAACAATCGATGTCATCTGCCCCCGGCTCATACGCCAGGAGCCGGCCGAGACGGCACAATTGCCCGTGACTAAGCTGCAGATCCTGCAGATATTGCAAATCTTCCCGGCAGGCGGAGCATTCTTCTACATGTTTGGTTATGGGCGTTGCGACCCGTACCGGCAGGACCGGATCAGCCAGGCTGGCGATAAACTGTTTCGCCGTGCCGCATTTCACCGGTTCGCCTGCGTAGCCAAGGTGCAACGTGAGAAGTTCAATAACCGCCTTATCCTTCCGATTTTGCCTGCGCGAATGCTCATCGCCTGAGCTTTCAAGTGAATCTTTAAGCCTGGCAATATCATTCCGGCAATCCGCGCATCGGGCTATGTGATCTAAGGCATCTTCGGGTATTGTCCCTCTGGTCTGCTCACTGAGGAAATCATAAAAATACGGCCTGGCATTGCGGCAATCCGATTTTGCGTTATGAACGATCATCCGATCGCTCCCTCGCTTTGCAAGACAAGGTATCGCATTCTTCTTATCGCTTCGCTGAGATACCGAGAAACACTTCGTCTGTCGACTTCCAGTTTAGCACCCGTGCGAGAAGCTATTCGTCCGATGCCATAATGTTGAATCAGCACTCGTGCATGGCGGGGCGGCAGGCGAGTCTCAATCAGCCGAAACATTCGCTCCACTTCCTCCGCTATAATAACCACATTCTGCGGCTCTTTCTGCGCGGCACTATCCCTGAGATATTCAGCGTACTGCTTAACACCTTCCCGGCGAATCCTGGCCTGACGGATGCGGTCAATGGCATCGTTCACAATGGCCCTGTAGATATAGCCCCTTACGTCTTCTATACCCGGCGGTATGGGATTTTCCACGACAGATATGAAGAAGTCCTGGAAAATATCTTCTGTGATGTGTTTGTCTTTAACGTTAAAGTCGATAATTGCGCGGATTTCATCCCCGTATTTGTCGAAGACTTCTTTGGCCTTCTCGACCCTTCCGCGGGTAGCTTCAACTTTATCCCCATCAGACATACAAAACAGCCTAAAAAGCAAAATCCCGTAGCAAGCATCCCTGAAAGTCGCTTTGCTTCGTACCGTGAACCAATATCATGCACGGTTAATATATATATACACGCAATAAACCCTCAAGTCAAGGGGAAAACACCTTTCAACGGCGATTCGCGCCGATCTCCTTGACCGTGCTATACAGTACCGGCACCACGAGCATCGTCAGTATTTCAATCGTCATGCCCCCGAAAGACGGTATCGCCATCGGCACCATGATGTCGGAACCTCGACCTGTGGAGGTAAGAACGGGAATCAGGGCCAATATGGTGGTTGCGGTTGTCATCAGGCACGGTCTTATCCTTCTCATACCCGCCGCTATTACCATCCGGCGGATTTCATCGACACCGGCCGGTTTTCCCCGTAAGGGGTCCCGTGGATTGCCCTGGAAGGCCTGTTTGAGATATGTGCACATCACGACGCCGTCATCCGATGCAATGCCGAAAAGGGCCAAAAAGCCCACCCAGATGGCAACGCTCAGGTTTATCGTCTGCACGCCGAATAATTCTCTCATATTGACGCCGAATACGTCGAAATTCAGGAACCAATCCTGACCGTAAAGCCAGATCATCAGGAAGCCGCCCGACCATGCAACGATTATTCCCGAAAATACGAGCAGGCTGACAGTCGTGGATTTGAACTGAAAATGTAGAATCATAAATATGATGAACAACGCCACAGGGACAACTACCGAGAGGGTCCTTGCGGCACGAATTTGATTCTCGTAGCTGCCGGCGAACGTGTAGTTGACTCCTTCGGGCACAACAAACTCGCCGCTGTCAATTTTGGCTTCGAGATATCGCTGACAGTCCTCGACCACGTCGACCTCGGCGTGACCGGCCTTTTTGTCGAACAGCACATAGCCGATTAGAAACGTATCTTCGCTTTTTATTGCCTGGGGGCCGCGCACGTAGCGAATGTCGGCCAGTTGGATCAGCGGTATTTGCGGGCCATCGGGCGCAGGAACAAGGATTTTGCCCAAAGACTCGATCCGGTCCCGCAACTCGCGGACGTACCTGATTCTCACGCCGTATTTCTCGCGTCCTTCGACCGTCGTTGTAACGCGCCGGCCTCCTATCGCCACTTCGATCACGTCCTGTATCCTGCGGATGTGTATGCCGTATCTGGCAATGGCGTCCCGATCTATGTCAATTTCGATATAAGGCTTGCCGACAATCCGGTCGGCGATCACGGCGGTCGGCTCGACGCTGGGGACGTCTTTGAGCAGACGCTCGATCTCCAGGCCGACTTGTTCTATCGTGTCCAGGTCCGGCCCTTTGACTTTCACGCCCATCGGCGCTCTCATGCCGCTCTGAAGCATTATGATCCGCGTCGCAATCGGCTGAAGTTTCGGAGCGGACGTGGTTCCGGGAATCCGCCCGGCCTTTACGATCTCGTCCCAGATGTCATCGGGATTTCTGATGTGATCGCGCCATTGTCTGAATGGCCTGCCGTCTGGGTCAGGTATGAGTTCGCCGTTCTCATCTCGGGCAAACGTCTGGTTTTTGTTGTCGTACTTAAAGCGAATACGATGACCGTCTTTGTCAATAATGTACTCGGGCTTATAATTGATGATTGTCTCGACCATGGATATCGGCGCCGGATCCAGCGGCGATTCCACCCGTCCGATCTTGCCGACAACCGTATCAATCTCCGGGATGGACTGAAACGCAATATCCTGCTTTTGCAGAATGTCCAGACACTCGCCGATAGAGGCGTGAGGCATTGTCGTCGGCATGTACAGAAAAGACCCCTCGTCCAGAGGCGGCATGAATTCCTTGCCGAGTCCCGGGAACCTGTGCGCGGCGGCGGACCAGACCGCGTTGGCCTTGAACCTATCCGGCACGAATGAAAAGACTCTCCCGAAGCCAAGCCAGATCATCAAGGCCAGAACAACCAGAGCGCCCGGTATCGACAGAAATGCTATCTTGTGCCTCAGACACCAGCCGAGGTTAGCCGG
>Ga0180438_10008166_pt1 | contig 13384 bp, 13 predicted proteins | sample SS_ome_12_FD_132455 | JGI IMG/M metagenome (GOLD analysis project Ga0180438, IMG submission 132455) | Hypersaline lake sediment archaeal communities from the Salton Sea, California, USA - SS_3_D_2 metaG | ecosystem: Environmental > Aquatic > Non-marine Saline and Alkaline > Hypersaline >... | reverse complement strand
GCACTTCATTCGCCTTTCCAGAGAAACATATATATCACTGGGACTTTGCCCTTCCATAATCAATCCTGCAGCTACAAATTTCATCATAATCTGAGGTCCGCAGGTAAACGTTATCGTATCTGTAAGAGGAATATCCAGTTGGGCAAAAAGGCCGGTCACAAGACCTTCATGTATTTTCAGAGAAGTTTGTTGGTTTATCTGATCTGCCGACAGTAAGACATTGATTTTAGTTGACCATTTCTCCAGTTCATCCTTAAACAGTATATCAGCAGATGTTCGTGCGCCATAAAGAAGAGAAATCCTGCCGAACCTGTTTGTATTTTTAAGCAGGTAATGTATCACCGGCCTTAAAGGCGCCATCCCGATTCCACCGGCTACGATTATGACATTTTTTCCTTTTAGCTTCTCTAACGGCCAGCCATTACCATAGGGGCCACGAAAATGAACTTTCTGACCCTTTTTCAATTTGGCCAAGGCACTAACTACGTTGCCGGCCTGCCTGATTGTCTGAATAAACATCTTCCTTTGTTCATCGATCAGGCTGAAAGAAAATGGGGCCTCACCTATGCCAGGCAACCCCACCATATTGAACTGACCAGGCTTAAAGTTAAATCCGTTTCCCTTCGGCAATAATCTAAGCGAAAACGTATCTGCTGTTTCAGTTATTCGCCGCTCAATAACAGCCCTTCTCGGCAGAAGGTTATTTTTATTTTCTGCTCTCATTTGGCTTTTCTGATTTTTACATCCTGCTGTATCTCTTTAGCTATCTCAGTCAAATCAATCTTTGTCGGGCACCACGTCATACATCTACCACAGCCTACGCAGCCAAAACAGCCATACTGCTCCACCCAGGTGGCAAGTTTGTGAGTTACGAATTGCCTTAATCTTGCCTGGCGGGAGGAGCGGAAATTTCCCTCGTGAACCTTGGCAAAATTGAGTTCCTGGCAGGAATCCCAATATCTGCTCCTGGTTGTGGATTTTAGATTGTAAGGAGTTTTATCCTCAATGTTATAGCAATAGCAGGTCGGACAAACCATCGTGCAGTTAGTACAGCCCAAGCATCTTGCATCCGCCGTTTGTTTATACACGGGATGTTCCGGATTACGCATCAAAAGTTCGGGCAAGCCCGTAGTATCTAACTGTTTGGTAAAAGACTGCTTGGCAGCAGCTTCAATTTCTTTTTTTTCGATAAAATCCTTTTTCGTGGCTTTTTTTAAGCCGCTTATCTTTTTTATTATGCGTTCGCCTTTGTTTGAATTGGACTCGGCGAGATAATTGTCGAATTTAGCGGTTAGGACTATATCAAAATCATCTTTTAATTGCAGAAATGGCCCTGTACTCATAGAGGCACAGAAACCGCTGTCGCAGGCTTGATTGCAGTTTAAAACAACAGTTACAGTTTCCTTTCTCAGTTTCCTGTAGTAGGTGTCCTTGAAGTCACCTAAAAATGTTCTGTCCAGAACGCTTATCGCGTGCATATCACAGGGGTGAATTCCAAAAATCAACCTCTTTTTAGTTTGTTCCGGTAGTACTGCTTCGTGTTTACCTGTTTTTCGGTCGATTTCGAAAAGTACTTGTCGAGATGGATAAATAAATTGTCTCGGCCCGAGCATAGTCGAGCAATATTCTAAATCCATGTTGTCCGCACTTTTAATCTGCTCAAAAACCACCTGGCCGCGTCTTTTTTCAACGGGTCCAAATACATCGTATGTTTTTGCCAGACTGTTAACCCAGCCAAGTAAACTTTCATGCGATATAATATAGGCTTCACTCATTTACTGTTTCTGCCGTTCATATAATTTAATGATATAATTATCTTTAGCCATCTGCTCGTGCTCACAAAAAATATCCCCCAAACACAAAGATACCATACAAAGCTATAAGAATTACTCCTGCTACCCGCCCAACTTTTCGGGTAAGCACGAACCCACAAACGATCAAAGTTGTAACAAAAACCACAGGCAGATAAAAAAGTAGTATCTGCTTATTTACCGGCACCGGTCTTACTAGTGCTATGATACCAGCATTAAACAAAAAGAAAGCAAGGATGGAGCCGACAACATTTCCAAAGCTAATCTCTACTCTTCCCCTTAAAGCTGCCGGAAGTTCTCTTGCCAGTTCCTCTATGCTTATAAGAAACGCCAATATAGTCATTCCAAAGACAGTATCCGAAAAGCCGAGCCAAGATATGATGCCTTCAGAACCTCTGACCAGCATTTCACTGCCTGCGATAATTGCGACAAGGGATACAGCCAGAAGAATAACGGATTTCCATCTGTCCATTTTCTCTGGCTTTTCCAGGAATTCAGCAATTTCCCCCGACCCGGCAATATCGAATCCTCTTTTGGTTTGCCGGAGAAGATAAAGCACAGAAAGGCCGAAGCCGGCTAACAGAATAGCTCCATCTCTTCTGGAAAGCTCTCCATTCAGACATAATATAAACATAAGACAGATAGCAGCGACTGGCACAACCAGAACTTTCCATGACACGCTTGTAAATTCCATCGGGACAAATATCGCCGTTATTCCGAATGCCAAGGCGACAGCCACCATAGAAGCACCAATAATCGAGCCAAGTGCAATCCCTGCCACCTGCTCAAAAGATCCTACGCTGCCTACGAAAAGATTCTCAGGGTCGAAACCAATGAAAATAACGCTTAGAAGAAAAGCTGAGATACCAAAACCCAGCGATGTGCCTACTACTGCCTTGACGAGCTTCTCGGCAAAATAAATAACCAGGCAGAGCCCGACTATAAACAATATCAGTGCTTGAATTGTTGGCATCAGCAGTCTCCATCATATAATGATTTTCAAGTCAAAACTTTTCTTCAAGCTTCATTCTATATTGTTGGCGGGTGTTCTCCCCAGCCGTACCATTTCCAGACATCCTTAGTCAGGTCCTCATAGTCACGTCTTACATGCTCATACAATCTTGCGTTTTCCATAGCAGTTACACCAAAATCAGCTAATGTACTTAAAAATTCTATGTCCTCAGTATTCGCCTGATAGCTGTAGCCGGTATAGACCCTTAAGGCACCTATCACTTTATCCCTCAGTTTAAAAGGGATACAAATAATAGACCTTATGCCTTCCTTTTTTATTGCTTTAGGATACTGTATTCTTTTGTCCTTAACGGCATCGGCAATAACTACGTTTTTGTTTTTTAAACACTCATTTATAGATTTGTCAGCTTTCACCGGTCCTTTGCTGACAAATTCCTCGCTTAAGCCAAAACTGGCCACAACTTCCAATTGCCCGGTTTCTTTGTTTATTAGCATTAAAGAAGCACCCTTGGCGTACATCTCTTCAGCAGCACCTCGGCATATAAGATAGGGGATTTTTTTGGCTTTTAGCTGTGAAGTAACGGCTTTGCCAATCAAATTCAGATTTTTCAGCCTTTGATACCTTTGAGAATGCCTTATAACAGCAGCCCCCTGTAAGGCTAATGTCCTAATGAAGGTTACCTCCTCATCATTGAAGACGCGCTCCTTGTTCGTATAGACTCTCAATACTCCTAACAGTCGTTCCTTGCACTTCAGGGGGACACATATAACCGATTTAACCCCTTCTTTTTTCGCTTCTTTGGGATATTGAAAGCGTTTGTCTTTGGTAACATCGCTGATTTGCACCGGTTCGCCCTTCAGGGCCTGTTTGTCTATAGGGCTTTTGGCTACTTCTACTGGGCCTTTTTTGAGATATGCTTTGGAAAGACCGTGTACTGCAGCTATTTCGAGGGTTTGACCGGATCTGTCAAGCAATCTAACCGAGCTGGCTTTGGCTTGCAAACAGACAGTGGCATTTTTTACCAGAGACGATAGTACTTTGCCGTATTCAACTTCAGAGATTATATTCTGACAAACTGAGCACAAAGCCGTTAAATATGTTTTTCTTTTTGCCATTTTTTTCTCTCCACACAATACTGTCCGAAATTGACGTTTCTTATGGTGACCATCTGGTTTTAGGTTCTATTCATATGGAGTTCGATCACGACTAAATTAATAACAATCATTCTTAACTTGTGTTTAGTATCCTTGTTCTTTCCTCAATAAGTTTTTCTAAAAGGTACCGGTGACAATGTTTATCATCACGACAGCTACAAAATAAAGTAACAGTTCCTCTTTTGGATCTATGGGCAATTTCTTCTATTTTGTCTTTGTGTTCAGAAACATACTTACGATATTGTTTAGAAAAATCCTGCCAGCTTATGGAATTGCTTTTCCATTTCTTGATCAAATCTGCCGGTGTTCCAAGGTCTTTTTCCCAAGTATCTATCTTATCTTTTGATATACCTTTCGGCCAAAACCTCATTACCAAAACTCTATAACCATCAGCAGGTTCAACGGGCTGATATATGTTTTTTGTTTTTATAGGCATTTTTAGTTTTTTTTATTCAATATTGCCTTCTTCATCATAATAACACGCATCGCTTTGAAATTTATACCATTGACTTTTGAATTCTTCGAGTTCACTCAAATGAGCGATGATATTATTACTGCCTTGTATCAGTTTGTCTCCGTCGATCAAAAAGGGCAGCCTTGTATCAGGGGCAACAGAAGCTGGAATATCATCTTCTGCTTTTACAACTACCACTTCATGTGCAAGACATAGCTCTTTTAAGGCATTCTCGATATCCCGACAACTCGGACAACTTTCTGTTCTGAAAAATTTAATCATAATAAACAAAAACGTTTGCATTCAATTCTTTGCAACTTATTTTCATTTGGAATTTAGCTCTAACCGGAGTCCTCTTTGATTGCTTGGCCAACTTTATTTCCCAGATTCCTGCAGTTTGCAAGGTCATTTGATTTCGGCTGCCATTTCGCAAGCACACCTTCTGCTATGACTGGAATACCACATTTACCAAGATGTTCTTCTATGATTTTCATAGATTCGCCGCTCCAGCCGAAACTTCCGAAGGCGGCACCGATTTTATTCTGGAACCTCAACCCCTTCAAATCTTCGAGGATAGGTGTAATGGTTGGGAGCAGGCCTCGATTAAAGGTGGGAGAGCCTATTATAATTGCCTTAGTTTGGAAAATCTCTGCAATTACATCATTTCTATCGGAGACAGCCATATTAAAGAGTTTATATTCGATACCTTCTTCAGCCAGGCCATCACCTATCGCTTCAGCCATTCTTCGCGTTGCCTGCCACATGGTGTCATAAAGAACCACAGCTTTTTTCTGGGGTTTTTGCTCTGCCCATTCCTTGTATTTGTTTACTATTTGCAGCGGCTCTTTGCGCCATATGACACCGTGACTGGGAGCAATAATGTCAACAGAAAGATTCAAAGACAAAACTTCATCAATCTTTTTGATTACCTGTTTGCTGAATGGTGTAAGTATATTGGCATAGTATTTTAAGGCTTCTTGATATAATTCGCATTCGTTGACCTGGTCATTAAACCGAAAAGCTGTTGCATAGTGCTGACCGAACGCATCGTTCGGCATAAGGATATTATGACCTGTAAGATACGTAAACATACTATCAGGCCAGTGCAACATGGGAGCTTCGATAAATACAAGGTCATTTTTGCCAAGGTTAATTTTGTCTTTAGTTCCAACAGTCTTGAAATTCCATTTTTTATGGTAATGCCCCTCGATGCTTTCAAGCCCTCTTTTTGATAATACCACCGTTGCATCTTTGGCAAAACGCATAACCATAGGCAGCCCGCCAGAATGGTCAGGCTCAGCATGATTTGCCACAACATAGTCGATTTTTTCAGGGTCGATGATTTCTCTGATATTTTCGATAAGCTGCTTTGAAAAAGGCTCCCAGAGGGTATCTATCAAGGCTACCTTTTCGTCGATAATCAGGTAAGCGTTATAAGTTGTCCCGCGATGTGTAGATAGTTCGTGGCCATGGAACTTGCGTATTCCCCAATCCACTATACCTACCCAGTAAACGCCTTTTTTCAGTTCTGTGATCATCTCTTTAGCTCCTTTTTCAGTTTAAATATTTTTCTCCAACTCTATAGCCCTAGGAAACAGAATATTATTTTCCAAGTGGATATGTTCATGAAGGTCGGCCTCGAGTGCTTTCAGACCGTCATAGAGTGCTTTGAACGTATTGCAGGCATCTTCAGGAACTTTATAATTCAATGTGACTTGTCGCATCTTATCCAAAGCTTTGCCGGCATTGTCGTGTTCGTACTCCATTTGTCCGATGGGATTTTCCACACTGCCGCAATGAAGTTCGGGCTTGTCAGTCTGGTTTTGCTGGAAGTTTTCTATCTGACTGATAAAGGGGAAAAGAATTTGTTCCTCTTTTGCGAGGTGTAATTCTATTTCGGATTTCAGAGCAGCGTAAACTTCCTTAAGTTCTGTTAGCATTTGGCCAAGTTTTTCCTTATGGGCATTTAATGTTTTATCCAATAACCGCTCCAATCGAGGCAATTGCTCTTTCATACAGCTATGGTGTTTTTCTTCGATATGGCCTGTCAATTCAGTCAAAGATTCTGTTGACCAATTGCGGTATTTTTGCCTATCATCGCTGTTTTTTATAGCTGCCTGTAAATCCTTAATAACATCTTCTGTACTCAATCCCAGATTTTCAATAGCTTCCCGCAGACTAAGTTTGCCGCCGCAGCAATAGTCGATTCCCAGTTTTTCCAAGGTTTGCCTTATCTGGGGAAATTTAACTGCTAATTGTCCCACTTGTTCATTCATTGAAAATTCAATCATACCTGACTTCCTTTACCAGTTGTTAACTGTTTGTCGAGTGTCTCGGCCAAATCGGATTCTACATCACTGACTGGGCTGATGTTAAACTTATCAACCAGAATCTTTAACACTTCCGGCCTGACAAAAGCAGGAAGAGATGGACCAAGCTTTATATTTCTGATATCCAGATAAAGCAGGCTTAGCAATATCACTACTGCCTTTTGCTCATACCAGGATAGTATCATAGAAAGAGGCAGTTCGTTGACACCACAATCAAATGCCTTTGCTAACCCTGTAGCTATTTGAATAGCGGAATAAGCATCGTTGCATTGTCCGCAATCAAGTAAACGAGGGATCCCGTCAATTTGGCCGAATTCAAGCTTATTAAAGCGGTATTTGCCGCAGGCAAGCGTTAGAATCACACAATCCTCAGGCACTTTCTGGGCAAACTCGGTGTAATAATTCCTGCCCGGTTTTGCTCCGTCACAACCGCCTATCAGGAAGAAATGTTTTATTTTTCCTTCTTTTACAAGGTCAACAACCTTATCAACTGTACCTAAAACTGAATTTCTTGCAAAACCTATGGTGACATATCTTTCAGGCTCATCTGCCTCGAAGCCGGGTTCAAACATTGCTGCTTGTATTACTTCAGAGAAATCCCTATTGGAGATATGTTTGACATTGGGCCATCCGACAACACCGGAAGTAAAGATTCTGTTTATGTAGCTGTCTTTGGGCTTTTGCAGGCAATTTGTAGTCATAAGGATCGAGCCTGGAAACTGGTCGAACTCCTTTCGCTGGTCCTGCCAAGCGCCGCCATAATTGCCCACAAGATGCTGATATTTCTTCAAAGCCGGATAAGCATTAGCCGGCAGCATTTCACCATGGGTGTAAACATTAATGTTTTTGCCCTCTGTCTGCTTCAGAAGCTCTTCGAGGTCCTTCAAATCATGGCCTGAAACAACAATACAATTACCCTTAACAGGACTTATCCTCACCTGGGTTGGTTCCGGATGGCCAAAAGTTTGGGTATGAGCTTGGTCGAGAAGCTCCATAGCCCTAAGGTTTATCCTGCCGCACTCAAGAGCCGTTTCCAAAAGCTTGTTTATATCGGTCGGTCTGTTTGTAAGGTAATCAAGCGTTTGGTGGATAAAGCCATAGATATCATCATCTTCTTTACCTAAGATCTGAGCGTGATCGGCATAAGCAGCAACGCCCTTCAAGCCGTAAGTAATCAGTTCCTGAAGACCTGTTACTTCATCGCCCAATTTATCAATACGGTCTTGGATGCTGACTGTCTCGCCTTTTTCAATAAGCGAGTTGATATTATAGGATTGGTCCCACCAGCATACAGGGCATTCAAGGTTGGCTGTTTTTACGCCGTTTTCCTTTGCAGCTTGCTCATATAGTGTTTTGGCCTTTTCTTTAATGCTAGCAGCTTGTCTTAAGAAGTGCTGAAGCCTGACAGGGTCAAAATTTACGTTTGTCAAAGTGGCAAAAAGCGCTTCAACGGTAAATACGTTAATATCTCTGTCCGCTACACCTAATTGCCGGGCCCTGTGAGCATAACGGGAAATATCTTTTAAAGCATATACTAAAAGGTCCTGTAAGGCAGCGGTCTCCGGGTCTTTGCCGCAGACACCATGAGCGGTACAGCCCGTGCCCTGAGATGTCTGCTCGCATTGATAGCAAAGCATGTTCATTCTTAAGCTCCTTTCCAAACTTTAAGTTTAAGTTCTTTTTGTTTCACGATGAACTATTGTATTTTTATTTCCTTGCTGGATTCCCACAGACCATGAATATTACAATAAGCAAGTGCATGAAGGGTGCCTGATTTGGAAATCTTTAGATTAGCGACAGCCTCATGATGCGTATAAACAGGTCCTTTATTTGGCCCATCAGTCGATTCGCCATGAGCATTAAACTCTATATGAGCGACCTGATGTCCAAATTTTCCGCCTTGGTCGTGGTAGTATAAACTAATCCAGCGTATGTGATGCTCAGTAGTATTGGGATGGGCGATCTCCTTACCTAAGGTAACTTTAACCTGAAAGTTCTCATCGGCCTTGACGGCGTCGGGACATTCTATTACTGGTACGTGTTTTTCACTTTTCCAATCTGCTCTTTGAATGTTTTCACTCAAATTAACCATAATTACACCTCTCTTTTTAATATAAGTTTGACTGACTTTTTACTAACAGGCTTTTAATATATAGAACCGGCATTACTGTATACCTAAACAATACTTGCTTTTTGTTCTTCAATATCGATTGCATCTGCCGGGCAGCTTTTAGCCGCCCGGTAACATGATGCCTGTAAATTCTCAGGTATAATCTCTTGTTTAACTTCTGCTGTGCCATTTTTTCCGACCTCAAAAACTTCTGGACAAATACTTTCACAAATCCCTGTGCCCCGGCATAAATCTTTATTAACTTTAACTTTCATTTGACCAGCCACCTGTTATTTTATTTTTAAAGTATTTTCGGATTATTAAGCCGATTGGTATTTCCACTGCTGTTGAGAATATAGTGGAATGTTACTTCGATTTTGAATTCCCTGTTCCAAAAACTTTGATTCCGAAGTCAATTCTCTTTCAAATAGGTGCCAATAAGCTTTGCCAACCTTGGGCCATATCATCTTTCTGCCATATAGATAGGCCCTGGTTTGAATCTGATGTCGAAGAAATTCATCTTTGAGTAGTTTGATGATTTCTTCTGCCATTTTTTCTGAATTACCGAATGGCACCAGAATCCCTCTACCATCTGCAAGCAGTTCCTGAGCAGCCCAGTAAGGACTAGAGACTACAGCTTTGCCAGCTCCAACCGCAAAAGCAAGTGTGCCGCTGGTCAATTGCTGTTCGTAAAGATAAGGGGTAACATAAATATCCGCTGCCGCCAGATATTGGAGAAGCTCATTATTTGTTGCAAACCTATCAAGGTATAATACATTGCTTTCTAAGCCTAAACTGTTTATTAACCCGAGCAATTTATTCTTATATTCATACCCGTGATGTTTTACGATGCCCGGATGAGTTGCACCTAAAATCACATAAAGAACACCCGGATTGTTTTTGACTATCACAGGTAAAGCTTTCAACATTATGTCTATACCTTTGTTTGGCCCAATTAACCCAAATGTAAAAATGACCTTCCTGTCTCCCATGCCAAGTTTTCTTTTGTAGCTTGAAACATGATTGAAAGGTATATCCGGTATCCCGTGAGGAATTAGCTCTATTTTCCTTTTGCATACTCCATAAACGCCTGTCAGCATATTGATACCACGCTTGTTCATAACGACAATTTTGTGGGAGTAGTCGCACACATCTATTAATGAATTGAAGTACCCCGGTTCAGGTTTTTCGAGGACGGTATGCAATGTTGTAAATACAGGAACTCTCAGCCTCTTGAGGAGTAAATTTATATCTGAACCACCTTGTCCCCCAAACAGACCAAATTCATGTTGCAGTGAAACTGCATCAAATCCGTTGGAATTAATGTAGTCACAGGCTTCGAGATAATCACTTCTGATATCCTGTCTGACCATAAATTCGACAGGTTTAAAATAACTACACCTCTCACCGTTTCTCAATGCAATTACAGATGGTTTACAATCTGATCCCGCAGCAGAGCCTATGCTTTTAACAAGATCCGATGTAAAAGTGGCGATTCCACACTTTCGCGGCATATAAGATGAAATAAAAGCTATCTTCTTTTGTTTATTAATTCTGATCATCTTGAACCATCGCTAATTCGATCGCATTTTTTTCTGAAGCCATTGACCGTCACAGCCTTGTTTCTCGCAGGTAAACCATATATATGTACGATTGCCTTCATTTAACCTGTCTATCTCTTTCATCTGGGCCCCGCAAACCGGACAATCTCCGTGCTGTTCAGCGTTATCAAGGCTGCTAAGTTTCTCCAACTTTAATTCGCTCATGTTCATATGTCTCCTGAATATTGATCAAAGAATATCAAGGTTACGTGTTTCAACTTATCAATCTAAGAGGCAAGTCGAAACAGGGAAAATCCCCCATTTATGCTTCGCAATTGCTCGAAATAAAGGCACAGGCGGCAGGAAAATGAATTTGTAAGCAGCTTACAAAAAAGTGGTTAAGAAACGTCAGGAGAAGTCAGACCTTCCTGAATAGCATACTTTGTAAGATTTGCGATACTGCCTATATCGAGTTTGTGCATGATACGCGTACGGTGGCCTTCAACTGTTTTGGGGCTCACATGCAGCTTTAAACCAATCTGCTTTGTAGTTTTCCCCTCAGCGATAAGCTGCAGCACTTCTCGTTCTCTGCCTGAAAGCAAAGTGAAAGCACTTGTCTTATCAGCGTCAGAACTAATCATGTAATTATCAATTACTACTCCGGTTATCGATGGACTTAAGTATACTTTATCTTTCATTACAACTCTGACTGCGTTGATTAACTCATCGTACTCGCAGTCTTTCAGTAGATAGCCCTTAGCACCAGCCTTGAACATCTCGTGTATAAGCTTTTTATTAGAATGCATCGAAAGTGCAATTATTTTAATCTGGGGGTGTTCTTTTAAGATTTGGCGTGTAGCTTCGATGCCATTTAGGTCCGGCATCGCTATATCCATTATAATAACATCAGGTGACAATTTTTTTGTTAAACTTACCGCTTCATGACCATTCTCAGCCTGGCCGATTGCTTCCATGTCACCTTCATTTTTTATGGCTTCACTCAGGCCGTAGCGTAAAACCTTATGGTCATCTGCCAATATAATACGAATACTCATGAAACTATCCTTCCTGTTTTTCACTATGTTTTAATGGAGCAGCAAGGGTTACCTTTGTCCCTCTGCCCGTTTCCGACTCAATCTTTAAGTTGCCTCCGATATTAGCCAATCTTTCCCGAAGACTAAACAAGCCAAAACCGCCACGCCAGCCTTTTCTATCATCAAGTTCGCTCACATTAAAACCAACGCCGTCATCGCTAACAAAAATACAAATACTATTATTGATTCTTTCCGTACTAATCTCAACATTTTGTGCCTGAGCGTGTTTTACGATATTAACCAATAGTTCTCTTACAGCCCGATACAAAAACACCTGTGTTTGTTGATCAATTTTTTTGCATTGGTCACAACCGCTAAAACGGCAGTTTAATCCTTCTTTTTCTGAAAAATGCTCAGCTAACTCTTCTATAGCAGCCTCAAGCCCTACGGTATAAAGAGTTGCCGAACTTAAATCGAAGGTTAAATTCCTCGTCTGTTCGACCGATTGACGAACGAGATCCCAGATGCGTTCTAATTGTTTGCGAATACTCTCAGGTGCAGTTTTAACAACAGCACCAAGTTCTTTTTTAGAAAAGGCTAATAACTGTCCGATTGAATCATGTAGGTGGGTAGCAATCTTACGACGTTCACGCTCCTCCGCTGCTATCAATTCTGTAGATAAACCTCGCAACTTATCTTGGTTGTTTATCAGCTCCTTCTCGGCCTGCAGCCGCTCCGATACTTCTTTTTCCAGGCTGTTGACAGTATTCTGGAGCTGTTCGGTGCGTTCTTTGACCCTAAGTTCTAACTGTTCGTTTATCTTTTTAAGCTCCTGTTCTACCCGTCTGTATTCAGTAATCTCCCGGCCATAAATGTTGACGTACTTACCATCTGGAACAGGAGAAATGGCAAACGAGACTACAGAGCCCCTAAGATTAACCTCCTTAAGTACGCGCTGATGAGTTTTTAAGGATTCAGTTATTACGATTTGCCAATCTTCAGGAATATTTTCTCCGAGTTTTCTATCCCAATACTTCAGCAGGTCGATGCTGGAATTGTTCGCATAGACTATTTTCCCCCGCTCTGATATTCGTAAAACCGGATATGGGTTTTCTGAAGGAAATTTAGCCAAATTTCTAATTTCCTCTTGGGTCCGTTTTATATCAGTCATATCCCGGAGAATTTTCAATTTTGATATTTCACCCGTATCTGGATTAGCCATGGGGGCATCAAGCGCATCATATACTCTCCCGTTTTTTGATTCGTACTCCCACCGGACGACATCACCTTTTAAAACATCTGCAAACTTACACCACGAACATGGCTTGTCCGAATCGCATAAATATTCATAACATTTTCTATTCTCAGGTCGCCCAAAAAGCCTTTGCATGGCCGGATTTGCATATTCTATATCGTAGTTTTGATTGACAATATAGACACCATCCTGCATTGAATTAAGGGTGTTCTCTAATCGCTTTCGTTCGTTTCTAACAGTATCAATTGCCTGGAAATTTTGAAGGCTTACTGAAGTTAATTCCGCAAAGGCTGTTAACAAACGACTGTCATTCTGCACGAAATCCTCTTTTTTATTTATAAGTGTCACAAGACCGCATGTTTTATCGCCTGCTGTTAGTGGTGCGGCAGCGGCATTGCGGATAAAGGTTCCACTAAATATGCCATCGATATCGTTATTATAACAGGTATACCCATTTTTAATTGTTTCGTCCCACAGTTTGTTTAAAAGGGTATGATCTACATCGGCTTTCAATTTGTCACTGATGGAAGTGATTATTTGCTTGTTCTTATATTCGTCATCCGAAAATAAAATGACCTCGCCATCCTCGGTCCCGATAAGTTTACAGCAACTATTTAACATAGCTTCTGCCGTATCCTCAAAGGTTTCACTGTTAAGAGCCGACCTGGTCACATCTAAAAGTGCGGTTACTTCAGATGTTCTGGTCCTGGCAGCACCGAGTG
>Ga0180438_10008164_pt1 | contig 13387 bp, 7 predicted proteins | sample SS_ome_12_FD_132455 | JGI IMG/M metagenome (GOLD analysis project Ga0180438, IMG submission 132455) | Hypersaline lake sediment archaeal communities from the Salton Sea, California, USA - SS_3_D_2 metaG | ecosystem: Environmental > Aquatic > Non-marine Saline and Alkaline > Hypersaline >... | reverse complement strand
TGAGCATCCCAGCGGCAACACTATTTTTTATTTTCCCAATGGCGTCTACCTGGTTTCAAACACCATTCGCTGGGCCGATGCGCCGGATGGCACCCAAAAACAGAAACGCAACATTCTTCAGGGCCAAGCGCGAGATAAAACTATTATCCGCTTGAAGGACCGTTGTTCAGGTTTTCAGGATCCCTTTGATCGAAAAGCTGTCCTCTGGACCGGTGTGGCCCCCGCCCAGCGATTTCGAAATGGAATTCGGAACGTAACCGTTAACACCGGTTCGGGCAATCCTGGCGCAGTGGGCATTCAATTTAATGCCAGTAATCAAGGAACGCTGGCGGATGTAACAATTATTTCCGAAGATGGAAATTCATTGTATGGCCTGGACATGGCTTATACCAACGAAATTGGACCGCTGCTCATTCGGAATCTCCGTGTAATCGGTTTCGATGTCGGCATTAAAGCCGCCAGTTCAATTAACAGTATGACTTTGAATAACATCACGGTGGAAGACCAAAATATAAATGGCATCGATTGCGGCGCGCAGGTGTTCAGCATTGACGGATTGACCAGTGTGAATCGGGTCACCGCGGTAAAATCAAGCGGGATGTTGACCATTCTCAACGGCAATTTAACGGGGGGCTCACCCGATCAGCCGGCGATTGAAACCAGCGGCGTAATGTACGGACGTAATATCAGCACCTCAGGCTACGCCAAAGCCATCCGGAATACTGGTGGACACGGGCAGGATGTTGACCGCGCTGATGTGGACGAGTTCATCTCTGATCAGGTTAAAAAGCTGTTCCCAGCGCCTTCCAGAGCACTGAAACTCCCGATTGAGCAACCGCCAACGGTACCGTGGGATGATTTAAGTGACTGGACCAATCCGATGAATTATGAGGCGGCTGGCAACGGGAATGCCGATGATACCCGGGCGATTCAACAGGCGATTGATTCCGGGGGAAAAACGCTCTATTTCCCCGGCGGAAAACAGTTTAAAATTGATGGGACACTTTATATTCGAGGAGGGGTTCGTCATATTCTGGGCTGTGAAGGCAATTTAAGTGGCAACGGGTCCCTTATTTTTGATGACGGTGATGAACCCGTGGTTGTATTCGAACGCATCGATGCCGTTTACTCTGGTTTAAAATTAATTCACTCCTCCACCCGGGGGCTCGTGCTCAATGCTGTGATCGGCTTTACCATTTCCAGTACTGGCAGCGGCAATTTTTACCTGGACGATGTCTGTTGCGGCGTGATTAAATTCAATAATCCGGCCCAACACATCTGGATGCGGCAGTTCAATCCTGAAAACAACGACGAGCCGAATATCCAGAACAATGGGGCAACGTTGTGGCTGCTGGGATTGAAAACCGAGCGGGGTCAAATCAAAATCGATACACAATTGGGCGGATCCACCGAATTGTTAGGCGCGCACATTTATTCCACCAATTCGATTCTCAAACCGGTTCTTTTCAATATTGATGCAGCGTCGGCATCTTTTGCATGTGTGCGGGAAATGAATTTTGGCACCCCGAGTTTCCAGACCTATATCAGGGAGACCCGAAACGGGGAGACTCGAAATTTTACGCAACGTGCGAACCAATCCAGAGCTTTTGCCCTGTACACGGGCTTTGAACCAACCCTGCCGCCGCGATCCCCCGGTGAATTAAAAGCCACCGTCATTTCACCTTTTCAAATTGAATTGAACTGGCTTGACAATGCCGATAATGAAGCCGGTTTTCTAATCGAGCGTAAAGCCAAAGAAAACGCTTTTGCGGTTATTGGCAAATTGGAGTTTGATGTCACCAGGTATATCGACACGACCGTAGCCCCAGCAACAACCTATCTTTACCGGGTCTGTGCCTACAATAATGTCGATACTTCGGCTTATTCGAATGAAGTGACGGTAGTAACTCCCGCACTGCCCCCGGTTCCGGCAGCACCGAGTGATTTAAACGCCACCGCTACCGGGAACCGCATTGAATTGACCTGGAAAGACCAGGCTGATAATGAAGACGGTTTCCAAATCGAAAGGAAGGTTTCTGATGGCGCTTTTGAAGCACTAATTTCCACGCAACCTGATCAGAATTCTTACACCGATTCAGGTTTATTGTTTCAGACTCGTTACACCTATCGCTTGCGAGCCTTTAATTGGGGGGGATCATCAGCCTATTCCAATGAGGCAAATGCCCTGACGGGAGATTCACTGACAATTTTCTTCTTTGACATGGACCACACCAACCGAATAACCGCTCCTGGCTATATTAGCGTCGGTAATATTGATTATGTGGATTCCGTTGGTTACGGCTATCTCGAGAAAAAGAATTTCACCACCCGCGATCGAGGCCTCAGTGGTGATTTGTACCGTGACCACCACGAAGCGACCGAAATGACTTTTGCGGTCAATTTATTAAAGGGCCGCTATTATGTCGTGCTAAGACTTGGCGACCAACGATTTACCAAAGATAATATCGACATTTACGCTGAAGACAAATTAATCCGTGACAATATTTCTACGCCAGGGGGTGAAGTGAAAGTGGAAGCCTTCAAAGTGGTGGTGTCCGATGGGCAATTGAATCTAAGATTAAAAAATGATGGTGGGACCAGTATGACCGGCGCCTGGAACAGTCTTGACATTCTGATTGATTCACTTTTTGTATCAATCAAAGATCAGCGGCAGGAACCGGGCATACCGACTCGTTTTGCTATTTTTCAAAATTATCCCAATCCCTTTAATTCAAAGACCCGCATTCAATTTGATTTGCCCCAAACCACGGACGTGTCAATGAGCATTTACGACACATTGGGGCGACTGATCAGGCTTTTGGGACAGGCAAGGTACCCGGCCGGGACACACGGCATCATCTGGGATGGAAAAAACAGCAACGCATCCGATGCGCCAAGTGGACTTTATTTTTATCGTATTGAAACCAAAGCCTGTCGGATGACTAAAAAAATGCTACTGCTGCGATAATCAAGAAATGGACAAATGAAGAATGAACATGAAAAGATTGACGACACGATTTCTCCTGTTCAATTGGTGGTTGTTTTGTGCACTTAAATTTGTTATGGCTGGCACACCTGATTTCTCCACTGAATCGGACCCCTTGAACGAGCTCTTTAATTCGGTATTCAGCGTCAAGAAATTTGGCGCCGTCGGTGACGGACAATCAAATGATACCCGGGCGATTCAAGAGACGATTGATTGCTCTCATAATAGTGGCGGCGGAATCGTCTATTTTCCCCCGGGCACATTTTTAACGGGGACATTGGTATTGAAAGATAATGTCACCCTGTTTTTGAGTTCAGGGAGTGTCCTGCTGGGAAGCTCAAATTTAGCCGATTATCAACCGTTGAATTGTTTCACCACCGAAATTCCGGCTGAGCTGGGGCATTCATTAGAACGAGATTTGGGCGGACTTCATTTGATATATGCCGAACAGGCGACGAACATTGGTATTAGCGGCAATGGCCGGATTGACGGACAGGGACCCCGTTTCTGGGATGAAAATTACGCTCCGCTTAACCGTCCGCACCAGATGATTCAATTTGAAGCTTGCCAAGATGTATTCATTCAAGATGTGACTTTACAAAATTCACCGTTCTGGACCCTGCACTTGTTGGGTTGTGATAATGTCAAAATACAGAACATCACGATTAACAATCATCGATGGGGACCAAACACCGATGGCATCGACATCAACTCATCTTCCAATATCTTGATTTCAAACTGTTATATTGATAGCGGGGACGATTGCATTTGTTTGAAAGCGAGATTGCAGACTAAGCCATGTGAGAACGTGACCGTTTCCAATTGTGTTTTAGCAAGCAATCATTCGGCCTTAAAGCTTGGCACGCATTCTCTCGGAGACATACGACATTGTATTTTTAATAATTGTGTAATCAGAAATACCTATTTGGGGATTGGCATTTATATGAAAGACGGGGGGGCTTTTGAGGATATAAAATTTACCGACCTTACGATTGATCTACAGAATGCCGGCAACAACCAGCGTGAAGTGTTTCCGATTGTGATTGATCTGGAAAAACGGACGAACCAGGTAAAAATCGGAAGCATTCGCAACATTACCTTTAGTAATATCAACATCAATACCCGTGGTCGTTGTTTAATCAGCGGTTTTTACAATCAGCCTATTGAGGATTTGATGTTCGATAATTTTCGGATGCACATTCCGGTGTGCGATGAAATAACCACTTCACAGAAACCGCGGGGAATCATCAATGTTATGGCGCCGGTGCCCGGAACAGACTACTCCCATATTCCCTCCCATTTTATATTTTCTCATGTGAAAAATTTAACCCTCAAAAATTTACAACTTGAGGTTGAAAATTATAACTTATCAACTGAGCGTCATGCGGTTTGGGGCATTTCTCTGGAAGGCGTCACCATAAATGGATTCCGGGCATCGCCAGGGATTCCGGACAGACAATTGGCCACTTTTTATTTTGAACAAACTAAACATCTGTTTATAACAGGTTGTCAGGCTTCTCCATACACCAGGACCTTTATCCAGTTGAAAGGCGATGAAACCGAGAATATCAATATTATTGGAAATGATATTCACTTTGCCCAGGAAGCATTTCAGCTCGCGCCGGATTTGAAAGCAGACACATTCTTTCAAACCGCCAATCGGCTACCGTAAATCCATTTTTCTGGCAGAATAATTTTAAACGAAATTTTATCTCAACCCTGTTCAATATCATTCAAGAAAACATCACAATAGTACTGTTTCGTCTTGATTCTGGTTACTTTAATGAACCTTTACCATCGTCGAGTTGTAACATAATCCGACAACGCTCTAGCCGGAAACCGTTCAATTCAGGCTCACAAAAACTATTGGAGGATTAAAATGATTTTAATAAATTCCGCGCTTCTCAAAACACCCCAATTCACAATCGCAAAGGCAATTCTCTTTTTAATTATCAATTGTATACTGATCCTTTCTTTTGTTTTTGCCAATGAAAAAAACAATGTCCCCCCAATTGCACATCAACAAAAGAATGCAACGACTGAATGGATAAAATACCAGGACTCACTCACCCGGCAAGAAGTCTGGCAAATAACCGCCCACGATTCACCCAGTGTCGCCGTCTATTTTGAACGGCAGGCATTTACCGGCGATGATAAATATCTGGCCTTCGGTTCAAAACGCTCCGGGGACTGGCAGATTTACCGGGCTGATTTAGCCACCGGTAAAATCAATCCCATCTCCGATAAAACGGGAATTCATCCTTATCGGTTTACGATCCATCCCGACGGTGAACATGTTTGGTACGTTCACAATCGCGTGCTTTATAAAACCAGAGTGGCCACCCTTGAGGAAACGATTGTCTTTGATTTCCGTGAAAAGTTCTCCCGACGCATTGACTTTTCCAGTTCATTTTCTGCTGACGGAAAATATACCCTCGTGACGATACCGTCCGATTCAGGGCGCTCAATTTACCGCGTAAATCTGGCAACCGGTGCGGTTGAACATGCCCTCACCTGGACCCAATCCGCCAGCTTTTCACACCCGCTGATTTGTCCCACCAATCCCGATTTAATAACCTTTGTTCCCTATCCCGATACACAGAATGACATGACCTTACCCATGGAACAAAGAGCCCGCACCTGGATTGTGAATATGCGCACGAGAGAAGTCAAACAATTTCTGACCATGCCTTATGGTTTTCGCGCCACTCATGAAACCTGGTCCTGGGATGGCCAGCGATTTTTCTTTTTCAAAAAGACGCAACCTGGCTGGATTCCGGTTTCGATTTGTTCGATTGATCAGAATGGTGAAAATTTTAAGGAGTACTATTCCCACTCCGAAATCCGACTGGGGCACGGCATCTCGACGATTGATGGCAAATGGTTTGTGACCGATGGTCAGGATCCACACCACAATCCGCTAATATTAGTAAATCTTGAAACCGGTGCCACCAACTTTCTGTGCTGGCCCAACGCAAGTATTACGGAGGGGCATCCCCAATTTGCGCACGTGCACCCTGCAATTAGCATGAGTGGGCGGTTCGTGTGCTACACCTCTGATTGCACCGGTACACCACAAGTTTATGTGGTGCCAATCGAAAATGTTGTTTCTAAGTAGTGTCTGAACGATAACTCCGGTTGCCCGACGCAGGAGGGTACCGGAGGTTGAAATGGTTTTGTAGTTTTTTTATTAATTTATCGACACCCGGTATCCTCGCTGCGCTCGGACAACCGGGGTCTAGATATGTTTTCGTAACGTTGTACTACCAAGCAACAATATTTAATTCCCAACGACTGGTTTCAACTCAGTTTATTCTTATTAAATATTCTGGATTAATAATAGGACCGAATTCAATGAAAAGCCTTTATATGACTGGTCTGTTCGTTTCATTATTCATTTCTGTTTTCAATGTTTTCCCGGCGAAACGATTTTCTGAAAACAACACTACCCTCGTGATTTTCTCTGGTTCTAAATCGACCGAAGATAAAACAGCCCAATTTACCAAAATAATTTTCGGCTGTTTTTCAACCGACCTGTCTGATTTTGAGGAATTTGTTAAAGTGGCAAAAAATGCCGGCGCAACGCATATTATTTTAACGGCTGAGGATTTGCCGTGCAGCCATTGGCAATATGATACACCAGGGGACCCCTACCCCGCCTGGGTTATCACGAATATGGGTCTGCTGAAGATTTGTACCCCCCGGGCGTTACGTCCCTACGTTCCCCAGGACTATGCCGAGCAGGTGATGCGAATTCTGGAAGATCGTTGCCGCATTCTCCGCCAATACGGAATGAAAGGCGCGATGAAAACCTTTGAACCACAAATGTTACCCGAAGCGGTTTTTACGGATCAGCCCCTCTGGCGCGGTCCCCGGGTGGAACATCCGATGCGCTCCAGAGCTGCCAGATTCGCACCGGATATTGACAATCCCGAGGTGCTTGCCTTGTATCGTGAATCAATCGCGCGCTTGATTCGTCGTTGTCCGGAAATTGAAATGATCTCTTTCCACACCAATGATTCCGGCACCGGTTTAAGCTGGAGCGGTGGGCTTTATAGTGGCCGGAGTGGCAATACCCGTTATAAAAATCGACCGATGGAAGACCGGCTGCTGGATTTTTTTTCGGCGCTGCAAGCCGGCGCCAATGATGCTGGCGGAAATTTGGAAATCGATATTCTCTGGACCAGGGAACCGCAGCCAAAAACAATTGCGATGAAATTGAAGCCAGGGATGGCGATAGAAAATTTGGAAGGACCCCATGCCACCCCTTATAAAGCGACCGTTGGTTACCTGCTCGATTATTTCAATTTTTATTATCCGGTTCTGGGAATTCCGCACGTATTCCGATTCATTAACGAATTAGAAAAAGCATTTCAACGCCCCGCGCCGAGGTTAGTGGTGATGCTGGGCGATCATATTAACCGGGATTTATATTTCCAGATTTATAACCGGTTTTGTGAAAAACCCGCTACCGATGAAATTACGCGTCTGCAACGATTAAAAGAAATTGCCCGTGAGCAGGTCGGGGAAGAAAACGCAAATTCTTTAGTTCAAATCTGGCTGGAATTGGCAGAAGTCAATAAACTCGCTGATTTTGTCGATACCGGCGGATTCATTTTTTATCTTGGTTCAGTGCAACAACGCTGGCTCACCCGGCCTTTTGTCCCCTTTCCGGAAGAATTGTCGGCTGAGGAAAGAGATTATTATCGTAAATTTCAATTTCAGGGGCGTACCGAAGCGCATGCGGATGATCTGGTCGATCTGCAGGGCTATCGTTTTTATTCAGGAATGAGTGGCAATTACTTCGTCGGGAAAATACTGGGACGCGTTCGATCTCAAATCCAGACGGCTCGCTCGCATCTGACGGAAATTATAAAAAATAGCGCAAATCCCCAAAAAGCAAAATATGAATTATTTGATTTGCGGCTGAACGCTTTTTTGTGTCTGGTTGAAAATGCCGTCAATGCCGTTAGTTATCAGGCGCAACTCGACCGGCTTAAATCGCTGGGCTATCAATCCCAATTTCGCAAAGGACAGGGACCCGTTTGGGATCGGGAATGGATATTGGAAACGGCCCGCCGGGAAATCGATAATACGGCCCTGTTAATGCAGCTCTTAAAATCTACCAACGAGCCAATCATCGATTTGGCAACCACGCCGCAGGAATCTGATATTCGTTTTTTAGAACATAATCTGTTAGAAAATCTGCAAAAAAAATTAAATATTATGAATGCGCATTGGCTGGATTATAATCGGCTATTCACGATTAATTGGCTTGATCCGTAAAAGCACCAAATTCCCCACCGGCTTCGCTCAGGCGTTAATTGGGCTGGTGGACAGCAACAGGAAGAATGGACCATTCACTGTTTAGATAGGAGGTAATAAAAAATGTCGAAAAAAATATTCAAAAAAGCGCTCTTACTCGCCTTCATTGGCGGCTGTTTGATTGGCTGTGCTGAGAAAAGTCAGTATCGTCAACCATCTTTTACCAGCGAATTAAAAGCGCCCACACTTTTGGAAGCGCCGGAACTGATTTATCCTCAAGAAGCTAAAGAAAAAGGCTGGCAAGGTGACGTCAGTCTATATCTTTATATAAATGAAAACGGAAATGTCACTCAGACGAGAATTAGGAAATCCTCCGGGCATCAAACGCTTGATAAGGCAGCCCTAACGTATGCTCAACATCTCAAATTCGAATCCCCGAAAACCAATGATAATCCCACCAGCGTCTGGATGACCTGGATTGTCGCGTTTAAACTGGAAACTCAAGTAACAACGGCGACAACCGATTATTTATCCGAATCCACCGAAGCCCGAAATCAGCGGATGCAATGGTGGCGTGAAGCCCGTTTTGGAATGTTTATTCACTGGGGCTTGTACGCGATTCTGGCCGGTGAATACAAAGGTCAAACCGTAACCGGAAACGCGGAATGGATTCAGGCAAAATTGAATATCCCCCGCAACGAGTATGCGCAATTAGCAAAGGGATTTAATCCGGTTAAATTTGATGCGAACGAGTGGGTGCAGCTAGCGAAAAATGCCGGCATGAAATATATTGTGATTACGTCAAAACATCACGACGGTTTTACCCTGTGGGATTCAAAAGTAACCGAATTCGATGTGGTAGACGCTACTCCTTTCGGTAAAGATATGCTGGCTGAGCTTCGAAAGGAATGCGAAAAACAGGAAATGAAACTTGGTTTCTACTACTCAATTCTCGATTGGCACCATCCTTCACAATATGTCGATCCGAAAGCAACGGAGCCACGCCAGGGTCATGCTAAAAATAAAATATATCCGGCTCAAAAAGATGATTATCTGAATTATATGAAAACCCAACTGACCGAGCTGGTTGAACGTTATGAGCCAGCGGTCCTGTGGTTTGATGGTGAATGGACCGAATGGTGGTTAGAAGCAGACGGGAAAGTCCTTTATAATTATTTACGCTCATTAAAATCCGATCTGATTATCAATAACCGCATTGGTAAAGGCCGGCAAGGCATGCAGGGCCTGAACAAAGGACCTGGCTATACCGGCGACTTTGGTACGCCGGAACAAGAAATCCCGGCCACAGGATTACCAGGAATTGACTGGGAAAGCTGTATGACCATGAATGATAGCTGGGGCTATAAACATTTTGATCACAATTGGAAATCGGCAAAAACGCTGGTGCGCCATTTAATTGACATTGCTTCCAAGGGGGGAAATTATCTGCTGAATGTCGGGCCTACCGCCGAAGGACGCATTCCACAGCCGAGTGTTGAGCGGCTGGAGGCGATGGGGAAATGGTTGTCAGTCAATAGTGAAGCCATTTACGCCACTGAGGCCAGTCCTTTTAAGCAGCCCTCCTGGGGACGTTATACCCAAAAGCCGGGCAAAATTTACGCGCATATTTTTGACACACCAGCGGGAAACCAGTTGATAATTCCGGAAATCAAAAAAATGATAACCAGAGGCTATTTATTATCAGATGAAAATCGGACATCGTTGAATTGCGAACTCACTGCTGCCGGATTGGTGGTTTCATTGCCAGAAAACGAATTAGATGCGTTCGCGACGGTGGTTGTTCTTGAATATGAAGGCAGTTTATCAGATCTTTTGTCACGCTGAGGTGGAGGTTGAGGCTGATCCGATACCTAGATTGGAAATTATCATAATAACTTTAATGATTTTTGAAAATTGATTGCTTTGCCGATCATTCCTTTTTTAGCCACAATAGTAAATAACAACAGTGAATTTCGACCACAACACCTCACATTTCCCCTGTTTCTTAACCATAATAATATAAAAATATCCTTGATTTTTAACCATGATTTTATTACAATATTTCAGGTCAACACAATCGATCAAAGGAGAAAATGTGGAAAGATTAGTTTTTGAGGAATTAAAACGCTGGAAAGATAGTTCCCAGCGTAAACCAATCTTGCTCAGAGGCGCTCGACAGGTGGGTAAGACTTATATTGTTCGAGAGCTTGGCAAATTATTTTCCGATTTTGTTGAGATCAATTTTGAGCTTATACCAGATGCGAGCAAAATCTTTGATCGAGATCTTATCAGTGAGCGGATTATAAGAGATCTATCACTATTTATTGGCAAAAAAATTGAACCTGGAAAGACGCTATTATTTTTTGATGAAATTCAGGAATCGCCTAAAGCGATTCAATCGCTGCGGTATTTTTATGAACTGATGCCGCAACTGCATATAATCAGTGCGGGTTCATTACTCAACTTTGAGCTGGAAAAAATAGGTATGCCTGTTGGAAGGGTGACTTCTGTTTATATGTATCCGATGTCCTTTTTAGAATTCTTGTGTGCAAAAAACGAGACGCTGTTAATTGAAATGATGCTTGAACACGACGCAAAAACGAAGCTAACTGAAGTCGTACATCGCAAAATGCTCCATCTTTTGGGCGAATATTTTGCTATCGGGGGAATGCCTGAAGCAGTTCAGTGCTGGCTCGACACCGAAAATTTGAATAAATGCAGCACAATTCATCGGACGATTATCGATTCTTTCCGACAGGATTTCAATAAATATGCAACGAAGTTTCAAATTAAATATGTTGAATTGTTTTTCAACACCATTCCAGCATTGCTGGGACAAAAATTTAAATATAGCAATATCCCTGGCGAATATCGAAAACGTGAGTTGATGCCATCGCTTGATTTATTGATTAAGGCCGGTGTTGCTCATAAAATTGTGCATAGCTCGGGGACGGGAATTCCTTTAGGGGCAACTGCCAATGATGAGAAATTCAAATTGCTATTTCTTGATATTGCGCTTGCCCTGACAATTTTAGGATCGGATTCTGCTTCCTGGCTGCTCGACCCTGAGTTAAACCTGGTTAATAAAGGCGCTATCACAGAAGCGTTTGTTGGGCAGGAGCTATTGGCCTACTCAGCTTTTGATTGGAAAGCCCAGCTCTATTACTGGCACCGAGAAGCAAAATCCAGCAGCGCTGAAATTGATTATTTAGTTCAAAAAAATAACCAGATCATTCCCATCGAAGTGAAGAGCGGCGCTCCTGGCAAATTGAAAAGTATGAAAATTTTTCTTGACAATCACAAATATTCAACATACGGGATCCGTTTTTCCAGTTTAAACTTTGCTTCGGATAATCGCATTCAAAACATTCCCCTGTACGCTGTGGCAGAAGTCGTGGATTCACAACGGGCTCTAATGCAGTCGCTGATAAATTAGGAATATCTCGTTATAGTAAATAAGTAGTTAAGTAAGGATGTTATGGACATGTTTAAAATTCGTGATGCATTTACAGCTGACCGATGTTTTGAACATATAGGATTTATTATGAACCAATTCATCATCACAAAAAATATCTCCAAAAACTTCTCTGGCGTACAGGCGCTTCAGGACGTTTCAATTAGCATTCATTCAGGTGAAATTCGCTGCCTGGCGGGTGAGAATGGCAGCAGAAAATCAACCTTCATTAAGGTGATTGCCGGCACGTATAAGCCAGACTCGGGACGCATTTTTATTAATGGAAAAGCGTTTAAAAATCTGCATCCAATCGTTGCCATTCGAGAGGGGATTCAGGTGATTTACCAGGATTTTTCGCTTTTTCCCAATCTGACGGTAGCCGAAAATCTGGCCATAAATACCCTCCTGGAACACAATCGCCGCTTTGTAAATTGGCATCAGGTGAATCAAATTGCCCGAACAGCCATTGCCCAAATCGATGTCGAGCTCGATTTAAACCAATTGGTTGCAGAGCTTTCGGTGGCCGAAAAACAGTTGATCGCGAGTACCCACGAACGGTTCACGACCACATGGTTGGCATTAAAGGCATCTCCTTATGTAGATCGTTTTACGGTTCATGGGGGGTAATAATATTAAAAAATATTTTGGAAAAGTAGAAATGGGATTAATCGCCTCAAAACAAAAAAGGAACGCCTCTAATCAGCGTTCCTTTTTTGAGTAAGGAAGATGGTTAAGTACAACAGAAAGAAGAAGGAGAGTTGTTATGTCTTCAATCTAGCAAATTACAAAATATTACTTCAGCAGCATCATCTTCTGAACCTTCGTGTATGAGCCGGCCATGATTTTATAGAAATAGACTCCACTGACCTTATTATTTGTCTGAAACTCAATGGTATGCCAGCCGGCTTGCTGGTGTTGATTAACCAGCTCCGCCACCACTCGTCATTAACAACTTCATGAAAAGCCAATTAAGTTTGAATGAATGGATAAAAAATTGTTGAACCAGCCGTTTGAATTAGCTATATTAATAATCATAAATGACTCAGTCGATTCAGTCCGTTTCTTCCTTGCAAAAGTTTAGTGATTATTGAAATATTTAATAAAAATAAAAGGTGACCAATGAAAACCCGTCAATTCATTTCATTGCTTTTTTGTGCGTATTCAATATTTCTTTGCTCTTCCAGGTTACCGGCTCAAAGTATTGATCGGCATTTTTCAGAGAATCAAAATGGTGCAAATGATAGCTTGAAAGCGGACCGAAGTACATTTTTTTTTCACCATTCGCTGGGGGCAAGGAGGCTTCAGTGATAAGCGTTCGCCCATTAACAAGCTTGGGGGGTGGTCAGTTAACACTTGATGTCAGGCATGGCAAGTACCCGCTGGCTCTGTCGGTTTCGGGCGAGTATTATATGAACAGTGCCGAACCAACCCATCACTATGAAATATCCGGATTGACCGCGATTAATCTGCTTTACGTACCCTGGACTTTGAAAAATACGATATTGAAAATCTTCTTCACCAAAAACACCGTCCAACTGAACCCATTTACTCACATCCTCCTCGTACACCTTTTATTCAAAAAGTACTAATTCCCTATTCACTGTTATTGAATGTTAATCCGTTTGAAAAGTAAATGAAACGTTTTGGTAATCTAAATGAATTATATATGTAATGGAATTAAC
>Ga0180438_10008163_pt1 | contig 13387 bp, 24 predicted proteins | sample SS_ome_12_FD_132455 | JGI IMG/M metagenome (GOLD analysis project Ga0180438, IMG submission 132455) | Hypersaline lake sediment archaeal communities from the Salton Sea, California, USA - SS_3_D_2 metaG | ecosystem: Environmental > Aquatic > Non-marine Saline and Alkaline > Hypersaline >... | reverse complement strand
TCTATATAAACAAGGACAAACCCCTCAGTATAAAGAGAGAGACAGTTGTGCATGAGATAATACACGCTGTCCATTATCTGAGGGGAGATTTGGACACATTCAGCGAAAACAAGATAGAGAAGTTGGTTGATAAGGAAACCAAGACAATAATGAAGCGATATTTCAAGGAGGAGTTGAATGAACACTGAAGACGGGATAAAACGGTTTCAGGAGATTCAAAAAGAGCATTTCCAGCTACATAAGGCAAAGAACCACGATTATGCAGCAAAAGACTATGTATCGAACTTGGTTGCCTGCAAATCCTTTGGGGTTGACCCTCTAATCGGGATAGTTGTCCGTTTGACTGATAAAATCAGCAGATTGGCTTCATTCTGCGAACAGGGCACTCTAAAGGTCAAAGATGAGAAGATAGAGGACACTTTGAACGATATAGCGGTTTACGCTATATTAGCGAGGATAGTGTATGAACAAGATAGATGATTTGTGCTTATGGAAGGATTTGTTTTATCTCTACGATGCCGGATATAAGAATACGACATTTGACGGATACAAACATTGGAGGAAAGACCACCCACTCTATAAATGCACTACTCCCGAGTGTGATGGATTCGACACTGACTGTGTTGGTTACAAGTCACTCAAGAGCATAAACAGGAATCGTAAGAAATGAAATGCGAAATCTGTAAGAGGAAAACCAAGACGAAGCTCTGTGAAGTGAAAGGAATATACATCTGCAAAGACTGTTGCATAAATGGCGAAGGATATGATTGCAGATGGTGGCTACTTTGTCATGGAATGGATGGTGATGACCCGCTATAAAAATAAGTTTATATAGTGGTTAGCGGTTAATCAATATAATGGCTCTTCCAAGTGTAGTTCTAAACAGAACGCAAATTAAGCATGAAAAACCATTTTATGTCGCTTTTAGACCATTGAATGAAAAGCCATTAAATCATATTGTAGAGGCAAAAGGGAAGGTTCTTCCCAAGATGCCGAGTTGGGACGACAAAGATGGTGAGATGTCCGTTCCACATCCCGATAACCAATTCAAGCTCTACCAAGACATCTACAGGAGCATACCTGTGGGGAAGATTGCTGTAGACCATACATCTAATTTTGCCATACAGTCGGGATATGAGCTTGAGGGTGGAAAGGAAGCTGTCAAGAAAATTGAGGATTGGATTGATGACACTAATTTTATGTTGACACTACAAAACGCCATGTTACAGATGCAGATATATGGAAATGCCTATTTAGAGATAAATGACTTGGAAAACATGAAATTCCTTCCTGTTGACAAGATGTTTGTTGTGGTTAGCACCAAAACGGGTGATAACGGAACTATTCTTGGATACAAACAGAAGATTGCGGGGGAATCAGAAGCGATAGACTTCAAACCCGATGAGATAGTCCATTTCAAGTGGAATGTTGAATCGGGACTTGATGGCGGGTTCTATGGCATTTCAGATTACAGAAATGCCGTGTCAACCCTCACAAAACTACTCAATTTTCAAGAAGATATGGGAGGGGTCATAAACCGACACGCAAATCCAATAATACATTGGATAGTGGGTTCACAGGATAGTCCGGGGACAACAGAGCAGATTTCTAATTTCAAGGGTAATCTTGGCGATAGGGAAGCGGGTGGGGACCTCATAACATCGTGGGGTGTAGAGGCTAAGACAATCGCTACAGATTTGAGGATGATACAGCCTGATGGTATCCTCAAGCACCTTGAGAACCAACTGATAGCTGCGTTTCAGGTTCCTGAGATATTTGTGCGTGGAGGCGAATCATCGAACAAAGCTACGGCAGATGTCGAACTACAGGCGTTTGACAGAAGGGTTAAGGCGATAAGAAAGGTTGTAACGACATATGCCGAGGATTTGATATTCCCCAAGATAAGTGGAGTGTCTGAGGGGGAAGACAAAGTGAGAATCGCATGGGCAGAGCCAAGTTTCGAGACAGAATCCAAAAAAGCGGAAATGGTGAAGAATCTAATAGCAGGGAACTGTCCATTAGAGCTTGCATTGAAGATAGTTGGTTGGGGTTCGTTTATTGACGATTTAAATGCTATGGGTGGGGAGAAAGAACCCATGCCATTCCAAAAGCCCGGAGAGCCACCAGGAAAGCCTCCAAAAGAAGAGCCTAAGGAAAAGGAGTTTGATAACCAATCAGAATACATCAAAGCATGGATGGAGTGGAAATATAGAGATAAATAGGAGTCACATGAAATCATTAAAAACAGTGATGGGGAGAAGGGAAGACCGAGAGGTCAACGCATATGGAAAAAGGTTCAGGAAAGACGATGGTAAAGACATCCTTCTTCCTGGTCACATAACCGATTTTGTCGAACAGGGGGTTGACAAAAGAAAGGTATTTGACCATACGATATACGCAAGGAAGAATTATAATAACACAAGGAACACAAGGGTAAAAAAGAACTTCGATGTTGTTAGTCGAGTCGTAAACAAAAGGGACTCTTGGAAACAACAAACCGAAGACAGGACATGAGGTGAAAACATGCCAAAACAAGAAACTGAAAGTGAGAAACAACATTCTGAGCCAACTGTGGTTGAGAATGTTAATTTCAGATTGAAGTCACCAATCACGGTGGTAGAGAGCATACAGAACAACGATAATCAAAGGAAGATAAAGGGTATGGCTCTCCCCGCACAGGAAAGTAGGAATGGTTACACATACACATTAGAGAACATACAGGGTGCTAAGTTTAGTGGGAAGGAGTTTATCAGAGGCAAGGAACTTCTCATAGGGCTTAATCACAGTGAGGATGTGACAGATAATGTGGGTAAGTGGACACCTACATTTGAGGATAATGGTATCGGGTTTAAGGGCGTAGCCTTCAACACACAGAAACATCCATACATGACGGATATGCTCGATAAAGGACTGATGCCGTTTGTTTCAATAGAGGCAATGGCTGATTTAGTAAAGGAAGAGGAAACAGTCTTTGCTAAGAACTTGGATATTCTTGGAATGGATTTCGTCAAACATCCCGGTATGCCCGATGCAAATGTGGGTATTGCAGAGGCGTTTGATGCTGCATTGCAGGAAAGTCCTAAAACAATCAAAGGTGATGACATGACTAAGGAAGAGATAAAGGTTCAAGAAGAAGAAGAGTCACCAAAACAGGAAGAGCCGATAGAGGAGCCAAAGGAAGAGAAGAAGGAAGAGACAGTAAAGGCTCCTGTTGAGGAGAAAGAAGATTCTTCTTTGATTGATAAGGTTTTTGAAAAGCTCGATGAACAGACAAAGATTGTATCAGAGCTTGCAAAAGAAGTTAAAGAAATTAAGGAGAAGCCTCAGAGCAGGGGTGTCGTGACTGAGAAAAGCGAATCAAAGACGAGGATAATAACAGAGAAATCAAAGGGTTATCCGGGTCACATAGACATTTACTCTGAGGAGATTCTATACTGAGGTGATTAAATGCCAACATTAGAACAATATTCGGACCAGTGGGGTAACTTCACAGCCGGGGCACAGGAGGCAGTATCAGGCGGACAATTTGTGAAGGCAATGTCAAGTATGGCAGCCGGAACAAAGCGACCTGACCAGGTGCTTGATGTTTTGCTTGCAAATGCTTCAGGTGACGAAAAGGTAGCTGTAGGAATAGCAACGAACAATGCAGCTTCAGGAGAAAAGGTCACTGTCGCAACAAGGGGTCTTTTCAAGGTAACTGCACTCGGAACTTGCGTTGCAGGAAACGCTGTTATGGCAGGAGCAGATGAAAATGTTCCTGAAAGTGTTAAGCCTGTGGATTGTATTGAGGTGGGTTCAGCTAATCCAGTTGGAACTGCTTTGAACGATGCAGAATCAGGAGAGAAGGTGTTTGTTATGTTAAACGCCTGTGGAGGAGCATAAGGTGATTAATATGAAAAGACTATCAGAGATTATGACAAGAGACACTGAAACTGAACTTATACCAGAAACGCTGTATTCTACTTTAATAGCAGCAGTTAGGAAGAAGCTTATAGGAACACAACTCTTGGCTCTTAGGATGGGTCCAGAGACTATAAAGGGTTCTTCCATAGATGTTGTGACCACGAACAGGGATTCATCGGCAGTTCACACCGTGAGTGAGGGAGCAGAAGTGCCAATCGACTTGGCAGAGTTCAGCACCTTCAACATGAAGCCTGTCAAGTATGGTGTTCGACCAGTCGTTACGAAGGAAATGCTTGAGGACGGACAGTGGGACATGATACAGACGAATATCGAAGAGGCAGGAGCAAGGATGGCTGAGAAGCTTGATTCTCTCATTCTTGATGAACTTGCTACTGGTGCAGCATTAACAACGGATGACAATGGTGCTTCGAGGAGTGCTAAGTCAACAACTGGTGGAACGGCAGTTACCATAAGCGACATAACGACTGCTATGGCTTCACTCGAGAACGACAACTACAAAGCCACTGATTTCATCGTGAGTGTTGAACAGGCAAACGACATAAGGAACATCGACACATTCGTTGAGGCAGATAAATCAGGTGTGAGTGACCCAACGAAGTCATTGATAGGAACTATCTTTGGCATGAATGTTTGGGTGACTAATGTCATCACAGCAAGTTACGCATATGTGATAGACAGGAATCACGCACTTTGTCTTGCTGAGAAAAGGCCAATAACCATAGAGAGATACAACGATGCTACGAGGGACATCTCTGGTGTGGTTCTTACCGCAAGGTGGAAGGCACGATACCTGAGGCCAGACGCAATGTATCAAATCATAACAACTTAAGGTGGGGGCAACCCCTCCTTTAATATTTAAGGAGTGATAAGGATGACAAATCTATTAGACGGATTGGCAAGCGGGGAACTCAGAACAGTCGACCTCACCGCAACAGGTAGTGTCCAAGCAGCTTTGATAAGTGGTGCTACTACACAGGTTGGTGCTACTGAGATAGGAACTGATGAGATAGCTGATGATGCAATAACGGCAGCCAAACAGGTTCATACTGATGCAGGAACAAATGTCCTATCAAGTGGTTCAAGGTGGGTATCTTTCGCTGAAACATACACATCTTCACCGAGTGTAGTTGCTTGTCCCACGAATGAACCTATAGATTCAGATTTCCTCTACATGGGGACTGGTTCAGTTACGGCAGGCAGTTTCATAGCGGTTGGAAGCGGAACTTCGACTGGAAGCTTCATTTGGATTGCATTTGGATAAGGTGATTGAATGGCTATAGCGAAGACATCCACTGGAAGTCAATGGCATATTTGGGAAGGTGTAGCAGAAGATATAGTGATTGGTCTTGCAACAAGCGGTGTTGGAACCCAAGCAGTTGTTGGGTTCATGGGACCAAGCTCTGTTGGAAGCTATGCTGTGTTGCTGAACGGCACTGGTTCCCTGATATAAGGAGAAACATGACTACGAAGTGGGAGATAGCGAACAGAGTAAGCAACCGAATAAAGGATATTTCAACGGATTTGGGCAGTGCGGTTCTCGTAGAGTATGTCGAGGACTCTGCCCAATCCATAGAATCCTTTACAGGTCAAAGTATAACACTAACAGATATAGGAAGCAAGTTTCATCCTGTCATAACGGATATGTCTACGCTATATGCATTACAATATATGTCCAATGTCGGGGTGAGTTACAATCTTGGGAGAACTAAGATAGACAAGAAGACTGAGATTGGAGGTCTAACACAACAGATGACTGTGCTTGAATCGAGAGTAAATAGACAGTTAAATATGCTCGGACAAAAAGTAAACTCAGATACATTGAATGTATCTGATACGGAATTGTGATAATATGCTTAAAGATAAGATAAGAAAGGCCGAAGATAGCATACCAAAAGGCAACGCCTTCAATGTTAGCTTCGGTGGGAAGATGACAGCCGTTCTTAGGGATAAGGATGGAAATATAAAGGATATAAGGGAGGTTGGATTATGACCGTAACAAATGCAGGATTCAATGGATTGATTCAGAGAGGGTTTTCAACTGACACTGGTTCAGATGCTTTCAACTTCGTGGCTATAGGTTCTGGTTCCATAGCAGCAGCAGTAGGTGATACTGCACTTGGTTCTGAGGCTGCAAGGGCACAGGGAGATTACAGCTACACGGATGATGCAAAAGCGTTTGAGGTCACTGAGACATTCGCTGCCGGAACTGGAACTGGAAGCATATTCGAGGCAGGGTTATTCAACTCTGGTGTGGATGGACAGTTGTTCGCAAGGCAGATATTCGGTGTCATACAGAAGGGTGCAAGCGATTCTCTCCAAATAACATGGGTTGGTTCACTATCTTAGAGGTGATATGAATGGCAAGGGAGTTAGTCCCATTAAAGGTAAAGATTGGAATAAAGGAGAATGGACAAGCCAAATATCCAGACTTCAATCAGCTACAGGTAGTCAAAGATAGTGGTATGGATTGGTCTAAATATGTGGATATTCAAGGTCTTGGTTGGCATTACGACAAGACATCTGGACACAAAGAGGAAACAGTAGACAGTCCGTTTGGTCAGCAGTGGGGCGTTTTGATAGTTCCAAAAGTATTTGTTACAGAAGCAACCACAACCTTCCCCGATGACTGCACCAAGCTTACTGAATCTGAATTGGAGGATTTCTACAACAATAAAGCTCATGCACATGAACCAGATGAGAAGATTAATGAAAAGGTTTTGCAGGGTATTCAGATGAAGCAGTCATTAGGTCTTTCCCTAACTGAACAGCAAATAAAAGCACTCGACCCAAATGATAATACCCCGGGGATAACAAAGAATAAAAGGAAAACTTGGGCTGATTTCAAGAGCCTTGTAAATGTCAAGATTGTGAAATGAGGCATGAAAATTACAGATATGGGAATGGGTAGCGAAGGAAAAAAGAAAGTCTTAGTATCCATTCCAACCTCGCCTGCCCACCCATACATCCATAAGCATGTCGTATTCACACTTCTGAGGTTATTGGGTGATAGAAGGCATATGTTGAAGATAATACTGCCTTCCCACAACCCATTTGAGAACAATCTCCACCATATAGTCAAAGACTTTGTTGAAGGTGATTATGACTTTTGGTTGTCTATAGATGCAGACAACCCACCCACGAACAACCCATTAGACCTGATAGAGTTTGACAGGGATATAATGGGGCTACCGACTCCTGTTTGGCACTTTACTGGAAAGAAGAAAAGGGAACGACCCCTCTATTGGAACGCATATGACTATGTTCCCGAGAAGGGAGCATATAAAGAGCATAGGCCGAGAAAGGGTCTTCAGAAAGTAGATGCAATAGGAACGGGATGTTTCCTAATATCCAAAAGGGTTTTCCTAAATAAGAATATGCAGAAGGGAGCATTTGTTCGTAAGCTTAATCCAGATGGAACTGTGAATAAAGGGAATGACATATCTTTCTGTGAGAGAGCAAAGAATGAGGGGTTTGAGATATTCGCACACTATGATTATCCATGTATGCATTTTGTTAACTTGGAATTGAATGAGGTTGTGAGAGCATTTAGGAATCTCTACGAGGTGAAATAATGGCAGATACTCCTTGGACGGGCCGCAGTGCTGATAAACTTTATTTAATGTCAGGACAGTTTAGTTCAACAACCAAAGACAGTGAAGATGTTAGTAGTGTTGATGATGATACAGTAGGAATATCTTATGACGGAACAAACACTGTTTGGGCAGGTGATGAAGCTACCAAAATGTATCTACAGTCAGGAATTTTTACATCTACAATTAAGACAAGCCAAGCAACAACATGGAACTTTTTTATATCTGGTGGTAGTTGTGATAGAGACAATACACCAAATTGTGAAGGGTTGGCATCAAATAAACTACATTTAATGTCAGGACAGTTTACATCTACAAATAAAACGAGTGAGGATGTTAGTGGTGTTGATAATGATGTATCAGGAATATCTTATGACGGAACAAACACGCCCTGGACGGGCGACCAAGCCAATAAACTATATTTACAATCAGGACAGTTCACATCAACAATCAAAGATAGTGAAGTTCCAAGCACGGTTGGTTACACGGGAGGAATCTCTTGGGATGGAACAAATACGCCTTGGATAGATAATTATTATGATGATGCATTATTACAATCAGGACAGTTCACATCAACAATTAAAACGAGTGAAGATTTAAACTCAATAGATTCAATTCCAATGGATATAAGCACAACAGATTTCGATAGTAGAGTGCCTCAGGGCGGTCAGGAATATACTCAAACAACAACCGAATCCATAACCATATCTGATTCACTTTCACATACATGGACAGCACAGCGTTCATTCACGGAATCATTTTCAGTATCAGATTCTATATTAACTTCAAGAGGATTCTCAAAAATGATTACGGAAACGCTAAGTATATCTGATTCACTTCTTAAGGTTTTCACATCACAGAGAGTACTAACTGAAAGTGTAGGTATAAGTGATTCGATATTAAAAGTGTGGGTAGCACAAAGAATGTTGACAGAATCCGTTACTGTAGCTGACAGCATAACAAGAGTCTTCACAGCACAGAGAATGTTATCAGAGGCAGTTAGCATTTCTGATTCAGTGATAAGTGCCATATTTATACAACAAATAGTTTCAGAAGATATATCGGTTTCTGACTCACTCTTAAAAGTGTTTACAGCAGAGAGGATGCTAACTGAAAGCATATCCATATCAGATAACATACTTCGGGTGTGGACAGCACAAAGAGTATTCACAGAGAGCATATCCGTTTCAGATTCACTAATCACAATCAAGACCATTGTTAGGGTATTCTCTGAATCGTTATCCATAACGGATTCATTGAGTCATGTATGGGTTGCTCAGAGAATGCTAACCGAATCCATAACCATATCTGATTCGATAACAAGAGTGTGGGTCGCATACATGACGCTATCAGAAAGCGTAGGCATAACCGATAGCTTATCAAGAACATGGACTGCATATCTCACCCTTTCTGAGAGTATAACTATAACAGATTCAATATCACGAGTATTCTCAGCCATCCGTTACTTAACAGAATCAATAGGCATAACAGACTCGATGACAACATTGAAAGTAACAAAAAGGATTTTAACTGAGAGTATATCAATAGTGGATAGTGTAATAACAGTTAAAATATCAATAAAGATATTATCAGAATCATTATCAATAACAATGAATGCGATGTCATCTGGTTTCATAGGAAGGTTATTGAAGGGACAGTTCACAACAATAACAGAAGATGATGTCACGGACACATTCCAAGGGCATTTGAACTTAAGTGGGAGGATGGGAAGATGACGATGATAGACGATGTGGGAGAGGGTATAACCATAACCAAAGTGACAAAGACTCTTGATGATTATGGTGATGCAAGCGAAAGCACATCAACGACAACAATAACAGGAATAGTTGAACTTCTCGAGGCAGATGAAGAGATTGTCAAATCAGGCATACTTGATATGGGTGATGCTGTTTTGTATTTCAAACCAGGAGATTCTTCAGATATAAAGCCCGGGAACAGGGTAACGCATAATAACATAAACTATGTGATTAAGGCCGTTGACAATTTAGGGATAGGTGGCACAGGGATACATGGACAGGCTTACCTAAAGAAGAAGATGCAATAGCATATTTATATAGGGGTTTAAGGAAACTCCTTAATAACCACTAAGAGAGGTGGGGGATTGAGATGAGTCTCATAACAGGAAGCGATGTGTTTAGCAATACTTGGAAGACTGTGTTCACTGTTATTTCTGGAAATGTCATAGACCCACAAACAAGAACGGGCTCTAAATGGATATTCGCTGATTATCCTGTTGCTGAAGACGGAACATCACACTATCATTCAAGTGGCATAGGTTTTCCGATAATAACAATAGAACCATTCCAAACCCAAACGGATAACATAACTATGGGTTTAGGGAAAACTTATTCAGAGATAAATTCAACGATAACCATTCACACCTCAAACAAGGCACAGATAGATACGATAAGCTCTGATATATGGGATGCACTGAATTCAAATAGGCAGGACTTCATGCAATCGGGGCTGCATCACTTGACTGTGGAGCAGGGTGGTGTTGAAACAGTTGCTTTCGATAGGGATAATAAGATTCATATGAAGAATATGGGTGTCGGTTTCAAGGTGATGATATGATTATAATAGAAGTGGATGCTAAGAGGGCAATAAGTTATTTTGATGGTATAGTGAAGAAAGCACCAAAGAAGTTCAATCTTGCAGCACAGGATATGGCAAAGGATTGTAGGAAAGGTGCAAGGTATCGCCTTAACCAAAGGAGAAGGAAATCCCCAACATACTATTCAAGAAAGGATTGGCTTTGGCACTCATTAATGGTTAGGAAAGCGGGTAACGCAAAATGGGAATGTTTCCAAAATCAGGCTATTGCACCATATGGTCCTGTGATTGAGCATGGAATAACTGGAAAGCATTTCGCACCAGTTAAAGGACAGGGTATATATGGTGAAGGTGTCACTCGTAGAGGTGGAAGGCTCCCGAGTAGGGGTGGTCTTCACTTTATGAGGGATGCAGCAGATTCAACTATGAAGAGGGCAAGAAGAATATCAGAGAGGAGAGTTAAAGAACTTATAGAGGGTGGTTAAATGAAAGTAACAAACCTTAGGAATAGGAGTCTCAGGATTGGTGATAGGACAATCAATTCAAAGGAGACAATAAGCATGGCTGATGAAGACCTTGTGAAGATACAGTCCCTTCTTGATGAAGGATTCATTAAAATAGAGAAAGTGAAAATAACTGAAAAGAAGGAGGGATAATATGGCAGATAATGGAAAGCTCTTTGAGGCAGATAGCGGTTCACTGATGATAGATTCAGCAGATGAGTCGCTGAGTGTGAAGGAAATCTCCATAAGTGGTGGAGAACGAGGTCTTGACCTTGTTAGAACATTCAATGGTGGTGAGTATGAGGATTTCAAACCAGTTAACACACCTATTGAGGTTCAGCTAACTATGGTTACGAGAGATACCGACCCGTTCACATATGTTCTTGGTGGAAGGCTCACATCATCTACTGGTAGTGCTATTCATGTCAATCAGCCGACTGTTAGGAAACTACAGTATGATTGGTATGACCCAAGCACAGGCAATGGACCACAGATAAGGTTTGAGTTCGGTTCTGCATACGCAATAAGCAACGATGCAAGAATGAACACCGAGGATTACATGGAGAACACACTAACATTCCGTTGTATACCGAAGAACATAAAGTATCAATACACGGATGACAGGGTTGCAAGTGCAATATCCTAAGTGATAATATGGATGTGAAGAAGAACTGTAACTTTGAACTCTTCAATATACCTGAAGAGGATTACAGGGAATTCGAGGCAATAGCTCGGAGATATAGGGGGAACTCGTTTGCTCCTGCATTGAGGGAGATGATAGTTCGCTACCATGTCTATGAAGAGATTGCAAACATCCGTAGTGAGATAGCAGAGCTGAGAGATGAAATCGAGGCTCTTAAACCAAAGACTAAGATGGTCAAAACATTTGGAGGTAGTTTGAATGGGAAGATTCGACAGGATGAAAGCAAAGCCACAGAAGGTTGATATAGGTGGAGAAGAGTTCGTGCTTAAACCTCTAACGATGAAGCACCTGGATGCATTTATGAAGACTGCAAACGATGAAGAGAGAACACAGGCAGTCAAGGACATAATAACCCTAACCATGAAGGAGTCCTATCCAGATGAGGAATTCAACATAGATGAGATAAGCGTGGAATTCTTGGAAGCACTCACCAAAGCAATCTTCAAGGTGAACAACATCAAGGTTGACGGAGGATAGATGATAAGGGGAAAGATGGTTCCCCCCTCAGTCTTGAAGAAGGAAAACAAAAAGGAGAGAGCAACAGAGGTAGTGTATTTCCTCATGCGACACATGGGATGGGGTTACAGGGAGACAATGGATTTGCCAATCCCGGCAGCTATGGAAATATTAAAGATGGCTGATAGAGAGCTAAGGGAGCAACAAAAAGCATGGTCAAACAAGACATAAATGTAGTAGCGAAGATGACTGATGGGGTGACTAAGCCCGCTAAAAAAATAAAACGGGGTTTAGCTGAACTTGATGGAAGACAGGAACTATTAGCTCGTGGTGCAGCGAAGTATGGCAAGACAGTTGGTCAATTAAGTGGAGAACTGCAAAGACAGGGTGTGTATATTGACAAGACAGGAAGAGCTATGAGTGTCACGACAGGAAAGTTCCTAAAAACGAAAGATGCTATAAGGAGTGCTGCAAAGAACATCAAGGAATTCAGGATGGAATTGCTTGGAACTCTCTTCTTTGGTATGATGCTTCAAAAGATGTTTCTCGGTTTAGCCCGTTCAGCAGTAGACAGTTTTATGAAGATAACTGAAGGGCAAACAGCAGCAGCACAGGCTATAACAAGGTTATCGGGTGCATGGCAGTTCCTCAAGTTCTCGATAGGAGATGCTTTAGCAACGGCACTCATGCCATTCATGGATACGATAGTTGGGATAATTGATAAGGTAGCTGATTGGATAGAACAGAATCCAAAATTGGTAGCTACAATATTGATAGTGGGTGCTGCTGTCGGAACTATACTCATGGCGTTTGGGGCACTCGGTTTAGGTATAACAAGCACTATACAGGCATTTGGTTTTCTTGGAAAGGCGTTTACCGCTTTCACAGGACTCTTAGCTGCACATCCAATAATACTCATAATAATGGGGATAATAGCAGCCGTTCTTCTTTTATACACATTATGGACAAACAACTGGTTCAATATAAGGCAAGTTACAGGAGTAGTGATTAAAGGAATAGCAAATGTATTTTTCTATCTAACCGAAGCTGGACAGTTATTGTGGGACTTTATGAATAGGATGTGGATTGGTATATTGAATATAGTTCATTATGCAGCACAACCAATAATAGATGCCCTTAATGCAATCGGTGGTGCATATGCATTTTTAACTGGTCAAGAATTTACAGCTATGAAGAATCCTCTAAAACAACATATTATTGACCAAACGATAGCTCTCGATGAATGGAATAGGGAATATGATGCGTGGCAGAGAAAAGCTGGACAGGGTATATTCAGCTTTGGTGAGAACATAGAACTCTCTGGTCAAAGGATGAATCGGGAACTTGGGCTTGGGCCGGGAGAGATTAATATGCCGAAGAGTGTTGGAATGAGTGCTATGGAGATAATAAAAACCGGAGTGAACATAGGAGAAATGATAGTTAATGTCGATGGTGGAAACACTATTTCAGATAGTGTAGAAAATGCTGCTAATGAAGGGCTTAAGGAAGCATACGCTAATTCAGGTGGCACGAATCAAATAGGAGGAGGAACGGGTATATGAGTTATTCATACCTGAAGAATTCAGGAATACATGCCGGAAGTGCGATAGATTTGAATGGGAGAGTAGCTACATTCT
>Ga0180438_10008160_pt1 | contig 13390 bp, 11 predicted proteins | sample SS_ome_12_FD_132455 | JGI IMG/M metagenome (GOLD analysis project Ga0180438, IMG submission 132455) | Hypersaline lake sediment archaeal communities from the Salton Sea, California, USA - SS_3_D_2 metaG | ecosystem: Environmental > Aquatic > Non-marine Saline and Alkaline > Hypersaline >... | reverse complement strand
TGTCCTTCTTCTGAGATAAGGAACTTAAGAAACTCGACAAGGCCATCCTTCTCAGCGCCGCTCACATAGGCAGGGACTACAACGTTCCAGGTGTCGGTATGGTTGAAAACAGCCGGTTTATTACCCGAGAATGAAGGCTTCATGACAAACGCAAAGTCTAAATCAGGGTATATGAGCCCGGCGAAATAGACGAACTCCGACCAGATAAAACCCATGGAACAGAGGTTTTGTCCCATTGCTGTCATCGTATCGGGCAGTTCAGTGCTGTCCAGATTATACTTAAAGAAAATATCATGGATAAACTGGAGAGCTTTTTTCGCCTCAGGGGTCTGAAGAGTAAACTTCTGTGTATCATTGTCCCAAAACCGTCCACCCTGGTCGACGATGAAGCTGTAAAAAAACATGGGGTCGTTTGGCTCTTGAAAGGACAACGCGCTCCGTGTAAGCTTTCCACCTTCCGACTGTGCCATAGCATTCGCATACTCAAGCATGTGGTCCATGTTATCAAACTTGCCCACCAGCGGCAAACCGGCTTCTTTCACGTGATCTACGTTCACCGCAAGCCCCAGATCCCCGGGTGAATCAGGAATCCCAATGGCCCAAACCTGCCCATCGAGTTGGCACTGGAGTATGTTTTCCGGCAGAAGATATCGCTTCGCTTCCTCGACAGACATTACATCGGGTGTCACAGGAAGAATGTTGCCTGGAATAGCCCACTCCATGATGGTGGTTCCAGTGGTTGTAAATGCATGCGGTCCTTTACCAGCACTCAGGGAAGATCGGATTTTTGATGTCATCTCCGCCTGGCCTGGCTGAGGCTCCAGTATGACCTTGATGTTTGGATGGTCTTCAGAAAACTTATCGATCACATTGTTGAAACCATCTACATGCGGGTCGAATGCCATACACCAAAGGGTAAGCTCCACGGTTTGTTCCTTACCTGGTTTATCGCCACCCTTGTTACCACTGCCGATCAGCACGAAACTGAAACCGATGAGGAGAAGTACACAAACTACGATTCCTCCCTTGAACAACATTCTTTTCATAGTAAAGCCTCCTTAAAATGATGTTAATAAAATATATATGGATCCTCCATATATGAATGGGTTGTTCACCTGAGACGATATTGGATAATGCACTACTATTTCAAACTGACGTTTGTAATGGCATTTGGTTCTTGTTCAATAAAAAGTGAAAATTAAAACTCCAGTTATCAGAAGTATGCCATGCTTCAGAAAGCTGAAACACTCGGCTATCTTGGAGAAAATTTATACTCTCAATATATATGAGCGGTTCATCCAAAGGTTTATTAAGCATTCGGCATATTTCCTGTTCCCCCCGAATAACTTCGAGCGAACATTCAACACAGCTCGTCTTAATTCCGTATAGTTTATTTACAACCGAGTTCAAAGAGCAATCAGTTAGATCATATTGAACTATATTTGGACAGAGTTGAGCAGAAACGTATGATATCCAGAAAATCACCGGTTGATCTTCAACTGATCGAATACGGATGATTTTTGTGACTTTTTCTTCTTCCTTTAGTTTTAGTTTCTCCTTCACCTTGTCATTAGGTTCGGTAAGGGTATTCTCAATTACTCGAGTGTGTACGTTTAAACCCTGCTTTTCAAGCTCCTCATAACCGCCATACTGTTTATGGCTGAATTCCACCTGTATCTTTTGATTACCTTTGACAACAGCTCTCTTACCTTTTCTACAAGTGATTACACCACGCAGTTCAAGACGTTTCAAAGCATGGCGCACCACGCCTACACTGATATTGCATAGACTCGCAATTTCACCCTCAGACTGCAACTCGTCGTTTTTTTTCAAATCTCCTTTGTACATCAAGGTTTGGATATAGCGCTCTAGCTGATAATAATAGGGCAATGGAGAAGATTTATCGATCTGAAAGTTAGATAAATTCATATTTACCTCTATATATATGTAGAGAGGTTTTACCATAGGTAGATGTAATTGTCAATTAATTATTTATCTCTATCAATAGAGGCTGAAAAACCTACTAAGATTATTTAATTCTCCCGTCTTTACCACTACTTGAACGTTTTTACATAAAGGTGAGGGCAACAAAGAACGTTGATTAAAATATAGCAAAACTGCCTCTACATTAAGATGGCACAACAAAAACTCTGATCTCTACTGTTTCGAGTAAAGTGTTGAGGGGCGGGCTATGAGCTCTCTGCTGAAATCACTTTCCTGTCCTTCTTCATCAACAGCAGTGATACTCACAAAATACACATCCTCATTCCTGAGTCCCTGCAGTACATGTGTTCTGGTATCACCGGTTTTCCCACTATGCAGTGCGGGTACAAACTCGGGCACATTTCCCATATAGTATCCTGAACGGTTTCCAAAATACACGTAATACCCCGTGATGTCTTTCTCCTTGTTTCTAACCCATGTAAGCTCTATGCCGGCAGAGACTGGTTCTGCCGCAAGAAGAATGGGGGGGGCCGGCGGCATGTTTGGTTCCACTGAAACGCTAAGGTTGTGGAGTATGGGTGTATAGAGGCCATCGGTACCGATAAGTACCGCCATCCACTGAAAATAACGACCCCTGTTGTTCACGGATATCTCTCTGCCGTTTCTCACGGGGACCCATGGTCGGGGTTTTATCGTTTTTCTCCAGTCCACAAAAGAGCTGAAGTAGTCATCGGAATCTATGTCATGATAGGGCTTCCGATAATCGGTGTCAGGTGCAAAATACTCGTTGGAGCTGCGGAAGAACAGACGGATTGCCGTGCCGTTTTCCTCCTCTCCATCCCAGGACATACTGATTATCTCCGTACCACGGTTTTTAAGGTCGATAACGTCGCTGATAAGGAAACCCTTTTCCGAAGAGCTTTCTCGAAAATCATAGAAATGCCCCGCTTCATCCACTGCGCCAACTTTGCCGGATAAGACATACTCATCCTGTACGAATGCGCTGCTTCCCCTTAAAATGCGAAACTCGTCGATATACCCGAGATAATGATCGCCAAGTGTCATGGGTACTCCGATATGCTGTGAGAACCGTCCTTCGAGAATGGTGCCGTCTTCTCTCCGGTTGACAGTGGCCCAGTGCAGATTACTCTCCCGCCCGTCAAACCTGAGCGTCACAAGGCCTGTTTGTGCATCGTAGTGCAGCGCATGATGATGCCACTCATTCAGGGGCGTTGGATCCAACTCACCCACCACAATAGTATGGGGTGTACGTGTGGGCAGCCCGTTCTTCTCGATATTAAAGTGAGTCTCGTGAAAAACATTTCCAAATTCCCAGTGCAGCCTGCCGTCTAAAAAGTACGCCTTCAATCCTGAATACCCCCTCTCCGCATCAACTGTGGGAGCATACCAGGAAAGTACAACCACTGAATCATGTACATTGATCGGATAGAGATGAAAATCGATGCTGAAGCTCTGAAGGGGCACATCATCGAAAAAAACACTCCCGGGAAGCGGCCTTATCCGTATGCTGTTTCCATAGCGCAGGAAACCTGCTGATCCCTGACCGTGCTTCTCAATGTCCTCCGAGGGGAATATGCTGACTCCGTCTATTTCATAGTGTTTGGATTTCTCCCATACATGGGTACGCGTCGCGCGATCGAAGTGCAGAAGCAGTTCGGTACTTCCCGTGTATCCTGGTGAATTGTCCCTGAGTATGACGCTGAACTGGCCTTCGGATCCGCGTATCATTCGCACGTTGCTCGTGGCATAGAGATCAACCTCTTCACCAAAGGCCTGTACCCTGTCCCACTCCTGCACTATTCCACCCCATGCAATCTCCACAATATCAGCCTTTCCAAGAAGCTCAGACTGGGCATATACCACGATGGGAAGCAGGAAAAAGATCATCATGGGGAATAGAAGCGCTGTTCGTTTCATGTATGTACTCTCAGTGTGTAGTGAGAAACGTTATCTGTCACATACAGACACACTTATCTCCGCAAAACCTTCCGTTGTATATAATCGAAAACAATCATTGTCTGCATTAACTGAACCTCGCTGCTGATTATGGGAACAACCGTGGCCTGTGTCTTGTATACCGTTTCACCGACCTTTATTTTCAAGTCCTCAAGCACGAGATTCTTGGGCTTCTCCTTGATCTGCTCCAGTGCCTCGAGAATATCTTCATTCTCCACTAACTTGATTATCGGTAAACCGGCAACTTTTTTATCCCCAATATTGAGAAGCTTCCTCAGCTCCGAATTAATCGAGTCCACCCTGTTTTCCTCTGTCAGTATGATGATTCCCCTGTCCATTCTCTCCATGAGGAACGAGACCTGCTGTTGAAGTGCGCGCAGTTTCTCAACTTTTATACGGTCAAAAAGACGGATCTGCTCCATGAATTTATTCAGATTGCTCCCCAGATCTCCGAATTCGTCCTGTTCAGGGAACGCAATGTTCAAATTAAAACTCATGCTCCTGCCGCTTCCAAGCCGGTCTATGATTCTATTATATGCCACAAAGCCCTTTCTCCTGGTAATGACCAGGAGTAGCGAGGAGGTAACAAATCCGGTTCCCAGCAGAAGTATAACCACAATCCTGAAAATGATGAGGCTCGACGTAACGGCAGGTCCCACCGACTCCCAGTCCTCGACCAGCGGACTTCCGCCGATTACTATGGCAAGCGCACCAAAGATGAAGAATAAAATGGAGAAAAAGCTGTATATGCGAACAACGATATTATAGGACAATTTCATATGCCAGTTCCCTCTCTAGATATCACGTTCGATGAGCCGTTCCACTTCCATGACTGCACGATCACTTCCGACCATGACAAGAACATCGCCCTCGTCGACCACATCTTCCGGAGCGGGAAAATCAACATACCTTTCCTCAAAAACATTTTCGCCATCATCCGTGACCTGAGGGACCTTCTTCTTTATACCAACGATGTTGATTCCGAACCTCGATCTGAGATCAAGTTCCCTGATAGATTTCCCCACAAAACTCTGACTCACGATTACCTCCGATATGGTATGGCTCTCGGAGATGTCGAGGTGATGGAGTATATGTGTCGAGCTTACGCGTCTGGCAAGCCTCAATCCCATTTCTTCCTCGGGCGAGATAATCTCATCAACACCGATGGAGTTGAGTATCTGACGGTGGGCCTGGGAGTTTGCCCGGGCTACTATTTTTGGAACCTCGAATTTCTTGAGTAGTAGAGAAGTGAGAACACTCGCTTCTAGATTCTCACCGATGCACACAATGGCACAATCGACCCTCCCGATATCGATGGCTCGAAGGGCCTCTTCCTTCGTGCTGTCCAGTATTGCAGCCTCTGTTACATCGTTTTTTATCAGCTCGATGTTATTTTCGTTGTCATCAATGGCGATAACTTCCATTCCCTCCATCATGAGATTCCTGGCAACTGCAACACCAAACACACCAAGCCCAAACACTGCGAACTGTTTCATCTCTTCCTCCCGGCCTATCCAACCATGATGCGTTCTTCCGGATAGGTAACGAGTTTGGTACCCTGCAAGTTTCGGATTGCCAGAACCATGGTGAGAGGTCCGATCCTGCCAACAAACATGCACACCATGATAACGATTTTTCCGAAATCGCTGAGTGTCGAGGTAATCCCCGTTGAGAGTCCCACTGTCCCGAAAGCTGAAACCGTTTCAAAATATATCTGCATAAACTCAAAATCCTGTGAATAGCCGAGCAGCAAGGTGCAGAGAATTATAAAGGATATGGCGGAAACCAGGATGGCAAATGCCCTGTTTACCACCATAAAGGGTATTCGTCTTTTGAATATGGTATTGAAACGCTGGTCTCTCAGAATAGTTATAATTGAAAGAACCAGAACGAAAAAGGTCGTTGTCTTGATTCCTCCTCCCGTCGAACCGGGAGATGCACCGACAAACATGAGTATACTCATCATGAACAACGTAATGGGCCTGAGAGCGGCGGTGTCAACGGTGTTGAATCCCGCAGTTCTCGCGGTAATCGATTGAAAGATTGAAGCCAGCAGCTGACCTCTGGGCCCCACATCACTCAATATATAGTTTCTCTCAAGGAAGTAGAAGTTTAAAGCTCCAAAGCAAATGAGAATGAGCGAGGTAATGAGCACGATTCTGGTCTGCACGACCAATCTTACCTTGTTTCCATACAACGCCTTTCTGATAAGATTCCTCAGTACCGTAAACCCGAGCCCCCCCGAAACGATGAGCCATATGAGCACAAGGTTTCCCCACACATGTGAACGTGCATGCATAAAACTCTCCGAATAGAGCGAGAATCCCGCATTGCAGAATGCTGAAATGGCATGAAAAATCGAATAGAGTGTCGCCATCCCACCCGTATCGAAACGTTTTAAAAAGAAGGGGAGAAACAAAAATACGCCGACTGCCTCAAATGCAAAGGTGATGAGCATAATTGCACGGATGATTGAGAACAGGTTACGCAAATCGCCCTGATCAAGCAGGTTCGCCGTAGAAAACCTGCCGGAAAGACTCATATGACTGCCCAGACTGACCTGTATAAAGGCGGCAATGGTCATAATGCCCAGTCCACCCGCCTGAATAAGCAGAATGAGAAATATATGCCCTATGGTGGAAAACGCCGTACCCGTGTCCACCACAATCAATCCCGTGACACACACGGCAGAAGTTGAGGTGAACAGAGCGTCGATATAACGTATATTCGTACCGCTGGGATGCGAATATGGCAGGTAGAGTAGAAAGGAGCCGAAAACAATAATTGCCGCAAAGCTCACCACAATTGCCTGGGCAGGATTGACGCGGAACGATCGAAATATCTGTCGCAGCCGTTCGGTTTGTAAAACAAACTTGATAAAGAGGAGGGCGAGGAGAGAGGCAAGATAGATCATCGAGAGCAGTGTGCTGTAAATACTGACAGGATCTACTTTTCTGAATTCATAAGTGGCAAAGACAGTGACAGCCACTATGAGATACTGTCGCCAGTGGCCTCTTATGTAGGATCTTGGGTGAGGATCGAGCAGAAAGTGAATGATGAGTTCAAAAAAAAGAAAACCGCTTACCGCGACTCCCAGATTGTATTCCAGCCTCGTGACCGGAGAGCCCAGTTCAAAAAGAACAAGCACAAATACAATGAGTTCAATGAACAGGAAAAAGAGATCTATATAGTTGCTTACTCTGTCCCTGATATTAGATTTCATTGACCTCAAGCTCTTTCCGTGCGGTTGTCAGTACGGTGCACGAATCGCTCGTCACAAGTACATCATCCTCGATGCGGACACCGTACTTGCCGGGAAGATAAATACCCGGTTCAACGGTGAGCACCATGCCTTCCAGGAAGGTCTTGTCGAATTCGGGTCCGGGATAGCTGTTGTCGTGAACGGTGAGGCCTATGCTGTGCCCGAGACCGTGTATAAAACGGTGTTTGAATCGTTCATGGCTGTCGATGTAGCGCTTCACCTCTTTCTCGACCTTCTCGGCATTCACTCCGTCTCTTATAAGGTCTATTGCCATCCGTTGCGCGTGAAGCACGGTTTCATAGCATTTCTTGAGCTGAACATCCGGTTCACCTGTGAGATAGGTTCTCGTGATATCAGACACGTATCCCTCATAGTAGGCACCGAAATCCAGAAGTACCGTGTCACCAGGTTTTAACGCAACATGCCCACCGCTGTAATGGGGTTTACTGTTGTTTGGAGAGAATGCAACAATGGTTTCAAAGGCCGAGCGAGCTGCACCCGTTTTTTTCATGTGATAATCAACCTCTGTGGCCAGGTCTGCTTCGGTTGCTCCCCTTTCAAAGTACTGTGGAAAATCATCGGCCACCGCACTCGCGATATCACAGGCATTTCTGATGAGTGCAATTTCATCATCAGATTTGATCATACGCGCTTTTTGAAAAGCGACGTCCACATCGATCAGGTGCGTGTCGTCGAGCAATTCACGGAGATTGATGTAAAAGGAGTGGGAAATTGATCCAAAGGTGGTCCCAATACAGGAGTATGCAGACAGCGTCCTGCTCAATTTCTCATTGCGTTCCTTCTCATTTTTGTACACCACAAGCTGTGCAAAATCTTCAGCCTCTCTCAGTATCTCTTCTTCCAGTGTAGTGCTGAATATGGTTACAGTACCGTCCTGCTCGCAGAGTACACCGCAGTTTTCGAATACTCCGCCCTTCAGTCCCGTCAGGTAGAGAAAATTGCTGTCCACCCTGTCCCTGTTGTATATAAATATGCACTCCGGAATTCTTGTCCCATCCACATTCCGAAATATTCTTTCGATTCTCTTTTTTACAATCTCTCGCATTGAAAATCCGTCCTTCACGAAGAATACAACAGTTGTGAAGCTTCGTCAATTACACGGCAGCGGATAAGGAAAATGGGAAAGTTGTATCGACACATCCTAAAACTGAGTGAAATATCCAATAGTCAAGTTGCGCTCGATTTTGTTGACAGACGGCGAGTACTTGAGTTCAAACATGAGGGACAGGAAATCCACTACAGTAAAATCAAAACCAAGATTGTAGTAGTTTTCCTGCCAGCGATCCTTGACAAAGTGTATATTGGCGATTTCGGCTTTCAACGAGAATCCGGGACTCAGTTCTATGTCTGTACCTATAAAAAAGGTGCTGTTTTCAATGTCCGAATAGTCAATCGGCATGAGCGGATAGCGAAATCCCCATGACAGGTTCTGCTCTGCTCTGAAGAGATAGTACGTATGTGAAACAACCAGGTAGGGCCCCGTAACAATGGACCCATTCACCTTTCCCTCCTCGCCTTTCATGAAATACGAGTATCCAAGAGCAACTGCGGGCATCCTACCCCTGCCGTCGGACAGCAGAAAGCGGGCAAGCACACCGGGTTGATTAAAGGTCATGGAACCGCTGCCTATGAAGTTGCCCATGTCAAAGTAAACGCCTAAGGAAGCCCAGTCTGCTATTGAAAGCATACCACTCATGAGTATACCGCCATCATCGTAGACGGTGAAATCGAAATGGAGGTCGCCCCGATAACCCGTGTAGGCCTTGGGTGTATCGATGATATCCGGATCGTAGATTCCGGCGTTGACTCCCGCGGCCACAAGGAAAAAAAGGGGGATCAAAACCACCACAAGTTTATAACATTGTCTTCTCATTTCAGCCCTCTGACACTTTTTTTAAAATATCGGTTATTATGAAATTCACTTAATATATGCCGATGCACTGATTGCGGAAGTTTTTATTTTGACGCCGGAGAGGGACAGGGCAAAAAAAAGAGAGCCGCGCTCACGGCTCTCCTGACTGTTTCACATAAAGTGTTTCACATTTCTTCGAGATACTCTTTTGACAGGATTTCCAGAAATCTGTCACCACCCTTGATCTTTTCCATGCTTTTACGAATATAGTTCTTGATATTACTCGAATCCTGGCTGTAATTGGTAATAAGCTCTTCAGCCTCTTTTCTCTCCGAAAGAAGATGGTTGATATAGGTTGAGAGCGGCACCATTCCACGCTGTTCATTGAGCCAGTTGCAGAGCGATTCGTCAATAGTGATATTGATTTTTACCTTGTTCATGTACTACTCCTCGCATTTGTATGACTAATACTACTCCAAATGTAACTCTTTGTCAATCCTAATATTTACAGCTCTCCACCGACTATGACATTCCTTAATCCCTACTGTTCCCTTTCGATGAACTTGTATATGGTTTCACCCACTCTCCTGTATCCGATCTTTCTGGCATAGGATTCGATAGACCGCTCATTTTCACGCATGCTCTGTATCTCTACATCAATCATCCCGCTTCTGTTTTCTAGCTCACCGATCTCTCTTTGCAACTCGACTATCTCGGATTCCAGATTCCTTCGTCTGACAATGCCCCCTTTTCCATACACAATTATATAGCTGATCCAGACGGCGAGTACGATGAGGGCGACGTATATGATGGTATGTAAATGTTTTCTCAGTATCTGTATCATTCTACGAAAATGAACGACACAAATGGGGAATACCTTTAAGAAGAAATGTTTTCACGTGTAAACGCGCAACGTCGCACCCTACTCCCTTATATGACCGCTGCCACGAAGAATCCACTTGTAGGTGGTGAGTTCCTTCACGCCCATGGGTCCCCTTGCGTGAAGCTTGTCCGTACTGATACCGATCTCGGCGCCGAGACCAAAAACGCCGCCATCACTGAGCCGGGTTGACGCATTAACGGTAAGTACGGCCGAGTCTATCGACGAGGTAAATCGCTCGATGTTTGCTATGCTGTTCGAAAGGATCCCGTCCGTATGGCTGCTTCCGTATCGCTCGATATGATCCATTGCCTCGTCCAGAGAATCCACTATTTTAACGGAGAGCTTCAGATCAAGATATTCCGCGAAGAAGTCCTCGTCATCGGCAGTCTCTATATCGGGCAGTATCTCTTTTGATCTGGCACAGCCTCTGAGCTCGACTCCATCGAGACGCTTTTGTATGAGCGGAAGGAACTCCGTTGCTGCATTCTTATGTACAAGAAGTGTTTCAAGAGAGTTGCAGGTGGCAGGCCGCTGTACCTTGGCATTATACACGACCTCTTCGGCCATGTCCATATCGCAATCTTCGTCCACATAGAGATGGCAAACACCTTTGAAATGCTTGATAACCGGTACGGTTGCTTCCTGAACAACCCTCGTTATAAGCGATTCGCCACCCCGAGGAATGACCAGATCAACATAGCGGTTCTGTCTGACAAGCATGGAAACACCTTCATGTTCCGTGCGCTCAACAAGCTGTACCGCCTGTGCAGGAAGACCGACCAGAGAAAGCCCCTCTCCAATAATTGACGCAAGCACTTTGTTGCTCGACAGTGCATCGCTGCCTCCTCTGAGTACCACGCTGTTTCCCGATTTGAGACACAGTGCTGCCGAATCTGCGGTCACGTTTGGTCGGGATTCGAAAATCATTGCAACAACGCCTATGGGAACCCGAACCTTTTCGAGCAGGAAACCCTGAGGTCTCCTCACTCCGTCAATTTCACCTACAGGATCCTCCATGGATGCTATCTCCAGCAGCGAAGTGATCATTCCCTGTATTCGCGACTCTGTAAGTGTAAGCCTGTCAAGAAAGGCTTCTGAGAGGCCCGCCTCCCTGCCTCGATCACAATCGATCTTGTTTTCATGAACAATCTCATCACTGCGTTCCCTCATGAGCTGCGCAATGCGCTCGAGAGCCCTGTTCTTCTGCTCCGCGTGTGCCGATCTCAGCACTACCGATGCCTCTTTCGCCCTTCTGCAGAGGGATTCTATGTATCTTTCAATTTCCATCACCTGTCTCCTGTAGAAGTATAACCATGTTGTCCCGGTGTACGATTTCGTCAAAACATGATTCTATACCCAGTACGTCTGGGATCTGTCTCGTATTGAGTCCCTTTATAAGCCCGATCTCTTTGCTCGAGAAATTGCTCAGACCCCTGGCAATCTCCCTCTGTTTCTCATTCTGAATGGAAACATTGCTTCCAATACTGAAATCTCCGAGAACCTCTTTTACGCCTACCGGCAGTAGCGACTTCTTGTCGTGTACAATCGCATGTTCACCACCACTGTCGATAATGAGTGTACCTTCGGTATTCGGAGTGAAGGCAATCCATTTCTTTCTCCCCCTCAACCTGTTCTCAGCCGGAATGAAGTAGGTACCTATCGGTTCTCCCGCAAACAGTGGAGCTAGACGTATGCTCTTCCCGTTTGCAATGATGGTTCCTACTCCAGCTTTGGTGGCAATCTGCGCTGCACTGAGCTTCGACTCCATGCCTCCTGAAGAATGGGCAGATTCCTTTCCATATACCATGTTTCGAATTCGACTATTAATCCGGGGTACTTCATCCAGTATGCGTGCACATTCGTCTCCCCTCGGATCTCTATCAAATACACCGTCCATGTCCGTGAGCAAGAGAAGAAGATCGGCATTGATCATGTTAGCAAGATGTGCCGCCAGGATGTCGTTGTCCCCGAATCGGATCTCGGAGAACGAAACCGTGTCATTCTCGTTTACAATGGGTACCACGTCCTTTGACCAGAGGGCAAATATGGTATTCCTGATGTTCAGATAGCGCTTTCGATTCTGTATGTCTTCATAGGTAAGCAGAATCTGAGCCGTTTCATGTCTGTTCTTCCCAAACTCCACTTCATATGCATGCATGAGCCTGCTCTGCCCCATTGCAGCGGCAGCCTGAAGCATGTCGATTTGATGGGGCCTCTTGTCCATCCCCATTCGACCGAGCCCCAGGGCAATGGCGCCCGATGATACGATGATGAATTCACGCCCGGGCAGCAGGGTGGATATCTGCCCCACGATATTGGCGACGGTTTCGTGGGAAAGTCTGTTGTCTTCATCGGTGAGCACTCTCGTGCCGATTTTAACCACAATGCGTTTCGATTTATGCACGAGTTCCCGTGCCATATCTCTTTCCCTGTTTATCTCTGTGGTGAGGTGTTAATCCCATACGAGCCGGAAGAGAAGCATCTGTTGTACACGGATCAGCTAACTATCGATATGCATTGTCAGGAGCGTCACGTCGTCCCGTTCGCTTTCCTTTCGTTTTCTGTAGCTTTTCAGCATACGGTCGAACGCCTTCTCCACGTCATCTCTCTTGAAAAGAGCATGCACGGCGTCGAAATCGATGCGCCCTTCTCCCCGTACACTATCCAGAAGACCATCGGTGTAGAGAAAGAGCGTATCTCCTGATTCGAGCTGATATTCCAGCTCTGTATACTCCTCGTCCACTTCAAACCACCCTATGGGAAATCCCTGCAACTCTATGGTCTCAAGCATCCCATTCTTTCTCTTGATCACGGGAAGGGCATGGTGTCCCGCAATGGACACGGTCAGTTTTTTCTCTTGTGTCTCGTAAATGCAGTACACAAGAGTCACAAAATAGGTACCTTCGCCGATTTTGTTCTCGATAAAACTTCGATTAAATCTGTGCAGCACTTGCTTTGGACTGACCACGCTGTAGCGGCCGTCTTTATGAACCATCTTGGCGTAATAGGAAATCTCCTGTTTGAGAAAGATGGTAATCATGGCCGAGGGAACTCCGTGACCCGAAACATCTGCAACAAAGAAACCCACTGTGTGCTCGTCGATCTGAAAAACGTTGTAAAAATCACCCCCAATACGCTCGCAGGGCATATATCGCGCAAAGAAACTGATACCCCCGATACCGGGCATTGTGTGGGGAAGCAGACTCCGTTGAATCTTTGCGGCCGACTTCATATCAAGGAGATGCTCCTCATTCTGCCGTTTAATGACGCCGACCTTGCTCTCAACCATCTCCTCCAGGCGCCCGGCATACTCTCTGAGCTCCCTGGTCTTGCTCTCCACGGTTTCTTCCAGTTTGTGTGTGTAATCGATCAGTGCCTGCCTGGCGTTGCGAAGATTGAGCTGTGTATTCACGCGGGCCCTGAGTTCCGATGTAAGCGGCGGCTTGAGCAG
>Ga0180438_10008157_pt1 | contig 13392 bp, 31 predicted proteins | sample SS_ome_12_FD_132455 | JGI IMG/M metagenome (GOLD analysis project Ga0180438, IMG submission 132455) | Hypersaline lake sediment archaeal communities from the Salton Sea, California, USA - SS_3_D_2 metaG | ecosystem: Environmental > Aquatic > Non-marine Saline and Alkaline > Hypersaline >... | reverse complement strand
ATTAACACGCTCTTTTGTTTCCATAAATGGAGCATATTTTCTTGCTTCATCAACATTGATACAAAGTTCTGGACAATCCCACCAAAAGATTTGCATACGAGAATAATCTGGATACTTTTGTCTATCATTACAAATTTCATAATGAAGTGTTCCTTTACCAAGTGGAGTAGAAGCAATTGTAATAGTACCACTGCCTCTTGAAATAACAGGAAGAGCAGCTACATAAATTTCTTTTGCCCACATCATATGAGCCATCTCATCAAGAAGAATATCTGTATTATTACCTTTACCACGAGGTTGTCTTTGAGCAAAACTAAGAATACGAGTACGCTTACCTTTATATTCAAATTCCAAAGACTGTTTATTATCAATAATTAAATTACGTTGATATTCTGAAGGCATTGTTTCATAGGCAGCTCGTGCAAATCTAATTTTTTCATTTGCTTCTTCTTTATCTTTAGAAATGAAAATACTTGTTTGAAGAAGTTTTAGATGTGCTTTAGCCAAAGCTTTAAGAGCTTCAGCATAACTCATACCAATCTGACGAGCTTTATCTATTGCCATAAAAAAACAATCATTAATTAAATGCTGACATTGATAATCATAAAACTTAGAAGGATTACCTTCCATATCCTCAGTTAGACCTTCAATAAAGCCTGGAATACTAGAAAGCCACTTATGAGCAGCATCCTCATCCATTTCTTTTTTAACAATTACCCTATAACTAGGAGGGATCCAATCTTCAGGTTTAGGAAACCTTTTGACAGGTCTTGGAAAACGTTTAATTACTTTCTTGGATTTTGTTTTGACTTTTTTCTTATTTTTTTTACGTTTTTTTACTTCTGACTTTAGAGCAAAATTCTCCTCTCGAATTTCAGGATTAGCTTCTATTAAAAGCATACAAAAAGTCCAAAACTACTTCGATCGTAGATACTTCCTTGCACCAACAGCACGCTGACTCAAGATCGATTGATATTTTCTCTTAGCTACTGGATGACTATCGAGCATTGTTTTTGTTGCTGGTTTTGGCGCAGACTTAGGTGTCGAAGGAGAAAGCACAGGTGCAGAAACTTCTTCTTCATACGCTTCAGGAGGAAGTGATGGAACTTCTTCCATCACCTTCTCTTCAGGTTCCACCATTATCTTGGCTTCAGCTCGTGCTTTTCTCCAAGATTTCTTCGGTGTCTCTTCAGCCATTACTTACCTCCTTATCTGGCATTTCAACCAGACTCAAATGAGATTTTCCTTCTTCCTGTGATCTTTCCTTATACAATTGAACAAGTTTATCCATCAATTCATGACGGTGTTCGACATGATCACGGGAAGTCACATCTCCTGGTGTATCAATTCTAATTTCATTATTAACTTCTCTCAATTTTCCTAAGAGTGTAGATAATGGAAGTTTTTGTAATTCATTTGTATTAGTAAAACGACGATGAACTTCATCAGTAATACGAGCTGCAATAATAGCATTTTGCTTAGACCTATATTTAGAATCATAAACTTCAATTCGTTGTATTGATTTCTCTAATTCTTTCTGAAATGCAGGTTGTCTCATCCAACGTTGAATAGTTGACTTCTTCAAATTTAATTGACGAGCAACTTCTTCTTCATCCTTACCACAAGCTGTAAGTAAATAAATTGCTCTTCTCTTTTTCCATTTATTTTTCATTGCTGTCATAATTTTTACCTATACCCCATAGACAAATTTTAAAGTAATTTCTTTACGCTCGCAAGTAGTATTCATGGTATATACCATATTAGAGGCGAAGACAATATTAAAATAGATATACAAACAGAGAAGAAACAACATGCAAAAAATCATCCTAGTCGATGCCAATGCATTGGCATTTCGAAGCCTTTACTCACATGAGGCACTTTCAGTCGAAGTAAAAGGTAAGACTATTTTTACTGGAATGATCTTTGGTTTCCTAAAAATGTTACTCGCTGTCAAGAAAGATTTTGCTCCTGACAAATTCATTATTTTTTGGGATGGTGGATCACATAGGAAAAAGGAAATTTTTCCTGATTATAAAAAAGGTAGAAAAATTACATCAAAAGAAATGGATTATAAAGATATTAAAAATTCATTAAAAAGCTGTCAAAAAATGATTAAATATATTGGTCTTGAACAATATAGAATAAAAGGAGAAGAAGGTGATGATTTAATTGCTTCCTATATTGCGCAAAACCAAAAAAATGAATTCATCATCCTCTCTAACGACCATGATTTCTTTCAGCTTTTAGCCAAAAAAATTAAAGTCGCTCGCATGAAACAAGGAGAGACTACAATTTGGACACGTCCAACCTTCAAAGAGGAATATGGATTTAAATCAAAATATTACCCACACTACTTATCTATTGTAGGTGACTCGACTGACAAAATCCCAGGAGTCAAAGGAATAGGACCAAAAAGAGCGCTTGAAATTTTCGAACAACTCAAAAGACCAACTCTTGCAAACATCTACAAAAACATAGATAATCTTGGTCTAACACCTACCATAAAAAATAAAATGATTGAAGGAAAAAAAGATGCTGAACTATTCTTTTCTATTATTAAACTAAAAGAAGATATAGTACTAATACCTCTCGATAAAACAAAAACAAGACCTAGAAAATTAATGGATATGTTAATGGCACTTGAATTTAGAAGTATATATGAAAATGAAAAGAATATGGAAATACTAAGTACTCTAACTTAAAGGAAAAGAAAATGAGCTACGAATTTATAGCTTCACCCAATAACTCATCACGCAAAGGCGCTTCTATTGATGGAGTCATTCTTCACTTTACAGGTGGTGGTGATATTGAAGGTACTATAAATTGGCTATGTCATCCAGAAGCAAACGCTTCTTGTCACTATGTAATCTCAAGAAGTGGACGTATAGTCCAACTTGTAAAAGAAGATCGAACTGCATGGCACGCAGGTAGTTCAACTACTACACCTAAACTAAATGGAAGAAAAAATCTAAACAAATGGACAATAGGAATAGAAATATGTAATTGGGGTTGGTTATATAAACCACAACAAAATGAATTAATAGAATGGAAAGGTAAAATGATAGAAAGAAAAGCTGGAATTGAATACGTTAGAAATAGATGTTGGACCACTCCATACATAGGTGAACCATCTTTTGGTTATATAGTAGAATTTAAAAAATCAAAAGCTCTTCAATATAATAAAAAATATCGTAATTGGCCAGGAGGAAACATTTATTCTTGGGAATGGTATCCAGAAAAACAAATGGAAAGTGTTCGTAAGCTTATTGCAGAAATAATAGAACGATATCCACATATTACAAAAGAATGGATAGCTACACATGCTGATGTAGACCCAACACGAAAACTTGATATGGTTGGGAATGTATTTGATTTACAAAATGTAATCGATCATGTATGGAAAAAACAAGAAGAAGTTATTGAATTCAGAATTGGAAGAAGAACTGATGATAGTGCTTCAATTGAAGATTTGAAAGATATGTATGAACCAAGAAACAAAGAACACAAAATTTGGTGCTTCTAATGAAAAAGAAAAAACAAATTCGATTTATGAGACCAAATCCTCAAACATTACTTTGTGATATCTTTTTACGTAGAGCTGAAGCAGATAAAACAATGCTTGTAATGATAGATGCTAATTTTGAAGGACATCCAGATCATATTCGACCAGACAAATCAATTCCTAAAATGTACAAAGATGGTGAAGCTGCTATAAAAAAAGGATACGAAATATTTGAAACAATATTAAAACAATTAAAAACAACAAACTGGAAATTTTTTGTACATACTAACATAGGTAAAAGAAAATATATTGAAATAATGGAAAAACTATCTGAAAATAAAGTAGGTAATTTAGAAAGAAAAATAAAACCTAACAAAGTTAAATCATTGTTAATATTTGTTCCTAGTCATGAACCTAATGAGATTATCAAATCAACAATGAAAGAATTTCTCAAGCTTGGTAAACCAATTTGTGTAGTTGATAACTGGGGTGTGAAACGCTATCCACGATCTGGTTTAATAGCCTGACTAGCTTTCTTCACTGCATTAGAATCATTTGGATCAAGTTTCATTGGTGGATTTGCAATTTTTTCTAAACACTTTCCAATTACTCGAAGACTTTTACTAACACTTCTTAATTCATTAAGTAACAAATATTGAAATTTTGTAGTAGAAATAATTTCAGAAATAGGAATTTCTCTATCTTCTGTCATCTTTATCTCCTTCTTTTTCTAGTAACTCCATTGTCATTTCAACCTTAACTACATGTTTTACGTCTCTCAAAAATTCATCACGCATCCAAGACGGTGGTTCAAGACGTCCATTATGTGCATGATGAGGATAAGATTGCCAAATTTTTCTATACCATTTGTACCACAAATGTTCTGGAGTTCCACGCTTATTGCGATAAGCCATATATTTTTCAGGATTGTGAGATGTTGTCATTTCATTAATAAAGTTTTTTAGCTTCTTCAGACACTTCAATATCATCAAACACAACTGGAATAAGTTCTTGAAAACGTCTCAACATTGGAATAGTAATCTCTCGCATTTGTGGATGCGCAGCTTTATTCACACGAAGATTGAAGAAATTCCTCCATTGTCTTAAATTTGCACTAATCACAATTTCTGTCTTTAAACTATTAGGAAGCACATCTCTAGCTTCTTGTGCTTTCGCTTTTAATTTCATTAATTCCATATAATCATTTTCAGCATTTTGCATAGACCTAAGCCATATCTGATATTTCTTATAATCATCAGTCCCTTCTACATTTTTATCTGGCCAAAAACATGGTTCAATAATTGTTATTTCATTACCAAATTTCTTTTTGAAGTATGAACAATAACGACTTGATTCTTGACTATAGGAAGATAAACGATGACGAACTAACTCGTGACTTATTCCACGATCACAAATAACTCTTACTGTAACTTTCTCGTGTTCAAGAACAGAATGATGACCACTCTTAATTATCTTTTGAATAAAAGAAATATAAGAATCTCCAGTTACTTTTCCTTCTGATTTATAACATGTACGACCAGCTTTTTCAATGGATTTACATATACCAACACCATCTATGTGACCTTCTATCTCAAAACTAGCTGGTATTATTCTCATCTTTCTTTCTCCTCTTTTTTTGACATCATTATTCTTAACTTCTGAAACGATTCAATAATATGATCCAAATCTTTTATTGTTCCTCCTTCATTAATAAATTCAACTTCAATATCTTTCACACACAAAGCAAGTATATCAGGTGTAATACAAATATTAGCTCTAATAACACGCCCTGTTTCCAATGGTTCAAATTCAATACGAATAGGTTCTAATAATTTAACTAAATCCAAATCGCCAATACGAATTTGAACATCAAGTGTAGTACCGCTCTCACTTATAACAGTTGCTTTCATTTCTTTTTCCTTTCTAGTTCGATGAGTCTTTGAAGATACCAAATAGCTTTCTCAAGATCTTCAATTGGCTTACCTTTATATTTATATCTACAAATATACTTAACAGCATTACCATCATGAAAACCCATATTATGGTCTTCAATAAAATCAATCACTTCAATACTACCCTGATTGTAATGAGAAGGATGATTAACATTCGACATCTTTACTCCAGACCAACATGATATCTAAGCCACTGTCTAGCTCTATTTAAAAGTTGCATGTCTTCTGTATTTCCACCACAATCAGGATGATGATTCATAGCAAGACTACGATATCCACTTTCAATTATACTTTCAACAAAAGGATGTAATTCATCAGAAAGTTCAGGATTGTAAACAAATCCATCTGGATTTTCTCTGCGATCTAATTCACGTTCGACAGCTACTTTTAAACCTCCATGTAAATCAATAGTCATCAACCAATAAAGATAGTTATCTGGAAGATCTTGAATTTCTTCTCCACGATATTTTCCAAAAGGCATTTGCATAAATCACCAAAAAAAGAAAGAGTCGTCAAAACATGGTTGCTGCATCATGTTTGGAGGGGACGACTCTTTCATATTTTATATATACCACGTTACAACAATTTTTTCGTATTAAAAAATTCAACTGGGCCAGTTTCATAACGTAAAGAAATCCGAGGACCATTAGCGTAATTCTTGAAATCTTCACTATCTGGAAGAGGAGATAAAATACTATTTAAAAAACCAAGTAGATTTAAGAAATTCATTTGTTCATTTTCATTTACATGATATGTAAAAATAGTTGGATCTTTCCTAAATTTAGAATTACAATTAACTTTCATATTCAGCATACTTTCAACTACAGTAGGATCTCTTTGAAGAAGTACATTTAATCTATCAATAATAATATCAACAATTTTATCCATAGTATCTTCAGTAGCAAAAAAATCTTCCCACTTCACATCTTCCTCCTTAAGGTCTTGGAAAGAGCCTCTTATGTTTTGAATTATAAAATTTTTGTTCTGTTACTAAACTATTTACTTTATTTGCTATATTACTTAATTCAATTCCAAGACGACGTAAACGTTCCATCATTCCACCAATATTTCCAAATTTAAGAAATTTTATTACTTCGATTTGACTTTCTAAATCAACATATCCATATCTTTTATAAATATCAACACCTGTTGCATCGCTAAAATCTCTTATTGCTTTTCTCATAACATCTATTTCATTCTCTAATCTTTGTCTTTCATTAATATAAATATTTTCTAAATATTTAGTTCTCTCATCAATCTTTTCTTTAACTCGTTTTCTTATTTCATTTTCCATTGTCAATTGATTCATTGCTTGTCGCATCATAGAAGCAATAAAACCCCTATCAAGGGGCTTCGAATCTAGCTTAGGTGCGTCTTTTTTTATTTTCAATCTATTTTTACCAAATGGAATCATTAACCCCCAATTATCAGGAAGCTCACCTCCCTTCACTATATTCTTATCACCAACGACTAAATAAAAATAATCACAATATTTTATAATTGGATCAGCTTTTTCTGGTTTCTTTAATTCGTTAAGCCAATCACTACGACTAACTTTAATTTCAAAACCAAGAACAGATAAACCACGACTGGGCCATAGATTCATTGCTATAGCATCTGCATATCGTTGCTGGCTAGAGGAGTGACCTGTAAAATTACGAACCTCGAATAGAAGAGCCCACTCGTTTGATTCGTATTTTAACTTAAGAGCTTCTTTAACTTCTTTTGTATTCATGCTCTTCTTTGATTATTTTTCCGACTAGATCGATCTTCATCGATATCAGCCTGAATCCAAAGACGTATTTCTTCTAAAAGAATTTTCATATCTTCAATATCAATTCCACGAAAGAAAAATCTTGCAAATCTTTTTTCACCATCTCTCATAGTACGACCAAGTTGAAAAGAATGAATCTTCTTTCCTTTAATTCTTGAACTCGTAATTCTAGCACAAAGATTTTTATTTTCCAAAACATCTTCTTCAATCCATTCAAGAACTTGACGATCATTTTGATTATCAGAAAAAGTCATCTCTTCTTCCTCCACCACGCAACTATTGTTTGTGAATTTTTTAAAATAAACCATCCATGTACAGGATGATAAACAGCTGTTACTTCAGCTCCATGTTGAATATAATATTCAACAAGATCCCTAACTCTGTTAGGAGGTTTCATAAACATGTATTGTTCTGCTTGCGAAGAATAAATGTACCTTATTAATTCAGAAGCAGAAAGAGGGAACTTATTCGGTTCCTGCGATAACACGAATTGCTCGACACCCATCTTCTGCCTCATAAGCTTCGATTACACCATTCTCAATTGCTTCTTGAATGAGAGTTCGCCGCTCCGAAGGATCTCGAGGAATCTTCTTTGTGCGCCACTCATTCACAAAGAAATTGAAACCAACATACCGATCTTCTCCAAAGTAATCTTGAGCTTCCTCAACTGCCCCTTTCACATCAAGTTCTTCAAACATTTCATCTTCACCAAAAGAATAATCCTTATGAGTGTGAGAAAGATCAATGTGTCCATAAGCTGCTTGTTGAAGACGACGCGATAGCCCATGACCACCAAAAGTTGCAACCCACGTAGGCTTCCCAAGATCGCGTAACGCTTCCAGAGCAGGTGTATGATCTGCGTCACCAGAACAGAGAACGGCGTAATCAAAAGCACCAATTGCTGCCTGACGAATCATTGTAGCAACAAGAGAAGTATCTACAGCCTTCTCCTCTGTGTAGGAATGCTCGTGCCCACATTGGTTACAAGTCACCGAACGAACCCGACGAGGAAAACGGTAGACGAAACATCCAGGCTGAGTTTCGAGAAAAGAAAGAAAACCTTCAAGGCTTTTCTTCTTCTCAAGACCGTCTTCTTTCTCATCGTCAACTCGTTGACGAGGCTCAACACCAGTAAAATAATGAAGTCCTGTCAAGACAGAACCTCTCACTCCCTTTACCATTAGATCTGCAAGAGCAGAAAAATCAATTTTTGATTGAAGCCCACTTGCACGAAGACCTTCATAAAAATTCTTACCATCCACAAAAATTGCCACCTTAGCAGTTGCCATTACCTATCTCCTTGTTGTTAATGGGGAGTGATCGATCTAGTAACAGTTTGTTTTTATCCTCATATCTATATCTTTTACATCTTGCATAGCTGTCTGAACATCTGAATGCAAAGTTGCAGAATTATTAAAAACGCTATTATTGATGAGAATAATATCTGAACAAAGTAAATTAATATGTTCACTAATTTTACAATACCTAAAAAGACAATCATCTCTATCCCTTCGTATTAAATCAAGTTTTTCAAATAGTTTATCTCTATCATCTTTTTGAAAAGAAGACAAGCAAATGCGTAGAAAATTAACTTCTTTCTTAAGTTTTTCAATTATTATTTCTTGTTCAACAATGATAGAAACAGACATTTTTCTTCACTTAATTATACCAGTTTTATTTTGAATATCACGAAAGATTGCATTAGCAATCTCTTTACTAAAAGCAGCTTTAATTCTTTGTCTTCGATCCTTCTTTTTTCTAATACAATCCTTTCTCATTCCACAATGAAAAACACATATTTTTTGACTAGGATTATAAAAATTACCATAACAATCTTCAGTATCAACTACAATTTTCTTACCATCATGAACAAGCGCAAGAACAGAAGCAAGTATCTTCTGTTCTTTTGTTCGAACACTTCGTTCAAATTCATAAATTAATTTACCTTCTTTTGCAAGTCGCTTTAGAGCAACATCAATCGTTTTATAATGAGTTTCTTTAATTGAATGATCCATATCTGATGAACATGTATCTCTATAAAAAATAATATTACCATCAACAATAGCTACATGAGGATTGTCTAATGTATCATTCACATTATTAGTAGGACTCCATCTATAAATAATATCATCCTCTTCAAAATAATCTCTTTCAGAAAAAATAGTTTCATACATATCAACCTCCTGTTAGTAGATTCAAAAAATCATCAAACTGTTTTTCAGCAGCAGTGTCTTTGTAAACTTTTATTTTAGTACGCAATTCATTTACAATAACAGCGCGCACTTTATCATAAAGATATTTATGCATTGAAATTGCATAACAAACTGCAAAAGCAGGTACACAATCTTTATGGAGTTCGCTCTCTGCATGAAGCATTTCGATCTTGCCATCATTCTTGAAAATAATAGCTGCTTCATTTTGTCTAATCTTGATAATTCGATGGTTACTCATAATTAAATCTCATTCATGCAATCAAACTTAATTTCAACTTCTTTTACTCTGTAATATCTTTGTCTACCATATTCATTAATACTCATCAATGATACATCGATGCTTGAAGGAGTAGTTCCAAATTCCTTTTCAAAATCCAAAAGTACTCCTTCTATCACGGTACGCAAATTTACTTCTAGAGCTTTCTTAGCTCTATATATTGCTTCAAAATTCTCTAGAAGATTTTCCATATTTTACCTATACCACAGTCGGATGAATTTTAACGATAAAAATTCATCTGATTTTGCATTTCACTGAATTTACGCTGCTCCTCCATCCGAACACAGATACCACATGCCCCATGAGGTGGAACAGCATAAGTATCAATATCTTGGACAAGTTCCAATAATTTTCTTTGTTGAAAATTAATTCTATAAAGTTCTTTACCATATTTAGGCAAATCAATGTGTACTTCTTCTAGCGCAGAAGGACTTAATGTACCTTCTACCACGTCATTTACAACTCTAATTGCAAGACGATAAGGAGAAGTTTCGTCAATGAAATATCCATACCATTTTGAAAATTTAAAATTTGCTACATCAAGTCCAACATCTCTAGTCCAAGTACTAATAATTGAACGCATTTTATCTTGAGCAGTCAATGCTATATGACTTTCACGGTCCAATTTATAAGAAGCTTGTTTCAATCTAACAATAGCAGCTTGACTTCCACCACCCATACAATAAACGCAATATTCTTTAGCACTCAAAGCTTCATTAATATTGCGTTTATTTTTCTCCCAATTTTCTTTTTTAGTTCTTCTTGCATGAATACTTAATATTCCACAAGAAAGATTACAAGAAATAGTAAAGAAAATAGTTAGAATAATAAAAAACTTGTACATTTTCAACTCCTTTTTGTATATCAATGTCTACATCATAACATAAAAAGGATGGGTATTTTCTAAAAAGTTATTCAGATCTCATCTTTGTCCAATCATCTTTCAATTTAACAAAATCATGAGCTAAAACAAACCAACCATCTCCTAATTCTTTTCTTCTATTTTCATATCGTTTATACGCGTATCCTATTCCAATTCTTTCATAAAAAGAAACATACGCTATATATAAACGATAAGCTAATTCCTCGTATTTCCTATCCATCATCTTCACCCAATCCTGTCTGAGATTGAATCTCTTGACAATACTTCAACAGAGCATCAAGATTTTCTTTATCCTTCAGAAGACGATATGCTTTCAAAGCTCGCTTTTGTTCTTTAGCATCAAGCCAACCATTATCTTTATATTCTTTCTTGAGATCTTTTCTCTGTTCTTTGTATGGTTCAATTGCTTCATCAATCGATACCATTGACTTAATAAAATCAACAATCAATTCCTCTTTTGTTCGAGGAGCATCAATTGTTTCTTCCTTCATTTTTGCAAGAATCATCTTTATCAATTCTTTACGTTTCATTTCTTTATTAACTTCAAGACCATATGTACGAGCAAGCTTTCGCAACTCTTTACGTTTCATGTCGTTAAGACGAGGAGGGGTATCCATTATTTATTTCTCCGTTAACTGTGGTACTTGTTTGAAGAAGTTCTGAATATATTCTAATCCTTTGCCTTCCATATTCTTCTTAAAAGAAATTCTAAAAGCATCAATAGCAGACATATCGATTTCTGTATCTTCGTCACCAATTATACATACAACATAATAAAAATGAGAAAAAAGGAATTTAGCAAATTCTTCCTGCCACTGAGGAGGCAAATCCTCATAACAAACTTCAAAGAGATCGTCTATAATTTCTCTACTCAGTTTCATCATCTTCACCTGACATTATATTTCTCATTTCAGCAAGAACTTCATCATATTGTTTTAAATTCTTTTCAATATAATCCATCATATCCCACATTCTAATTCTTTCTTCACCTTCAAGTACAATAAAAGGCACTTTACCTTCTTTAATTAAACGAGCTACATATCCCATACTTACTTTCATCATCTCAGCTGCTGACTCAATTGTCATCAAACACATCTTAAAAATAGAATCATTGTGGTCCATTTTTTCCTCCCTTAATAAGTTTCAATCCACGAGGCTGTTTATTCTTTTCAATCTTTTGAAGTTTACAATCGTATTTTATATCAGAATGTATAATAAAAGTACAAAGGATATTATCTGCTTGCTCACGTGCTTCAACATCATCACAAGCTTCAATATCAATATCTAATCTAAGAAGATACTTCATTTGTTCTCCTTAATAAATTGTTTAAGAACCTTTCGAAGTTTCTTAGCTTCAGACACTGTTAACATTGCAGGAATAAATTCTGAATTGATTTTTTCTCCACGAGAAAACAACATAGCTTTATCACGATTCTTTTTCTTACTACATTGTTTAAGATAAATAACACCAGTTGATGTTTCAATTTCTCCGTACATTTTTTCCTTAAATGACATTATTTTACAACTTAAAAAACTTTTCTAATTCTTTTCTTCTTTTTTTAGTTTTTTCCAATTCACGTTTAGCTTCTTTATTATCTCTTATAACCATTGTAATAATAATAGTACATACAATAATTATTACAATTAAACGAAATAAACGAAAAATAATTTCAATATCCATCTTTTGCCTCTTTAAACGCATTATTAAATTCACCACAATAATCGTCTTCTAAAACTTTTGGCCAGTTTCCCAAAGGAATACTTTTCCCATTATCACTAAGAGGGCGAGGAGCATATCTTCTACACACTCTTGTTTTATCATTGTAATAATCACAATTTCTACAAATTTTGTTGTTTTCACTCATCATCTTCTCCTTTTTGTTTTACAACTTATCTGTAAACCTCTACACTACTTTCATAGAGAGGACACCACTCAGGATTCGATCTTTCAACTTCTTTCTTTTTATATGAACAGAAACAAATTAAATAATCTTCTGTACATTCATACCAAATTTTTTCTTTCTTAATTGTATAAAAGAAAGGACAACGACCACAATCTTTAACTCTTATCTTCATTGATTCTTTCCACAATCAATACACCACTCATCACCTTTTGAACCAGAATCGCCTATAAAACACAGTCCTCCACAGAATATACAATCGCTTGATGAAGCTTTGCCAAGTTTTTCTTCAAGTTCATCTATTCTGTCTCTAAGAGAATCTATTTTCTTTTTTAATTTATTTCTATCATTAATCAGTTCATCAAGAGTAATCAAACGCAATTCACAATGACCACAATGAGTAGCAATAGTTGTTAAAAAAATTTCTCTACATTTTATACAAATTTTCATCCCGTCTCCTCTATCAATACCCAACCTCTTTTAGTTTTTTCATTTTTTATTTCTTCAATATCTTTTAATGTACCAACATGTATATGTACAAAAAATAAATCTTCATTCACATTATAAGATAAGTATTCACATTCTATTGGATATTCATTCTCAAACACATATCTCATACCAGGAACAGGTTGAATTAATACTCTAAATTCTTTTTGCATTCTAAAAGTCTTAAAACCTTTTTGATTTCTTTCCCAAAATGGAGCATTCGTAAAAGAAATTTCTTTTACGACAACAAGCCTATAATATTTCCTTTCTAATTTTTCTTTCAATATATCTCGTTCTTTGAGTACTGCATATAACCATTCTTCCTGAGTATCATACTCTTGACACTCACATCTGTCAGTATCTTCATCAAAATAATCACAACCACAGCTTTCACAATAGCTTTT
>Ga0180438_10008155_pt1 | contig 13394 bp, 10 predicted proteins | sample SS_ome_12_FD_132455 | JGI IMG/M metagenome (GOLD analysis project Ga0180438, IMG submission 132455) | Hypersaline lake sediment archaeal communities from the Salton Sea, California, USA - SS_3_D_2 metaG | ecosystem: Environmental > Aquatic > Non-marine Saline and Alkaline > Hypersaline >... | reverse complement strand
ATCGACGTTGTTGGTGGTGCGGCGGGAGAGGTGCTCCATGCCCGCCTCGTTGTCCATCACCACCGCGGCATAGTTGGCGGCCAAGGAGTCCAGCGACCGGCGGAGCAGGTTATTGACGTAGCAGTAGCAGCGGGGTCCTTCGGGCCGGCCCATCGTCACGAGATCGAAGCCGTCGGCCTCGGCGAGGGCCTTTTGGATTTCGTCGTCGATGGCGCGTGCGCGGCCGATCCCGCTGGCGGGCGACCCTTCGGGGCTGGAGCCTTGCTCGCGGATTTCGGCCAGGGCTGTTCCCACCGCCACGCCCAGGGCCTCGGCGAGGTTCGAGTTGGGGTCGGCATCCACGGCGAGAATGGGCCGGATGCCCGTTTCCCGGAGCGCGCGGACCAGCAGCGCCGCCAGGGTCGTCTTCCCCGTGCCCCCTTTTCCGGCAATCGCCAGCGAAAGCTTCAAAGTTTTCACCCTGGAGGTTGTGTGGGAATTGGGTGTTCCGCCGCCGGGCGGCCAAGCCGCCCGGCCACCGACGGGAAGCGGGACAGGTCGGTGTGCGGCAGAAAGCACGCCGACGTGAACCGCTCCATGTAGGCCGGGTCCACGATCAGCTCCCGGTAGGTGATTCGGTCCCGGATCCGCTGCACCTCGTCGAACATCGTGCGGCTGAGCATCACCAGCCTCGCCCCGGCCACGGAGCTGTTGCCGACGAAGCGGATGCGGTCGACGGGCAGGTCAGGCAAGAGGCCGATGGCCACGCAACTGGACACGTCCAGGCGGTTGCCGAACGCCCCCGCAATGTACACGTGCTTGACGTCGGAAAACGACACCCCCACCGACTGCACCAGGCAGTCGGCCGCCGCGTAGATCGAGCCCTTGGTGCGGATCAGGTTTTCCACGTCGGTCTGGGTCAGGACGATGTCGCGGTCGCCGCCGGACTCCTCGGCGCGGACCAGCAGAAACTCCAGCCGGTGGTCCTCCTCAGCGGCGCGAAAGCGCCCCGGCGCCGACTCCTCCCGGAAGCGGCCGCCGCGGTCCACCACGCCGCCAAGGAACATCCCGGCCAGCGCGTCGATCAGCCCGGTGCCGCAGACGCCGATGGGGGGGCAGCCGTCGATGGTGGTGGCGGACACGGCCGTGCCCGGAGGGAAGAAACGCACGCTGTCGATGGCCCCGCTGCTGGCCCGCATCCCACAGCTCACCGATCCTCCCTCAAAGGCCGGGCCGGCGGACGCCGAGCAGGCCACGAGGAAGTCCTTGTTGCCGAGCACCACTTCGCCGTTGGTGCCGATGTCCAGCAGCAGCGCCAGTTCGTCGTCGCGGTGCATCCCGGAGGCGAGGATGCCGGCCGTGACGTCGCCGCCGACGAAGCTGCCCACGATCGGCAAGGTGTAGAGGATCCCGCGGGGATGGATGGGCAGGCCGGTTTCCGCCGCCCGGACCGGGGGCGGACTGGCTGCCGAGGGCACAAAGGGCGACAGCCGGATCAGGTCGGTTTCCAGCCCCAGGAGGAAATGGAGCATCGACGTGTTGCCCGAAGCCACCACGCAATGGATGTCACCCCGTCCCACCTGGGCCCGCTTGCAGAGGTCGTCCAGCAGGATCTCCACGTCCTGGACGACGGATTGGTGGAGGGCCTCGGCGCCGCCGGGCTGCCGGGCGTAGTTGATCCGGCTGATCACGTCGGCGCCGTACTTGATCTGGGAGTTGTACTTGGCCGCCGCCTCGCGCGTGGCGCCGGAGGCAAGGTCCACCAGGTGGGCCACGACGGTGGTCGTGCCGACGTCCAGGGCCAAGCCGAAGTTGCGGTCCGAGGTGTCGCCCCGCTCTACGTAAAGCAGCTCGTTCACCTCGTCGCGCAGCGCCACCGCCGCCGTCACGCGGCCGTCCCACTTCCACGTCCAGGACGATCGCCGCACCTCGCGCGTGCGGAGCAGGCGCGGCAGCTCGCGGGTGATTTTGAGGCCCATTTGCAGCGGGCCGGGTCGCCTCCGGGCCACCGCCGACAGGAGCCGCTCCTGGTCGGCCGTCGGGTCGTCGAGGGTGGGCGCAGGCAAGGCGAGATGGAACTTTTCAACCAAGGGGGCCAGCTCACCAGGGGGGCGCTGCGCGCCGCGGTGGGCGAAATCGCGGAAACGATCGCTGTCCTGCCCGATCCCCACGTAGCCCGCCAGCCGCGACTCCGGCGGCACTTCCACCACCAGGTCGGTCTGGGGGACGACCTGGCAGGCGAGCACGTACCCAAGGCGGATTTCGTCGCGCGTGAGGAACTCGGTCGACTCGCCGGCTACTTCGCCCTCGCGGACGATCACCCGGCACTTGCCGCACGCGCCCTCTCCGCCGCAGATTGCGCCCACGTACACGCCGGCCTTGCGCGCCGCCTCCAGCAGCGTGCTGCCTGGCTCAACCGCTATTTCGCGCTGTTCCGGCGAGAACCGGATGCGCAGGAGGGTCGCGGTCATGCTTTCCACTGCTTCTTGAGGTAGCCGGGGATGCCGGAGGCCTCCTTGGGACCGATCTGCACGGACCAGCCGGATTCGTCCTCCACGCCCGCCGACAACACGGCCACCAGGCCGGGAAGGACCAGCTTGCGGTGGGAGACCTTCGACTCCACCTCGGCGCTCTTGAGAGCCTTGGTGATCGTGGCGGCGTTGAACTTGTCCGAGGCCCAGGCGGTGAGCACGGAAGTGCCCTCGGTGTCGACGGAGACGATGTAGGCGGGCACGCGGCTGGCCTCCACTTCGCCCTCGACCGAGTAGTAGCTGAGCGAAAAGTTGGTGGTCACCAGCACCGGGGCTTCGGCCCCCGCCTCGCCGACCGTGTACAGCTTGGGCTCGACGGCCACCGGCTTCTGTGGATCGGTGAAGATGTCTTGGCGCGTGGTGAGCATCGGGAGGACCTGCCAGGGCTCGACGGCGTCGATCACCACGACGCCGGCGTACTTGGCCACGTAGGTGCTGGCCTCGATCGCCTGCTGCGTCGAGTCCACTGCCGACGTGAAGGCGATGGTCGGATAGCCCACGGCGCGAAACCCCTTCAGCGCCAATCGCCGCACCAGGGTGAGCGCTTCCAGGGTCGGCTTGAGACCGCGCGCGCCGGGATCGAGCACCAACTGCTCAATGCCGGCGGCGTTGAGCTTGGGGATGAGGTCGGCAAAGTCCTCGACGCGTTCGGCGCGCACGGCCAGGGGACAATCCTCCTTCTTGGCGATTTCCGCGGCAGCCAGGGCCTCGGCCGGATCGGAGACGTAAAGAAGCGGTCTGCGCCCGGACAGGGCGGCGGCCGCGCGCTGGAGGTTCTCCGCCTTGGCCGACATGAGGATGCACGCTTTGCCGGTTTTCTCCGCCGCCATCCCGGCAGCGCGCTCGAACCTGGCCGCGTCGCCCGACTCGTTGTCCACTGCCACCAAGTCCACCGAGATCCGCCTGCCGACGCGCTCGAAGGAAAGCTTGCCCACGGCCTCCAGGCGTGCGGCGGCCGCCGTCTCGTCGAGGGCGTCGGAGAGCCGCACGGCCACCAGCGTGGGCCGGTAGAACTTCTCCTCGTGGCGGTAAAGCTGGGTCTCGTTGCCTGTTCTCACTTCCTGGTCGCCGGTCCCGATCAAGACCAGCTGGATGGGGGGCCGGGCGGCGGACTCCAACGCCGCCTTGCCCTCCGCAGTCACGTGCGGACACTTCTCCAACGGCACCTGCTTGGCGGCCATCTTCATGGCGAAGGCCAGGCAGGTGGGAAAGCCGCAGTCCTTGCAGTTGGTCTTGGGCAGTTGCTTGTAGATTTCCAGTCCGGTCAGCGCCATGGTCTTTTCCCTCTCGGTGTGGACGTGTCCGAGCTCGCAGTCACAGCTATGGGGTGGGCTCTCCAGCCTAGCAGAAAGCTCGTCAGGCTGGAAACCGTCACCTCTGCGTTCCTCTTTAAAACAGCGGGCCCAGCGAAAGGGCCGGATGATTGACCTTTTCCAGGTGCGCCAGTACTTCTTCTTCGCTCCGGGCGTCCTCTTCGGTGGCGATCTTTTCCAGCAGGTCGGGCTCGCCCACGCGCTGGGCCTCTTTCTGGAAACGCTCCTGGATCGCTTCCTTGAGCTGTCTGGGAATCCAGACGAGGCGTTTCACGCCCCCGTCGGCGGCCAGGAACTTGGGGCTGGAGAGGTAGAGCCGGCCGACGCCCACAAAGCCCGGCGTCTGCGCTCCCCCGCCGGTGACCGAGGCCAGCTCGCCGAAGCTCATGCCCGAGGGCGTGACCTCGGGGAACTCGCGGTTGACGACCATTACGCCGTTGGCCAACGGCAAGATGGCGACGATGCACTCGAAGCAGCCGCAACTGGTCATGGGCGCTTCCAGGAGGCTGTAGGCGCAGAAGCGCTCCACCTTGCGATTGGAATTCTCAAAGACGAACTTGTTGACGCCTTCCCACTCGCCCTTGGTGAGGTCGAGGGTGCGGCCCTTGGGAATCGGCTGGTTGGGGCCGGAGGGATTGATTTCGTAGTTCGCCCGGCCGTCCAGCCAGTTGTACGCCCCGCACAGGCCCAGTCGCTGCGGGGTGATCACGCAGACGTGGTCCGGGGCGTAGCTCTGGCAGACCGTGCAACTGTAGAAGACCTCCACGGACTCGTCGGTCATGCCGGCGATGCGGTCGTCGCGGTAGGTGAAGGCCTTGCGGGCCTCTTCAATGCGGGCCTTCACGCGCTCCTCTTCGGTGAAGATCCGAATCGCGACCTTGTCCACGATGCCGGCGTATTCTTCGTGCAGCTTGGCGTGGAGGACGGTGCCCAGGTGGCGGAGCCGGAACCCGGCGGCAAATGCCTTCTTGTTGATGCGGCACCAGATCTGGTCGCGCTGGCCGGTGTGCATGAAGCCCATGGCGTGGCTCGTCCAGCGGTGGATCTGGCGTTCGAGGATGCCTTCGAAGTCGCGGGCCATCTTGCGCCCCGCCACGAGAACGTCCAGCGCCAGCGGCATCGCCCCTCCTTCGGCCACGGAGTCGATGTCCGGGCCGACGAGCTCGATTTGGCCGTCCTGGACCTCGGCCGGCTCGGCCATGTAGACGTACTCCACGGCGGGCGAGTACTTGTAGCCGAACTGCACGTGCATGTCTTCCTTCCGCACGCGCTCGCCCTCGAAGGCCGCGGCATAGCCCACCGGGATGTCGACCTTCTCCACCTTGACCTTGACCGCGCGGGTGTCGATGCAGGTCGGGATGAGCTGCTCGTAGTCGGTCTGGACGACCAGCTCTTCCCGGACCGTGACGCCGGTGGGGCGGATCTCGGGCGTGGTGTCCGAGTCGGAGATCACCGGGTAGCCCATGAGGATCGCGCCGGCGCCCATCGCATACCAGTCGTCGGGGATTTCGCCGAAGGTGATACCGAAGGCGTGGATCCGCCGCTTGGTGTAATCGAGGCACTTGCGCGACTCGCCGCGCTTGTGGCCGCCAAAGGTCAGCGCGCTGCGGATCGACCAGTTGAGCACGTAGATGCCGTCGAGCGTGTCCGGACCGACGGGCACGACGTAGAGATCCCAGCATTCCTTCATCGGCGCGTCGTCCTTGAAGACGCCGCCTTCGACCATCTGCTCGCGCATCGTCTTGCCGTCGCGGTTCGCGCAGAGGAACGTCAGGATGTTCCGCCTCTGGAGTTCGCGCACCGTCTCGACCGCGATTTCCGTAGTGGGGGCGGGACCGAGAATCAGGGCGAACCCGGGCATGCGGCCGTCCACGAGCTGGATACCCAGCTCGCGCATGATCGTGTCGGAGATGAAGCCCTGCCAGCCGGGAGGGTGCTGGTAGCCGTTGACGGAGCGGAGGGCGACCAGCGCCTCCTGGGCGAGCATCGTGGCCGCGCCCGCGTCCAGCCCGTCGCCCAGGTACGGCAGCCACAGATCGTCGGACGGGACCGGCCGCAACAGCTCGCGGGCGTGCTCCACCTGCTCCTTCAGGCCTGCCAGGGTTTTTGTCTCAAGGCCCATCAGCGAGTAGGACATGGGCAAGTAATAGGCAGTGGCCGGCCCCCAGCCGACGGCCTTGTCGGGGCCGTGCTCGGCCAGCGCCTCGGCAAGTGCCTCCTCGGCCTGCTCGACCCACTGGTGGGATCCGCGGATCACCTGCGTGAAGACCTCTTTCGACATGCGTTTCTCCTCGTGTGCCCCTCTCCCTTCGGGAAAGGCAAGGATGAGAATGGTGTCGACCGACCGGACGGTCGTGGCACACCAGCCCTCACCGTGACCCGCCCCCAGCGGGAGAGGCAACCGTCAGTTCTTTTGCCAGTTTTCCCCGTTTGCAGCGAGGGCACAGCGGCCCGCGCGCGAGCATCTCCACCAGCGTCGGCCCGCCGCGTTGGGCAAGGACCTGCTTGACCAGTTCGCTTCCCACCGGCTGCCCGCACCCCGCGCAGCGGCGCAGCTTCACCCGCGTCTTGAACGGCGAGATCTCGACCTCGTCCGGATGGGTGCGGACCACGATGGTGCCCACCGGGCAGACCGCGGCGCAGGCCCCGCAGCCGATGCAGTCCTCCGATGCCAGCCGGAAGGGCGTGGCCACGGCGCGGTCCACGCCCCGGCCCGCCGGCGCAATGGCCGACGCCCCGATCCGCTCCGCGCACACCCGCACGCACAGCCCGCAGAGGATGCAGTTTCGCTGCGCCTCGGTGACGTGTGGGTAGGGGGTCGCGCGGACGCCCATACGCGCGGTCAGCTCGGCCAGTTCCAGGCTCTCGGGACAGCGTGCCAGGAGCAATTGCATCACGCCCCGGCGGTCCCGGGCCGCCCGCTCCGAATTCACCCGCACCGTGAGGTCGCCGCGGATCGGGTAGTTGCAGGCGGTGACCACTTGCCACCAGCCGCCGCGATCGATCTCGACGACGCAGATCCGGCAGGCCGCGTAGGGCTCCAGTGCGTCGTGATGGCAGAGCGTGGGGATCCAGACGCCGGCCCGTCGGGCCACCTGGAGGATCGTTTCCCCGGCTTCCGCCTGGAACGGTTTTCCGTCGATCGTTACCGTCGGCATTGGATAGTTCCCGCCGCGTTGTCAATCCAACCATCGTTCCCACGCTCCGCGCGGGAACGCGAACCTCATACCTTTACTACCCCGGCGAACGGACAGACCTCGAAGCAGTTGCCGCAGCGCAGGCACTTCACCTGGTCGATCACATGCGGCTGCTTGCGCTCGCCGCTAATGCCGTCGACCGGGCACTTCTTCGCGCAGAGGCCGCAGCCACGGCAATTCTCCGCAAAAATCTCGTACCGGAAGAGCCCCGGGCAGACCTTCGCCGGGCAGTGTTTGCCGGCAATGTGCTCCTCGTATTCCTCGCGGAAGCGCCGCACGGTGGAAAGCACGGGATAAGCCGCCGTCTTGCCCAGCGCGCAGAGCGCCGTGTCCTCCAACAGCTCGCCGAGCGACTGGAGCATGTCCACGTCGCCCTCTTGTCCCTCGCCGCGGGTGACGCGAGAGAGGACGTCGAGCATCTGTGCCAGCCCTTCGCGGCAGGGTGTACACTTGCCGCACGACTCCTGCTTGAGGAACTCCAGGAAATACTTGGCCACGCTCACCATGCACGTGTCTTCGTCCATGACGATCATGCCGCCGGAGCCCATCATCGAGCCCAGCTCGGTGAGCCGGTCGAAATCCACGGGCTCGTCGAGGCACTCCGCGGGGATGCACCCGCCCGAGGGGCCGCCCGTCTGCACGGCCTTGAACTGCTTGTCGTCGAGGATGCCGCCGCCGATCTGGTAGATGATCTGGCGGAGCGTCATGCCCATGGGCACTTCGACCAGGCCGGTGTTCTTGACCTTGCCCACCAGGGAGAAGACCTTGGTGCCTTTGCTTTTTTCGGTGCCGAGCGACGCGAACCAATCGGCGCCGCGGAGGATGATCTGCGGGACGTTGGCCCAGGTCTCGACGTTGTTCAATAGCGACGGCTTGCCGCCCAGCCCGCTTTCGACGGTGTGGATGTACTTGGCGCGGGGCTCGCCCACGCGGCCTTCGAGCGAGGCCATCAGGGCGGTCGATTCGCCGCAGACGAAGGCCCCGGCGCCGCGATTGATGCGGACGTCGAAGTCGAAGCCGCTGGCCAGGATGTTCCGGCCCAACAGGCCCAGGTCCCGCGCCTGGCTGATGGCGATGCCGAGGTGCTCGACGGCCAACGGGTACTCGTTGCGCACGTAGATGTAACCCTGCGAGGAGCCGACGGCGTAGGCGCCGATGATCATCCCTTCGATCACGGCGTGGGGCACGCCCTCCATGATCGAGCGGTCCATGAACGCGCCGGGGTCTCCCTCGTCGCCGTTGGCGATGACGTACTTGGGCTCTCCCGCCGCACTCCGCGCGGAGCGCCACTTCCGCCCGGTGGCGAAACCGCCGCCGCCGCGACCGCGCAGCCCGGAGCGGGTGATCTCCTCGATTACCTCCTCGGGCTGCATCGTGGCGAGGGTTTTGGCCAGGCCGGCGTATCCGCCCGCCGCGATGTATTCCTCGATCCGCGTGGGGTCGATCACGCCGTTCAGCGCCAGCACAACGCGGTGCTGGGCGCGGTAGAAGGGGATTTCGTCGGGCGTGGTGGCCGGCTCGTCCGTCTCCTCGTCCCGGTACAAGAGCCGCTCGACCACGCGCCCGCTGAGGACCGACTCGCGCCAGACGTCGGCGACGTCCTCCTCCTTGACGTTCTGGTAGAAGATGTTTCCGGGGTCCACGACGACGATCGGTCCGCGCTCGCAGAAGCCGTGGCAGCCGGTGCACTTCGTCTCGATGGTTATGTCCGGCGCTTCCAGCTCCTCGGCCGCCTGGCGGAAGCGTTCGAGGACAACTCGGGCGCCCTTGGCCGTGCAGCCGGTGCCCAGGCAGATCCGCACGCGGCGCGCGGCCGTGTCGCGCGCGGCGAGGAGCCGCTCGCGATATTCACGCAAGTCGTCGGCGCACGTCAGTCTGGCCGCGGCGGTGATCACGGTTCGTCTTCTCCTTTGCCGCTCTCTCCGCGAGAGGGCCGGGGTGAACGCTTTTTGCTCCCTTTCCTTTTCGGAGAGCGCTGCGGTGAGGGCGCCTCGCTCGCTCGGCTTGTGGGGGATGGCTCGGGTGAGGGCGGCTGGCTCCCTCTCCCTCCGGGAGAGGGCGGGGGTGAGGGCGCACGGCTCCCTCTCCCTCCGGGAGAGGGCGGGGGTGAGGGCGTCTGCGGCGATGCTTCCCCCGCCGCGATCTTCTCCAACAACTCCAAGGCCGAGTCCACGGCCAGGCCGCCGTAGTACTGCCCGTCCACCACCATCACCGGCGCCAGCGCGCAGGCCCCCACGCAGTTGACGGGGGAGAACGTGAACTTGCCGTCGGGCGAGGTGCCGCCGGGCACGAGCTGGAATTCCCGCTGGACGGCCGCGGAGATCTTGTCGGCGCCCTTGAGAAAGCAGACCGTGCCCATGCAAAGCTGAATGGTGTGATCGCCCTTGGGCATCAGCCGGAAGGAAGCGTAGAAGCTGGCCACGCTGTAGATCCGCGACAGGGGCACGGCCAGCCTGCCGGAGAGCTCCTTCAGCTCGGTTTGGGGGAGGTAGCCGCAGGCGGCCTGGACGTCCTGCATCATGGGGATGAGCATGCCCGGGTCGCCGCCGTAGCGATCGATGATGCCGGGCACGTCCGCTGTCTTCTCTTCGACCACGTTCGCTTTCCTTTTCGGGCAAGTGGTGAGGCGTGTCGTGCAATCACCGCCACTCGTCATTCATCACCTGCGTCAAAAGTACTCGATCTGCACTTCTTTTCCCCGGCGGCGGAGCTCGTCGGCCAGGGCCTGGGCCACCTGGGATTTGATGCCCAGGGTCCTGGGGAGATTGGGGTTTTGATGGGCGGGGTTCATGGCCCTGCCCACGAACATCCGCACTTCGTCCGCTTCGCGCAAGAGGACCGCCAGGCGACTGGCCCCGTCGACCCTCAGTTTGAGTTGCTCCGTGGAGATCTCGGACCGGATGATCTCCAGGGCGCTGGTGAGGGTCAACGTGCCCTCGGTCACCAGATCGATCCCTTCGATCCGCCCGCTGGCGGGCACGGCCTCCGTGCCGGTCTGGAGATCCACGTCGATGGGGCGGCCGAGCTGGCGGGCGACGATGTTGGCGGTGGTTCCTCCGCAGACCGCGCGCCGGCCCGTCGAGCCCATCAGGACCTCTACGGCCCGCTCGTCGTCTTCTTTTTGGGCGGGGGGGCCGGCGAGCACGACGAGCAGCCGTTTCCAGCGGGCCTTGACCACGGCGATGCTCACATCGTCGCCGGGCGGGCCCTCGTAGAGCTGCTCGACGACAAGCGCCAGCTTGGCGGCCAGGTCCTCCGCGGAGAGCGACTCGTGGACGTGGTTCTCCAGGTATTGGGCAACCTCTTCCCAACCCCAACCCAGCGGATAGGCCCCGCCGATTCCCGCGTTCACCACCCCGTCGGAGACCAGCACCAGCCAGTCCCCCGGACGCAAGGGGGAGGAGTAGTCGCAGATCCGCTTGCCGCCCAATTCGCGCTCGCTGCCGTGAAACGCCTGGACCCTGCTGCGATGGATGAGGAAGGGAGGAGGGCTGTCGAAGGCCACCAGCTTGGCGTAGCCCTCGGAGAACAGTTGTGCCATGGTGAACGTGCTGTAAGCGATCTTCCGCACGCGACAGATCGGCAGCGTCTCGGAGACCGTTTGCACCACCTCACCCAACGGCAGCCCGGCCTCGAGCATTCGGGTGGCGATCCGCGTGGTCAAAGTAGAAAGGATGCTGGCCTTGACGCCGCTTCCCAGGCCGTCGGAAAAAACAAGCGTCGCCGAGTTCGGCCGGAGGGCGAACTCCACGCTGTCGCCGCACAGCTCTTCGCCCTTCTTGTTGACCTGCTTGAGGCCGAACTCGTAAAAGATCCTCACGGCTTCTCCTCCTGCCGGAAGAGGTCCATGAGCTTGGCCAAGAGCACCTTGGTCTCGGCGGTGGTCTCGCCCAGCAGGCCGGCGATCTCCTGGGCGGTCTGCATCTGGCGATGGATGACCTCCTCGGCGCGGGCGAGCGTCTCCTGCTTGACTTGCAGCAGCTCGGCCCTGGCTCGCTCCTCTTCGGAGGTATCGATGAAGATCCCGCACCATCGCGGGTGGCCTTCGATGGGAAACAGGCTGGCACGGTAATGGAAGTCGCGCTCCGGGACGCTGCCGCGGACCAGCACTTCCCCCTCGGCCGCGATCGCCTTCTCGCAGCACTCCGACTGCAGCACCTCCACGGCCTTGCGGCCGACCAAGTCGCCCTCGCCGGTGGAAAACATCCGGCGGAAGGCCGGGTTGACGAACCGGATGTGCGCATCTTCGTCCACCAGCAGCACTCCGTTGGGAGTGTGGAGGAGGATGGAGTACGCCTCGGGCATCTCTTGCAGGGCCATCGTCGCGGCCTCCCTCCATCGGAGAACGCCTCCTACCTCTTTCCGATCGCCTCGGCGAACTTGCTCCGCAACGTTTTCTCGGCCTCTTCCGCGCTTGGGCTGGAGAGGCTCTCCTCGTCGAACTTCCAGTTCATGGTCTCGCCGCAACGCTCCATGCAGAAGGAGCCCACCAGCGACACCTCGTCCTCCAGGCCTTCCGCCCGGATGATCTCCGCAAACCGCTTGAGCACCGCCCGCGACCCGTGGATGTGGCACGAGCTGCCCACGCACACCGTGATCTTCACCGGCACCTCAAGACCTCCCGGTTGGCCGTACCGCGCCGGCCGGGGCGGCGCCACTTCTGCCATCCGTGGCGCCGGCCGCGGCCGCCTTGGCCGCGGTCCTCGCCCTGGCCGCCTTGGCGCCGGCCTCGATCTCCTCAAAGGCCAGCGCCCCGACCGGGCACGACGCGACGCACGCCGGCCCCAGCCCCCCGGCCAGCCGCACGGCGCACAGGTCGCACTTGATGACCACCATGCCGCTTTCCGGCGCGTCGGGACTTTCGCATCGCGCCACCGCGATCACGCCGAACGGGCAGGCCTCGACGCAATAGGCGCAGCCGATGCACTTGCGCTGGTCCGCCCGCACCGGCTCCCCCTCGCCCGCCCGCGACAAGGCGCCGGACGGGCAGACCGTCACGCAGGGCGCGTCGTCGCAGTGCCGGCACTGGAGCGGCACGGCCAGCTCTCCGGCCGCCTCGACGTAAATGCGCGGCCGGGCCCGCTCGTGGAAGAGGGCCTTGACCAGGTCGTCCGTGCCGGCGTGGGCCAGCGCGCAAGCCAGCTCGCACGCCCGGCAGGCCATGCATTTCGCTTCGTCGGCGATGATCCGCTTCACGGTCAATCTCCTCGCCTTCGCTCGGGTGGGTCAATCCTCGATCCGCGTCGTCCCCGGACAACTGCCCACGGCCGCCAGGGCCTCGCCGGCCGCCGCGGCGTGGGCCTTCGGCACGGCTTCAACCGTTCTCGGCCGGTAAGGCACCTCGTGCATCGGCGGCGGCAGCCCCAGGTCCGCCCGCTTCCGGTCGATGTGGTCGATCATCAGCCGGGCGGCCTTGATCGGGTCCGCCTCGAAAGCCCACGTCGCCCCGAAGTGCTTCTCGAACGTCTTGGTCAACAGCTCTTCCACAAACCGGCTGCCGCGGACCGAAAGGGGCGGATTGACGACGGTGAAAATGCCGCTGGCCACCACGTACATCCCGATGGAGATCGCCTTCTCGCTCATCCATTCGGGTGCGGCGCCGGCCACGGGCAGCTTGTCGAACGAATCCCCGATGCCCCCCTCTTTGACTAGCTCGGCGCACGCCGTGAGGATCCGCGAGTTGTCCACGCAGCTTCCCACGTGGAGCACCGGCGGGATGCCCACTGCCCGGCAAATCTCCTGGATGCCCTGGCCGGCGTGCTGCAAGGCCGCCTCGGGCGCCAGCAAGCCGTCCTTTGCGCAGGCAATCGCGCTGCACCCGGTCTGGAGCACGAGCACGTCGTTGCGGATCAGCTCCCGGACCATGGCTAGGTGGTACTCGTCGTGGGGGAACTTGGGATTGTTGCACCCTACGACCCCGGCCACGCCGCGGAGCCGGCCAGCCTGGATGCCGTCGTTGAGCGGCCGGAAGCTGGGCCGGTAGCGGCCGCCGAGGATCTCGAAGACCACTTCCGTGGTGAACCCGGCGATCAGCTTCTCCTGGACCTTGGGGATACGGACCTTGGCCGGGTCGCGGTTCGCGAAATTGTCGATGGCGATGCGGATGATTTGCCTGGCCGTCTGCATGGCGTCCGCTTCGTGGAACTCGACGTGCGTGGCGCCGGGGAAGCGGGCCTTGGCGCTGGTGGAGACGACCTTGGTATGAAAGCACTTCTGGAACTCGGTCAGCGCCGGAAAGACGCACTGCACGTCCACGAGCATCACGTCCACGGCGCCGGTCACCAGGGCCAATTCCTGTTGGAGGAAGTTGCCGGCGATGGGCACTCCGTGACGCATGAGGATCTCGTTGGCCGTGCAGCAGATGCCGGCCAGGT
>Ga0180438_10008153_pt1 | contig 13395 bp, 26 predicted proteins | sample SS_ome_12_FD_132455 | JGI IMG/M metagenome (GOLD analysis project Ga0180438, IMG submission 132455) | Hypersaline lake sediment archaeal communities from the Salton Sea, California, USA - SS_3_D_2 metaG | ecosystem: Environmental > Aquatic > Non-marine Saline and Alkaline > Hypersaline >... | reverse complement strand
TACCAATGGCTCACCTTCGCTGTCGTGGTCGGTAAATACATCATAGAGAGCCGGATCTGCATATCTTTGTGTCTTACTAATCTCAGGAGGCATACTCAGATCGTGCCGCGTCATCTTCACTCCTTATAAAAATTCTTCTTTAACTCCAGTCCCACCGCATTCATCACAACGATTACCGGCATCCATTCCTAAAAAACCCATGCCCATACATTTGTCGCAAATCTGCGGTATCCTATAACAACTGATCTCGAAAATCTTAAGATTGAACAAAACTAACATTGTTTCGATTTTCGGGTTGTGTTCGTCTTCAAATTTGTCAAAGTTTATGTTAAATTCGAAAAAAGAAATCCCATCTTTGAATTGGCGTAATTGTTTGAAAAAGTTGTATTCGATTGCACGGAATTTCGACAGTTTTATACAACCTGTCAATATGGACATTCTCCCTCAGTCTCCTTCCACCATTCACCATCTGCCTCAATTTCAGCAGCGCGATCTCGTTTCAGTTGGTCGCACTCTGCTTCGGCTTCACGACAGCGTTCATACCAGAATTCAGTTCTGGAAGCTTGCCAATCCAGTGTTTCCTTCCACTGTCTGGTATTAAAAAACAAATACAATAAGAGGAGTAATATAATGATGTATTCCATAACTTCACCTACAAAAATACCACGCCCACGAGGATTTGAACCCCGATCTTCCGGGTTGGAGCCGGATATGCTTCGCCGTTACACCATGGACGTTTAATGGCAGGCCCGTAGGGAATCGAACCCTAAACCTCCAGATTTGGAATCTGGTGCTCTGCCAGTTGAGCTACGGACCTATCCTCTTATATTCTTCCTTTTCTGCTGAAATTCCTTTTTTATTTCAGGATATTCTCCAACAATCTCATCCTCAAAAGGACATTCAGCACAACACTTTACACGTTTACTGCGCAGATTTCTTTTGCACAATTTAATGTGTTTTGCTAATTTCTCTTTATTCATATTACTCGAATATAATGGTCTGGGCGGCTGGATTTGAACCAGCGAAGATCTCCTGCTTCCAAAGCAGGCGTCCTAAACCAAACTAGACCACGCCCAGATAATTGATGGTCGGGTGGGGGAGATTCGAACTCCCGGTCTCTGCGTTCCGAACGCAGCGTCTTAAGCCAAGCTAGACTACCACCCGTTAAATTTTAGGATCAGACAGGGCGGCTTCAAACCACCCTGTCTTTTAACTCCTAGTCAAGCGTCCTCGACGTTTCAATTCACGTGCCCGATTAGCACGACATAAAAATGGTCAGGCAGGGCGGATTCGAACCGCCGTCCTCTTGGATCCCGACCAAGCGTCCTCGACCAAACTAGACCACTGCCTGTTTATCGATAATTTTCCCAATCTAACTTTTTCCCACACATTGGGCAAAAATTAAATGTATCTTTCAACCATATTTCACCGCAATCACGACAAGGATAACGAGTGAAGTTATTTTTGCATTCTTTCACATCGCAATGAACATTGACACATTTCAGATATACCTTATCCTCTTCCTTTGCACTCATTTTCAATAGCCTCCTGCCATGTTTCATAGAGCGTTCGTATAATCTGGAGAGCATTATCAATCTTCTCTGTCTCCTGATTTATATTCGCATCTATCAATTCAGAATAGACAAAACCATAAAGAGAAGCCAGATTCTTGGCTACTTCTTCATTCTTATCCATCTTTAATGAACTGATTAATTCTGCTATGACGGCTTGTGCTTTGACCAGATAGGTGTGTGCTTTTTCACGATCTTTGTCCTGTATTGCGGTTTTCGCAGTTTCACAGAATCTAATCGCACCTTCATAAAGCATTAACAAGAGTTTTTCAGGAGATGCTGTCTTTATCTGTGTCTCAAGATATTGCCGCGCTGGATTCATGACACATCTCTATGCTTAAGCATAAGTTAGTGAGTGGATTATTTCACCCTCACCCTCCAGTTGTGTGCCCAACTGATAAGGTTTTCTGACAGAAAACCTTATTCATTTTGCTTTACCAGTGTTAGGATCTACCCATTTCCTTTGTCGGCAACAAACACAATTTTTACCACCAATCAATACATCTGATTTTGGTTTGTGCGTAAGGAATTCCACTAATTGTTTGTGTTGTTTGCGTTGTGCTTTGTTTAGTTTACCAACGCTCAAATTGATCTTGCTTTTTTTGACGGTCATTATGTCATTCCTAAAAAATGGTCGGGGAGACAGGATTTGAACCTGCGACCCCCTGCTCCCAAAGCAGGTGCGCTCCCAAACTGCGCCACTCCCCGATTATTTTTCTTTATATTCTCCAAACATCTGCTTTACTTCTTCATTAAATTCTTCATCACTTTTACAGCAGCAAATTCCAACATCTGTAATTGAAGCTCTTAGAGATAATGTACGGCAGCAGGGACACATATATACATACACTGTTTTTCCCTCTCCGTCACAATCTGTTATTGAATCCATTGGTGCCAATTTATCATGTTCAATAAAATCAAATCCCCAATCTAACATTCCTCCTACCTTATAATGCTCACCTCCAAATGTATTTTTTCCAACACGTTCCATGGAGCCGCCTTTGTTATTGTTAGATTCGGTAAAGCCACCTGATATCATATTCTCATTTCCTGACGTAAATCCTTTTTTTATAAAGAGAAAAAGCGGGGAATAGGATGGATGCTATTCTGTTTATTCACATCCTACCCATCCCCTCAAGGATGGCGTAAAACGAACCCATCCCCCGCTTTTTTATCTTTTTTCAATTCTCGCACCTTTGGTACGAGAAATTATTCACGCACGAAGTCAGCCATGACAGCAGGTGCGGTCGTATTGAAACCAACCACATCCAACATTCCAGCGTCATTCGGATCAGCAATGGAGAAGTTGTTGCCTTCCATACCAACCACGATCATCTTCGCCGGAATACCCATCTTGTCACGGTACTGCTGGAGAGCCTGAACAGCATGAATGTCTCCAGCCCACGACTGACTGTCCGTGTACACCACAAAAGCATCTGCCTCGACCTTGTTCTTCATGGCCCACTTCATAGGCAGAGAACAGTCCGTTCCACCGAAGTCAAGATCACTAACAGCATTGACAACGTCGTCCAGTCTCTTCTTACGAGACAGGTCGATCTTCTTGAACGAAGTGGTGAAAGCCATGGTTGCACACTGACGTTCCGTCTTCAGCGTGACCATAGCCATCGCAGCCGAACCGATACGCGGAGTGATTCCCGGCATGCCGGAAATTTCATTCCACGTCATGGAACTCGAAACGTCCAGACCCAACACGAACCGCTTGTTGGCTGGAGTGACCGCATCGAATGCCAAGTAGAACGCTTCGTCCAGCGCATCCACAATATCCTGATCGACCGTCCACGTACCCGAACCACGATATCCGCAGCCCTGATTGTAGATATTCAGCGCGACCAGAAGACCCAGAGGGTGTACACGACCCCTCTTCAGGACTTCGACGTTCGTCAGCTTTTCGATGACGTACTTCGAAGCACTGGACATCGGCTTGATCAGACCGCACTTGGACATGTTGCCAAGATTACGGATCAAAGCCGTGATCGGCATGCCGTGCTTACCGGCATACAGAAGGGCTTCCATGACCTTCGGATCCTTCAGATACTCAGTCGGAACCGATTCACGGGTAATGCCGTATTCACCGATGATCTTCACGACATCCTTGGCAGACTTCGCCTTCTGTGCCTTGATGTGACCATCCAGAATCTTCGGCATATCCTTGCGACCCTTCCGCTTCAGAGTGCCCTTCGCGATCCATCCGTAGATGAGGTCATGAACGGCATCCTGAGGCTTCGGCTTGACCAGACGCAGAATGTCACGGTGCGACCAGCCATCACGCTGCTGATACTTCACAACCTGATAAGCCAGATTTTCGACATCCTTGGTCTGATACCAGTTCGCAACAGCAGTACGCAGGGCACGTCCACGTCCACGGAATGCCTTCACGTATTCCATGAAGTTGAAGAGATGCGTACCGATACGGGCAACCTTCTGCAGATTCGCGAGAGCATACTGCTTGGTTTCCGTATCTCCCATCCCCGCACACATTGCCAGAACGAACAGCGCCGGATCGTTCTTCGGCGCACGTCCCTTGTCGGAAATTTCAACAACAGTGTTCACAACACGCATGCCGTCCTTCTTGATGCAGTTGACGACATTTTCGGCACTGTTCTTGGTCATCTTGTGTTCCGAAGCGTAGTACGAGCCACCTTCGGTTCCAAGGATGAGGAACCGTTCCAGCTTGGTCCATTCATCTACCTCGAACGAATATCCACCGGCTGAATTCTTGACCATATCCTTGCCGGGAATCGGGTCTGTCTGCTTCGTTGCTCTTACATTGTAATGATTTTCATATCTTACAGCCATGATATTCTCCTTTCGTGGTAGAGAATGGTTTACGCGGGTAAAGACACCCGCACGGGAAAAATGCCTAATTTTAGGCGGATGAAAAAAGAGACGAACTTATGAATTTCAATTCACGCCCGAACATGTCGGACGACACAAAAAAATAATGGGCAAGTTGGCAGATCAGGGATAGCCCCCACGGGCGTTTCCCCATAATGGCGGGGAAAAAAAGAGTTGAACTTTTGATCACCCTGTTCTTTCAGCCCATATTAATTATAAAGTGGGCAAGTTGATCGTCTTATGGGAGATATCTTAGCAGGATAACCCATAGACTTCAGCCCACTATGAATTTGGTCGTGACGGACGGGACTCGAACCCGCAACCCTCCCTGTATGATAGGATAACCATCTCACAGTCAACCCGCTGTGCGGATAAGAAGGCGTAAGACGACGTTTAGATGCTCTATCCATTTGAGCTACCGTCACTATAAATAACGGGCAAGTTATCGCCAATCGGGGGTTCTTTTTCAAATAAAAGGTAACCGATCAACTTTCAGCCCGTATTTTTGTTAAAGAGCGGCGAGAGGGATTCGAACCCCCACTTTCCCGATTTCAAGTCGATAACCATCTACCAGTCAGCCCAGTGTTTGGACAAGTGGGTGGAGACGGAAAGCTCCGAAGAGCAAGGTGTCTCTGCCAGTTGGACTATCGCCGCAAAAAATAAAAGCATTGACGGACAGGATTCGAACCTGCAACCTCTCCTTTATCATAGGGTAACCATCTCACGGTCAACCCGACGAATCGGATAAGTAGGTGTAAGACGGGGTTTAAGCGCTCTACCGTTGAGCTACCGTCAATGCATTTTTTATTTCAAAGAACAAAAGATCGGCGGGAAGGAGTTGAACCTTCGTCCCCAGTCCCGGTGGTAACCATCCTACGGCAGCCCTTTCTTAGCGGGTTGCTAAGTGATGGGCAAGTTGTTGTAAGACGATAATTATACTGGTGTGCTACCGTTGCACCACCGCCGATTAAAAAGTTATGGTCCGGGGCCGGGGATTTGAACCCCGCCGACGTAGCCTTATAAGAGCCACCGATTCTACCAGAATCCGCCCCGGTCTTTTTCATAATATTTCTCCTGAGGATCCCGCTCTCACCACTGAGCTACGCCCCCTTATTTTCAGTCCCTCCAATAAGGAAGCTGCTTGGCCCTCCATTGGAAGATTCCGTGCTTGGTCACTTCATCGTACTCAGCGTTCCGTTCTACAGCTTTCTCATAAGATTTGGAATCTTCTGTTATTCTATGATGCCCCATCTCATGATTCAAAGTCTTTTTCCAAAGGAAGGGTTTAACTTTGATATAACGGATTTTCGCCTTCGTTTGCTCATCTTTTTCGAAATAAAAATCATAATAACCAAGAAACCCATTCAATTCTTTACGGAGTTGAAGGATCTTTTTGACATTAAAAATCCAACACTCTCCAATACATTCGATTTCAGGTTTCATTTTGTCTTATCTATCTCAATCTTTAATGATTGGATATAATGGAAGGCAGATTCTTTGGCTTCAAATTCATTATCGCCTTCGCAATTATAAATATGTCCGACTTTGTTTTCTGGATCACAGCATACTGTCCACTTTCCTTTGTCATCACGAAAAGCCTCAGTAGTCTGGATAAATTTTGATAAGTCATCAAACATAATTAATGGTGGTCCTGACTGGACTCGAACCAGTGACCCCTTGCGTGTCGAGCAAGTGCTCTGAACCAACTGAGCTACAGGACCTTATTGAAGTTCATCCAAACTTTTGTGAAGATTTTCATAGCTTTGAATATATGCATAAAATGTATTCTCAATATTCTTTCTTGCTTGCCTGACGAGTCTTTCTTTTCTTTTGGACAATTCATCTTCATAAACGACAAACAGTTTCATATCACCTCGTTTGTCATCTTTTTCCAAAACCGTTAAATCGTAATAAGGAGATGCACCGCAATATCCGATTTCGTCCACCACACATTTGAAGACAGAACAAAGGTGTTTATTCACTTTCCAAGGTGAACAATATACCGTGTGACCAACTTTATATTTGGGTTTTCGACGTGCCATACTGCCTATTATACGTAGAAATTTCTTAATCTGATGATTTTTTCTTAACTTTTTTCTTACTTTTTGTTTTTTCTTTGTCTATCAGCATTTTACCAAGCTCTGTAAGATCAGAAGACTCTTCCTGTTTTCTCTTCAAAATCTTATATACATTGTCTACAACTTCTTTAATCACAGACATTTGAGATAAGACAAAGAAGATTCTTCCTCCAGCCAATTCCTCAATTTGCCCCTTTAGGTCAGGTGAGAGAGGTTGAGAAATGGCGAATACTGATATGGTTCCTATTTTCTCGATAGGGATGGCAATGCATTTTGATAAAAGCATTTTGGGATAAGGAATGAATAAATCTGGATCCACATCATATTGATTGAGGTCTATATAAGGAATATTGCATTGAATGATCAAACATTCCAACAACTGCTGTTCTGTGACCATTTGAAGCATAATGGCTGATTCTCCGAACATCGTTCCGTGTTCCACTTGATGTTCGAGAATCGTTTCAATATCCTTCTTTTCGATGATCTTTTCATCGACAAGGACTTGACCAATTCTGAGTTTTGTTAGTTTGTTTGTCATGATAAAAATGGGGTGACCGCTGAGATTCGAACTCAGTCCTTCAGGTTCACAGCCTGATATGCAAAGCCTATACACCACGGTCACATATGGTGGTCCCACCCCGGTTCGAACGGGAACTTCCTCCTTGTAAGAGAGGTACTCTGCCTGTTGAGTTATGGGACCAGTTTGTTGATGATCTTGAAAAACTTTCTGGCAAGATGTTCGTTTTCGAACAACTTCCTTTTTAATACTTCTTCAATAAATTTGTCTTTCCTTCTTACAGTTCTTTTAATATCACAAAGTTCAGCACATAAAGCACTTTTCTTAAATGCACTCTTACGTGATCTTTCCAATTCTTTTGCTGCTTTGAATGATACCCAAGTCAAACCGCATTTATCACATTCTTCATATTTTATGAATGCAGTTGAACTTTCTACTCCGTGGCAGTTCCAATTTGTCGTATAATCTCCGACTTTGGTTACAGTTTTTCCGCCGCATTTATGACATGTTATTCTTGGCATCAGTCATCTCCAATCGATCAAAACGACTGACTTCTGGTCTTTCGTCTTTTTCTTTTGGCGTCGGGATATAATCAGTATCGAAGATGTTTCCGATAATTTTCCATTCATCAGGAACAGTTGTCCAACTGAAGATACCATGGGTCAAAGGCGAATCAAACCTTTTATCTGGATCAAGTTCTTCCAGATAAAACCCAGTCCACTCCTCGCTCCCTCCTACTCCGAATCTGACAATAGAGTCGTAACTATCGCCCTGATCCACGATGTCGCCTTCGAAGACATATCTTCCAATGGCGTCCGTGAGTCCGGTGCAGAGTTGAAAAACATGATTATCCTTTCCCATGACAAATCTTCTCTCCCCATGGATCAGATCGCCATGCCTGTCCAGATAAACAGGGTCGGATTCCCATTCATTTTTATCTCTGCACCAAACTCGAAATCTAGGAGGATGAGACACTTCCATTAGTCTTTTGCACCTTTGCAGCAAGCATATTCTTTATGCTCTTTGCATTTCCATTTCTTTTTCAGCTTGTTACAGCGTCTTTTGTTCGGTTTTGCTCTGCCGCATTTTCCGATAGGATCTTGCAGTCCCATTTATTTTCTCCTTAATAATGGCGGTCCATAGGGGTATCGATCCCCTTCCCCAACATCGACAGTGTCGTATGCTTCCTTTACACCAATGGACCTTTAGTCCTTCTTGATCATGTCAAAAAAATTGTCCCTGACTATTTTACCAATTTCAGGATCCAAGTCAACTGACCTCACTTGGAAGTATAATCGTCTGGCTTCTGATTTGGAAATCACGAGATTTTCGTGAATTACTTTATCGACAAACTCTCCCATTTTGGGACTTTCTTCCAAAATCTCTTTTACCCTTTTCATTCTTTTAGTCATTTTTCGACTCCAATATATGGCGAGGACGATGGGACTTGAACCCACAACCTCCAGATCGACAGTCTGGCGCTCTGACCAAGTTGAGCTACGCCCCCATTATAGTTCTAACATTTCAAAACGATTTCTGTAATGTCTTGGTTTATTTTCTGTTTTCCTCAATTTCATTTCCAGTTGTGCTTCGTACTTCAAAGATTCACCACCCGCAATCGAAGAATGTATTCTTGCGTTAGGATCGACAGGTTCTCTTACCAGTGAAATATCAATAAACCTTATATCTAATGGGTTTATTGTTTGTCCACTGACACCAATTCTTAGTTCGCTAACGCTCATTTATTCTCCTTGCAGTCATCACAAAGCGTTGTAACCCATCCCTTTTCATTGGGTTTTCCTTCTTTTCCGCAAATTTCACAGGTTTCATAACTTTTATTTTCAGCTTCATTGATCAAATTAGACATCTCAGATGTTTCAGATGTCATATAAAATCGGAGTCCACCGAACTTCTCTTTTACTTGAACTGCTCGTGGATGATCTTTCGGATTTTCTTGTATATAAATTTCAATACATCTTTCCAATTTGGTGGAAAGATCATAAATAAGATCGAACCATCCATCGCCGCATTCGAAACCAAAACCCATCAAGGATTCTTTTAATGACTTGTTCCGGTCGGCATAAAGCAGAGGAAAGTCATTATACAATTTATCAGCATATTCTTTCTTCAAGGCTTATCTCCTTATATTGACGCTTCCGCCTCTGACTTCTATTGTTGATTTTTTATTCTCATTTTCCCGCAGCAACTGTTGCTGCATTTTGACTTTTTCCAGATCAACTTCCTTTTCCGTAGTGTGGAATGAAATCTTCTTTCCGCTTTTGAATGTGACAAAAACTGCATCTCTGGCGGATGTTACGGTTTTAACTTCATCACCGGGAAAAGGAATGTCGTAAATATCTGTCAGTAAAGCCATCTGCTTCTCCTGTTAAATGGAGCCGCCGGAGGGAATTGCACCCTCAATTCCCGCTTTACGAGAGCGGTGCCTTACTGTTCGGCTACGGCGGCATTTTATATTATTCTTCATCATCTATTTCTTCTTGGTCAAAACTGTATGACCAATCGAATTCGATGTTCTCAAATACTTTGTAATCTTCTGGAATGGATTTTTCATCAAAAAACTCATGTGGTTCTAGGTCGTAATAAGTTAGAACTTTTCTCAAAATATGAGTCATATCTCTTCCTTTAAGCTACGGTGGCATAATTGAACCAAAGGCGCTCTGGTCAAATTTATAGGAAGTGATTCTCTGGATTTTATCGGAACATTGATGTCCGCATATCCGTCTTTGATATTCAAAATAAGACCAATACGTTCATCGCGTGTCGTGTAATCCCATTCAGAATCTGATTTGTAAGGATTGATATAAACCCAATCACCTGCTTTGAAATCCATATTCACTCCAATAGAATGAAATAAAATTCTTTTTCAAATCTTTTCTTTTCCGCACAAATTGATTTGTAAATCTTTTTCATCCTTTGTTTCGGGACGAAAGTCGCACAATCGATAATCACCGCATTTAATTCATCAATACCGCGCCACTTATCTTGATTCGATCTTTCAGTTGAAAATACCGCTTGATGATCGTTTTCATCATAATGAATTTTGTAATTTTTAGCCAGTCCGTTATTAGGGAACAATACAAGAGATTTGGGGAATTTCCTTTTCAATAATAAATTGATCAGGGTTGTATGCCCTGCTCTTCGTGATGTTCCCAGTTTGACTGTACAAAACTCTTTTGCAAAAGCAATGATCTGATCTTCCTTGAAAAACTTTCTTGCTTCGTTTTGCATTTCTTTGCAAACATCGAGTAACAACTCTGCTGCTTTATACAACTTTTCCGCTCTCTCATACATAGGGACAACCCCTTTTCGTCCGGACAGGACGATAAAAATGGCTGTGGAACTCGGTCTCGAACCGAGACTAAGACATTAACAGTGTCTCGTGCTACCAATTACACTATTCCACAAAAGGGAGTTGGCGGGGAGGTATCGAACCTCACTGTTACGTTGCAGTAACAGGCAGGAATTCCACCTGCGCCTTGTTACAAGCCTACTCACCAACTCTTTAATATTTGGCTCCCCCGGTTGGACTCGAACCAACGACTTAGTGGTTAACAGCCACTCGCTCTACCAACTGAGCTACAGGGGATTATTTCTTCTTAAAGAAAAATTTTCGAATACGTTTAATGGTTTTCTTGGTTTTCTTCCTAATCCAACGATAGTTACTTACAATAAGGAATCCTAACACAAATACTAATACGTTAAGGGTGAAAAATATGGCAAGAAGCTTCATGTGATATTCTCCCTTTTACCATTAAACTATTCGGGATCAATCTATCTCCAACGAACTTATTCTTTCCCCAGAATTATCCCGTCTTCTTTGAGGACTAATTTCCAACACAGGTGTTTCCTGCAAAGGGACAAAAGGTGCAAACACATGTGATTGCGGCATCTCCTCAACCTGAAAAAGTCTTCTTCCAATACCCTGATAATCCAAACTCCTACGAATAGGTGCCATCATGGATTGGGCAAGAGCACTCCTTCCTTCACCGGTACTCAAAGCCTGAAAAAGAATCTGCTCTTCCTCTGACAAAAGACTAGAATCGTGTTCTTCGCAAATACTTAATAGTTCTCGAATCTCTGGAGAGATAGGTTCTATTTCAGACATTGTTTCCTCCACCGCTGCTTCAACTGATTCCGAAAGGCTTTATAAACCCATTCCGGTGGATCCTTCAGCATAGAAATGTATTCGTCAACACCCATCAAGCACCAATCATAACCTTCAACCCACTGTTTGATCTGCCAATTAAGGCTTTTCTTGAAAGTCAAAACTTGTTTGAATAGTTCAACATCCTTACAAGGTTTCACTTCGCCGGTTGAATCATAGATGAAGAAGCAGTGCTTCGGATCTAATCCTTCTGGATCATATTCTGGGATTGGTTCGAGATAGCCGCCAAAGAATGTCAATTTTCCCAGATTTTCCAGATAAAACTTCCAGTTTCGTTCAAACGTTTTTGGAAATTTTTTTCCCTTATGCCCCGCTCCTCCTTGTCATGATTGGCTCCTTTCATGACATTGAATGTTAAAAGCTCCCGGTGAGACTTGAACTCACATCTCAGGATTACAAATCCAGTGTTCTGCCATTGAACTACGGGAGCATAGTTTTCTTCCATTCTTCAAATGCTTTCATGTTCTTAATTTTTCTATTATACTCAGAGATTTCCTCTTTTGTCGCAGAAACATTCATGCTTTCATCTTTTTCTTTACAGCGACTACATAAGAAAACCTCATAAGGTCTTATTAGTCCGTCACTTGAACAAAGATGGGCTTCGATTTTCTTCATAATATTAATGAAGCACCGGGTGGGATTCGAACCCACGAGGCTTTCGCCTGTAACAGTTTTGCAAACTGCCGCCTTCGACCACTTGGCTACCGGTGCATAATGGTAGGCCCGGAAGGAATTGAACCTTCAACCCTCTGGGTAAGAACCAGATGCGCTGCCAATTGCGCCACGGACCCTCAAATGATAGGAGTGGAGGGAGACACATTTAAATACCTTCCGATATTAATTAGTGAGTGGATTATTTTTCCCTCACCCTTCGGTTGTGTGCCCAACCGATAAAACCTCTATTCGGAGATTTTATATTTAATAAAATGAGAGTGGAGGGACTTGAACCCTCAAGACCCCAGATTAAGAATCTGGTGCTTTACCGGATAAGCTTCACTCCCTTATGGTGAGAGCGGCGGGATTTGAACCCGCAATACCCCAGATTAAAAGTCTGGTGCTTTACCTAATAAGCTTCGCTCCCCTCTTTTTTGCCATAATTTTCAACCAATGTATGCCACAACTTCTTCATCTCTTCCCTACATTTTTCCGTATCTTCTTCCGACAGTTCACAGTAAAGCCAATCTTCCATGGCATCCAGCCATTTGTTCTTGATTGTCACCGTGATCGTATCTTCTTTTGGTACGTCTGGCATAACAACTCCTAAAATGGTACGGGCGGGAAGAATCGAACTTCCGTTCCTTGATTAAAAGTCAAGTACTTTCCCACTAAGTTACGCCCGCTTAATCGATTCTCTGCACCATTCCACATCTTTCATAGTCCAGAGGGCAAACCATACAGCCATAATGTACTTCAAAATGCCATTCTTTACCGCTGGCATCAACGACTCTTTCCTCACCGATTTTCCTATACCATTCACCTTTATGGATGAAAGGGTATTTCATCGGAACAGAATGAAAATAAACTTGGATCATCTTAGAACTCCAACATTTCGAATCGGCTGCGTTTTGGTTTTGGTTTAGGAAGTTCGAATCGCTCTACACGTTTGTCGCGAGTCCCTGAAATTAAACATACTTGTTCCTGTCCAATCATAACATCAACTTTCGAATCTCTTTCATTGACAGCTACAACAACACCGATACGGAAAGGATCATCTTCATCACAGGAAATTGCTTTCCCTTCTTGATCTACAGAGACAAGATCGCCAACAGATATATACTTAGACATTACAACTCCAATACCTGAAATCGGCTTCGTGTCTTATATTCAACGTCTAAGGCGTCGATTACATCAAGTACCTTTTCTTGGTCTTTATCGGAACGTAGGAGGATTTTGCCAGTTGTCATATCCTCGTTTTCAATTATTTTCGCTCCCCAAAAAAGTAATTCTGTGTAGAGAACGGTATTTTTCGGAAGGGTTTCGAGCAGAGGGGATACTTCTTGTTGTATGGCATTTACTGTTTTCTTGTTCATTTGCAGTTCAACAACTTTACCATCTCGTTCTGCTTCAATCTGGATAAAGCTGTCATTCATCATCGTTACAATGCTCATGTTCATATCAACCTCCAGCGAGTTGAATTAAAATGACCCTGCGGGGATTTGAACCCCGGTTGCAAGGATGAAAACCTTG
>Ga0180438_10008152_pt1 | contig 13397 bp, 16 predicted proteins | sample SS_ome_12_FD_132455 | JGI IMG/M metagenome (GOLD analysis project Ga0180438, IMG submission 132455) | Hypersaline lake sediment archaeal communities from the Salton Sea, California, USA - SS_3_D_2 metaG | ecosystem: Environmental > Aquatic > Non-marine Saline and Alkaline > Hypersaline >... | reverse complement strand
ATCATCACGCCTATCGTCGACTACATCGAACATGTCAACAATGTAGAATTTCCGGACAAGTTGACCACTGTTGTGGTCCCTGCCTTTCTCCCAACGCACACGATCGGGAATTTCCTGCACAATCAGACAGCGAATCGGCTACGATCAAAGCTGCGCACATACAAAGAGATTGTGATCATCGATGTCCCTATTCATATTGACTCGAAAATATAAAGTGTATGGGCTAATTCAGGACCCAACTGTGGATTTTGAATGGGAAACTCGCCTCTGACTGCTCCCGCCGGGTAGACAGTACGCTTTACCGCAACCCAGTCTCCTAAGAACCATGCATGAAAGTCTCTCCTCACACGGCTCAAGCCTTGAGTATCCAACAATCACATCGTTGGTAATGCGAATGATGATGGTACGGATGCAGCGCTGTAAGATTTTCTGCCTTATCTGTTCCACCTTGACCACAAAGAGTAACGTGATGCAGGTTAATGCTCTCTACCGATTGAAAACAGGATCCCACATTGCCCACATCTTTAATCTTGTGCTTGCTACAGAGGACTGTGCCATGATATCTTGTTGCAGTCATCATCTATGGGCCGTCTCTGGACAACCTGGAGAACCTGCTAGAGTTTTGAGCTAAGAGATATCCCCTAATTTCCTCCGAGTGTAAGGCACGAACAACTTCTGCACCGCCTTGCGTCTCACTCTTTCCCCGCGGCGGTCGTAGATGCTGGTGGTCACGGGGGAGGCGTGCCCCATCAGCACCTGCACGGTCGCCAGGTCGATGCCGGCGTCCAAAAGATTGCCGGCGAAGGTCCTGCGGAAATCGTGCCAGGTCAGCTTTTCAACCTCCGCCTGTTCGGCCCGCTTGCGCAGGACCTTGTGCAGCGCCTGCACACTTAAGCGATGTCCCGCCCGAATTAATCCGCCCTTGTTAATGGCCACGAAGAGCGGCCCCGGTTCCTCGCCGCGCACCACCAGCCAGTCGGCCAGCGCCAGCGCTGCGCCGTTATAGACATAAGCCCTGCGCTCTTTATTGCCTTTCCCCTTCGCCACCAAAACCCCCTCGCCATTTTCCTCCTCCCTCCGGAAGTCCTCCATATCCAGGGAGACGATCTCCTCCCTGCGTAAACCGGTGAGCGTGACTAAAGCGATAATCGCTCCATCCCGCACTCCTGCAGGGGTCGGGTCGTCGGCGCAGACCTTCATCAGAGCCGCGAACTCGCCGTCCCGGATCGCCCGTCCGGGCCGCACGCGCCCCCCCTTCACATCGTGGATCCCGGCGATCCTGGACAGGTGCCGCAGGAGGTCGTCCCGGGCCCGCTCGAACTCCCCCCGGTCGTCGCCCCTGCGGGGATTTAACTCATTGACGTAATCCGCCGTACGCCGGGCGTACCAGCGGATGGCGGAGAGCTTCTGGTTGATGGTGGAGGGGGCCAGGCCCTGATCCTGCAGCTCGGCCGCGAATTGTTCCACCGCCAGCTTGGTGAACGGGCGCCCGTCCCGCCATTCGTCGAATTGGGTCAGAGCCAGCTTGTAGGCCTGGCGGCTGTTGTGCGAGGTCAGGCGGGGATCCCGCGCCAGCAGTTTATCTAACAGCGAAAAGGGGTCCGCGTACGGGATCAATTCAAGCATCGTTAGGGCCTCTTGAATAGGTTTACTAAATATTCATTATGTGTACCTATTTTAAGGGGATTTTACGGCTTTTTCTAGGGGAGGACAAGCATGAGATTGTAGATGTTGGTAGAGAGTTTCGCTCGCACAAAATCCGGCGGAAGCCTGGTTTTGGGGCACAGGAGTCCTGCTACAATAAAAGTCTACCTGCAACGGGCGGGAACGAGGCGCGACCAACTCAGTTCGAGGATTGCGGAGAGTTTAGGGGTGACTTTGTGAGCAAGCGGAAGAAGAAATAAGTTTCTATAACGGTTTGAGCTAAGCTGCCTGGCCATGATCCCCACGGAATCCTTACCGTCCTGAGCCCCATAATCGCCTTTCACACGGCCCTTCCCTCCAGGTCAGCTTCAGCGATTACGTAAGGGAGCCTGCAGTTATTCACCGCCACGATAGAATCGAACCTCTGCCTTTTCAATAGTGGCCAGGCCATCTCGAATGCTGGGCTCGATATCTTTTAAGTATCGCTCGAGCTTCTCTCGAGTATCCACCAGCTCCACTACAATTGGCAAATCCTGGGATAGGCGCAGAATCTTAGCCGTATGCACACGGCTATGGCGCCCATAGCCCATGATCCCGCGAAGCACAGTGGCACCCGCCACCTCCATCTCTTTCGCGCGCCGCACCAACCACACATAGAGAGGTTGGCTATCGCACTTATCACTCTCACCGATGAAAATCCTGAGCAGGGAGCCTTCTTCAGGCAACACCATAGCTACCCCCATATCCAATAGACAGCTGCACGGCCACACCATGCAGCCGCCAAACACAGACCGACATTGGCGATGATATTAATTGCAGTAAGGATTCCTTCCCCATCGAGCATAAGTAACGTAGATTCATAGCTAAATGTGGAGAACGTTGTGAAGGCGCCCAGGAACCCAATGAAGACAAACGATCGAATAGTTGGGCCAAAAACACCTAGACTATCTGCCATTGAGGCAAGGAACACAAGAAGGAAGGAGCCGAGAACATTCACGGCTAGAGTGCCGAAAGGAAACCGAAAAGATTGAGTAAACCATTGGACAGCTCCTGAGAGGCTATAGCGCATTACAGCCCCGAGAAAACCACCCACCCCAATAAGAAAAAGGCCTCGCATAATGCACTCCTGAAGAATTAAGCTCATAGGAGTCATCAGCGAGGTCGCGGTTGTCGGCGAACTCCATCGCCATCAAGTTGTGATCCATTGTACCTGAACAAGGGCAATTGGGAAAGAATGCTCTTATCAGTCTCCCTAACTACTATTCTGCTGCATAGCCTCTTTGAAGTCTCAATTCCTTGATTATCTCTGCTGCCACCTCTATGGGGGAGTTATAAATTTCTGACCCCGAAAATCTCAGTACACGAAGGCCTGATGATCCAATTTGCCTATCCCTTTTTCGATCGCGCTTAAACGTCTGCTTTTCACTGTGAAACTCATAACCATCACATTCAAGGACTAAGCCATACTCATCATCTTCTGGATCCCATATATAAGCGTCAACCCTGATGGATTTACCATCCACTATGATTCCAGGAAAAGGCGCCTGAGGCATTAATTGAAATGTTGAACCTAGTTGCATATCATCTTGGAGCAGGATCATAGTGGCTTCAATCTTTTTATCTTCCTCTGTTTTGAGCTTATCCCGAGTAACCAATTCGATAAAGTCGTAGGGAGAGTCAATTCCAAGCTCGTTTCGAATCATATGCCTAGCTTCTCGAACAGATCTAATATAGGTTCGTTGTTTATGGGCATATTCTTCAGCATTCGACTTCGAATCAACAAATGTTAGAAGAGGGGCACCAACCTCTGAAATACCATGCATAAATGATCCCCAATTAAGGGAATTCAGGAAAATAGTTTCAATTTGGGATTCGGATCTAGAAAAGATAATGTTAGTGTTTGTTTCTGCCAAGAGTTTGTACAGATAGCTGGCTAGGCTAATAAACATTTCCCATTCAGATTTCGAGGCACCCAAAGTGTCAGAATCCGGAATAGGCAAATCTGCTAGCTTCTCATCAATTAATTCATAGAGCAAGGTCAGCATCTCTGTCTTATTGAGCAAGGTTTCTCGAAACCAAGCAATTGCCTCACTTGAAGGTTTCACAGCTCATCACTTTCTGCTTTTGATAGGTTGAGTAAAACCTACTTTTACATACCGCACAAGATTTAGTAAAGGCTTCTTCATAAAAGGCCAATTTAAGAGCCACAGAGATTTTCCATTAAATAAATTATCGCTTGCTATCGGAATCTAGAGTGTCATAGGGAAGGCGGCGGCATGTCTGCATTATTGGTAATGCCAAGGATCACCGCGGTTAACGAAGCGATGGATGTTATGGCCTTCACCTTCTCTGCTAGCAATTGGATGAAGAGTACCTTGGATGCGTCCAATGGTAACATCTGGTTAATAGTGTCTATGAAACGGCGCTTATCGGGGTCCCTATGGTATTCGTAAGAGTTCAACCATTTTGAAAGGACATCGTCTGAGTTGACAACTGTGCCGTCAATGGAGATGCGGACGGCTGTTTGAAGCAGCTTACCGCTGTAGAGATCCTTCTGGACATCGATCATGGATCGAAGCTGATCATTAGCTGGCCGCCTTGCTATGATGTTGCATGCTGTGTGGAAGTTGGCAGCCTCATTCTGGAGGTAAATCGGCCGTAAGTAGTGAAGGAATATAATGACATCGTCCCAATTTGGAAGCTGGGCCTTGAATAAGTATTGACCGTCATTTGTCGCTTTGATTCTTAACGATGATGGCATTCCTTCTTGAACAAACTTCGTAGACATGATTTCCTGTGAGAATTGATGAAAAGATTGGAGAATGTCCCATTCGTTGTCGGGGATTTCGGCCTCGACTACGGAAGTGACTGACGCGTCTTTCTGGTTTATAGATAACGTTACTCTGTGAGACATCTTGCACTAAGAGAAAATTTGCCCAATGAATATAAGGGATTATCTGAAAATGATTGTACAGAATTCATTTATAGGTCGTCAATCAGCGATTGGTAAATAGCTTCATTTCAGCTTCGTTGTGTAACCTAACAACATTGTAGACCATCAAATAGTAGCAAGTTCATCTGAACGTTGATTATAAAAGCGAAACCGGGGGGCGGGTGGAAGTGCATGAAAAGCTATAATATATTCAAAGCGCAATCGAACACTGCCACGTATTGGTGGGTGGTCCAGCGTTATGTTGGACATAGGTTGTTCCGCCCTCTGACCTAATGCTTTTTACTTGGGTTACGGCGGTTTTTCTTAACAGGGGGGATATAATAGATTCAAATCGAGCCGAAAACTGGCCGTACCGGTGGGCTGTCCTTTACAGGACTAGGCTTTGCCACCCCCTAGTGGGTGGTCTTTTTTATGGGTACGCTTGCGACTCAACTAGAAAGTTGGGGTATTTGCAACAAATTTTTCAAGCTGTGTTAATCTATAAAACCATACTTCTCTTCAATAATCTCGCCGCGAATCTCTCTACCCCGCTCGATCAACTTTTCCAAAGGAATCCCTTTCTTCTGGAGAGCTTGGCCTATCTCGTTCAGCGCGGAATTGACAGCGCTCTCAACAGATTGAGTACTTACTTCTCCTCTTCTGGTGCTTTTAGATCTTGCCATTTCCTACCTCGCACACGCTCTATCTCTTCGCTAGACCATCCCATTACTTCGCGTAGAAACGTACCGGAAATGAGCACAGTGAGGTGTTTGCGCAGCTCCGTCGTTGTCTCGTCCTTGGCGGTCAGATCCTTATCTTCACTAACGAGATAGTCAACCTTGGCGTTAATCGCGGCCAGGGCTATAGGGACGTCTGTGGGGTCACGCACCAAATCAGCAGCTTTATCCAGTTGCCTCTCTGTTGGATCCTTGACCAGTTCGTAGTTTGTTAACTCTAGCAGACGTTCCAGTCTTTGGCTGTCTTCTGGAAATGATTTGCTTATCTGCCTTCTTGCCTGGGCGATAATGTATGGCGAGAGGAGCAGTTGAAAGTCCCCGGCAACTGCATGGAGGAGGACTTCGTATGGCCAGCGGGGCCAGACACTGCCGGCGATGAGGATGTTGGCGTCCACCATCACCCGGAGGTCAGGCTTGCTTTTTGTCATACGCCTCCTGATAGACCTCCTTCTTGGTCTCCTCAAGCTCGGTCATCAATTGCTCTTCAGTGATCCCTTTTCGTTCAGCCTCTTCACCAAAAGACCGGGCAATGCGCGCAAACTCCTCGAGTTTCCAATCTTTGTCCAAACGCTCGTATTCTGACATAGACAGCACAACCGCCACTGGCAGGCCGCCTTTTTCCACCACAAAATGCTCGTCGCTGAGAACCACCTTGCGGATGACTTGGCTCAGCCTGCGGTGCAGCTCTGTCATACGGACCACGTTTCGCTTGATCTGTTGCTCCACCTTTGACTCTCCTTAAACTATCAACTTTTTCATATAAGTTTGAATAAGTTATAACAATTTCATACTAACACAGGGAATGGAGAAAGTCAACCAAAGCCAACTCTGGCTAGTCAAACAAACCCTGTTCTTGACACGCGATATGTGCCTCCTGGAAGCGTTCTGGGGCGCCATAGTCTTCATGGATTGACCGAGAAGGAGATCTTGATAGTCGAAGAGGCTACCAACTGAAGGGGACGGGATCTGACCCGTCTGGTGAGCCCGCGTTCTAAAAGATGTTGGTCTTTCATGTGTTATTGCCATGCCCTATTGGAAATCTTTTCAACAGTAGTAGAATATTTACGACGGATCCGTACGTCCATAGATTTGCTGCCCGCCTGACGCCGCATGGCCTCGGGCGGGTTATCTTTTTCGGGAGTAAATCAGAGTCCTTCTGAGAGGTTTAGGGCTTGTAAAACATCAACAACCTCCTTGGGGGTTTCCCGCGAGCTCTAAGATCGAATGTTTTGAGCTTCTCCTACTTGACAGCCCGATGTAAACTATAAGCAGAGAAAAACGCCACTGGTAACCGAAACCCGTACCGAGTGTACGGCGAGTCTCCCAGCGGGAGGAGTTAGGAGCCAGGGCATTTTTTATTTGCGTTCTTTCAACCGCGTTAAACCACATTGCTTTTTCTGCCAGCGTGCGATTGCTCCATTTCGTGCTGCTCACCCTCTTTCTTTGTTTTTTTGTTGTTGTTTTTTGGAGCCTATTGGCCCCTCTATCTGCCCATTTGCACACCCGACCGAGCGGGTCAAGGGCGAACGCAGTGAGTGCGAAGCATTGAAAACCCTTGATGCATGCGAGGGAGCGGTGTGCTATTGGTTTTGATGTGGTTGGTGATGTAAAAAACATAATGAAGGAATGCTTTCGATCACGCAAAAAGAAAGTCGTTTTAAAGGTATCAGAACATCTGTAATGCACGAAAAATCGCTCTGGGACGCTCTCAGGGGCTCCAGGACGCGGGTTTTATTGTGTTGTTGCCCAAAAGGAAGATGTTTCTCGTAACACCTTGGTGGATAAGGAACAATTGTTAGAGCTTCCTGGTAGTGTCTCTGCACTACGAATAAAGCAGATCCTCGATGGCATACGTCTATTAACGAAACCTCGAGGGGTCTAAAGTCCCAACATGGGAATCTTTTTCTTGGCCTTGTTCTTTGGGCAGCTTCGATGGCTTGTTGAAAATGGCATGGTTCGGTTTGCAGCTCTTTGCATAATTTTCAGGGATGCAGTCACCACGATTCGCATGAACCATAGTGCAAATGGCTGGCGGTCATCGAATGAAGCGATGTGCATAAAAGCCTTGATGAAGGCTTCCTGCACGATTTCTTCCCCCGAGGCTTTGTCTTGGATGATCAAGCAAGTTGCTCGAAAGGCGTTCAATTGGCGCCGCAGGACAAGCCATTCCAGGCCACTGATATCCCCTTGCTTCAAATGTAGTATCGTATACTGCTTGTCCTCATTCCCCTAATTAATGCACTTATGATGCGTTAAATGATCTATCCCTAGGGGGGGTGAAAAGGCCGGTGTATTTTAGGGAAGATATCTCTGAATTCATCGCACATATGCGGGAACTGCACCTCATGGAACCAGAATGCATACATCCCTCCTGCATCATGCGACGAAAGGTAGGGATGACATTTGTCGATCAGGTGGGTGATCATAATCAATGGACGGAGTTCATTTTGACTGATATATGTAAGTTTCTGTTATATGAATATTACATATAGCCGACGAAAGGAGCGATAATGTGTGAATCCGGTCATGGACCAACGGGAGGCTGCGGATGCCGGGGCGGATTTCTGAGAGGTTTCATTCAGCCCAAATTGCTGCTGCAATTGGCAAAGCAGCCTGCTCATGGTTATGAACTCATAGAGACTCTTGATCAAACGGGTGATCTGGTTGCGGCAGACCCCGGCAATGTATACCGGGTGTTACGTGGATTGGAGGAAGACGGGTTTGTGCGTTCAAACTGGGACACAAGCGGGGCGGGGCCGGCTCGCCGGGTGTATGAATTGACAGAGGATGGAATTGAATATCTGGCAGCATGTGTGGCCAATCTGCGTGAAACATGTCGAAGACTCGATGAATTCCTGGCAGATTACGAAAGCCAATTCTCAAAAGAAGGGAACCGCAATGCCTAGCCCTGCTTTGTTGGCAGTGTTTGCCCATCCAGATGACGAGGCTTTTCGTTGTGGCGGGACGCTGGCGCTTCTGGCGAGGGGCGGTGTGCGTGTCCATCTGTTAACCTTCACGCCCGGGCAGGCTGGTTCGTGTGGAGATCCTCCTCTTTGTACCCCAGAGGAATTGGGTGTTGTGCGCACTGATGAACTGCATTGTTCCTGCCGGGCTCTGGGGATCGAGGATCTTGAGATCCTTGATTATGAAGATGGTGAATTGTCTAATGTTCACCATGAAGAAGGTGTGGCTCATATCACAGCCCGCATTCACTCGATCCGTCCGCAAGCCTTGTTGACATGGCCCTCAACCGGGCTTTCCGGCCATCCGGATCACATCGCGGTTAGTCAGTGGGCAGAAGATGCTTTGCAAAAGGCGATAAACTCTAGCATCGATAGCTTATCCGCGATGTATTATCTGGCATTTCCCCAATCCCTCGCCAGGGATCTTGGGCTGCATCATTTACACAGCGTGCCTGATGAGGAAGTTACGATGACCGTGGATGTGCGGGACGTTTGGGAGCAGAAAATGACGGCTATCGCCTGCCACCGAACACAGGCAGGGTCGTCACCTATTTTAAAAGCTCCAGAGGAACATCAGAGGCGCTTTCTGGGTTGGGAACATTTCAAGCGAGTTTCGATGGACCACCTGGAAGATGCACTGCTAAAGCTGGATCGCCAGCAGGAGGAGTTGACCACAGAATGAAACATGCGATCGAAGTCCATGATTTGACCAAGTATTACGGAAAACTTCTTGCGGTCGATCATATCTCTTTCAAAGTTGGCGTGGGGGAAATTTTTGGCTTTCTAGGCCCTAATGGGGCAGGGAAATCAACCACGCAGCGGATGTTGACCACCCTGTTGGAGCCAACCAGCGGTCAGATATTCCTTAACGGACACGATCTGGCTCATGATGCCTACCCCGCCAAGCGGGTAATGGGACTGGTTCCTGAGGAATCCAATATCTATTCCGAACTTACAGCCTGGGATAATTTAATTTTCACCGCCCGATTGTATCGCATGCCGTCCGATCAACGCTCGGCCTGCGCCCAGGAACTGTTGGAAGAATTCGGGTTATGGGAAAAGCGAGACGTGAAGGTGGAGAATTTTTCAAAAGGGATGCGGCGCAGATTGAGCATCGCCATGGCCATCATCCATAAGCCTGCGCTGCTTTTTCTGGATGAGCCTGTCCCTGGTCTGGATGCTCAAAGCGCACGGGCCATTCGCTCCAAGATTCGTCAGCTCAGGGAAGACGGAACGACCATCTTCCTCACCACGCATGATATTGAAGAGGCCAGTCAACTGTGTGATCGAATCGCGATCATCAACTATGGCAAAATCGCTGCCATCGATACCCCTGAGCGCCTCAAAGCCGATTTTCGTCGGGTTCAATCTGTAGAAGTGGCATTGGAACCGGGAGAAAAGGTTGAGAAGGATAGGTTGAATGATTTCAGGGGGGTTTCGCATGTCATTCGGGCCGGAGACAAGTGGCGGTTGTATACCGAAGATCCTTCCTCGCTGGTTCCGCAGATCGTCCACTTCGCCCAAGATCATGGGCTGCGTATTCTCCATTTACATACCCTGGGTCCCAGCCTGGAAGACGTTTTCCTGGAGATTACCGGGCAGGAGATCGGCACAGTGCAGCATGAAAATAATGGGCAAAATAACCAGGGCATGAAGAAGAGGGGGCGCAAATGAATCATCATCCTGTGTGGCTGCGATTGAAAGATGAACTGGCTCAGGTGGCGACGGTGGCATTAAAGGATATTCGCATTTACTACCTTCAGCCGCCCATGATTATGTTTGGTATTTTACTGCCATTCTTCCTTTTCTTTTCCTTTTCGATCAAGCGCAATATTGGAGCCGAGGCGGGGATAGCGCAATTGTTGGCCATGACCACGTTCTTCACGGCGTCTTCTGCCGGCCCGGTGATCATCCCACTGGAGCGTAGAATGGGCACGTATGACCGCCTGCTGGCGGCACCGATGTCCCTGGCAACCTTGCTGATCGGCAAAACGCTGGTGGGAGCTTTCTTCGCTTTGATCGCTTCGATCCTCCCATTGCTGGTAGGCGTATTGTGGCTGGATGTTGCCATTACGGACGTCGCCCTGCTGATTGCCGGGTTGCTGCTGGCCAGCCTGACGTTTGCAGCCTTCGGGATGGTTTTTGGTTCGGTCCCTGCGCAATCGGTGGGAAGTATCATGATGCCCAGCACCCTGATCCGCTGGCCGCTCCTTTTCATCAGCGGAATTTTTATCCCTTTGAGTGATATGGCGCCCTGGGTGCGCACCCTGGCATACCTGTCTCCGCTCACGTATGCCCATGATGTCCTACATTTTGCCATCTCCGGTGATGGCCATCTTAATTATTGGCTCGACCTGGCGCTAATGGTGGTATTGGTCATCGTCTTTCTGGTCCCAGCCTCGCTTCTTCACCGTCGTAGCCGGGTTCTGGGGAGATGAGCAATGGGCGATTCGATGGTGTGTATTCCTTGTCCCCATAAGAATATTCTATGAAAAATAATCGGAATTGGAAAAACCTTCTATCCGTGGCTGGATTGTTTCTTAAATTAGGCGCCATCAGTTTCGGTGGGCCGGCAGCACATATCGCCTTGATGGAACAGGAAGCCGTGCGCAAGCGGGACTGGTTGGATCGTGCGCATTTTTTGGATTTACTGGCCGCCACCAATCTGGTTCCTGGTCCCAATGCTACCGAAATGGCCATCCATATCGGTTACCTGCGAGCTGGCTGGCCGGGCTTGTTTGTCGCAGGTGGTATGTTTATCCTGCCGGCTTTTCTGATCAGCCTGGCGTTGAGTTGGATCTATGTCCGCTTTGGGTCGCTTCCGGAGGGACAGGCCTTGTTCTATGGTATCAATCCGAGCGTTGTGGCCATCATCCTGGTTGCGACCTATCGCCTTGGAAAAACTGCACTTCAGGGCAAGGCGCAAATGTTGCTGGGCATCGCGGCTTTTGGCGCGGCGGTTTTCGGAGTGAACGAGGTAATAATCCTTCTTACCTCTGGTATGATCGGAATCATTCTCTACGCTCCGCCAGGCTGGTTGAGGAATGTCTTTGGGATGATGTTTTTTTCAGGAATCCCTTTTTTTAGGACAATTTTAAACGACTGGGCCTGGTTGAATGACCGCCTGGTGCAACTGGGCATCTTCTTTCTGAAAGTAGGCTCCCTGCTTTTTGGTTCAGGCATGGTGCTGTTTGCATTCATCCAGCAGGATGTTGTCAATCGTTTTGGGTGGATCACACAGCAGCAGTTGATCGATGCCATAGCGGTTGGACAAATGACTCCCGGCCCTGTGCTGTCTTCCGCCACATTTATCGGTTTTCTTGTTTCGGGATTGAGTGGGTCGGTGATTGCCACGGTTGCTGTTTTCCTTCCATCATTTATCATTGTTGCCGTCATCGGCCCCGCGATCCCACGCTTGCGCCGATCTGCCACGGCGCAGGCCTTCCTGAAAGGGGTCAATGCGGCTGTGGTTGCCCTGATATTGGCTGTGAGCCTGTCCCTGTTTCGATCGGCCATCGTTGACGGATGGACCGTCCTTGTTCTGGCTATGGGACTGGTGGCCTTAATTCGTTTCAACGTGGACACACTCTGGCTGATTCTGGGTGGTGCAGGGTTTGGGGCAATCCACTATCTTCTGACCTGATTACAAACAAGCCTGAGAACTCAGATGAATTGAGCTCGCAAGGGCTTGGAGAGCGCAACGTAATGGAAATCCTCGCCTTAGCGTATATCTACGCGCAAATATGGGCAATACCCTTAACAGCGGCCTTCTGAGAAGCCTGCGGCTTGTAAGGCTTTTACAAACGATCTCGGAGCTTCCCGGAGTGTTATGGAGCTCTGCGGACAGATGTCTAATACAGTTACACAAGTGTTCAACTTTTTTGTATGATGGATAGTGTTGTCGTCTTGTTAGCTCTCCAAACCCTGCCCGGGAGTTGTCTGCGTCGAATGATTTCCATAGAATAGCTCTTGCGTAGGCACAAATCGCTTCACAGGTAGTATCAAAGGATAAAACGTGGCAGTACCCTCAATCGTCATGGAGTTGGTTGATCGCTTCCGTCGCAACCTGGACGTATATAAGCATGACGAATACAAAGAAACTCAAGTTCGTGTTGAGTTTATAGATCCTCTTTTTGAAACACTCGGCTGGGACGTGCGTAATGTACAGGGCCATGCCGAACAGTACAAGGACGTAATACACGAAGCCTCGCTGAAAATGGGAGGCGAGGTTCATGCCCCCGACTACTGCTTCCGAATCGGCGGAGCTCGCAAATTCTTTCTCGAAGCTAAGAAACCCTCGATCTCGGTTAAGGGAGACATCGCTCCTGCGTACCAACTTCGCCGTTACGCCTGGAGCGCAAAATTACCACTTAGCGTTCTAACCGATTTTGAAGAATTTGCCGTCTACGATTGTCTTCAACGGCCCAAGCCTCAGGATAAGCCCAACGTTGGGCGAGTGATGTACTTTACCTTTGAAGAATACCCTGATCACTGGGAAGACATAAGTGAGGTGTTTGCTAAGGAATCTGTTCTTAAAGGTTCCTTCGACAAATACGCTCAAGAGACAAAGGGAAAGCGCGGCACCGGTGAAGTAGACGCCGAGTTTCTAAAAGAGATCGAGGGCTGGCGCGATCTGCTGGCTCGTAACATTGCGCTTCGCAACCCCGGAATTTCGGTCTACGAGTTGAACTTCGCTGTGCAGCGCACCATCGACCGCATCATCTTTCTTCGGATATCAGAGGACCGGGGCATAGAGAATTACGGGCGACTTCTGGCCCTCACCAATGGTCCCCACACTTACCAGCGAATGCACGACCTTTACAGGCAGGCCGACGAGAAGTATAACGCCGGTCTGTTTGATTTCCGGGCAGACAAGCTTACCAAGACGCTGTCGATCGACGACAATGTCCTCAAGCCGATCCTGAACAGTCTCTACTATCCCCTGTCTCCATATGAGTTCTCGGTGCTTCCTGCTGATATCCTGGGGCATGTTTATGAACAATTCTTGGGTAAGGTTATCCGGCTGACGCCTGGTCATCGGGCCAAGGTGGAGGAAAAGCCGGAGGTCAAGAAGGCGGGCGGCGTCTACTACACGCCCACCTATATTGTTGACTACATCGT
>Ga0180438_10008151_pt1 | contig 13398 bp, 21 predicted proteins | sample SS_ome_12_FD_132455 | JGI IMG/M metagenome (GOLD analysis project Ga0180438, IMG submission 132455) | Hypersaline lake sediment archaeal communities from the Salton Sea, California, USA - SS_3_D_2 metaG | ecosystem: Environmental > Aquatic > Non-marine Saline and Alkaline > Hypersaline >... | reverse complement strand
ATCTGTACAAGGTGTGAGGGAACAGGCAAGGTAACAATTGACTACATCCCATTCACAGAAAGGAAGATAAAAGAAAATGTGAAGAGAATATTCAAGTCTAGCTTCATGTATTACCATGCTGCGGAAGATGTTGTCACAGAAGAAGGAGACCCAATCAACTTCACCCAAGGAGGATGCACATATCAAGAGTGGCTTGATGGTGTAGAGCCCAAGCCAGTAAAAGAATTGTATTGTCCATATCTTTGGGATAGAAAGGGGGTTGAATCGTGTGAGAAAAATCTTGAATGGGGGAAAGACATCAAAGATTGTAAATATTACCCATGTAAAGAAGAGTGCTGGGAGATATGGGAGGAGCATAAAAAGTGAGTTGGCTTGAAGGCATCATCTGGTTTTACATAATCTTCGGAAGCCCCATAAAGGACTTGCGGGATTTGGGACGATGGCTTGAGCGAATGTGGAAGCATTTCCTCTTCAGGAAATACTTGGATAGAGAATGGCAGAGAAAGGGATAAAGTTTGACAACGGGAAACCCATGTGGCACTTGTTGCCCATGGACGTCATGGCAGAGGTCGTAGACATTCTGACCATGGGAGCAAAGAAGTACAAAGCATTCAACTGGCAACATGTGAAGCCAAGGACGAGATATATAGATGCGTTGTACAGACACTTCACAGCATGGCATAGGGGGGAAAAGATTGACCCAGAGAGTGGCAAGAACCACTTGGCACACGTCCTCTGCAATGCAATCTTCTTGCTGTGGTTCGATTTGAATGAGGGCAAAGATGGGAAATAGAGTATGCGGAGTGTGCGGAAGCCAGAACATTGAAAACCTTTGTGGCTTGCACCAAGGGATGAGTGAGTTGTATCAGTGTAAAGACTGTAAAGATGTCTTTGTGACACACAACAGCGTTGAGAGATATCATGCAAAGAAGAAGCAGAAGGAGGAGACCAAAAGAAGGAAGGAGACCTTTGTTGGTGAGCCTCCCAAGAAGACTTGGTTGCAGATGTTAGGGTTGAAGAAATGAACAAGGAGCCATACAAGTTGAGTGAGGAGAAGCGACTAGGCAGTCTGTCGGAAATCATATTCCAGAAGAGATGTCTAGAGAACGACTTAATCCCCTCAACTGTGCATGGCGATGAAAGCAAGTATGACTTTGTGACGGACTACAGAGGAATCCTGAACAGAGTACAAGTCAAGTGTACAGCAACGCTTGATAGGAAAAGCTCATATGGATACAGGATGTGTACATCACATGGGAGCAAGCACAAGCATAGATACACCAAAGAAGAACTGAGTGCCTTTGCTATGTACATCTTCCCAAAGGATGTATGGTACATCATCCCGCTGGAAGAGATTACCAGCAAGACCGTCACTCTGTATCCTGATACACCGAACCACAGGTTCTGTGAGTTCAGAGAGAATTGGAATATTTTGAAGGAGGAAGAAAATGGAAAAGCAAATATGCTACTACCATGACGACAGCGATGGGATATTGAGTGCGGCAATCGTGAAGGACATATATCCCCACTGCGAATTAGTGAGGTGTCAGTATGGTCGGGAACCTACGATTAAGCCAGAAGATGTGAAAAACAAGATTGTCATGATTGTTGACTTCAGTTTTGAAAAAAGTATCATGGATATGATTCATGATGAGGCTGAAATACTTTGCTGGTGTGACCACCACAAGACGGCAATTGACAAGTTGCCTGATTTGTGGGTGTCAGATAGAATAGATGGATTGCGTCAGACAGACAAGTCGGGTTGCATGCTGACGTGGGAATGGTTCCATCCAAACACCCCAGCACCAGAGGTTGTTGTGCTTGTGCAGGATTATGATATATGGTTACACAAAGAGCTGAAGACCAAGCCATTCATGGAGGCTGCGGCATACTACATGACTGAGCCAGAGAGTCCCAAGTGGCATGAGGCTTTGTTCCCAGATAAGTATCCACAGCGTGATGAGAATGACTTGGGTGTTGTTGACTGCATGGTGAGCTTTGGCCAAGTGTTGTTGAAGGCAAAGCAACGCAGGATAGAGAGAGCCTACGACAAATGCCAAATCAATCCATTCATGGGACATGATGATGTTGTGATGATAAATTGCAGCGTTGGCACAGACATCAGCGATATAGGAGAGTATGTGTGCGGAGACAAAGGACATGAAATCTCTGTGACATGGGCTGTGTATGATGATAACCAAGTGGTTGTGCAACTCAGGAGCAAAACGATTGACGTGGGTGAGATTGCAAAACAGAATGGAGGAGGAGGTCACAAGTTCGCCTCTGGCTTCCAGACCGACTTGAATTTCTTGAACAATATGTTGAGAGGTAGACTAGAATGAAAGTATTGGTAACAGGAGGAGCGGGAATGATAGGCTCACACGTCTGTGAGTTCTATGCACAAGACCCAGAGAATGAAGTGCTGTCAATGGATAATCTGAGCAGGTCGCACTGGTTTGAAAGTGGACTTGATACAGTGAGGCACAATTGGAAATATCTTGAAGAGAAGTATCCCAATGTGTTTACATTGAAGGCAGATGTGCGGGATGTTGCGAAAGCTCATGACAACAGCTCAATGTCTAACTGGCTCAAGGATTGCGACTTGGTGGTTCACACTGCGGCAAATCCAGGTGTGCCAACCAGCGTGAAGCACCCACAGGAAGATTTCTTCAACAATGCATGGGGGACAGTATCTGTGCTTGAGGGAATGCGAAAGTGGTGCGACAAAGCGACATTCGTGTATGCCAGTACCAACAAGGTGTATGGTGAGAATGTTGACCGCATCAAAATCACTGAGGGCGATACTAGATATTTCTTTGCTGAAGACCCATCAGGATATGATAGCAGAGACATAGCTGATGCAGGCATTGATGAAAGATTGCCTATTGACCAAGCGGGACATACCCCATATGGGTGCAGTAAGTATGTTGGCGACCTGTATGCTCAGGAGTATCACCACATCTATGGCATGAAGACTGGTGTCTTCAGGATGAGTTGCATATATGGTGAGCGACAGTGGGGCTTTGAAGACCAAGGATGGTTTGCTTGGTTCATCATCGCACACCTCACAGGACAGGAAATAAATATCTTTGGTGACGGCAAGCAAGTAAGAGATGCATTGCACGCAAGCGATGTTGCCAGAGCATATGATATGTTCCACAAATCAAACTACAAGCACGCAGTCTACAATCTTGGCGGTGGTCCAGAGAATAGCACCAGCCTTGAGGAGTTCATGCGAAAGCTTGAGGACATGAGCGGAATGCCAGTGCAGAGGATATATAGGAGTTGGCGTCCGTCAGACCAGAAGATATATGTCACAGACACATTCAAACTGAGAGACAGCCTTGGGTGGGAGCCTACAATATCCATCGACGATGGAATTGACAGGCTGTATGCTTGGGTTGAAGCAAACAAGAAATTGTTTAGGTGAAACAACATGGGCAAGGAAAACAAATTTGAATTGGGAGATGAACTTGAATGCAAAGTAACAGGCTTCAGGGGAATAGCGACGACGAGAGTGGACTTTTTGAACGGATGTACACAGTATGGCTTACAGCCAAAAGTGGACAAAGACGGCAAAAAGCAGGATAGCGTTCACATAGACCAGGAACAGCTGAAAGTTGTGAAGGCAAAGAAAGTAGATGTAAAAAAGAAAAAGACTGGCGGACCAGAGATGGGACAGTTCAGTTTGTAAGAAAAGAAAATGAGAATTGAAACAATCGGAGGAGTAGTCCTCATAGGAGTTTTCCTGGTGGCCATGATTGGTCTCACAGGATTTGATGTAGTAGACGCGAGCCACATCGGTGTGAAGAACAGATTTGGAGAAGTCTTGGGTTTGATGCAGCCAGGAATGCAGTGGACAGGACTGTTCACATCTGTTGAGCAGTACGACCTGCGTGTGCAGAAGATGACAGTTGAGATGCTTGAGGGTGAGCAGACGTCTGTTGATATAGACGGTCAAACAGTCAAGGCAAGAATCCAAGTCAACTACAAGCTGAACCCTGAGAACATTGAGGATACATTCGTCAAAGTTGGAAGGGCAAATGATGTAGTCAATGTTCTAAACATTGAGGGAATCATCCGTGAAGGATTCAAGACAACGACCAGCAAGTACAAGTCAAAAGAGATTTGGCAGAAAAGGAATGAAGTGAAAGAGGAAGCCATCAAGAGAATCAGTGCGAACTTTCCATCAGAGCATGTGATATTGGTGAACATCATTATCTCAGACCTTGACTTCAACCCAAAGTTCTTGCAGGCTATTGAAGACCAGAAGACAAACGAGGAGTTGGCTATTGCTAAGAAGAAGCAAGTAGAAATTGCAGAGCAAGAGGCAATCCGTGTTGAAGCTGAAGCAAAAGGACAGGCAGAAGCCAAGAAGGTGAATGCAGATGCAGAGGCATACCAGAAGAAGGCAATGGCTGAAGCAGAAGCATACCAGAAAACTGAGATGGCAAAGGCTGAAGCATTCCAGAGGCTGGAGCTTGCAAAAGCAGAAGCAGAAGGATTGAAGCTGAAGAGAGAGCAGCTTGATGACAGAATTGTCAGGAACAACTGGATTGACGCATGGGCACAAGGCGGTGCACAAGTACCGAACTGGGTCATGGGCGAAGGTGCAGCAAAGCAGTTCTTGATGAATGTAGACGCAAACGAGGGAGCATAAGCTCCCTCCATTTTTCTCCATGGTCAAAATGAAAAAAGGACAAGGTGCAATGGACTATCTCATGACTTATGGTTGGGCTATCTTGGTCACCATGATTGTGGGAATTGTTTTGTGGATGGTGATTGAAGGAGATGACCAGCCACGAGACGAGCCAACTGTTCACACAACCATCAATCACAACCTCGAAAAAGTTGAGGTGAAAGAAGATGGTGTTGTCTGTTATTTGTATAGACCATGGAGTCAAATGAGTTGCGTGAAAACAATTGATGAAGTCAAAGTGAAAGACTGGAGGGATTAGGATGAGAAACAAAGGAACTTACATAGGAACATTCATCATATTCATCGCAGTGATATTGGTTGCAGCAGTAGCAGCAGCAGTCCTAATCTCGACTGCTGGCAGTCTACAGAATGGCAATATAACAAGAACGACAGCCAACCGAATGGAAACCATAGACATGGGTGATGGTACAGTGTGTTATGTGTATCATGGTTATGGCGAGAAGAGGATGGACTGCATTGAAAAAGAGTTGGAAAAAGATTGGAGGAAATAAAATGTATGCAAGATTTTTATTATTCATCGGAATCCTTGCAGGAATGGGAGGCATATTCCTATTGATTGTGTGGCCGATGATAAGGAGAGCAGCAACAAAAATCGAGCACAAGCTCGAGACAGTAGAGAAAGTAGAAGGAGCCAGAGAGCGTGGACTGAAAGGCTTTGTGAACAGAGCCTTGAGTGCAGACCAGGCAAGAAGGATGAAGAGGAAGTTCACCGACGAGGAGATACACAGGATTCTCAGAGGAGACTCTGACATCTATGACGAGATTTAAAATGGAAATCTGCCATGTGTGCAAAAAGGAAAAGAAACCATACACTGTAATCATGAACAGCGATACAATGTCAATCATCCAGCACCTCACAGCTCGTGAGCCTGGACCAATTTGTGAACGATGCAACCAGTACCATGCACTCACGAATGAGTTCAAGGAGCCGACTGACGAAGAGTTGGAGAATGCAAAATGGGCAGCAAAATTTGCACGCATGGTACTCCTTTGGTGGGAGAAGGACAGCGAGATGAAGGTGCCAGAGATGTTTGAGCCTGAACCAGAGGAGAACAAGCGAGAGTGGCCAGGAACATACGACTTGGCCAAGTGGGCAAGAGAGCATCTAAATAAAACTAACAAGAAGAAGGAAGTCAAGACGACTGAATTCGAATACGACTACGATGGTGAGGAAGAGGATGACCTTCTCTATCCGAGCCATGATGTGGAGGGATATTGAATGAAAAGAGGATTTGCTTTGGACAGAGGAAACAGCGAGGAGTTCATCGAGGTCATAAAGGTGCAGAACTCTCTCAAGTATTATGGGATGAAAGAGCTTACTCATTTGCAATGCAAAATAGAGAAAGCTATCTGTGACATGAAACAAGAAGCCCATCACAGGTTGGCCAAAAGGATAAACAACATAGAGAAAGTGCTGGGCATAAAAGAAGAGGAGGAGGAAAACGATGGGACATATAGAGAAAACATTTGCGGAATTGAAAACGGAACCCAGTAATGGGATGAATGGAAGCATGTTCACAGTTGAGATAGCTGAGAACTATCACATACACTACAGGAACTACAGACTGGTCATGAACAAAAAAGAATTCATGTACTTCATGGCAGGGATGAAACAGGCTTTGCAGAAATGGCAAGAGCTTGGCTCACCAGATGCCAACCCCAACCAACCAGTGGACACACCACCAACATATCTCTTGAACTTAGGGATTGAACCAATCAGGTCTGAGCCAGCCAAGAATGAGGAGTGGCGAAAGATTATGGTTGAATTGCAGAAGTATGCCGAGTGGGCACAGCGTGATGACTTCATGCACCTGCACTACAAAGACCTCAGGATTGATTTGACAATCAATGAGTTCCTTGAGTTTGCATCAATTATTGCTGATGCGAAAAATCACCTCACAACTTATCTGAGACAGAAAAGGGGACAGGTTGAAGGTGAGACCATTCTTGATGTTGGAACAGAAATCAAGAGAGAGGGTCGTGGCTTGGCTATGGTTTTCAAAGCAGAAGTTGACCTCAGCATGATACTGAACAACTGGAACAGTATGTACACAAAAGAACAGATAGCTGAGCGTGAGCAGTGCAAGAGCCTACAGACAAGCCTGAAAACAGAAGGCATGAAGAAGCCACTGAGATATGCATTGCTGATGGGTAACAACTCATCATTTGGAGTGTTGCTTGATGGGCATCATAGAGCGATAGCAGCCAGCAAGATAGGTTGGTCGAGGATATTGGTGCAGTTCGAGGTTTGGACAGACAATACTATCAAGACAATTGATGACTTGAAGTATTACATGAATGAAACCTTTGACAGCCCACAGATGGTTGAGAAAGCATTCACAAACAACAAAATAAAATTGGAGAATATGGAGGATTTGATATGGTAGAAAAGCATCAGACACTCAAGAGTGTGTCAGTGAATATAGTCGGGAAGAAGTTTTTGGAGTTTGCACTAAAGAAGGTGAAGTACACCACCAAGGAAGACCGAATCATGCTGAGCATATCAAAGGGCAATGTGTTGATTGAAGAAGGACAGGAAGTCAGGAAGCACAGCAAAGCACTCAGTATTCCATTCGAGATAGAACGCATGAAGCGGATACACTCAGCTTTGGGGCAGGTGATAAAGTTTGGAGAGGAGATGCATAATGGAGGAGAGTAACCCACCAAGGATGGTAGTTTTCGAATCAGAGCCAGAATACAAGCTTGCTGCTTGGGCAAAGTTCGAGATGGTCTACAACCCCAAGCTCTTTGAGAGCTTGTACCTTCCCTTTATGGGAACATCTGAGTACAAGGAACTCAAAGAGCCAGAAAGACCAAAGGCATGGAAGAGTGAGTGTTGTGGTGACCTGATGTATTATTCAGGTGATACTCATAGAGGAGGCACATATTTGGCCAGATGCATCAAATGTAACGAGGCATGCGACCATATTGAGTGAACCACTACATTTATAAAGAATAAAGATGCTATAATCGATACTAGGCAAAGACAGCTCCTAGAAAAATGCTTTATGGATGCAACGATTTGCTGTCCGCCTAACGCTTTCGGGGCACAGGGAGCTCCTATTGACTTGCGTTTCGAGCAAGTCGGCTCACAGCCGACTCCAAATGCTTCCCGCCCTCGAAGGAGTGTGAAAAATGAAAGCGACAATAAGATTGTTCAAAGGACTTGTAGTTAAGTCCAAAGGAAAGACTAAGAAAGTTGAGAAGCTGTTAATGAAGACAATCCCACTAGGGTTTGTCTATGCTCCTGAGGTTATGGGCAACTATACAATCAAAGACCTTGATGCTATGGTGCCAATGATAGCTGAAGAGATGGGTTTGACTGGCGAGCAAATGAATGCATCGTTCCACAAATCATGGAATAAAGTCAAGACCGCAAGCACAGAGCAATTAGTGCTTGAGCAAATCATGCATTATATTACTACATATGGCTTTGAGTCTCTAGGATGTTACAGCGAAGACACTGTATACATTCCATTTGAGGAGCTGAACGTCCCAGAGATGAAAGGTGGTCTGAAGCTTCATGTTGTATCAGGGTACACGAGAGATGAGATTGAAGCAAAGCTTCTAAACCTGATGGAGTCAGGTGTAGCTCTAGGTAGAGACAGCATCGCTGATGCAGTTGATATTGTGAAGACCTATGATGTGAAGAAGTACATCGTTGAAGCCTCAAAGAACAAGGAGTTCAGGACAGCGTTGTATGACCACTTCAAGATGGTGCCAAGAGAGCCAATTGAGTTCTTAAGATTCGCAATCACCAAAGCGACAGGAAGAACATTGCTGATTAAAGACAGAGCAACCATCGCAACCATCAAGGAAGCAGACAAAGATGTGTCGGTCTTGTTCAATAGATACAAGACAGCATATGGTCTAAGTGGATTGGCTAGTATATTCTATAGATTCAAGCCTATCTTCCTAGCATTCAAGACACACAACGAGTTAGCTCCAGTCATCAACAAGATTCGAAAACTGGCTGTGCACTATCACAAGCCAATGCCTGAAGATTTCCTGAACAGCATCACAGGTAAAATCAGAAATGGTGAGCCAGTGAGCACAAAGATGTTGAAGGCAAAGCTTAGCACAGCAAACATCTTTAGGAAAATCAGATTAGCATACTCACTGAAGAGTAGAGCGAGAGGTAGCGAAGCCATCATGTATCGTAACAGAAACGGAAAGGCGTTTGCAACCACGACTCCTCTTCTAGATGAGGGCAAGGCAAAGAGAGTCTTCAACATTGTGTACAAATCAATTGTTGAGGATATTGCAGAGCATGTGAAGGACAAAGTCATTTGCATACCTCCAGGCATCAACTATGCATTGCCAGCAACTGAGAAGATGTTCACAGGAGACTTCCCAACAGGAAGCTATGTGACTGTTCCAAAGGATATGGTGTTTGGTGTGCACTGGAAGAATCTTCCAAGAAAGAGGGTTGACTTAGACTTGTCACTTGTGAATGCATCTGGAAAGATTGGTTGGGATTCGTCGTACAGAAGTGCAGACAGAGACATATTGTTCTCTGGCGACATCACTGATGCACCAAGAGGGGCAACAGAGTTGTTCTACATCGCACGACAGAGCAAAGCAGCTCACATGTTGTATGTGAACCACTTTAACAGGTACGAAACTGATGAAGAGGTTCCATTCAAGATTGTGGTTGGGCAAGACCAAGCTTCAAACATGAAGTCAAACAGAATGCTTGACCCAAACAATGTACTGTCGATAGCGAAGACGAGTCTAGACCAGAAGCAAGTCTTGCTAGGATTGGTTGTGACTACAACTAAAGAGTGCAGATTCTACTATGTACAGTCAGCACTTGGTAGTGGCATCACTTCAAGCAACAACGAGTACAGCATGAACGCATTGAAGTACATGTTCGACTATTACGACAACACAATTAGTCTGAACAAGATATTGGAAGCCGCAGGTGCGATGCTAATATCTGACCCAGACCCAGAGTTGGGTGGGTGTGATATTGACCTGTCGCCAGAAGCCATAAGCAAGGACTCTATCATAGGGTTGGTGACAGGAAGATAATGTGTGCCAGCCTTGAGTCTGAGAAGGAGAGAATCCAGAAAAGACTTGAGGACGCCCGCATTCGTGGCAACGATGTGTACCAGGAGTATCTTGTGTCGGTCATCATTCGGCACAAAGATACTGCCTTTGCTCACAACCGCTGGTTCCAATACATCGGCACAATACTCAAGGCAAAGTTGTTCAAGAATATGAAAGTGAAGAGTGTGCAGATATTGAAGGGAATCAAGCGGTCACCAGAGCAAGCTGCGGGTGAGGGCGATTGGCTGGAGATGTAGGATGGACGAAGAGCAAGAGCAAGGATTGGAGGCTGTGGGCAAAGTCCTAGAGGATGAAAAGGCTACACCTCTTGAAAAGTTCAATGCCAAAATGTGGGTCCTGTTGGGGTGTAAAACGTGAAAAAGCTAAAGCGAGATTGTAGCAGCCATGAAATCACAGAGAGAATAAAACTTCCAAGGAAGAAATCAGCAAGAGAGATAGGGATTCGTATATCGTCTTGGGCTGGTCTTAGTCTTGGAGCTGTCCACTACTATGCAGAATTCATGTACTTCATTCCTGACTTCATAAAAATCAAGGTGACAAAGAAGGTGGTTGGCAAGCCAATCAAGCACATTGGAGTATTTGGACCAGACAGATATGAAGCAGTAGGAAGCTACACAGATTCATTTGATAGTGAAGTTGAAGCGATTGCTCAGGCTAAATCTGAATTCGATAGGATTTTTGGCAAGGGCTGGATTCCAGTGGACGAGCACTCAGATGAAGTATATAATTTCAAGGCAAAGATTGAAGAAACAAATAAGGCTATAGAAGAGTACCAAAAAAGTTGTGAGGCTGCAAAAACAGCAGAGGAAAAATTGCGGGACTTAGTAAGACCGAGAGAGGTAAGAAAGAATGAACGAAATGGGAGTGAAAACAGGGGTAAGAAATGAATGCAGAGCTCAAGTGATTGAGCATCTGAAAGAGAAGGGTGTTGAGCCTTTATACATTGTAATCAGTGGCTCGCACTTGTATGGCTTTCCATCAGCGGATAGCGATATTGATATCAGGTGTTGCCATGTGATGGACACCAAGAAGATGTTCCACATCCATCCTGGGTCTGACCAGTATAATTGGGAGTCTGAGATAGATGGAACGCTCATTGAGTTTGAGAGCGTGGAAGTCGGCAAGGTAGTCAAACAGGCAATGAAGAATAATAGCAATTTTCTTGAGCATATCCATGCGAAGAACTTGTTGCCCGTAGAATCAACGGAGATGCTCAGGCTGCGCGAGTTGACCAAGGAAGGCATGTCTCAGGTGGTGTACAATCCCTATCACGGCATGGGCATGTTTAACTACAAGAAATTCATCGAATCGATGAACCCTACGTACAGCGATAAGCTGGTTAAGAAGTATTTGTATGTGTTGAGGGCATACTTGGTTGGGGCGTTTGCACTGCGTACAGGGCAGATTAAGCCCAATATCAAATGGCATATGGACTATGTGGACGGCACACTGGGTGAGGATATTGGGAATTGCATCAGAGAGCTGATACAGAAGAAGGCTGAGGCAGAGTACAGGATAACAGCCATAGACCACAAGAAGTGCCGAGAAGCTGTTGCAAAGTGTAAAGCCGACATGGAACTGGCAAAGCTACACAGCACGTTGCCTGAAAAGCCTGATAACTTTGAGGATTGGGACGATTACATGTACAATGTACGTCTGAGACACATCTAAAATGTTGTATGAGCTTGGGCTGCTGGTGTTTTCAGCAGGGGTGACAGCGTTTATCTCGATGTCTGTAGTCAAACACTATGAGCAGATATTCAAGCGACAAGAGAAGACCTACAGACAGAACACTATCAGAACGATTGAGGAGTGTCGCAATGTGCTCAGGACAGATGGCTACAAGTATCAGGAAGTCATTCAGGAGCTGAAGGCTCAGCTTTACAAACAGGAAAAGGTCATCAAAGACCTGCTCAAGGAGAAGATGGAGAGAGATGGAGTATCATGAGCGGTGCATAGTCGTCAATGCGATTGGCTCCTGCTTCGAGGAGGAGTATCTTGATGATATAGCCAAGGCGGTGAAGGAGCAAAGAGCCTTGATTGCTACCAGGAAGAATCCTCCTGATTTGCCTCCCAAATGGCTGAAAGCTAAGAAAGAGATGGTTGAGAAGATTGAAAGAGCATCCTGGCTTTGTGCAGGAGTACCAGCACCATGTGGATGCATCATAGAGGATGGTAGGATATTGCCTTGCGACAAACATGCTTAGAGATTAGTATTTACAATTCTGAGGGCATAATGTAGTTTGCGGTGACAATTTGAGCATAGCGGGATACATTTGTCAATCTCTTCAATTATCTTGGCTTTACTGAACCCACGCTTGACCATATCAGATATCCCAGCAACTTTGCTCTTGGGCTCAATGTGGTGGAATCCTATTGCTGCTGAATGTGTCTCACCACAACGCACACACGATATCTTGGACTTGTAGGAAGAGTACCATTCGCGGAGGGCTTTTCGCCTCTTTCTGCTCCTCTCTTTCTCACGTTCCGCATGTCTGCGATAGTGCCTTCTTTGACATTCTAGCTGCTTGTTCCTGTCAGCATAAGGTATATAATAAAAAAGTAATCGATGTAAGTATAAAAGGGATACTGTTGAGCCCATGGAGGGAGTTGAACCCCCAACCTCCTGCTTACAAGGCAGATGCTCTTCCGTTGAGCTACATGGGCATTTGGGCTCACTGAGAATCGAACTCAGATGACTGGCTCTTCAGGCCAACGCTCTCCCATTGAGCTATGAGCCCATTCGCCGAGGACAGGATTCGAACCTGCGGCTCCCCGAAGGGAGCGTGGAGTAGCAATCCACTGCCATTCCTGGCTTGGCTACCTCGGCATCCTTATTATACTTTTCTTTGGTTTTCTTTAATAACGACCTCTGTTATTATACTTTTGTTTAATAGCGAGGTGCAGGAGTCGAACCTGCATAAACTGGTCTGCAGCCAGCCACATAGCCATTCTGCCAACCCCGCATTCTGCACAGAGAGATTTGAACTCCCACCAAAAGGTCTACAGCCCCTTATGCTACCATTACACCATGTGCAGGTGATATTGGACATGGCAGGACTCGAACCTGCACCAACTCGCTTCGAAGGCAAGTATCCTTTCCAATTAGACTACATGTCCTTTGGGCATGACAGGATTTGAACCTGTGCATCTTCGGTTTATGAGTCCGCTGCCTTCACCAACTTGGCCACATGCCCGATGCACATGACAGGAATTGAACCTGCGACCTCTGCCTTATCAGAGCAGTGCCATTACCTCTTGGCTACATGTGCGACGACGTGTGCAGGATTTGAACCTGCATGTCCTTGCGGACTTACTCGGTTTCAAGCCGAGGCCAATGCCGGATTCTGGTCAACACGCCATTTGTTGCCCCCAGACGGAATCGAACCGTCACACCACTAAGGATGGGTTCTAAACCCACTGTCGTTTCCAATTGACTATGGAGGCATACTTGAGGGGTAAGGGATTCGAACCCTTGTAGTCCTGAAACATGAGGTCTTAAGCCCCACCCGATTGGCCACTCCGGCAACCCCTCGTGGTCCAAGACTGGGATTCGAACCCAGGACGGCAGGTCCACAACCTGCTGTGTTTCCGCTACACTACCT
>Ga0180438_10008150_pt1 | contig 13398 bp, 9 predicted proteins | sample SS_ome_12_FD_132455 | JGI IMG/M metagenome (GOLD analysis project Ga0180438, IMG submission 132455) | Hypersaline lake sediment archaeal communities from the Salton Sea, California, USA - SS_3_D_2 metaG | ecosystem: Environmental > Aquatic > Non-marine Saline and Alkaline > Hypersaline >... | reverse complement strand
GAGTCAGTGGACCAAGCTCTGTACAGGATAGTTCATGAGGACTGGCAATCCCCGATCCTTGATCCCGTGATGGAAGGGGCGAGCCGCCTGGGAAGCGCCGAAGGCGGACTGATAGTCTCAGCTCTGCTTCTCACGGTCGGCAACGAGAAGGCGCGGGATACAGGGAAGCTGATGTTTTACTCGCTTGTGGGTGCGAGTGCCTTCACGTCGGGGCTGAAGTTCGTGGTCAACCGAGACAGACCGGACGAGACAGACCATGACAGGTTCAACTCATCCTTTCCGTCAGGGCACGCAACCGGAGCCTTTGCTATGGCTTCAGTGGCCGGAGCCAGATACGGCTCGCTGCGTATTCCCGTATATCTACTTGCGTCCACCGTGGCGTTTTCGAGAGTGTATCTGGGCAGACACTATCCTTCGGACGTCCTCGTCGGGGCAGGTATCGGGCTCTGCGCGGGGTGGCTCGTCATGAAGAATGAACAGTGGATACTCGATCTTCACTTCTAAGGAGGTGGGAAGAGATGGCTGAAACATCATCTGCCCCCGAAAGGAAAGCATCTGACACCAAGATGCTCGCCAGTACCCTCAAAGATTCCAGATGGCTGGTGAAGGAATGGGAGAGGCTCAAGAAGGAGTATGGTGACAAGTTCGTAGCGGTGCTGGACTGCAAGGTGATAGCCCACCACGAAGACATCAAGACGCTCATGAGGATAGTGGATGAGAAGGTACCTGAGAAGAAAGACTTCGTGACCACAGAATTCATCAATATCAAGGAATTGAGGTGGCTCAGGTGAGAATAGAGGGCTATCTTCACAGAGACAAGTCGCCATATCTTGATGTGCTTGTGAGCCTTCCAAAGGGCAAGGTGAAGCGGAAGATTTCCTTTCTTATCGACACAGGGACACCGAGGACAATCTTGAGCGAAAGAGATGCGCTGAAGCTGGGCCTCAGCTTCCGCCGACTGAAGAGGCTGGATGAAGAGCTACTTGGCCTGGGGGGGTTCAGCGAAACGTTCAAGCTCGAGGACGTGACGCTCCTCTTCGCCTCCGGAAGGAGCGGACACTCGGAGCAGCTGCCGGAGGTGATCGTGCACCGGGAGAGCTCGCTCCCGGAGGAGATCAAGAAGCAGATCCCGAGCCTGCTGGGCAGGGACCTGATAGGCAGGTTCGTTCTGGTCCTGGACGAGGGGCAGGACATGGTCTACATGACAGACGAGCACCCCCCCAAATACTGATACTCCAACCCCATCCTGCGATTGCTACATCGGAGAGGCCCGGCACAAGGGACCGAACCCGGGACAGGAGAATGCTTGGACCTGAATAGCATCCAAAATCTGGTAGCGACCGAGCTGGAGAGAGTCCAATATCGGTTGCGTGAGCTGCTCGCAGGAGAAGTCCTGGACGCATCTATGGCAGAGAAGCTATTGGCCTCCGCCGACAACGAAGGGATCGTCGCATCGCTCTTCCTCCTCACGGCGCGTGCAACGAAGGGGGTCACGGAAGAGAACATTTCTATGGCGGCGGGCTGTGAGCTCTTCGGCCTGGCGACATGGGTCCATGACGCCGTGATCGACGATATCCCGGTTCAGGGTTGGCCGAGGGAGCGAATGATAATCGACGGGGATCACATCTTCTCCCTGGGTCTCACACTACTGACCGGCGGCCCTGAACCCTCAAGTGAGATTGCCGGAGATATGATAGAGAGAATGGCCCTGGGGGAGTTGGAGTATGTCGGCGAGGACATCAGCACGTCAGTCGAGCGGCACACAGAAATGCTCAGAGACAAGTACGGCGCTCTCTTCGGTGCCTCATGCGAGCTTGCCGCACTCAATGGCGGCGTTGGCAGGGAGGGACTTGCCCATCTCCGTGACTATGGCAGGAGTCTCGGCACTGCATACAAAATAGGTAGCGAAATACTGAACTTCCCGGACAGTGTGCGGAGAGGCAGGCCGGCTCTGCCCATCCTCTACGCGAGTGACAACACGGGTCAGATACGCCGTCTGTTCGATAAACGCGACGTAGAAGGACTCGTTGAGCTCTGCTCGTCGAACGGGGGTCTAAGAGGAGCAAAGGCAAGGGCCCGTGAGTTGAGCAAGAAGGCTCTCTCTTTTCTCTCTGCATCAGATATAGATTCGAGCCCCATGAGAGACCTTTGCTTCTGGGTCGGCGAAAGGGTAGATTGACACGATCCCTGAAGATATGGTTCTCTGTCGCGGCTGTACTCGCCATTCTGTCTGGATGCGCGAAGGAGAGGCCGCTCCAAGAAAGAACCAGGATACTGCTGGGCACGGTAGTCACCGTCAAGGCTTATGTGGACAGCGGCGAGGACGCGTATCCGCTCATAGATGCCGCTCTAGACGAGATGTCGCGAATAGACAGCATCTGTGGTTACCTCGAGTCAAGTGAGGTCAGCAGAATAAACAGGAACTCCGGGCATCCTGTAAGCGTCTCTGAGGAGGCCGTCACGATCATCGCGAAATCCGTGAAGTACTCGGAGCTTTCCGGGGGGGCGCTGGATGTGACCGTCCTTCCTGTTACCCGGCTGTGGAATCGATTCGAGGGGGCCGAGATGCAGGTACCGCCTCGAAGCTCAGTCGATTCGGCTCTCGCACTCGTTGACTACAGGGGTTTGGTTCTTACCGATTCGACCGCGATGCTCTCGGCCGTGGGCGGGTCGATCGATCTCGGAGCTCTTGCCAAAGGGTATGCGGTCGACAGAGGGGTGGCCGTGATGGAGAGCCTGGGCGCTTCGGGGGGACTGATCGACGCTGGAGGCGACATAATGACCTTCGGCAGGAAACCGGACGGAAAGGGGTGGAGAATCGGCCTCAAAGACCCCAGGACTCCGGATTCGATCCTTACGGTTTTCGAGCTTGAAGGGAAAGCCATCGCGACCTCCGGAGATTACGAGAGATACTTCACAAAGGATAACATCAGGTACCATCATATCCTCGATCCCGAGACCGGATTCCCTGCCAGAAGATGTTGCAGCGTGACGGTGATCGCTGACCTGGCCTGTGACGCTGACGCGATCGCCACTGCCGTTTTCGTGCTCGGACCGGAGAAGGGGATGGACTTGATCGAAACACTCCCTGGCGTCGAAGCGCTCATAGTGGTCTGCGAAGACCACACCGGGAAGAAGATCCTCCGCTCGTCCGGCCTCGGGAGATATTCCACACCTGGTTGACAGTGACTGCGGAGTATAGTAGAATAGGAGGGACGGGGTATTCCGTCATTTTTTGTCTTTGGGAGGGATCATGCCTGAGAACGAAGAAGACATCGCGGCAGTGAAGAAACTCAGAGAAGCCAGGGAGAGGATAGAGAAGGAGATCGAGAAGATCATAGTGGGTCAGAAGGATGTGATAGATCAGCTCCTCACCGCCCTCCTGGCCAACGGACACTGTCTTATTGTGGGTGTTCCGGGGCTGGCCAAGACTTTGCTGGTCAACACGCTCGCCCGGGTCCTCACCCTTTCGTTCAACCGGATCCAGTTCACTCCCGATCTGATGCCCTCCGACATAACCGGAACGGACATAATAGATGAGGAGCCAAGCACCGGCAGGCGAAGCTTCCGGTTCGTCAAGGGACCTATATTCTCCAACATAATACTTGCCGACGAGATAAACAGGACCCCTCCGAAGACGCAGGCCGCCCTGCTTCAGGCGATGCAGGAGTACCACGTGACCGCCGGAGGAAACACCTATCCCCTCGACAGACCCTTCTTCGTCTTCGCCACGCAGAATCCGATAGAACAGGAGGGAACTTATCCACTTCCTGAAGCGCAGCTCGACCGCTTCATGTTCAACGTCTACATAGACTATCCCGCGCGCACCGAGGAAGAGGAGATAGTCCGTTCGACGACCAGCGCCTATGAGGCGACGCTCCAATCGGTTCTCGATTCCAAGGAGATAATCGAGCTCCAGAGGCTGGTTAGGAGAGTGCCGGTCTCAGACCATGTGATCAGCTATGCCGTCAACCTGGTGGGCATGACCAGACCAAACACCGACGGCGCTCCGAAGTATGTCGAGGACTGGGTGGCCTGGGGGGCCGGTCCGCGCGCTTCTCAGTACTTGATACTTGGAGCGAAGACCAAGGCGGTCCTGGACGGGAGATACACTCCGTCGAAGGACGACGTTATCGCTGCGTCCAAGCCCGTGCTCCGGCACAGGATAGTCACGAACTTCAACGCCGAAGCGGACGGCGTGGACTCGGTCCACATCATCGAGAAGATTATCCAGGAACTCCCCAGAAAGGAGAACTAGAACTGGCTGAGCAGTCTTACAGGAGGTTTCTCGAGCCGGATGTGGTGACCAAGCTCAGGGGGCTGGACCTGAAGGCGCGACTTGTCGTTGAGGGGTTTCTCACCGGCCTTCACAGAAGTCCTTACAGGGGTTTCAGCGTCGAGTTCGCTGAACACAGACAGTATATGCCCGGTGACGAGATCCGGAGAATAGACTGGAAAGTATGGGGCAAGACGGACAGGTTCTACGTAAAGGAGTTCGAAGAAGAGACAAACATGAAGGGCTACATCCTCCTGGACGCAAGCGGCAGCATGGCTTACGGTTCGTCAAGGCTTTCCAAGCTGGAGTACTCCTCTCTGCTCTCAGCGGCCCTCTCGTTCCTTCTTCTTCAGCAACAGGACTCCGTCGGGCTTGTCACGTTTGACACAAGAATAAGAAGGTATATTCCGCCGAGATCGACCGCAGTACACCTCCACCACATACTGAAAGAACTGGATCACCTCTCCGCAGGAGGGGAAACGAACGTCTCGGTGACTTTTCACGAACTGGCGGAGCGGATACGCAGGCGTGGTCTTGTCATAGTCATATCGGATCTCCTCGACGACCCCAGAGAAGTCCTGCTCAGTCTCAAGCACTTCAGGCACAAGAAGCACGAGGTCATAGTCTTTCACGTGCTCGACAGATTTGAGCTCGAGTTCCCGTTCGAGAAATCTGCCGTCTTCAGGGACATGGAGACAAGAGAGGAGATACCGGTTCACCCGCAGCATCTGAGAAGAGAGTACAAGCGGGCCGTTAAAGCTTTCATGGAATCTTACAAGAAGCGGTGCAGAGAGAACTCAATAGACTACGTGCCCATTGACACGAGCACGCCCTACGGCTTTGCGCTTTCTTCCTACCTGGCGAAGAGGAAGAGACTGCACTGAGGAGATAGAAGGAGAGCCCGGATCGGAGTGGAAACCGCTTCCCCCGTCGCAGTAACAGGAGAGTGATTTCCAAACATGACCTTCCTCAATCCGCTTTATCTTGTCGGAGTCTTCGCCGGCGCTATCCCCCTTATCATTCATCTATTCCATAAGAGAAGGGTCAAGGTGGTCGAGTTTTCCTCGCTCGAGTTCCTCAAGAGGATAGAGGGACGGAAGACAAAGTGGTTCCGCATAAGAGAGATGCTCCTTCTCATCCTGAGATCCCTAGCGCTCCTTTTGCTGGCCCTCGCCATCTCGAGACCCGTGATCAGATCATCAGCGTTCGGTTCCCTTGGCACACACGCAAGAAGCTCCTCTGTGTTCGTCCTCGACAACTCCTACAGTATGGGCGCAGAAACGGCCGGCGTCAGTAACTTCGAAGAGGCGAAGACCCGGGCGGGGAGGATACTGAACCTTATGGACAAGGGTGACGAGGTCTTCCTGATACTCGCGTCAGACTTGTCGCGACCTGTCTTCGAGGGGCCTGTTCATGACCATTCTCTTATACGGAGTGCCATCGCGGACGCCGCGCTCACCGGCCGGCTCACCGACTACAGGCCCGCTCTGGAGATGGCCTCGACCATGATTGAATCCTCCAGGAATCTGAACAAGGAGATCTACCTCTTCACCGACATGCAGAGAACGGGGTTCGAGTCCTTCGCCAGAGGAGGACTCAGAGACACCGAGGGGAAGAGGATTTACATCTTCGATACTTCCTCCGCGGACGCCGTTAAGAACACTGCCCTTGAAGATCTCGCCCTCTCGGACCCGCTCCTCTTCGAGGGGAGCAAGCTGACGCTTGTTGCCACGCTCAGGAACCACACACAGAGGGAGACCAGCACTTCTCTCCGCTCCTCGCTCGACGGTCGCGAGATGGGCATCAAGGAGGTTGATGTCCCCGCTGGGGCGACGCGGTCTGTGGAGATAGCGTTTTCGGTAGAGGGCGAGGGGGTCCATCACATCGCTGTCGAGACGGGTGACGATGATCTCGTGGTGGACAACGCAAGGTACTTGGCATTCAAAGTCCCGGGTAGAGCCAGAGTCGCGTTGGTGGTGGACGACTCTCAGCTGAGCAAAGGGTACGTGAGCACCGCTCTCAGTCCTGAAGAAGGGTTGTCCCTCTTCTCGCCCGACGTCTTCGTCCGCGGCGATTTCCCGTCTATATCTCTGGAAGACTACCAGGTACTGGCCCTTCTTGACGTTTCGTCACTCAACTCAGCCGACGTACTGAGGCTCGCGAACTTCGTCCAGAACGGCGGCGGGCTGTTAGTGTCTCTGGGACAGAGCGTGGACATCGACTTCTACAACTCCGTTCTCTTGCCCAGGTTGGGGAGGATACGGCTCGAGGAGAGAGCGCCCGACCGGAGCGGTAAGGAGTTCTTCCTCAGGATATCAGCCGGCGATTTCAGCCACCCAGTGTTGTCGCAGTTCAGAGACAAGGAAAAAGGCGACCTGGGCATCGCCCGGATATTTGACAGAGTCGACCTCGAAGCCTCGGCCGGGGTCTTGTTGAGGCTTTCCGACACAAGTCCATTCCTTGTTGAGACAAGAGTCGGGGAAGGGAAGGTGATGATCGCCAGCGTCCCCCTGGACGGCTCATACAGCGACCTGCCTCTCCGGGCCATCTATGTCCCGCTGGTTCACCGCATCTTCAGGTATCTGTCGATGGGGGAAGAGGTGATGTACAACCTGCATGTGGGCGACATGATCTCTCTCCCCACGAGCGGCCTGGAGCAGGTGGTCTGCACGCCGCCGGGAGGCAGGGGCACACGGATGGAACCGAGAGTCAGATCCGGTAGAGGCTACGCGGAATACGACGCAACAGAAGAGCCGGGAACATACGTGATGTCCACAGATGACAAGGTACTGGCGTACTTTTCAGTCAACCCGCACATCAAGGAGTCAGACCTCGCCAAAGCCGCGGAAGAGGAGATAGGAGTCCACCTCGCCGAGTTGAGACCTAGGTTCCTCAGGCCGGGCGAGAGTCCTGACGCGGAGATATTCAGCGTCAGATTGGGTGTGGAGCTGACAAACCCATTCATACTCCTCGTGCTCCTCCTGCTACTCTTCGAAATGATAATCGCCGGAAGGTGGAAGGGGGCACTGGAGCCCGAGATATAGAGGAGTTGCCACGAGACGAGGCGCCCTGAATGGAGATATCGAACACAAGATTGGAGACTTATCTGGACTGTCCTCAAAGATACAAGCTCCTCTATATGGACAGGATACACGAGGAACCCCGGGTCGAACTCGAGTTCGGCAAGTTAGTCCATGAGGTCCTCAGGTTTGTGCACGATCCGGCTAACTCCTCCACACCAGCATTCGACGAGATCACTGCCGTGTACGAGAAGGGTTGGTCCGCCCTCCCGGACATCGAAGGTCTTCCGGAATACAGGCCTCTGGGTCTGTCCATGCTCAGGAACTACTGCTCAGCTCATCTCCCTCTAAACGAAGAGGTTCTGGCGGTGGAGCAGAGCTTCAGACTACCCCTCGAAGACCACATGCTCAAGGGCGTGATGGACAGGGTCGGAAGGGGCAGGGACGGCGCTCTGACCGTGACCGACTACAAGACATCGAGAAGACTCCCTACCCAGCCTGACATCGAAAGAAGCAAACAGGCGATAATCTATCACCACTCTGCCCAGAAACTCTATCCGGGACACCCGGTCTCAGTGAAGCTTCACTTTCTGAAGTTCGATTTCATCTTCGAAACCGTGCCCACGGAAGACGCCTGGCTGGAGGTGAAGTCGGAGATTATGCGCGCAGTCTACGGGATCGAATCCGGCCATTTCACACCCAAACCCGGCTGGGTATGTGAGTACTGCGGCTACACGGCGCTCTGCCCGGCCATGAGGCACATCTTCGAGGCCGGAAAGGGAGAGACCGAACTGCCGGACGGGACAGACATCGATGATGCAGTTCGAGAGTATGTGGAACTGAAGGAGACGATCAAGTCGTCGAGGATAAAGATCGAGGAACTCTCGGAGAGGATAAGATCCTATATGGACTCCAAGGGTTTCACTCGCCTGTTCGTGGACGATGTCGTGCTGTCGCGAGTGAGGAGCAGGAGACAGGAATGGGACGAGGAGAAGCTCGCACAAGTTCTCGCCAGGCTCGGGCTGCTCAAGGATGTTCTGGGCATCAGGCTCGAGAAGCTGAAGAGCCTTGCCGAGTCCGGGTCCTTGACCCCCGAGCAGAGGATAGAGATAGAATCCTGCCGTAATTCCCGCCAGCTGGACATGCTCAGATACAAATTCGTGGACGAGGACACGGATTGACCCCGTTCGAAGACATCCTTGCCAGAGCGGCAGCTTCACCTTCACTCGCGGCGGTTCTGGCCCGTCTGGCGACAAAAGAGAGAACAGTCACCGTATCCGGCCCCGTCGGTTCGGGCAAGCCGCTGCTGGTGGCTCTTCTGAAGAGAACGTTGAGAGTACCTGTCCTCTTCATTGTCTCCGACGACGAAACGGCTTTTGCCTTCCAGGGAGACCTCGAGTCGCTTTCAGGCAGAGCTTCGGTTCTTCCGGCCAGACCCGATGAAGGAGAACCCCAATACGAGACCGCTGAGTACAGGATCCTCGCAATTGACGCGCTGCTTCAGGGCGCGATCGACCCGATAGTCGTGCCGGTCAGATCACTCGTTCAGAAGATCTTGTCCCCACAGCACTTCTCCAGACTTGTCTTTGAGATCGAGCCTGGAGATGGCCTGGACAGAGATGCCTTTATCGAGCAATTGAATGAGGGTGGGTTTGAGCGCGCGTCCACTGTGGAGGACCCGGGTGAGATGGCCGCGAGAGGCGGGATCGTCGACGTCTTCCCGTTCGGGCTGGAGGATCCTGTTCGGGTCGAGTTCTCGGTGGATGAGGTGGAGTCATTGAGGCAATTCGATCCACTGAGTCAGAGGTCCGTCAGAGCCATCGAGAGGTGCAGGATACCGCCATTCAGGGAGCCGCTTCCCGAGGACCAGAGCGGCAGGGCTTTTGTCTCCCTTTCTGAGTATCTGAGACCGGACACAATAGTCGTCTTTGACGAGGCATGGTTGCTCAGCTCGAGGATCTCAGACGACGAGGATGGCGAGGCTGTCTCTGCGAACTCTCGCCTTGCCGACCTCAGAGATACGTTCACATCGGTTGCATTGGCGTCTGGGGGAGAGCTCAAGATCGACATGGTTCCCCCGAAATCCTATCAGCGGAACCTGAGAGTCCTGAAGCAGGAAATGAAAGACCTGGTGGAGGCCGGCTTCGCAGTATTCATACTTTCGGAGAGCTCGGGCCAGAAGGAGAGGATGGCTGATGTTCTCTCAGACACGGGTGCCGCTCTGGCGGTGGGTTCGTTGTCATCCGGCTTCATTCTGGCAGACGCCGGCTTGAGCGTCGTGAGCGAGAAGGATATCTTCGGTCGTGAACCGAGAAGAAGACGGAAGTTCAGGGCTGGCCTGCCGATAGAGAGCCTGCTCACGCTGAAGCCAGGGGATATCGTCGTGCACACGGACTACGGTCTGGCCAGGTTCGATGGTATCGAGAGAGTGCGCGTCAGGGAAGCTGAGACGGACTGTCTTCTTCTCCTGTACGCGGAGGGCGACAAGATCTACGTACCCATTGAGAACATGCACCTGGTGCAGCGGTACGTCGGGTCGGGAGAGACACAGCCGAAGCTGACGAAGCTGGGCACGAAATCATGGGAAAGGGCGAAAGGAAGAGTGAAGAAGGCGGTGGCGGATATGACGAGGGAGCTTCTGGACCTGTACGCCGCAAGAGCCGCGCTCAAGGGTTTCGCGTTCCCCAAGGATGTTCCCTGGCAGTCCGAGCTCGAGGCCTCGTTCGTGTATGACGAGACCGAGGACCAGCTGAAGGCGATCATGGATATCAAGAGAGACATGGAGTCGGAGAGACCGATGGACCGACTCATCTGCGGTGAGGTCGGATACGGCAAGACGGAGGTCGCCCTGAGGGCCGCGTTCAAGGCGGTCATGGCTGAGAAGCAGGTCGCCATTCTGGCGCCTACCACCATACTGGCGCAACAGCACTACAGCACGTTCGCAGAGAGGCTGAAGGTCTTTCCCATCAGGTGTGAGGTGATATCCCGCTTCAGGACCGGAAGTCAGCAGAAGCTGACAATAAAAGACCTCAGAGAAGGAAGAGTGGACGTGATAATCGGCACTCACCGCCTACTTTCAGAAGATGTCGAGTTCAAGGACCTGGGTCTCCTTGTTGTGGATGAGGAACAGAGGTTCGGGGTGAGGCACAAGGAGAAGATCAAGAAGATGAGGAGACTCGTCGATGTCCTAACCATGAGTGCGACGCCCATACCGAGAACACTTTACATGTCCCTTCTGGGCGTGAAGGACCTGAGCACCATTGAGACCGCGCCAAGCGGGAGGCTCGCGATAGCCACCGAGGTATCCCCATGGGACGACAGGCTCATAATCGAGTATGTGGAGAGAGAGATGGAGAGGGGCGGGCAGGTCTATTTCGTACACAACAGAGTCCAGACTATCGATTCCATGGCTACCTACATACAGGACCTTATTCCCGGGGCTCGGATAGGCATCGCCCACGGACAGATGCGGGAGCGGGAACTCGAATCCGTTATGATAGACTTCCTGAGCGGGAGCTATGACATCCTGGTCACAAGCGCCATAATCGAATCAGGCGTTGATATACCCAATGTGAACACGATGATCATCAACCGCGGAGACAAGTTCGGTCTCGCGCAGTTGCACCAGCTGAGGGGGAGGGTGGGGCGTTCTGACAGAAGGGCGCACTGTTTGATTGTAGTCCCCAAGGGAAGAAGGATCACGCCGGAGGCCCGGCGGAGGTTGTCCGCCATACTCTCGCATACTGAGCTGGGCTCGGGCTACATGCTGGCGATGAGAGACCTGGAGATAAGGGGGGCCGGCAACCTGCTGGGACCGGAGCAGCACGGTCACATGCAGGCGGTTGGGTACAATCTCTACTGCCAGCTGCTGGCTGAAGCGGTCGCGGAACTCAAAGGAGAACCCTCAAGGAAAGAGACATACGCGTCCATCTCGCTGGACGTGGACGCCTATATTCCCGATTCCTACATCTCGGACGGCGAACACAAAGTCGCGCTCTACAAGAGACTGGTCGTCATATCCACCGCCGATAGGCTGGACGAGCTAAAGAGAGAACTTATAGACAGGTTCGGCCCCATCCCCGAACCCTGCCTGAACCTTCTGCACGGTGTCGAGCTGCGGATGCTCGCCTCACGACTGGGCATCAAGCGGCTGTCCCTTTCGGAGCGGTGGGCCGAGATCCAGTTCGCTCGAGGCTCAGAACCCAGCTCCGAGGAGATCGGAAGTCTCCTGAGAACGTGGTCAGCTCCGGTCGAGTTCTCGGCAGAGAAGGAGTTCAAGATGAGGGTGGCGCTCGGGAAAAGAGGCGCGGAACGTTTCAGTGCGGCAAAAAACCTGTTGCATTTGCTGGGGTGATTCTATAGAATACACGAATACTGGGCACTCTAGACCGCATAATGGAGGTGATAAATGTACCGTAAGTCCTTGTTTGTTCTGATGATCGTGCTTCCACTCATGGCTGTAATCGGGTGCAAAAAGAAGGAAGACAGGGTCGTCGCGACAGTCGGAAAGCACACTATCACATTCGGCCAACTGGAGAAGCAATACGGCGCCGGTCCGCGGGACGCGACACCCGAAGAGACACTTGAGGCAAAACGGAAGGCACTTGACGTGCTCGTGAATGAGAAACTCTACCTCAATGAGGCTGAGAGCAGGGGATACGCCGAAAACGAAGACCTTAAGAAGATGCTGGATGAGAGAAGGAGGATCCTGGTAGTCAATCAGCTCTACAAGGTCGAGGTCGTCGACAAGGCGGGTGTCCCCGCTTCGGAGGTGAGAAGGGTTTATGACATGGTCTGCGAGGAGTTGGACCTGAAGCGGATTCGGGTCCAGACCGAAGAAGAGGCGAAGGTGCTCCGTGACTCGCTGGATGCGGGCGCCGACTTCGGCGAACTCGCCCGGACACACTCGACCGACCAGACAACCAAGGATAAGGGCGGATCGATGGGCTGGGTCGGGTGGGGAAGGTTGTCGACAGAGTTGACGGACACTGCCTACGGGCTTGACGCAGGCGGGATCTCCGACCCGGTCCAGGACGCCGGAGGCTGGAACATCCTGATGCTTGTCGACAGACGGCCCGTGCAGGACCCGAGACCCTTCGACGAGGAGCAGAAGAAGATCGAGGGCAGACTGAAGCAGGACAAGATGAAGGAGATGGCGGACGGGTATCTGAACGGTCTGAAAGAGCGGCTCGCACTGACTTACAACGAAGACGTCGTCAAGTCCATAGCCGAGAAAGCTCCGCAGGAGAGGGTCTCCCCGTGGGCCCCGGCGCCTCTTCCGACGGTAAGTGAGGCGGACAGGGAGAAGGTTCTTGTGACCACGCGCAAGGGTGAGTGGACAGTCGGGAAGATCATGGACTCTGCGGCAAAGGTTCCTCCAAGAACCTCCGTCGGCACCCCAGAGGGACTGAAGCAGTGGGTGGATATGCTCATCCTCCAGGAAGAACTGGTGGCGGAAGCCCTGGCCAAGAGACTGGACAGAGCCCCGGAGGTCAAAGACGAGCTGAAGACCACGTATGAGGTCCAGATGGTGAACCTCCTTCATCAGGACGAGGTGGAGCTGAAGGCGGAGCCTGCTGAAGATGCGATAGAGTCCGAATTCGAGGCGAACGAGGACAAGTACGCGATACCAGAAAAGAACTGGGTATCCGTGATCGTCACGGCTACAGAAGACCAAGCTAACGACGTTCTGAAATCACTGAAGAAGGGCGTGGATTTCACGAAGCTTGCGGAAGAGAAATCGATTCATCCGACCAAGCGGCGCGGCGGTAAGATGGGGATCGTCTACGAGAACAGGGACCCGGATATATTTAACGCCGCCACCAATCTGAAGGTCGGTCAGCTCTCAGCACCGTTCGCTGTACAGGATGGCTGGGCGGTCATCAAAGTCACTGAGAGAGAAGCCAAGAAGATGAGGACTTACGAAGAGGCCAAGAAGATGGTCCAGAGGGACCTTAGATTCAAGAACCTGGGCATCCTGGAAGATGCTTTCCTTGCAGAGATGAGAGAGAAGTATCCCGTAGAAGTGAACGAAGAACTGCTCATGGAGATCGGCAAGGAAGAAGAGATGCGCAAGAAAGAGGAGGAGAAGGAAGAGGCTTC
>Ga0180438_10008149_pt1 | contig 13400 bp, 6 predicted proteins | sample SS_ome_12_FD_132455 | JGI IMG/M metagenome (GOLD analysis project Ga0180438, IMG submission 132455) | Hypersaline lake sediment archaeal communities from the Salton Sea, California, USA - SS_3_D_2 metaG | ecosystem: Environmental > Aquatic > Non-marine Saline and Alkaline > Hypersaline >... | reverse complement strand
GTCCATGAAGTTACATGGCGTGTTTCCTAGTCCATGGATTACTATAATCTACGTTAAAATTGTCCACTGTGTCCATCCTGAGCATAGTTTCCATGGCGTTTGCTGAAAAACTGCAGTAAAAATTCAAGATGAAAACCAAACTCTCGAAGGACTCTGTTCTCATTTCCGATTATGTGGGAAAACAGTCGATAGTGAGAGGGATAGAATAGTTACCAAGGGTCAAATGGGGGGAAGTATCTTAGCCGGCAGTGTGGTTTAGAAATTAAATTTACCCAGTCAAAATTCCATTTCTTATAGCTCTCTCTCCCCTCTCTGAGTAGTAGGCCAACCTCGCGAGTCGCCTCACTTAGAGATACTCCATCTACGGTAGCCCATTCTAGAGACAACATCTGGTCGGCACTAGGCAGGATTCTGGCATACACCTCGTATAGAGGTTTATTACAACCAGGTGCGGTTAGATCTCGCACAGCTTCACACCGGGCTTTGAAAGATTGTTGATTAAGAGTATTGCTTATGTCACAAAAACGAATATGGACTTCTCATCAATTCTCTATCAGCAAAGTGCTAAGAACGATAACCTCCAATCAATAAAGTGCTTGAGGACGAGTTGATAAATCATGAAATTTTCTTTTTGGGGTGCCTGACGAAAGGGTTTTCTGTGTTTTTGGATTATTGATCGATGTTACAATTAATTACCTCCAGTTGGGTTCGTTTTTGGTTAGTGGTAAATCGTACCAAGATATGGGTGGAAAAGGGTGAACTATTGGGCTCAAGTACCGCTTCTCCAAATAGCCTGCCTCAGCACTATGGACCCAATCAAGCTACTCTTGAACATCCATCTTTACTGGTCTAACGAGAGAAGATCCAAAGGCAGTATCTTCTATACTTCTCCGAAGGAGAAGAGAAAATGATTGAGCACATCCTGGTTCCACTCGATGGATCTACACTCGCTGAGCGCGTCCTGCCACATTTGTTTGCACTTGCTCGAGCTTTTGATTCACACATAACAATTTTGAGGGTGATGGACCAATCTAAAAGTGATCAACCAGGTCAACGATATGATCCTTTAGATTGGCAGATGCGTGAAGCGGAGGCTCGTTCGTACCTAAAGAAAATGAAGATGAGTCTGATCCAGTCTGGGCTTACTGTGAGATACGAACTCCTCTACGGTGATCCTGCCACTCGCATTGTCGAATTTGTCCAAAATCAGGATGTAGATCTGCTCCTTCTCAGCAGTCATGGAGAAAGTGGTTTGACTGGATGGAATATCAGCAGTGTGGTACAAAAGACCGTTATTCGGGTGCAAAAGCCAACCATGATTGTCCGTGCTTACCAAGCTGTTCAAACGGACCATAGTGAAGCTCATTATAAAAAGATTTTCATCCCGTTGGATGGATCCTCTCGAGCTGAATTTGTACTATCTTTGGCGGTTAGTTTGACCAATTTCCACAAGGCGCAGCTCATCGTAGCCCATGTTGTCCGGGAACCGGAGTTGCCAAGGCGAACACCACCATCCCAAGAGGAAAATCGGTTGATTCGTGAATTAGTCGAAAAAAACAGGAGGGAGGCAGCTCATTATTTATCAGGACTTCAGGAGCAGTTTGCTGTAAACATGAAAACACATTTGATCATCGGAGAAGATGTTGCGGATACCCTCCATTCTTTAGTTGGGCGAGAAAATCCTGACCTGATTGTGATGACTGCCCACGGTTATTCAGGCTCCGCACATCGCCCCTTTGGTAGTCTCGCCTTAAATTTCATTGCCTATGGAACAAGACCGCTGCTAATCTTGCAAGATATGCCCGAAAGTTGTGAAGTCCTTCCTGAATCTACAGAATTCGCTCATAAGGGACAACCAGGTCATTAGTTCATGCTTTCTGAGCAATCCTCCCAAACAACTTCCCCTCCAGAATTACAGGCATCAAAAACGATGGATTTTGGCTACTTGGAAACGCAAGCTAGAAAGGCATCTCATAGCCAATCCCCGATATCTCACTGTCCTGGTCGTAAACCAACCCTCATCGATCAGTTGCAGAAAATTCAAATCCAGCTGGAGAAGTCCTATCATCGATTCGCGAACACTGTTTATGATGAGTTATCTACATCGAAAGCCAGTGAGTGGATACTCGATAATATTTCAATCATCCGTCAGGCATTTCGTCTCATTCGGGAGGATATGCCCAAAGGTTTTTATGAACTGCTTCCCAAGCTTGATGAAGGTTCAATGCAGGGTTATCCACGCATATATCGACTTTCCAACATCTTAGTGAGCGTGTCTGACACAAAGCTTGACTCTGAGAAGATCCAACGTTTTGTTGCAGCGTATCAAGAAGACAACCCTTTAACCACTGGAGAGCTATGGGCTCTCCCTGTAATGCTTCGATTTGCTGTAATCGAGGAACTTACAAAAGCCACGGTTCGCATTACGGATCTCGATTTAGCAATAAATAGTGTTTCCGAAAAAGAGGATTTGATCCCTTTTTCGATAGATGATGATGCGATTGTGGCGAATGCCATCCTCAATCTTCGAGCCATCTCAACATTCGACTGGAAAGAGATTGTTGAAAATCTTAGCCGCGTTGAAAGTATCCTCAGCTCAGATCCTGCTAGGGTTTATACGGACATGGATTTTGAGACTCGCGATCACTATCGTCGGGTTGTTGAGGAGATTTCGCTAGCGACAGGAATAGAAGAAGAAAAAGTAGCCCAGGCTGCTATTGAACTCGCTAAGATTCATCACCAAGAGCTAACCAAGAAAAATGAAAGTTTTCATGATAAATCATCTACGCTTGATGGAAATCGCCACTCTACTGGTTTTAGGGAAACGGAGGCACCTACGTTTTCATTAAAGCAACCGCGAATTGCTCATGTTGGCTTCTACCTTCTCGACAGCGGTCGCATACAACTCGAAGAACGTCTAGGATATCGAAGGACCACATGGAGCCGCCTTGCAAGATGGTTAAAGATAAACCCAAATACTCCTTACTTCGGCAGCCTTACAATTTTAACAATGCTATCCTTGTTTTTCTTGGTTAGCTTTTTGATCCCCTACGAAATACATGGATGGGTCAAATTATTGATTGGAATACTATTCCTTATTCCAGGGATAACTGTATCGGTGAACCTGGTCCATTGGTTCATCACGCTTATTACTCCCGCTCAGCAGCTTCCCAAGTTAGATTTTAAGAACGGGATACCTGATAGCTGCCGTACCATGGTTGTTATCCCGAGCATGCTCTCCGACACCTCCGATGTTGATTCCCTTATCGAGGAGATGGAGCTTCATTTCTTGTCAAATCCAGATCAAAACCTCTATTTTGGTCTATTAACCGATTTTCCGGATGCACCTCAAAAAGAGATGTCTAACGACATGGAATTGATAGAAAGGGCGGAAGCTGGCATTCAGAGTCTTCTCGAGCGTTACCCTTCCTGGGGGAAGGGACGTTTTTCGTTCCTTCATAGGCAACGCACCTGGAATCCCAGTGAGAATCGTTGGATGGGGTGGGAACGAAAGCGGGGCAAACTTGAGGAATTCAACCGGCTTTTACGAGGTGATCGAAGCACCAATTATACAGTGGTTTATGGTGCGCCTGAAAATTTGGAAAAGATTCGATATGTGATCACCTTGGATGTGGACACATTGTTGCCTGATGGAGCTGCAAGACGTCTTGTTGGTACGCTTGCTCATCCACTGAACCAAGCCCAGTTTGATCCAAAGAACAGAACGGTCCTTTCCGGATATACCATTTTACAACCTCGTGTAGAAATCAAACCCACAAGCGCAAATCAATCTCTCTTCTCAAGAATATTCTCGGGTGACACGGCACTGGACCTCTATTCGAGAGCTGTATCCGATGTCTACCAGGACCTTTTTGGCGAGGGAAGCTACGTCGGTAAGGGTATCTACGACGTAGATGCTTTTGAATATAGTCTGCAGAATCGCGTTCCTGAAAACGCATTACTGAGTCACGATCTCTTCGAAGGCATTCATGGGCGTGCAGGTCTTGTTACCGACATAACATTGTTGGAGGATTTTCCACCACGATATTTGGTATTCACCCAGCGACTTCACCGTTGGACAAGGGGGGATTGGCAACTACTGCCCTGGTTATTGCCCCGTATCCCGCAAGCCGACCACTTCAAGGTATCCAACCATCTCTCTATATTGAGCCGCTGGAAGATTTTCGACAACCTACGTCGAAGTCTTTTTCTGCCTTCCCTTTTAGCCCTTCTAATTACAAGTTGGATCTTCCTTCCCAATCAGGCTTGGATCTGGTCTTTATTGATACCCTTCATGTTGGCGATTCCCCTGCTAACTAGTTTTGGCAATAATATTTCTCGTTTCCTCTGGAGAAAGCGTCATGGACTACCAGGGTCTATCCGACTTAACCTTGATTTGTTGCGTTGGTGTTTGGCTTTGACTTTTCTACCTTTTGAGTCTCTTTTATCAATTCATGCCATCGCCTCAACACTTTTTCGCCTGTTGATTACTCGTCGGGGGATGCTGCAATGGACAACCTCAGCCGAATCGGTGCGTCGCTTTGGAAACCTGGTTAAACCAGGTTTCACTTTTCGACAAATGCTCTCGGCTTTGGCGTTTAGCCTCACGATAGGTTTTGTTGTAGGAGTGATCTCGCCCAAAACGTTGCCCATAGTCCTTCCATTCCTTCTCTTGTGGTTTGTATCCCCCCAAATTGCTCATTGGATCAGCCAGATCACACCTCGCAAAAGGGTACAGCTATCACAAGAAGGGCAACATCGCCTTCGTAAAATCGCTCGCCGCACCTGGTTGTTTTTCGAAGAATTTGTTGGACCAGATGACCATTGGTTGCCGCCCGACCATTTCCAAGAGGATCCTTTGGGTGTTGTGGCCCACCGTACTTCACCCACCAACATCGGGTTAATGTTACTTTCAACTTTAACCGCTTATGATTTTGGATATTTAGGTGCAAGCAGTCTGGCTTTTCGATTAAAAATGTCTCTTGACACCCTTGAACAACTGGAGCGGCACAGAGGTCATTTGCTTAACTGGTACGATACACGCACGCTCCAACCCCTGTCGCCGCGTTACGTTTCTACGGTAGATAGCGGTAACCTTGCAGCTTCCTTACTTGTCTTAAAACAAGCTTGTTTGGATCTACCTCAAGAATCCATCTTCAGATGGGTTCGCTGGGAGGGATTGATTGATGCTCTCTCATGCTTGAAAGAAGCTCTTGAAAGCCTTAATCATGAAAAACATAACGAAACTCGAAAACTGGTTTTGGATTGCATGGCTGAGTTTCATCGACAGATCTCAGACATACGTTTTAAACCCGCTAGTTGGGTACAAGTATGGGCGAAACTGAGAAGCTCAGAATGGGAGAAGCTCAGCAAGGCTTTGAAAAAAATGGTTGAGATCGAAGGAGAAGACATGGATCTGGTCGATCTTTCTAATTTGAGAACGTCCAGTGATCTGGTTCATGTTCACCTTTTCCGGGTCCAACGTGAAATCGATATGTTGCTCCCCTGGCTTTCTGCATTTAACAAGCCTCCCGACCTCTTTAAAAAGGATGATTTAGATCTTAATGTCGAGGCTTCATGGGCAGCAGTCCAAAAGATCTTCAAGGTATCACCAGCCCTCAGGGAGGTCCCCTCCATATGTCAAGTGGGAAAGAACCATCTGGATGAATTGAAATCCTTGCTTGATCAACAAGAACCTCCCTCTGACGAGTTGATCATTGCAAGAGAATGGTGTTTATGGTTGTCCAGTGCTGTGAAAGATGCTCAGATGGAAGCAGAGACTTTAATCCAAAGTTTCAAACAGCTTTCCGAACGGATGGAATTGGAATTCCAAAAGATGAATTTTAGCTTCCTGTTCAACAAGCAGCGGCAAGTCTTTCACATTGGCTACCACGTCGGAACGGGTAGACTGGACGATAATTTTTATGACCTTCTTACTTCTGAGGTCAGGCTCGCGAGCATCGCTGCAATGTCCAAGCGCGAAGTTCCCCAGAGTCATTGGCTCCATCTTGGTCGACCGTTGACACAGATAAATGGCAAGCGGGTGCTCCTATCTTGGAGTGGCACAATGTTCGAATACTTGATGCCAAGCCTTATGATTAAAGATTATGAAAATACATTAATTAATCAAAGCGATTTTGCAGTGATCGATAAGCAAATAAGTTATGGAAAGCAAAAGAACATGCCTTGGGGGATTTCGGAATCAGGATATTACGCTTTTGATACCAATCTATTCTATCAATATCGGGCTTTTGGAGTGCCTGATTTGGGTTATAAACGTGGACTTGGGGACGACCTAGTCATAAGTCCATACGCCTCAATTCTCGCTCTCCCCTTTCGTCCAGTCGAAGTTCTAAAGAACATATCGCATTTGGATGAAATGGACATGCAAGGGCAATACGGTTTTTATGAAGCAGCTGACTTTACACCCGCACGCTTACCTCTTGGTGATCGCTATGCCATTGTACGTTCCTATATGGCTCATCATCAAGGAATGATCTTAGTAGCCATAGCGAATTATCTTTTGAATAACAAGATGGTTCACCGTTTTCATGCCAATACCCGAATCAAAGGTGTGGAGCTGCTTTTGCAGGAAGGAATCCCACGCGATGCTCCCTTGGAACAAACAAACCAGGTGGCTCATTTGGCGATTCGGCCTGGGAAAAAGGAAGCCACGCTAGATCCGTGGAGTGTACCCGTCATCGATACCATGCCCAGGATGCATCTTCTCTCCAACGGAAGTTATAACCTGGTCATTACCAGTACCGGCAGTGGGTACAGCCATTGGCAGGATATTGATCTCACCCGTTGGAGAGCCGCCACGACTCTTGAAAATTGGGGCACTTGGATTTACGTAAAAGATCTCAAAACCGATTCCCTGTGGTCTGTTAGCTATCAACCTACGACCGTTCCAACCCAAAACCAGAATGTCGTGTTTGAAGCTCACAAGGCGGAATTCTGGAGGCAGGATCATGAAATCAGTTCCAGGATGGAGATCACCATTGCTCCTGATGATGATGTTGAAATCAGGTTAATCAGTCTTATAAATCAGGACACTGTACCTCGCAACCTGCTGCTTAGTAGTTATGCTGAAGTCGTGCTTTCCACTCAGGCAGTGGACCGTCGTCATCCGGCGTTTAACAAGATGTTCATTGAAAGTGAATACATTCCGGAGGCAAACGCGCTCCTCTTCCACCGCCGTCCGAAATCTTCGGATGAAGAACCGATCTTCATGGCGCACTTTCTGCTTACTGAACCCGGGTTTGATCTCACAGGAGCCTACGATGCAGATCGTTCGAAGTTTATTGGACGCGGTCGTACAATACAATCCCCATCGGCGTTAGCTCCGACAGGGAGCGGACTTACACAGACAGATGGCCCTACGCTGGATCCCATCATGGCGATTGGACAAGAGATTGAATTGGGACCTGGGTCACACTTGCAGATGGCTTGGGTTACTTTGGCAGTCCATTCTCGAGAAGAAGCCATAGCCTTGATCGAACGATACAGTTCTTGGTCTACTGTGGTTTATACCTTTGACCGAGCTCGAGTGAAAAACGAACATGAATTGAGACAGCTTGAGTATTCCTCTGTCGAAATTGAAAAAATCAATCAACTGATGGGGGCTCTCCTTTTCCCTCAACCTACGCTTCGAGCAGATCCTACCAGGCTTATGGCCAATCGAAGGGGGCAAGCAGGGCTATGGCCGTTCACATTATCAGGAGATTATCCTATCCTGCTGTTGAGAATGGGTGATCAGGAAGAAAGCCCGATTCTAATCGAACTGCTGCGAGCCCATGCCTATTGGCGCAAACGACAGGTCAAAATCGACTTGGTCATTTTAAACGAACATGAAACAGGTTACTCCCAAGATTTCAACAACTACATTTTGCGTCTGATTAACAGAATGGACAGTGAAGCATGGTTGAATCGAAGAGGGGGGATTTTCGTGCTGAATCTCGATCAAATGGAGGCAGAGGACCATGTCCTGCTCGAAACTGTTGCAAGGGTTATTCTCTATGGGCATAAAGGGTCCCTTTCTGAACAACTATCACGCGCTGCTGTTTCTCAAACCCGCTTGCCGCTTTTGATTCCGTCTTTGCCAGCAGAACATGGCGCTGTCTCTACACAGCCCGTTTCCCGTCCAGAAGATCTACGCTTCGACAACGGTTTGGGGGGATTTAGTTCGGATGGTCGAGAGTATGTCATCTACTTAGAGCCCGGACAACATACACCCGCACCTTGGGTTAATGTCATCGCCAACCAGGCATTTGGTTTCCTTGTCTCTGAATCAACGCTTGGCTATACCTGGGCTGAAAACAGTGGTGAGAACCGTCTCACGCCCTGGAAAAATGATGCAACTTCCGATAGACCAAGTGAGGTCTTATACCTACGTGATGAGGAAAGCGGTGTCACCTGGACACCGACACCGCTTCCAACTGGAGCACAAGCCCCCTATCTTGTACGGCATGGCGCTGGTTATTCTATCTTCGAACACCACAGTCACGATTTGCATCAAGAACTTAAACTTTATACCGTTCCCGATGAACCGCTTAAGATTATTCGATTAGCTCTGAAGAATACAACGGCTCGCAATAGACGTATCACGGCAACTTACTATGCAGAATGGGTTCTGGGAGCTGACCGTGACCTGAATCAAGCCTATATTATCCCTGAATTTGATAATCAAACCCAAGCGCTACTTGCTCGTAATCCCTACAATACTGAATTTGCCGATCGCGTGGCATTTCTCGCAGGCAGCAAAGCGATTCATGGACTAACGGCTGATCGTACTGAATTTCTTGGCCGGATGCGGAGTTACAGTGATCCAAAATCCCTTGACCTCGTTGGTTTGAGCGGAACCGTGAAAGCTGGGTTGGATCCTTGTGCGGCCATGATGCTCCATATCGATTTGACACCGGGCGAATCACAGGAAATTTACTTTCTTCTGGGGCAGGGTCAAGATCGCAAGACCTCCCTGGACTTGATCCAACGCTACCAAAATCCTGAAGAGGTTCAAAAGGCATGGCAGGCAACCAGGGAACACTGGGACAAATTGCTGGATGTGGTACAGGTGAAAACACCTGAGCCAGCCATGGATCTTCTCCTGAATCGTTGGCTTCTCTACCAGTCTTTGACGAGCCGGATGTGGGCCAGAACCGGTTTCTATCAATCCAGTGGTGCCTTTGGTTTCCGCGACCAGCTGCAGGATGTGATGGCATTTATTCATATGGCTCCTGAGATCACGCGTGGACATGTTCTAGAAGCAGCTCGCCACCAATTTGAGGAGGGCGATGTACTACACTGGTGGCACCCACCTTCAGGGCGCGGTGTACGGACCAAAATTTCTGACGATCTCCTGTGGCTGCCCTTCGTAACCTCCCATTATGTCCGTACCACTGGGGATCTTGATGTGCTGAAGGAGCAGATTCCTTTCCTGAAAGCCGATCCTTTGGGCTCCGAGGAGGTGGAGAGGTATAGCCTGTATCGTTCTACGGATCAATCCTTCAGCCTCTACGAACATTGCTTGCGGGCGATTAGACGCAGTTTAATTACAGGTTCGCATGGTCTCCCACTCATGGGCACAGGGGATTGGAACGATGGCATGAATCGAGTCGGTATCCAAGGTAGGGGGGAGAGTGTTTGGTTAGGTTGGTTCCTGTATTCGATTTTGAAGGATTTTGCACCGATCTGTGAGCAGATGGGGGATAGCAGTACTTCTCAAACTTTCGAGGAACAAGCCAAATCACTTCAGGACTCTCTTGAGAAGGAAGCCTGGGATGGCGCATGGTATCGACGTGCTTACTATGATGATGGTACGCCCCTTGGATCCTCGACCAATTCGGAGAATCAGATCGATTCAATTGCTCAATCATGGTCTGTGATCTCTGGGGCTGCTGATCCAGAGAGGGGCAGACAGGCCATGGATTCGCTCATGCAGCGTTTAGTTTTGCGTGATGAAGGGATCATGCTGCTCTTTACGCCACCATTTGATAAAACGTCGCATGATCCCGGCTACATCAAGGGCTACATCCCTGGGATCCGAGAGAATGGAGGGCAATATACGCATGGTGTACAGTGGGCGGTTTGGGCTTTAGCTGAATTGGGGAGGACGGAAGAAGCACAGGAGATGTTCCGCTTGCTAAATCCAATCCACCACGGTATGAACCCAGAGAAGTACTTCGTTGAACCCTACGTCGTCGTAGCTGATATTTACACCGCGCCTTCTTTACTTGGGCGGGGTGGTTGGACGTGGTATACCGGATCTGCAGCCTGGATCTACCGCTTAGGATTAGAGGGCATCCTGGGTTTTCGAAGGCAGGGATCCTCGTTGACGATTGACCCTCGAATTCCACCTGCATGGTCAAGTTTTGAGATCCATTACCGTTGGGGCAAGAGTTTGTACAATATAGAGATTGATAACTCTGAGATGGTAGCCCAGGGAGTTAAACAGATCACATTAGATGGGGACGAAGTACCGGATGGCATCATTCCTCTTGTGGAGGATGGGGGCAAACATGAGGTTCAGGTAAAGATGGGAAAGTAGCTGCCTGGGTATCTAGCTTTAAAATTCGCCTCTTGGGAAGGCCAATCTTGAGTTCTGAAGAGCTTTTATCGTTGAATCATCCCGCACCTTGCTTCGGTATTCGAGGACGTTGTTTATAGATTTTCCTTATCCATCCTTACTACCAAATACCTTCTGTTTCTCAATTATGTGAACTCGGAAAGATGTATTTGTTGGATTTTCAGTAGGTTTTCATTAATGCACAATGACTCTGAGGTTCATTCAGGATTTTCTAACATAATGGAGACATAACAGCTATTCAATCCGCATCTTAGGCGCACCCGGAGGGCTGATCTTTAGATCGCCGAACCACCCAGCCTACTAATTCGAAGTTTGAGGCAAATCTGTCTATCCTGTCTAGTAGGTCCATTATGTATACAGGGTGACAAAAACAAGTTGAAAAGTGTCCATCCTGTCTATCCTTTCCATAGTTTCCAGGCTATAAGCAACAGATTGGCAACAGGGGAAAGGTGGCTTGGCATGACGAATCTTGCGTTTTTTGAACTTGGAAATTCAATCGGAGGGTGGAGGTATGCTAGAAGTCGGTGGGATGTAGGAAGCAGATGTAGTCAATTATAAATTCTACTCTTTATACAATTGTCTCCCCTCTTTGAGTAGGGCTTCAACTTCACGAGTCGCCTCACTTAGCGACACGCCCTCTACGATCGCCCATTCCTGATTCAGTGCCTGCTTAGCACTCCGCAGGATTGTGGCATAGCTATCGCCTAGGGATTTATACCAACTATGTGCAGTAAGGTCTCTAACAACTTCACACCGTACTTTAAAAGACTGTTGATTAAAGGTGTCGTTTAAACCGTCTTGGCGCAGACGTTGGTTCACAATCAGAGGAATAGGGCGGCTTTTCAGCAGGTCGCGATACTTATCTAGATCGTCCTTGGAAATAAGTTTACGAAGCCCGCAGGTTGATCCCTTCACTTGAACCCAAAAAGTACCGTCAGGGATAGAGATTTCGTAATACAATTGAGCCGATCCCGAGTGAAATTCACGAATCTCAAGCTTGTCTATCCGTCCTACACCATGGTGTGGGTGAACGACCATTTCATTGACTTTGAACGTCATACAGAGCCTCTAATAGCGGCGCTTGCCGCGTCGCCGCTCGCTGGATCCTCCGCGTTCTCTACGCGGTCGTGCGATGTTCACAGTCAACTCGCACTCGTGCAAGTTTTACCATTGAACATACTAATGGCGGCCTCGACTTCGGTCTGGGAGCTCATCTCTACAAATGCAAATCCCTTGGATTGTCCGGTTTCCCAATCCTTGATTAAATCTACAGAGGATATTGTTCCTGCGTCAGCGAAAAGTGAACGTAAATCATCCTCGGTTGTGTTATAGGATAGGTTTCCAACACAAAGTTTATTTTCCTTCAACTATGCTCCCTGAATCCTTTCATTCTACAAAAATGCCGTCAAACCCATATGGGGATTTGACGGCAACGGATGCGCCCTAACCAACTATACGGTTAAAACTATTATACCATCGTGTAGAGCTTATCGCCCTCCAGGCAAAAGTAAATTCTCCTTCTTTCAGGTAATGAAACCAAGTAATAGCCTTTGAACTGCATTCTCTTCATACCCCAAAAGTTCCTTATTGGCTGGGGAATTATTTGCTTCTGTTTAAACTCCATTCGTTGATCCAAATAAAATCATTTGTTGGATATATAGACTACATGCTCCATGGCGTTCCCTTTAGAATCTATGTCGTGATTTCAGGTTGGGAGATAAGTTATCTAGACGGCTTTTTCAAGGCAATAGGTAAATAAAAATGAAGCTCGCAGCAACCTTGTGATCTATCTAGCTCTGCAAGCATGACAGCAACCTGCACTAGCAGATAATGTTTAGATGACCACTTCTTAGGTCTGGATCAATCTTTTTACACTGCGAGCTTCTGATCGGTGGTGCATTTTAATCCTCTTGATAAAACGCACCATTATGTCAATAGATTATCAAATTTTGCTTATCCTTGCTTGATGCTTGTCTACCGCGAATTGTTTAATGAGTGCAATATTAGCCAGAGCGTTTCTTCCTTATTGCCATGGCATATGATAAATAGAAATGAGATATATGCTAAACCCCATGACCTGGAAGACATTTTGCTGCTCAACTTGAATATTAATTTATCAGAGTGGTAATCGATTTTCCCTATCCAAAGTCGATGAAACGTGTTAAGATGGAGTTTGAAGGTTGCATGCACGTTCTGTCTGAAAGTCGAAAGATCACGGCCTGAGCGCAATTGCTCGGGTCGATTTGCTTAAAACACACTTCGACCACCGAGAACGAGGGAAGCACCTCAAAAAATATGCCAAAAGGAGGCAATTTAATAATGTCCGAACGAATTCTTGGTACGGTCAAGTGGTTCAATAGTGGTAAAGGCTACGGCTTCATCGAACGTGAAGGTGGCGACGATGTCTTTGTACACTTCTCTGCAATTAGAGAAGATGGTTTCAATAGCTACCGCAATTTAGACGAAGGTCAACAGGTGGAGTTTGCAGTTGAGCAAGGACCTAAGGGTCCACAGGCTGCTGACGTTACAACAATCTAAATCCGAATAATCTGCAGTATAAAACGGGCTGTCAAGATATACTTTCTTGACAGCCTCTTTAATTTCCGACAAGTTCGAGTCGGAGAAAACCTGAAGGAAAACTGCAATTCAATTGCCGTAGAATGTAAGGACCCTGATACATGTTCAGGGTCTTCTCTTATATAGTGGTGATATCTGAGCTTGGGGCTCTTATATCTCAGGCGCACCCGGAGGGACTCGAACCCCCAGCCTACTGATTCGAAGTCAGCCGCTCTATCCATTGAGCTACGGGTGCGTG
>Ga0180438_10008148_pt1 | contig 13401 bp, 13 predicted proteins | sample SS_ome_12_FD_132455 | JGI IMG/M metagenome (GOLD analysis project Ga0180438, IMG submission 132455) | Hypersaline lake sediment archaeal communities from the Salton Sea, California, USA - SS_3_D_2 metaG | ecosystem: Environmental > Aquatic > Non-marine Saline and Alkaline > Hypersaline >... | reverse complement strand
AGATTTTTCTAGAGAGGGATGGAGAAATAATCTTTGCAAGCTTGCGGGTTTATCAAATGAAGTATGGGGAGAGAAGATAGCTTTTACTAGAAGTCTTATGGAGAACTTGTTTGATGAACCAGTTATAATGTTTTATATAGACAAATGGAAAAAATTTTATGGAGACAATACTAGAATACTTCATATTACTAGACACCCTTTAGATGTAGCAGTTAGTAACACAGAATTAAAATGGACAAAGGCTTATCATGCTTGTGTTAACAGCTATGTAAAGATAATGCCTAGAGTATTAAACAAGATGAAAAAAGTTAATGGGCTAAATATAAAATATGAAGATCTAGTATTTAATACTACAGGCATTCTGTATGATGTTTTTAATTATTGTAATTTAAGATCAGACAACGGAATAGTAGAAGATATAGCTAATGGAAAGTTAGCAAATTTACAGAAGGAAAAAGAAGCAGTCATAAAAAAAGATAGAGTGTTTGTGTATAAAAACAAAATATTTCGAAAGGAGAAAATGGAAGATCATAGAAAGTGTTTAGATTTACTTAATAGGTTTGGTAGAACTAAATATGAATGGATTCCATAGACACTGCTTATGAATGATGTTGCTACTTCTACTATTGACGTTGATCCTACTTTGTTTAAGATTATAGTCATATTTATTTTTACTCTAGCAGCAAAGATAATTTGGGATTGGCTGTCTAAAAAAAATAGTACTACAGATTCTTTTCAAGTATGCCCATATCATGATTCTGTGCAAAAAGATGCTAAGTGTACTAGAGATTCTGTAATACTACTTAAAACTGATTTTGTTACTATAAAAGATTTTAAAGAAGAGATGAAAACAATAAATTATAAAATGGATAATTTAAATAAAGATCTAGTGGATATAAAAATTTCTATTGCAGAGCACCACTTAACAAAGGAGAAGTAAAATGCCAATTAACGACAGTACATATTTTATTTATGTTCTACTATCATTGTTATCATTACTAGGCATTGCAGTTTTGATTTGGCAGTACAAACACAATGGTAAGGGAATAATGTATAAGTATCTAGGAATGCTGTTTGGTGGTCTTTTTCTCCATTGGGTAGGAATGTTACATATGAGATATTTGTTTTTAATAAAGTCACCTAATCATATTGAGTCATTAAGATCTTGGTGGTGGAATGCTAGAAATTGGGTAGTATTGTTTGTAATGGGGATCATAGTAGCACATCTTATTGTAGAATCGTTTAAAAGATTTCAAGAAATAAAAAGAGAGAGGAGAATAACAGAAGATGAAAAAATCACTTCTATCACCAATGGTAAACAGGATGATCGGAAAAAACAAGCGAATGGATGAAAAAGTAGAGAAGAAGAGAAATGCCGAAAACACAACTACAAGAAAGAATGATTCCGACGATAGAACCAAACTATCTGATAAAAAACGAAGAGATAGTTGACCTCAAAAAGTCTAGTAGATTTTGGGATGAAGTACTAAACAGGACCACTCAAACCCTTGTAGATAAAGACTTTGTGAAGATGATAGAGTGGCAGGATAGGCCAGATGTGTTTATGAAAGAAGTACTAGGGTTTGAGCCGTGGGATTGTCCCGGTGCTGCGAGTCAATTAGATGTATGTCTAGCAATAAGAGATAATGAAAGGGTTTCTGTAAGGAGTGGAAATGGAGTAGGGAAGACTGCTATTGCTGCTCAGATAGCTATGTGGTTTCTAACTTGTTTCGTTCCTAGTATAGTTGTTACAACTGCGCCAACTAGTAGACAGGTTGACAAGCAGTTATGGGGAGAGATAAGAAAGTACTACAAAAATTCTAAGGTTCCTATTGGTGGCGAACTACTAATGAGTGAACTGAGGATCGATGAAGGATGGTATGCAATTGGCTTTGCTACTGATGAACCGGAAAGGTTTCAAGGCTTTCACTCTCCCCATATACTTATCATATGTGATGAAGCAAGCGGTATCAATGACAATATATTTGAAGCAATAGAAGGTTTGATGACTAGTGCGAATGTAAGATTACTACTTATCGGAAACCCAACAAATCCGGTTTCGTATTTTGGAAGAACTCACCTACACCCTAGAGAATCAAAGCACTGGGTAAAACTTCATATCAATTGCTACAACTCTCCTAATGTAAGAGCAGGAAAAACAATAGTTCCAAGTTTATGTAGGTATGATTGGCCTAAGAAGAGATTGGAAGCATGGGGGAAGTATAATCCATTTTATCAAGTTAGAGTACTAGGTAATTTTCCAGAGATGGGAGAAGATAACTTAATCCCCTATTTTATGGTTCATGAATCTTTGGAGAGAAGTATTCCACCAGCAGGTAGAAAAATATTAAGTGTTGATGTTGCAAGGTTTGGAAACGATAAAAGTATTATTGCCAGACTGTGGGGAGAGCAGTTCAGAATACTAAAGAAGTTATACAAGCAGGATGGAACAACTCTAGCAAACGCTGTAGTAGAGCAAATTAAAAAACCGGAAAACATTGATGTAGAAGAAATCAGAATTGATGTGATCGGATGGGGAGCAAGTTGTTTCGATGAACTGAAGAGAAAGAAAAGAGAAGGGAACGACACAGAAAAAGAAATACTAAAAAACATAAAAATAATTCCAGTGAATGTTTCTGAAAGATGCAGGAGTAGTAAGGCTAGAAAGGATTACTACAACATAAGGGCAGAAGCAGGATTTACTTTAAGAGGGATGTTTGAAGAGGGGATGATAGACATAGATGATGAAGAACTAGGAGTGCAAGCTGCCAATTTGAAGTATAAATTTAGCCAAGGACGGTATGTACTAGAAGAAAAGACTGATTACAAGAAAAGACTAAGTGGAGACAGTCCTGATGAACTCGATGCTTTACTTATAGCGAAGTGTATAGTAAAAGGTGGATCACCTACAATTCACTAAGGAGTGAAAATGTTGTCTGATAACTATTTGATGCAGTTTAAATTCGGTAGTAAAAGCTTTGGTATTCCTAATCCTTTTAGAGGAGTTGGCAGAAGAAAAAGTTGGGGAGAGCTACATTCTTTTTTTGATACGATCCTAAGAGGTGGTGGAAATACTAAGTCTACAGTAAAACAGCAATTGGAAGAATACAGAAGTTGGATCTATATTGCTGTTAGTACTATTTATAGGAGAATGGAAGAAATAGATTTTCGCTTCTTCAGAAACGACAATGGCGAAGAGATAGAACCGGGAACACCTGTTTATAATACTATTAGTAGTATATTTAGGTATCCCAATCCTAATATGGATTACAGGTTTTTCAAGGGTTTCATGCAGATGCAATTGGATCTAACAGGAATGGCATTTGCTATCAGACAAGATGATTCTGCTTTTGGTTTGCCTTTATATCTTTGGCCTATCCCTAGTAAGTCTCTAGTAAAGATACACTACTCTGATAAATTACTAAACTGGATAGATGGTTTCGAATTTATGATAGGGCAAAAACGAGTAATGTATCCGGCTAATAAAATTTTATACTTCTACTACCCACACCCGGAAGACCCTAGAGCGCCCTGCTCTCCGATAAAATCACAAGCTTATGCAGTGGACATCGATCATTACATAGAAGTATATGAAAGAGACTTCTTTAAAAACTCTGCAAGGTTTGACTATGCTATAAAATATCCTGAAGAAATTGCACTTGAAGAAGAAGACATTGAAAGATTGAAAAGACAATGGAAAGAAAAGTTTCAAGGTGGTGGTGCAGGGAGTTACCATGAATTAGCAATACTAGACCAAGGTGCTGATGTAGTAGAATTATCTCCAAAAAACGAAGACTTGGCTTTGATGTCTCTTGCTCAGTGGAGTCAAGATAAAGTACTAGCTGCTTATACCGTACCTGCTGGAAAAGTTGGTCTAGTAAAAGATGTAAACAAAGCAAATGCAGTGGGTATAGATATTACATTCAATTCAGAATGTATCATGCCTAGACTGAAACTTCATGATGCTGTAGTAAATAGAATGGTATTATCTCAATTCGATTCAAGAATAGAGTTGAGACACAACAATCCTGTTCCTAGAGATAGAGAACTTGATATCGAAGAGATTAAAACTAAAGTAGGAACTCCAATATGGTCAGTAAATGAGGGAAGAAAAAGAGATAACTTACCTCCGGTAGAAGGTGGAGATGTAGTATATGTGCCGCTTAATATGATGCCGTTAAGCGCAACAGTTCCTAGTCTGCCGGAAGAAGAACCAATTGAAGATGATGATGAAGAAGGAGAAGTTGAAGAAGCATTAATAATAGAAGATGAAAAATTAATTGAATTTAAGGAATATACAGAAGAGCACTTAGATAGGAGATGGTATAAATTTAAGCAGTATACGGAAGCATGGGAGTCAATGCTGATGAACAAAATGGCCTCCCTGTTTGAAGCACAGAAAGAAGAAGTAATTCAAAATTTAGAAAAAGAATATGATAATACTAGATCACTGAAAGACAAACATAACCAGATAAGACAAAGCTTTAAGAAGAAGTGGAATATCTTCTTGTCAAAATATAATGGGTGGTCAACAAATAAAGTAGTAGAAGATATTGAAAGAAATCCAGAGATGGTAAGGGATTTGATAATCTATCCAGACAATAAAGTATTAGCTGTAGCAGTAGAAGGGATCATAAAAGGTTGGAGAGTTTTTGCAGTATTAGACAAACTCAAAGATGTTTTTACTACAATAGAAAAGGCAAAGTTGGGCAGTATCGTATTTGATTGGGATAACAATCTAAAGACATTTGATAGATTGGGAAGACAGGTTCATGAATCGATATTGTTAGAAACAGGAGAAGAAGAACTTACTAGTCTAGGAATTGATTCTGGTTTTCAAATTACTAATGAATATGCAAAGCAGTATTTAGGGGAGAAGGTTAGAGACTTTTCTCAAAATGTTTTATCTACTAAATACAATCAACTGAAGAGAACATTGAGAACTGGTTTCGGAAAAGGAGAAAACCTAAATCAGCTATCAAGCAGAGTAGCAAAGGTTTACAGAGGCGTACTAGGTAGAGGTTATGAAGCGTTGAGAATAGCAAGAACAGAAGTTGTCTCTAGTAGTAATAAAGGTGCGATGTTAGCTTATCAGCAAAGTGGTGTAGTAGTTGAAAGGCAATGGCTATCCGCAAGAGATGATAGAACTAGAGGAGCAGATACAGAAGATCCAGCAGATCATTTTCATATGAATGGTCAAAGGGTAACTATGAGTAAACCCTTTGTAGATCCTAAGACAGGTGCAAGGATGATGCATCCCGGTGATAGTAGTATGGGAGCAAGCGGAGTAGATATAGTAAATTGCAGATGTACTATGGTTCCTCATACTACAAGTACTGCTAGAGGTAGAAGAGGAGTTAACTATCCACAGCTAATTAGAATGAAAAGAGGAAATCCAAGTTTTAACGGAGTAAATACAGCAAGAATGGAGAGAAGTATAAATGATTGTTCTCTTCTGAGAAACTCTTTATCTTCCTATGAAAGAAAAGTTTATGATGAATTAGAAGATGAACCCTATGATTATGGGGAGTGGAAAGATCAGTATAATAACAAGGAAGCAGAAGATAAACTAGAAAAAGATTTTGGTTTCTTTGTTATAAGAGGTAGTGGGTATAACAAAGCTGTTTCAAGTGATACCTACAGATACGCTAGAGATTTAAATATAATCGGAAGAGAAGCAGGGTTATTGAAGAAGTATCCAGAAGTAAAAAGAATAGTAAAAGATGATCCAGTAGAGATTCTTAGAATAGCAAATGGAAAATCTGTTGATGCTTATGGAGAAGTAGCTAAAACAGGAAATACTGTAGGTTGGTATGATAGCAGTAGAAATACTATTGCTCTTGCTACAGATCAAAAGACTATAAGAGAAGAAGTAAAGACAGGTGGTTTTGTAGTTGGAAAAGATTTGCAAACTTCTATTAGACATGAGATAGGACACCATGTTCATGAAATGCAAGATTCAAAAACAAGTGAAGCTTTTAGAGTCATAGCTAAAAGTAAAGATGATAAATATTGGGAAGAGAAAGTAAGCAAGTATGGAAGTAGTAATAGTGATGAATTGTTTGCTGAAAGCTTTGCTGCATATACATCTCCTAGCTATGGCACTTTAGGTGATAGACTGCCAAAAGAAATAGAAGATTTTATGGAAGAAATACTTTATGGAAAAGGGAAATAGTAATGTTATTAGAACCTACATGTTATACTAGAGAATGCAAACACTACAAAGGTGTGAAGAGGTTAGGAGAAGAAGAATCAACAGAAGTAAATTACTGTAAAGCCTTTCCTGATGGGATACCGGATGAAATAGCTTATGGAGATAATAAGCACACAGAACCATACCCCGGTGACAATGGAATTCAGTACGAAGAGGAATAGTAATGACGCTGCCCTTTGTTCACAAATACAGACCTAGTAAATATCCGTGGCTGAAAGAGAAAGAAGCAAACTGTACTTTGAAATCTGAAAACCAATTTGAGAGACATCAAATGGGTTTCAATGGCGAACATGTAGCAGTACACATGCTGAAGAAGTTGAAGTATAAAGGGATTAGAACTACTAGACACACAGACCATCTAGATGCAGAAACCTCTAGTACTGTGTGGGAAATAAAGTCTTTCGGTGGCGGTTCCATTCACAAACAAATGGGGATTAAAAGAAGTCAAAGGATAGAAAAAGAAAAAGAAGCGAAGAAGAAAAAGAAGAAAATGAAATCGATGCTCAATATCTTCTGGAATGGAGATGTTGATGTGTTTGTAAAAGATGGTTTCGGCAAATTCAGACCCGGTGGTATGACTCATGTAGGCACTATAAAAAATTATAAAAAGACAATTGGATTAGGAAGACAACAGAGATTAGCTACTACAGAAGAAAGAGAGAAGAGAAGACCTAAAGAAAAATATAAGGGCGCAGCAAAAAGAAAAATAATTTACAGCAGCTATAGCAGTAAGAAAAAAGAATATGAAACTTTTATAAAACAAAGAGATAAACTGCCAAAGGATCTAAAACCGTTTGTAACTCCACATTCCTACAAAGAGTATAAAAACATGGGAACAAAGGTTTACTTATCACAAAATCAGAAAAGTGGTTATGGTATTACTAGTGATAAAGAAATTATTTCTCTTTTCTCTCATAGAGGAGCAGGACAAGGAGCACAAGCAATAGAGAATGCAGTAAAAAATGGTGGAACCCATTTGTGGTGCTTTGATGGAAAGCTTCCCGGTTTTTATAAAGGGTATGGCTTCGAAGAGATAAAAAAAGATCGATTAAAATGGAATGATGACTACGCACCAGAGAATTGGGACTATGAAAAATTTGGAAGACCGGATGTATTGCATTTGAAAATAAAGAAGAAGAGGAGTAGTAGTAAATCATGGCTAAGACTACACCCGAATTTGACAAGCTCTCAGAGAAGTTTGCAGATTTCATTGGGCTTCGCACTCAATGCTTTGTCTGTAGGCATTTCGAAGGAGATAGAACGTGTCCGGCATTCCCGCAAGGAATACCAACAGAAGTAATTACAGATGAATTCATACATGATAAAATTCATCCACTACAAGTGGATCTAGAAATATTTTGGGAACCAACAGACGATTATAATGTAGTAGAAGAACAGGAGTAGTAATGGGCATCGATATGTTTATAGGAGAGGAGCAGGTAAGGTTAACGAATTCTTATTACTACAATGAGTTTTTGAATTGGGTAGCAATGATGGGCGAATACCCTAGTATATTAGATCACAGTCCCATTCATGGTTACTACTCCCACAATGAAGATGAAGAGATTGGTGAATATACAGGACAAATAAAATTATTGAAAAAAGAAGTAGAAGAACTAATTACTTTTAAGCCACCACCACATGTTGATTGGGTGTTAAGAAGAATACTAGAAGCAATTAGAATATCTGAAGAGAACAATACTACAATCACTATGGATGATGGTGCATGGGAAGGTGAAACTTAAACTACTAGGAGGATTGAAATGTCTTATTTTGTTAAAACTGAAGATGGTAAGATGGTTGAAGTAAAGGGAAGTAATGTCAGAGGTGTTGATTACTTCGATGGAGAAGTGAAAGATTTCTCGGACAAAGAAAGGAGTTTTGTTGCTGTAGCAAATGCAGAAACGGAAGATCGTCTAGGCGATATTATTATGCAGGATGGTTGGCAGCTAAAGAACTATAGGAAAAATCCTGTAGTAATGCCGTTTCACGTTTACAGTAAACTTCCGGTTGGTAGGAGTTTAGAAGAGTTTGTTGATGAAAAGAAAAAAGTAAAACGATTAATGTTCAGACCTCAATTTGCTTCTTATGATGAAGCGGATCTGATGTATAATCTTTACAGAGACAAGTACTTGAAAGGGTTTTCTGTAGGCTTTATACCATTGGAGTCAGAAGATATTAAACCACCTGATGATGATAAAGAGAAGAAGTTTTTGTGGAGAACACCACAAAGATTTGTAAAATCTGAATTACTAGAAGTAAGTGTTGCTCCGATACCTGCCCATCCCGATGCGTTGTCAGATGTAAAGTCTTATGTGCAGAAAGGTAGTTTATACATACCTAGTAGATATCTAGTAGAAGATGGAGTAGTTGAGCTGGAAATACATGGGGAGTGGATTCATGCTCTTGTAGCAGATGAAGGTGAATTTGTAAAACTTTATGAAGTTACAAAAAGAGTGGAAGATCTGGATTTTGATCTAGTAATTGTTTTTGGTTTGAAAAAAGATAGTAAAACAGAATACTATCCTGTGAAGTATATTGTCAGTGATAAAGATTGTGAAACTGAATTCTTTCAGGAGTGGGTATCTTCTGATGCGAAGAAAGAATTAGACATAGTACTAGAAGAACAAAAATCGGATGACCCACCGGCTTTGCGTATCTATGCTGCTGAAAAATATACTACAGATGAATCAACAGAACATACAGGTTTCAAGCTTTTGGAAGAGGATCAATTTAAATCAAAGGAAGAAGATGAAGAAGAGTTTGATGTAGTAGATGAAGAAGACAAAGACATATTGGGTCTTCCCGATGATGCAGAGTTTATTGAAAAAGAAGAAGTAGAAGAAAGACCGTATCCGAATGAACACGCTTGCAGACTGAAAGATCCCGGTGACTATGAGAAGTTTGCTAGAAAGAACTGCTACCAGAAATCAGATGGTAAATGTATTGACTACATCTTTGGAGTAAAAGATGGAAAATCTGAAGTACAAGCCTTGAGATATCCAAAGAAAATTTGGAGTGCTTCTGATGCAAAAAGTCATTGCTCTAGTAAAGGCGGAACCTTTGAAGCTGCTGCTAGTAAAGAGTATGATGAAGCATTGGAAGAAGCATATGAAAACTTGACTGAAGTAATTGAAGCATTTAGTGACACTGTGAAAGGTATTACTGATATAATACAGCAGTTATCGTTAAAGATGGAAGCTCTCTTTGAAACCCTAGGACTCGGTGAAGAAACACTGAGAGAAGAAGAGGAAGAGGACGCAGATAGTAATAGTGAGGAAATGTCAATCATTGAAATAGTAGAAGAAAGCGTTGATGAAACTGAAGAAGAAGGTGTTCTTGAAATAGATGGAGTAGAAGATAAAACCAGTTTCAAAAATATGTTGACAGATAGTATTAAATCTGCTTTGGGTAAACTTTAAAAAAATAGAAAGAAGTAATAGGAGGAAAGGTAACAATGAAACTAACTGAAGAAGAACTGAAACAAATGATTGCGGATATGATCGAAGGGTATAGAAAAGAAAACCCTGAAGAAGAAATACCGGAACCCATGTATGGCTACAGATCCACTATCCAAGCGTCTTTGCGGGATGTTGGTCTAGGATATACTCCTGTTGGTGATGGTATTTTGATGACCGAAAAGGGAAGTGTTATTAATACTAAAAGCCGTCAACGTCCGTGGGTAAAGCTTTCACAGGAGATGAAAGACTTTGCGGAAGCATTGAAAGTACTTATCAGATCCGGTGGAAAGAGAATTGAGAAAGTACTAGAGGAGCAATCAGATCCTAGTGGTGGGTATGCAATAGTAAATGGGTACTGCTAGATGCTCACCTTAAACCAAGCTAAATTGCTGGAAACTCCTAAAGCCCGATCTACTACCAAGGTGACAATGAAAGGGATGAATTCAAAAATGAATGAAATGGACAATCAGCAGCTAACTCTAGTAGAACTTGGATGGCTAGCAGGAATCATAGATGGCGAAGGTTATATTGGAGTATTAAAGCAGCATGATAAAAAGTGCCAAAGAATTGATAATACCGTTACTGTTCAATTACATATAAGCAATTGTGATGAAGCTATAGTACTAAAAGCAAGAGACATTATGCGGAAGATGGGATTAAATCCATATGTTAGATTTTATAAAACTAAAAAAAGAAGAAGTAGGGATCACTACAGACTTCAAGTAAAGCATATGGCTAAAATGGTAAAATTACTAGATCCTTTAATTCCGTATCTTACAGGAAATACGAAGAGAAGAGCAGAGATAGTACTAGAGTTTTGTAGATTAAGAAGGGAGCAAAAACCGGAGCAATTGCCAAAAGTAAAAAACGGCGGAAGATTAAATTCTGGAACACATAAACCTTTGACTAGAAGAATGCTAGACCTGATTATAGAATGTGGAAAGTTATCTGCTAGGGGAAGTTCAGAGACTACACGCATGGCACTCCATTTGAAGAGTAGAACTCCATTGAAGAAGATAGATCTTCAAAGGAATAGCTTAGTAGGAGTGAAGATATAGTCCGGCTATATGTGAAAGCATATAGGTTTTGATTTAGTACCTGAAGAGTTTGAAGCAACTATTGTGCAGTATGATACAGAACCAGCAGTAGTTTGGCCTAGAGCAACCATCTGGCCTATGTCTACTGACAAACTAGGAATGCCGAAGTTGAAGCAAAGACCTGATTTTGATAGTGATGCATTTGATCACTTCGCAGGTGTAAGCTTTACATGGACCGATGAAGGTGGAGAGAAAACAGAAACGGAACCAGATTTTGAATTTCTAGAACTCATTGCTCATGAGCTTTCCGGTTACACTGAGATTACTGATACGTTGATAGAAGATTCAGCAATCAACATCATGAACTTCATTACTAACCTGTTTAGAAGAGCTTATGTGTGGACTACTGATAGGGTATTCATTAGAGGTAACGGTGCTAGACAACCTCTAGGAATTGTGCAAGATCCAGCAGTACTAACGGTTAACAGGCAGACTGCAAATGCTGTAGTATATTTGGATCTTCTCAATATGGATAGTAAGCTTCCTTCTGTTTTCGATAGTGGAGCAGTTTGGATGGCTAGTAAAAAAACCCTTAACAGTCTTCGTGGTCAAGTAGATACCAATGGACAACCTGTACTACAACAATACTACCATACCGGACCCGGTGGTGTAGGAATGTCTCAGGTTATGTATATGTTGGGATATCCTGTAGTAAAGTCTGATGCGAAGACTTATGATTTAGGAACCAAAGGAGATCTTATCCTTGGAAACTGGTCATGGTACTACATAGGAGATCGGAAACGATTTACTATGGATGCTAGTAAACACTACAAATTCAGGAATAACAAAACTGCCCTTAGAGTTTGTGGAAGACTCGATGGGCAAGCAGCATTTCCTGAAGCATTTGTAGTACTTGATAGTGCAGTTGGAACTTCTTAATAACTAGGTTATCAGTACAGCTATTTATTAATAATCGTCTATTATTTGGGTCATTAGTAATAACGACAAAACTAGGCTAACGGGAAGCTGTACTTTTAGCACTGATGGGGGCAGTTGCTTAATCCTTTCCTCTGCTCCCATCTTTTAAACAAAAATGGAAAGAAGAGGAGGAAATCCTATGAGAAGAGATAGAATTGCAAATGAAAAAATTATTGACTTCTTTGTTCCTGCTAGTAGAACTGTGGGAACCCATACCTCCGGTGTTTTTGACTTACGCCAAGGTGGTAGTGGAGAAGGACCGGGAAGAGAGATCATTGAGAACATGATGTTGATGATCACTGTTGGAGCAACATGGGGTGGTACAAACACAATTACTATCACTGTAAACACTGGTGATACAAGTACTGTGACTGCCTATGCTACCATTGCAGCAATGTCAGCAGCAGAAAGTCAAGATCTCTACTTAGCAGAGTTGAAGTCACTGCAAAGGTACATTCAGCTTTCTGTAGTACTTACTGGAACAACTCTCTTTTCCATTTTGGGAAGTGGAAACAGAAGTAGGAGAGAACCTGTAATCCAGTTAGGGACTGAGAAAACAGTTACCTATAGCAGAACACCTGCAACTGGCTAAAGAAGATAAGTAAAAATCCGGGTCTAGTTATTCTTACTAGACCCGCTTCACATTTCAATGGAGCAATAGTAATGAAGATTAGATATACAGAACGTGGATTGGTGCAGAGATTTGGCAATGCTCCTGTAGTAGTAAGTGATGAAATGGGAGCTAGATTGCTAGCAGAGGGAAAAGCTATTGCCATTACTAGTTTTGAGACTCCACCTATTGATCAAGAAGCAAGGACTGTAGTAAAACAAAAAACATCAAAACTGCAATGGATGGTGGGAGGGGCAGGATTGGCGGAAGTCCTTACATAGGATGGATACAAGATACTGAAAAGTATGGTGGAGCAGAACTAAGCAATCTCACAGTAATAAAAGCAGGAAGAAAACTAGGATTTGACTTTTACGTTTGTACTCCTAGAACCTATGACAAAAAGGAGTTAACGAAATGTGATATTTTAGTAGTGAACAATTTCTTCTTTTTTAAGGAAGATCAATTCCATTTTATTTGTGATTTGCTATTTGAGTATGGCATACCTTATATAAAATATGAACATGATCACAGAGAGATAATAGGAGATCAAGCAAGACCTAAGTTTGCTAGAGTATTATTTGGAAGAAGTTTTCTAAACATCTTCATTAGTCCATTCCAAAGAGACAATCACCTGAAGTATTTGGGAAAGCTAGTAGAACCTTATTTCATACTACCACCTGCTGTGGATACCAGTGTTTTCAAGCCAATAAAAGGAATCAAAAGAAGACCAAACACAATGGTTAGTACTACAGGAAGGCTGTATGAATCAAAGGGATACAGGCATCTGTCAAGTTTTATACTTTCCAAACAAGATGAATTCAATTTCGATATCTACACAAAAAATTATAAAGAAGTAAAAGAAAACTTCAGCAAACTTTCAAATGTAACAATTTACCCGCCTGTAGAAAACGATTACTTGCCAAAGGTTTATAGTAGTGCTGGTTATGTAATTCATTTACCTCATGCATACGAAGCTTGCGGAAGAACTATAGCAGAGGGATTACTTTGCGGGTGCAAGCCTATTACTAATCAAAATGTTGGTATAAGATCTTTCAAAGAATTGAATATAGGAGATGAAGAAAAATTTGATATAAAATTTTT
>Ga0180438_10008147_pt1 | contig 13401 bp, 6 predicted proteins | sample SS_ome_12_FD_132455 | JGI IMG/M metagenome (GOLD analysis project Ga0180438, IMG submission 132455) | Hypersaline lake sediment archaeal communities from the Salton Sea, California, USA - SS_3_D_2 metaG | ecosystem: Environmental > Aquatic > Non-marine Saline and Alkaline > Hypersaline >... | reverse complement strand
TGGATACTTGGAATATACAATACAAATACAGAAGCATTTTTGGCAGAAGAATACTTTTCTTTATATTTCCAAATAAGTAAGGTTTGTTTTGCAGCATCCATAAAGAAAAAAGAGCACAAAAGTAATGGAGTATATAAATGGGCAACAAAGAAACAATTAGAAGAACACCATGAAAGCCTAAAAAAACCAAGATGCTTCTATGAAAAAATGCTAGCAGAGCTTGGCTTATCAATAGATCATCCATATATGATAAAGGGAGGATTTAAAGATGGACATCCTGAAAAAGGACCGTGTCCTCGTTACCCAATGATTGTAAGAGCATCAAATCTTATTCCTGGAATCATGAATATGGCTGTAATACCAAAGAAGGAAATAATACATCATACTCTTACCAGAAGATACAGAAAATGCAAATGGGAACGAGTAACAGAGATAAAAAAAGAACCATATAATGGAATTGTGTACTCTTTAGATGTAGAAGGTCCTCATCATACCTATTTTGCAGGTAAAATAGCTACCCACAATTGCCCAATTGAGCTTGATCTGTATGAGAAGCATACTGCTGCATACAAAGAAGCCGTTGCTGCAAGAGTAGAATACTTTGGTACTGAAATAGATATAGAAAGTGATCACATAGTTAAAACTCTGATAGCAGAATTAGTTGAAGCAGATATAATAGAGCTTAGAGCAAATGCAATGATTGCTACAATTGGAATTGTTGAAGAAGTTCCGGCTATAGTATCCGAAGAGGGAGTTGAATATCGTTTAGATGAAGCTACTGCTCTAAAGATAAAAAGAGAACAAAAGAAAAGAAGAGATATAAACTTTAGACAGTTGCTTGCTACTCCTGAAATGGTACAAAGGAGCAAGGCCAAAGCTGCTACAGCAGAACCAAATCAGAGAATTGAAGAAACTAGAAAGAAAGCTAGAGACTTAATGGAGAAAACAACTATATCTGTTGAAGGAAAAGTAATAGAAGATGGCAAATCTTGAACACGGTCAATCTAAGCGGCCTCATGGAATATTATTTGATAATCCTAGCAAACAATTTCTAACTCCATATAAAACTTTGCAGGATCTGTATAATTCTGGAATGTTTATTCCAAGAACAATGGTACAGGTCACAGATTCTGCAGGAGTGAAAAAAGTATATTATGTTACTGCTAACGAAAACATCTTATGGGATGTAACAGCAAATCAAGAAGTAAGAGTTAGTACTTTAGTTGGACAAAACCTTCACATTGCAAGATCTCCTCAGCACGATGTACTTACTACGTCCATTGTAGATAAAATAGTAGCGAAGAATGCAAGGGATACATTAAAAAGTACAGGCAATCTAATAACCACTCATCAATTCACTACAGACATAAATAGAATTCAATATATTAAGGACAGAATTAATAGAAGTGCATTTGCAATAGGCGAAGAATTAGAGAAAATAGTTGGAGATGCTGACTCCTCATTTCTAAAAAGAACACAAGCAATAGATCTGGAAACCAGAGTAGCAAAAAGAAAAGGTGTTCAACTAATGGGTAAGGATGTTGTTACAGCAGCAATAAGCGAAGTAGAAGATCAATATCTAACAAGCACAAAACATACTGGCAAGAAAATAAGAGCCTGGAGAGAAGTAAGATCATGGGAAGACTTTAATCTAAAAACGCTACAAGAATGGACTCAAAAACTTGATGGTCTTAAGTCATATAGTGGCAAAAACAATATAATTATGGAAATGCTTCGGGGCCAACAAATAGAGGGGGCCATTGGCAGAAAGCAGTTTGGCCACTTTCTTGAAGCAATGACCGTCCGAAAACGAGCTGCAATTACTCATCAACTTGCTCTTTCTGATGCAGAACTTTCAGCAGAAGGACTAAGTAGAAAAGAACTAGAATCTCAAATGAAAAAGCTTTCAGCTGCTCCAGACCTTGTAGAACTAGTTGAAAAATCAAAGGGTAAAGCTCATAGAATTGAGAAGGCATTTCAAGAAAGATATCTAACCCTTGGAGGTGAATATATAAGAAAAACAGTAGATGATGCTGAAGAAGTTATTAAGAGAGAAAACGAATGGCTCAGAGTTGCAACAATCGAAGACATAAAGAACATGTCTGGTAAAAATAGATTCAATCTTGCTACTTATAATAAAATATATGGCCCAACAAATCAAAGTGCTGAAAAAATGATATATGTAGGAATTGCAGATGATCCACTTTTCGATGCCGCAAGAAGAATATTAAGCAAAGGCAAAAGAATAAGCCATTTTGGCCAGATGGAGCCAGATGTATTCAAAAATGAAATTAATAGACTAAAACAAATGCTATATGGCGAAAGGCAAACCGGTCATTCAAGAGAATTCCTAGAAAAGAAGATAGCAGTATATGAACAAGCAACTAAACTATTTGTAGATGCCAAGCCAATAACACGTATATACATGCAGAGCTTAACGGGTACATTTTCTCAGGTAGCAGGTGGAAGCATTAGCTTTAGTGGAGAAGTGCTTAGAAAATTTGGTCTTGATGATAGCATCATAAGAAGACTTACCAATAATTTATCTACTGATTTGTCAGATCCTTTAATGAGAGGTCTATCTCAGGAATATGTTGTAAACGTATTCAATAGATTAAGGGACTTCAAAACCGCGCATCTTGGTTCCGCCGATGCAGCGGAGTTGGCAACTCTTTTCATGGATCATCTTGACAATACTAATCCTGTATTAAGGAAAGTCAGCAGATTTACCCAGATAGGCGAAACGAGTGCAATTGTAGAAGCAACCCCGGATACACTCTATGACTTCACTATAGAAGCATACAAAAAACTGCATTCTCAGCAATTAACATATGAAATGGTAACTCAGCTAGATCAAGAATCTATACAGAATGTATTAGTTAAGTCAGGAGTTAATCCAGAAGAATCTGCTTCACTCATAGAAAGGCATGCCAGAGCTAATCTTGGGAAGGCTAGAACTAACCAAAATATGGATACTGAGCTAACCGAAAGACTAAGAAGAGTTCTTGATGATCAATATACAAAGCTTAGAAAGAAAACATTGTTATCAACAGATATTCATTCTAAGAAAGGATTATCATCTGCTGCAAGATTTAAAGCAGAACACCCTGCAGTTTTATCAAGACTTCTAACATCAAGATCAGCTGTTGGACTTCTTGGTCTTTATCTTACTACAAGAATTTTGCAGGCTCTGGATCCAAATGAAACAATAGAACATGGAACTCATGCAGGATTGGAAACAGTTGCAAGAAGAATGATGAGTACAGACTTCGGAAGTCCCTATTCTAAGTTTGGAGTCATTGCAAAGAAAGTAATACACAAAGTACTTAATATATGGCCAAGAAAGGGTAAGCAAAATATTGGAAATCTAATATCAGACATGGCCAATGATACTCCAAGGGGTCTTCCAAAAGAGTTGTTTCTTAGAGACTATCCTAGTTGGGCTCCTTTAATGGATTCTGCTGCAAAGAATGTAGTAACAAAAGCAGAAAGGATGACAGAAATAATAACTAAAGATGGTACTGTTTCCGCCGGTTCTTTTATCCACAGGCTATTTGCAAGATTTAAAAATGTAGATCAAGGAACAATTCGACAAGTTGATAGGCGTCTACAAGATATGTTCAAAAGAATATCTGAAAGAGGCCTAAGAAAGGAGCCAACATATAAGTTAGGAGATACGACTTCAAGAGTAAGAAAACATTCGGCTCCTCTTATAGCAAATGAAGACTATCCAAGATGGTATGTAAATTCTGGAAGAAGTAGATTGACAGAAACCCTGACAAATAAAGAAGCCATTAAAAGAATGGACGGAACTGAAGGATCCGTTGGATGGCAATTTCCTTCTGGTAATATGCAGGGTTCTGGAGCATTTGACAGTGCTATAAAAAAGAATATTGATGGTTCCGCTCATATTGCATTAAATCTTGGAGAGTCCACTTCAAGACAAGCGAGAATGATTAGCTCAGAAGTACAAAGAGAGGCAAAGCAAAGTCAAGTAAAAAGAGCTAAATCTATAAGAAGGTATCTAAGATTATCAAAGGATAAGCAAATTGGAGGAATAGATACTCCGAAATTAACCACTGCCCCAATACTTCAGCCAACCGAAAGATATGTTGCAACAATCGGAGATACTGTATCTGGCAAAAGCATATCAGATGCATATGGTTTAAATGTCCCTCATGGTGGTTGGTTTCCTACTGAGGTTTCTACAATGAAGAAAATGCCTCCTCCTCAATATGTCATGAACGACATGATTACTAGGCCAAATTTAATAAATGTAAATGAGACACTGCTAAAAGAAATAAAGAATGTTCCCAGCAAAACGATGGGAGTTGGACCGAACCCACTACTAGATTCTAGAGGAGCCAAAATGGTAGTAAATGCTCCAATTGCTATAGATAGATATAGTCTTTTTCAGATACCTACTCCAATAACTACTAGTTCTCCGTCATATATGACTAGAAATATTGTATATAAGCAGGCAGTTGGAGATTCAGTGCGAGCGCTAAATACTACACATAAAACTTCTCTTCCAAATGAAAAGATGTTAAACAAGGCATTTGCTGGTAAACAGGCCTCAAATAATTATCCCGGTACAACACAGCAAGTATGGGGTGAAATAGGAATTAATTCAGAAGAAATGGTAAATATGATCAATGTGTAATCATAGCTTCATTGCCGAGAAAGTTTCTTAGATTAAGCGATGAATTTTGTATAGCTTCAACTGCTCTCTGCCTTTCAGTATTTGCGGCTGGTAACCTTGGGACAAGACCAAATGCTGTATCTAGTTCCATAGATTCCTTGAATATTTCAGTTGATACTCTATTTGAGTAGTCTTTTATTGCTCCTGCTATATCTGCGACTGCTGTAACAGACATTACGGTTGTGGCCAATCTTGCTCCTGCTGTTAATACCGTTCCCGCTGCTGATAGAAATCTATCAACATTTCTCATTCCAAGTGTTTCAAATGAAGGTATTAATTTACCAAATTGTTTCAAGGATGCAGGATCATGAAATGTAAATTTACCAGTTACTAGATCTTTTGTTCTAGTAAAGAATCCAGTTTTTGCTCTATATGATTCTGTACCAGGGATAATGGTTCCTCTTTTAGAAGCCTTTTTTGCTACAGATAACACATCGTCTACTTCGGATGCAAGAGCTCCTCTAAGAGTTTCTGCTCCTCTATATTTTCCTGCTTCAAATGCTTTGATCATATCCTTGCTTCTTTTTTCTAACATGTCCAGACTTTCCTGTAGCTCATATGTTAATCCGCCACCTCGTATTGCCATCCTTCTGGCTCTTGTTTGAACTCCTTTAATATAGTTCTTCTCCATAGCATATGACAGTGCTTCTGTTTTGAAACCAACTTTTTCATTTATCCATGCTTGCCTGTAAGCATTTGCAAGCTTGGTCTTCTGCCTTTTATTAAGATCTGTAAATACATCTTTGCCACCCAATCCCATTGCTTGTCTTGCTGATTCAGTTTCGTCTAATCCCGCAAGAGTTCTTAGGACTAGTCTGTCTGAGCCAACTGCTCTTGCTGTTTCTAAACCTTGTGCCATTGCGAAATGGGTTCCTATTCCTCCAACTACATCAGTTATAGTAAGATTGTCTAAATTGGCAGGATTACCAGTTAAAAAGTTCCATGCAAGATAACTTCTTATACCAAGAAGCCCTCCTGCTCTTCCTGCTCCAGGAATAAGAGAATTAATAACGAAAGGCATTCCCCCAAATCTCTTTGCTTGGGCTTGTCTCCAAATAGAGGGTCTAATTATCTTTTTACCTGTTGATGCTGTTACATTGCTCCTAAAGCTGCCGGTCATTAAATATGATGTAATAGATTCTGCTGTCCTGGCAGGATATCCTGCAACTCTGGTTAATGGATTAATAAATGGGCTTCTTCCTGGCATAGCTGCAGATAGCATTAAGCTTCCAGCAGCATATGTAGATGCTTTCACTGCTCCGGTTTTTACTTCCTGACCAGTAGATCTTATATTTGAATCTATAAAATCTCGTATATTAGTATGAGGCCAAAAAGGAGGATATTGTTCCTGACCAAATGTTTGATTTGGCAACATACCAGCAAACATTTCAGGATTTTGCTGTTGCAGAATCATTAAGCCGTGCTCTGCCGGCATATGAGTAGTTAATTTAGGAAGTGGCATATTTTAAATATTAGAAGCCTCTTCTATATCTTCCTGCAAATCTAACTCCGGAAGTTGGCATTTCTCCAAGAGAATAGTACTGTCCGGCTTTTCCTGCTCTCGGGCTAAATGATCTATGGACCATTGGTTTCTCAGTCATGGATCTACTTATGGATGTTAATATATCTGTGGCAAATGCGGCCCCGCCCAGGATACCACCGAACATTAGCGATCTTGTTCCCAAAAATGAGCCCATTTTTCCTATTCCAGAGGCAATTCCTGGTTTTGTTGGTATCCCTCTTGCGAGGCTAGATACTCCTCCACGTATTGTCCCGGGCATTGCTCTAACTCTTGTTCCAAGACCTCTTGTAAGACCAAGTCCATGTGCAGCCATTGTTCCTGCTGCTGTTATTCCAGCTACTCCAAATCCAGTAGCAATCGCTTTCATTTTGGAATCATTTCCGAAATTGTTTGCCATAATTGCCTCCTAATACTATTTTACCAGATTTCAGTTGACATATAAGAACTTCATTCTAGTATAATAAAAGAACATTATGGGTAAACACATTACCAAAGAAGAAATTGCTGCTCTAAACAGACTAGTAGAACTAGGCGAAATGAGTAGAGAAGATGCTGAAGACGCGATAATAGATGGAACCCCTCAATTATGGGCAGAAACTTACTTATGTAATCCAAAGAATTATAGAGAGCCATTAGTACTGAGACCAAAGCAACATGAATTGCTTGGTTCTAGTGCATCAACTATTTGTGTACGCTGGGGCAGACAATCCGGAAAATCAGTCGCCCTAATTGTACGTCTACTATGGGAAGGAGAAACTGAATCAAATACAAGATGCTTGGTATTTGCACCTCGTAAGAAGCATATTGCTGATCTGTTTAACTACGCAGAAATTATGGCTAAAGGATCAGATAGGCTACGCAATTCAATCCTAGATACTCAAGAAGCCAGAACTGGTAAGAAAATAAAGAATCCAAAGGATTCTGTATCTAGGATACGTTTTAAAAATGGAAGCGTAATAGTGTTCTTCTGGACTCAGTCTAAGGTTGCCTTAGAGATGATAAGAGGAACAGAAGGTGGAAAAATATTCCTTGAAGAAACGCCTCTAATTCATGCAGATGCATTTACAGCATTATCTGGCGTTATTACATCGGCTGAAGAGATACTAATATATTCACAGGGAACTCCTGGTAATAAGGAGGGATGGTACTATGACTTCTCTCTTAATGCGGAATTTCATAGTCATCAGAAATCATCTGAAAGTCCGGAATGGAGTGATATAAAAGAAAAAGCGGCAAGGCTTGCTGCTCCAGATGAAGGGTCGTATCAACGAGAATTTAATGCAGAATTTGTATCAGATGGATGGACAGCTTTTACAGATACTGCGGTAGACACAGCAATACAAATGTCTGAATATGATAGGGGCAATATTATGTTCAGAGATAAAAGATACCTAAGTACTGAGCAAATGAAGAACATGCCAGGTAAAACATTTATAGGTATAGACTGGAATATTTCTGCAAATGGAACCAAAATTATAATAATGAAAGAGCCAGTTGGCAATAAGGGTAAATTATATTATCAGGAAGTAATAAGTATTGAACATCCCACGTATACTCAAATAACAGCAATAGATAAGTTATTTGAACTTATAGACGAACTTAGGCCAGATTCAATAGCAGTTGATGAAGGATTCGGCCACGTTCAAATTGAACTTATATCTAAAAAGCTTGAAGAACCAGAATACGCATGGGTACAAGATAGATTTGCAGTAGTAAACTTCCGCGAAGTAATACACATACCAATAGAAGAATTCTTTGGAACTGGACAATTATACGAGGAAAGTTTCGCTGGCAGTCCAGAGGAAGAAATGAGAAAAATGCCAATGAAGGCATTTATGGTAAGTATTTTTAGTAGAATGATGCTATCTGGAAATATAGCCATATCCCCTATAGACATAGAATTGGAACGGAAAACCCTTGCAAATGAGCTAAGATCTGTTAAGATAGAAAAGATATCTCCAGAGGGATATCCAGTATATTCTAAAAATGAGCTACATAAATTTGCAGCAGCGCTTTTATGTGTATATGCATACTTCAAAGATGCAGGCGGGTACTATATTGTACGAGATGGAAAGAAGAAAATATTAAGGAAATCGCTTGACAAAGATTTCCAGATAAGCACAATACTCAATTTAAGAAACTCCAGTGTTGCAAATACTTTGGCGGATAGAATTAATCCTCCATACAACAGCTTTGGAAGAAGAATACAGCAAAATACTCATGAAAAGAAAGAGATGACTAAAGAAGACTACGCAGATCTTGGATTACGGGCGCCGTCCACAGCTATAGAACGGAACATTAAGCCAAAAAGAGCGGGATACTTATCATTCTATAATAGAAGAAAAGGACCCGGAAGGAGAAGTATTTAATGCCAAATATATTCGACGACCCGTTTATAGATAAGATCAAAAGAGACGCTGCTCTTGAAAGAGGTAAGCCCAAAGTCCTTGGCAAGCTTAGCAGAGAAGCTGGAAAAGATAGTAGAGTAATAATAGATGAAGAAATTCCCGAAGATGTTGGCGGAGAAATTGCTGGCGCTGCTAAAAGTATACCTATTGTAGACGAAATGTTTAGAAAGATGAGAAAGGTATACGCCATTGCTGATACTGTAGAACAAGAAGCCGAAGCAATAATACAAATGCAGCTTTCTGGTTTCAATAGAGACTTAACTCTTGCACCAGACAATGTAGTAGATGCAGTAAATCAATTATGTGATGTAAAGTATTCAAACATACCAAATAATGCTCTTAACTTGCCAACTGAACTTAGGTTCTGCGATTTAAAATGTATAAATGCTGCATCTTCTCTTGGGGGTAATTATCCATCACCAGACGACGTAAATGATATGAAAGATAAGCTAATGGAGGCTAATACTTTGGCAGATTCCATTTCTGAGCAAGCTGAATCTAGAAAGGCTAAGTTAAGCGGATGGGAAATGTTTATGTTTATGGTAAAGTTTATAGCTGCGTATTCTGCCCACATGATATTAGGATATTTATGCTGCTATGTTAAAGATAAACTTATATTAGGAGTAACTGCACCCCCCGGCTTACCTACTGTTGGAGAAGAATATCTTCAGATAAAGCTTGGAAAGAAACTTGGAGAAGTCATTGGAAAAGTTGAGAGAAGGGTTAAAAAACTTCTTGGATTTCCGTGCAGAGACACGAAAACCCAGGCAAAATGCAAAGAAGAAGATGGTAGTATTGCAGAAGATGCATTTAACGTATTTCCATGCTGCACCCCATACGAATCTGTTGGGTCAAGTTGTATAGGAAGTGCAGTTGGAGCAGAGCTTAATCCAAATAATCCACTTGACTCAAAGATGGAAGAGTGCCTTGGAGGACTAATAGAAGAATTACTAAATAATGAATTTGGCAAAAGCACAGCAAAAGTATGTGGAAACTGCACAGGAAAACCGGAAAGCATATACATTGATGGAAAAGTAATTGCTCTCGCCGACTCAGTAGTAAGTTGGGCACAAGCTATATCAATTGCACTAGAACTTGAAAAAGAAAATAAGTATAATGATGCAAAAGTCAAACTGCAAACTCTTGCAGCCACTGGTGCAATGAAAAACTTTGCATCCCATGCAAAGAACATGGCCAAAGAGAACGGAAATATCCTTCAATTTGGAGGTTTAGATCTTCCAAAGCTCGAAAACTCAGAACTATGTGATCTGATGGAAAAAGAGGGCGGTTTAGATAAACTACTTGGAAAGCCCTTTGATGATCTCACTCTCGACGATCTAAGAGATGCCCTCCTTGATAATATAGATATAGATATAACACAGTTTCTTGGTGCAGAAGACAGAGGCCAGTACGGCGCAGAATCGTGCAATGAGACAATGATACAAAATGGAAAAGCAGTACAAAGACCTCTTGGAGAACCATTCAGTACACTATGCAATGTTACAAATTTAATAGACGAAAAACTAACTGCAGTATTAGAAGAAATAAGAAAATATCTAGCAATGGTAAAGTACCTTAGTGGCTTATCAGTCAGCAGAGACTTTTGCTGCATTGTATATACATTTGTATTTCTGGCAAATCTTATAAGATATAGACAATTATGTCCAAAACATGATATAACAACTTTATTTCAATTTGCAGACACAGTTAAATTTGGCAAAGATCTAGATAGAGTAATATGTGAACTTAAGTTTATCAAAAAACTATTAGAAGCACTAATGGGCGAATTAATAGGCGAATTTAGTATTATTGGAATAGGTCTTCCATTAGGAACTTTAATAGAAATACTTAAGAAAATAGTAGCAAATACAGTTGTTGCACTTGCATCTATTGCTCTTGCGCCACTAAGTAATTTACTTCAGCAATTAGAACAAGTTCCAGGCTTAAAAGATCTGTTAAACGCTAATTGTTTTGGCATAGGAGATTTGCTCTTAATGTTGCAATGTGGAATTCAATGGCTCCTGGATCTTATAAAAGAGTGGGCAGCAGACTTAATTCCATTAAGTGCTAAGAATCAGCAGCTAATTCCAGATATAAGAATTAGAAGCATGAGATTTGCTTTTCTGGAACAACTTCTTGATCTAATTAATCTTCTACTTGATTTATTGCTAAATATTGGTGATTGTTATACCACAGAAGTAATAGTTGAGGAAATATTAAATACTGTAGAAGATACTGCAAGGGTAGTCTTCGAAGAAAATGCAAGGCTTCAAGATGAAATACCAGATCTTCCAGAGGTCGGTCTTCCAATTTATCTAGATAATATTGAAGTGTCTCCGTCTATTGCTCCTGCAATAATTAAGGAATTAAGCGACCCACCAGTATTTCCTGGTGAAACCACTGTTAATACATTTCCTATATATCCTAGTGAAATGACTCGATTCCGCGAGTCAGTTGAAAGAAATATGATATCATTAGAAACAATAAGCGAAATAGATGAATTTGGCGCAGTAACATTTGACGAAGATGCTCTTGAAGAATTAATAGGAGCAGGAACCAGTAGAGAAGAAGCAAGAAAAAGCCTGCTCAATCTTGTAAATGCAATGGTATCTGTTGGAGATAAGAAAAAATGAGATTTATCCCTGCACGGAAAATATCTGAAAATAAATCATTAGTCACTACCAAACAGAAAAATGTGGCTAACTATGAACAGAAGGCAGTAGAAACCTCTATTGAAAATAGTGGAGAATATATCAAAGGCCTTATAAAAGGAACAAATCCAATAGTTAAAAGATACTCTGATACTATTAGTATTAGTTTTGAAAGATCATCAATACCCTCTTCAGTTATGAATGTCAGAGGGAGAAATGCAAAGAGAATAAATCTTAAAAGTGACTACGATTTATCATATGCTGAAAGATTATATGAGAAGGAAGGAATTATCCGTAAATATGTCACAACCGCAACTGCCAAGGTACTAAGAGCCGATTTCTTACTAGTGGAAAATCCGAGTTTTATAGGAACAAAGGCTGCAAGAAGAAAAGGACATGCCATTATAAATCAAAAACTCCATGATATTCTCAGGGCATCTAATTTTACATGGTATGAATTGCTTCAAACAACTATAAAGGAAGTTCTTGGTTATGGTAATACTTTCATATATAAGATATTAAATAAAGGAAAAATTAGCAAGATATTATCAGACGATCCTCTTTTCTATGAAGTAACTGTAAATCCTAAAACAATGGAACATGAAGGATTTATTAGACAGCCATTTCTAAGACCAAAGCCTCATTCAGAAGATACTTATAACAATTATGGAGGAATTCTTCAATTATACCCTTCCCTTACTGCAAATGATAGTATTCGTAGAGATGCCATGGCATATATAGGATATGGAGTCAATGAAGGAGGAGGAACCATTACAGGAAAAGAACAACGCCTATCAAATGAACAAATAATTCATATTAGATATATGATAGAAAAAAATGCACCAATGGCTCTTCCTCCAGCTCTTGCATCTGCAGTTGATATTGAAGATATGAGAACATTAGAGGAAAATCTTATACTTCTTGGCTGGCAATATGGTCACCCTATTCTCCATATCACTGTAAATGCGGATGGATTATCTACGGATCAGGCAGATATTGAGATAGAGAGAACAATACAAGCAATTGAAAGAATGGATGCAACTGGATTTCTTGCTACGACTGACAGAGCAAAGGTCCAGCTTCACTATCCAAATGGTTCAGTTGTGCCAATAGATAAATTTGTAAGTTACCTTCAGTCACGGGTTAAGGGAAACCTCGATACCGCCGCGCTGCTCTTAGGAGATGGAGCAGATGCAGGACGGCAAGCTGGTGAAACTATAGAGGCAGCAAGTAATGATATAAATCAAATGATTGCAAATATAATAGCTGGAAGATTGCAGATGCACTTAATTGAACATATATATAAAGAAGAATTTCCATTTAGCATAGGACCCGCTGCAATTACTATAAAGCTAAATGAAATAGATAGAAATAGAAGAGCAGCAAAAACAAATCAACTTATAAATCTTATGAATGGATCAGCAATGGGCCCGGACAAAGTTCGTGAAGACATGGGAATGGGCCCAATTACAGAAGATGAATGGAGCCAAATAGAAAGGCTAGCTACTCTTAGAAAGGGGAAAAATACTACTGTGAATCCTCAGAATCAGTATGGCGAGCAAACTCCCGGAACTACTAAAGATTAATGTTACCAAGTAATGAATATTACATAGGTCTTTTGGAAAATAGATTAGCTAGAAGCCCAGCCTGGGTTCCACCAAGCGTTGCTAAGGCATTATCTGAAATACTTCAGATGGAAAGAATTGGCATATATAAGATAGAGCCAGAACACCAAACAGTTCTAAATAGACATGTATACAAGAAAGTTAAGTGTTATACCCCCGAAATGGTACAAGTAATGGTTCCTGGGGATGATATGTATGTATTTGATAGCTGTCATCTTTTTCCAATACATACATTAGAATGGTGTATCGCAAGTCTGGAATTCTTTACAGAACACTGTTACGAATTATCTTGGGTAGCAGAAACAGCTTTTGCTAAAATTGGCAGAATAATGACAGAAAGATACAGTGCCGAACTAACAGACGGCCTTCTTAAGGCATGCCAAAGCTGGATTGATTTAAAAAATAGCGATTGGAATAGAGTTATGTATGAAACTATTTCATCTGTACTATCATTTATGGAAGACTATAACAAAGAAAAGATAATAGAAGTTGA
>Ga0180438_10008142_pt1 | contig 13406 bp, 16 predicted proteins | sample SS_ome_12_FD_132455 | JGI IMG/M metagenome (GOLD analysis project Ga0180438, IMG submission 132455) | Hypersaline lake sediment archaeal communities from the Salton Sea, California, USA - SS_3_D_2 metaG | ecosystem: Environmental > Aquatic > Non-marine Saline and Alkaline > Hypersaline >... | reverse complement strand
GACGTTGACCACTTCGGACTCGACCGTGGTGGTCGTCCCTTGGACAACCAGGTCACCGGTCACCGTCATTTGCGGCGTGGTGACGAGGGTGTTGCCCGTTCCGCTCGTCAGGTTGAGAGCGGTCGCCCCGGTGTTGTTCCCGACCGTGATCGTCCGAGCCGCCGCCCCGGTTCCGATGTTGATCGCACCCGTGTCCGCGTCCGTGCCGATCCCGATCGTGCCGCCGGATGAGTCGACGGTGACGTTGCCCGCGATCTGAGCGTCGAGGGTTCCGTCGGCCGTAATGGAGATGTTGCCGTTCCCGGCACCCGCATTCGACGCCGCGATCGTGAGCGTCTTGTTGGCGGCGTCATTCGCCGTCATCGTGAGGTTGGTGCTATCGACACCGTCGAGGGCCAAGGTGCCACCCGAGTTGACGTCGATCCCACCCGTCCCCGAGTTGACGACGACTTGCGTAGCCCCCGTCGTGTTGCCGACCGTGACCGTGCGGGCCGCGGCGCCCGTGCCGATGTTGATCGCGAAGGCATCGGCGTCGTCACCGATGTTGATCGCCCCACCCGACGAGTTGAGGCTCAACGCCGCCCCCGCGTCGATGTCCGTCTCGCCGTCCGAGGACATGGCGATCAGGCCGTCGCCCAAGCCCCCGTTCGACGCCGCGATCGTCAGGGTCTTGTCGGCACCGTCGTTGGCCGTGAGGGTGAAGTTGGAGTCGTCGGTCGAGTCGAGAGAAATGACCCCGGCGTCGACCGTGAAGTTAGCAAGCGGGGTGGTGTTGCCGATCAGGAAGTCGTTGGCCCCGTCGACCGTGAAGTCCGCCGACGTGAGCGTGAAGGCGAGGTCCCCTTCCGCCGCCGTGACGTTGATCGTGTTGCCACCCTCGTAGGCTTCTTGGAGGTTGTTGACACCACCGCCCGCCCCGGAGATCTGAGCGAACGAGAGGTTGTTCGTATCGATGACATCGGAGCCCGTGAGGCTCGTGCAAGCCCACATCTCCCCGGCGTGAACGGTGCCCTCTTGGACGAAGACCTTGGCCGCCGCCGCGGAGCGTCCGGTCTCGAAGTCCTGCGGCCTCAGCCACGCACCGGCTTGAACGACCCAAATGCCGTTTTGGGTGGCGGTCGTCTGGCCCTGCAAGAGCACGCGGTCGCCCACGGCGAGGTTGACGGTCGTATCGACGGTCGTGGTCCCGCTCAGCGACGCGATGTTGGTGGTCGACATACCTCGGACGGAGATCCGGCTCTCCAACGTTTGCACGTCGAAGAACTTGAGGGAGTCCCCCTGGGTCAGGTCGCTCTCCCCGAAGTTGAGGAGCATGTTCCCGAGGCCAATGGAAGCCTCCAAGGACTCATCCTCGCGGATCTCCCGCACGGTAGCGAAATCGGTGAGGGTGAGGGTGCCCGCGGCGGGCACGGTGAGTCCCAAGCGGGTGAGGAGGATTGCGCCGCCCGTTTGGTTGCTCGCGATGATGGTCGGCATTGCCATTTAGAACCTCCGTGGGGTGCCTTGATCTAGGCTCGCTATAGGGGAATCAACGGTTTTCATGACCGCCACTTCACCCAAATCGAGGCGACGACGTGACGTGTCGCGTTGCCGGCGGCCCCATTTCGTGCCGCCAGGACTTGTCCGAAGTTGAAGTCCGCGTCCAAGGTGATGTCTCGTCCACCGACGGCGGCGGACGCCACGCTTGCGATCGTGACCCCGTTCGCGGTGACCTCGAAGTCGGCCGCGTCCACGTCGCTGCGGGTGTAGCTCAAGGCAACCACGGTGCCGGAGCGCATCGCGTACCACCCGAGTGCGGCGGACATGACGCGACCGTCGACCGTGTAATAGTACTGACCGGGCTGCGTATTCTGGTTGCGGCCAAAGGTGAAGCGCGTTGAGTCGACCGAGAGCCACTTCCCTCGGAGCGAGTCGTACTTCATCTCCATCTGAATGGACGAGTTGTAGTAGTAGTCGCCCGGACCGGGGACCGCTCCTACAGGGTTGGCCGTGAGGACCCCGTAGTCCTCTCGTGCGACGATCGGCACGCCACCCACGTACTCGCGTATGTAGAGGTAACCGAGCGACCCCATGGCGTCGTCGAGGTCGGCTTTGTGCGAGTCGTCGATCGTGATCGGGACGAGCGTCTCATTGAGGGGAGCCCCCACGACCGGGGCGGCTCCCATGGCAAGAAGGGGCGTGAGGGACGCCGTGGTGACTCCCGCCGCCTGGTAGAGGTACGTCTTGATCGCCATCAGACGAACTCCACGGTGGCTACGACGTCATTCGGCGACGCCCCGACAAGCGCGGGCTTCGTGACCTCGAAATCGAGCAGATCTCCCGCTGCAACCACCACCGCATTGACGAGATCGGCGGAGTCGGTTGCCGTCGAAGCGAGCGTTGCCGAGAGAGCCGTCGCCGCCCCGTTGACCCGGAGCGTGTAGACGATGTTGTTCCCGTTGCCCGCCGGTACGTTGTGCCGCACCCGGAGATTCCGGAGCGTCCCCGCCCGGACAGCCCGGATCTGGACCGCCATCGTCTGGGCCAAGCTCTCGTCATATCCCGGAGTGAGGTAGCGAGTGGTCGTCGTGCCGCCCACCACATCATTGCCCCACAAGAGTTGGGCGCTCCCAGTCGGGATCGGGTAGTAGGCCGCAGCACCCGCGCCGTCGAAGCCTGCGAGGGTGTTGGCGTTGCCCGTGTGTGCTGAGGCGGTCCATACGAGGGTGGGCGCCTGGAGCAAGTTGTGGGCCGTGACGCCGCCGCCACCCGTCGACACGTTCGTCCAATCGGAGATGCAGTCCGAGAACAGGTCGAGGAAGCCGTGGTTGGTGTTGATGACGGCGCTCGCACCGCCGTTGATCGTCTCTCCGGGAGCCGGAAGCACCGTGATCGGGTTGACCGCCGCCGTGCCCCGGGCGTCGAGGACGAACACGTGCCCTGTTTGGTGAGTCGGGATCGGCGGGAGTTGCACCGTGACCGGCGTGCCGATCGTGCAAACGTGGATCTCCCGGTCCCCGGGGCGGGCATCGTAGGGCGTCGTCGTGACCGTGACCTGGCCGACGGCCGCTTGTTGGGCCAAGGGGCCGAAGAAGAACTCGGCGGTCAGGTACCCGTTCTCGATGAACTTCCGAACCGCCCCTTGTCGATAGGAGATCGAGACGTCCGTCGAGTAGGTGAGGTCCACATGCCCGGGGTTCGCCGGTTGGTCCCCGCGAGGAACGTAGACCGCGCCTACTTTGCGGAAGCTATCCGGATCGGTCCCGTCACCAAGATCGTCGATCAGGACCGAGTCACCCGCTTTCCCCGTATGGGTGAGCCGAAGAATGATTCCGACATGGGGGAGCGCCACGCGACCTCCGGGCGTGTCCGTTCACCCTGGGGAGGTCTATAGGCTCACTAGCGACCCGCTAGGTAAGCGCGTCGAGAAGGTCGTCGAGGTCGTTGTCGAAATCACCGCCCTTTTCCAAGTCGCCGGCTTCCGGGCTCGGGTAGGCGTCGAAGAGCTGGGCGTCTATCTCGGAGAGATACTCGTGGCCGTAGGCGGAATCTTCGAGGTCGTTCACGAGCTGGGACGGGAGGAACTGGGCGATCTCCTCACATCGAGATGCAGCGCACACGGCAATCGCCGCCGTCGTGTCCGTGTCTCCGCCGAAGTCGACGCACCGCTTGAGCACCTCGCTCAAGGTATCCGACTCGAGGATCGCCGCCACGGCCGCCCGGACGGCCGAGAACCCGTAGGCGTTGACGGTTGCGCTCCACCCCGCACCCCACTGGTACCCGGGGACGAGGTTGTCGAGGTAGAAGCCGAGGTGGCCTTTCGGCCCGAGCCGGTGGTGGAAGTAGTGAACCATGAGCGCGCTCGCTGCGGCGGCCGACATGCCGATCCGCGTCGCATGCGTGAGGCTCGCTTGGAACATGGCGACGTTGATCACGTGATCAGTGTTGGGGAGGAGCCCGATCGGCCCAGCCCGCATCGCCGCTCCGTTCTTCTCGGAGTGGGGCCGGATCGTGGCAAGGAAGTGCGCCGCCATGACGCCGACGTCACTCTCAGAGCAGTCCTCTAGGACCTTCTGGAAACCCCGTGCGTACCCGTCCCGCTTGTCCCGGGTGAAGGTGCTGACGAAAGCGTGGGCTACTTGGATCGGCGTCCACGTAGTCGGGTGATGCGGCTTGCCGTTCTTACCCTCGCGGAGCATTAGCTCGGCGAGGGCGAGGGCCATTTGCGTGTCGTCCGTGTACTGTCCGGGCAGAAGGGTCAAGTGCGTCGGGTGCTGGACGTACCCGTCCATCGTGTGGTTGGTCGCCATGAAGCTCGGCTTCGTGTACTCGAACCCGGCTCCATAAGCATCGGCGATCGCCATCTCTACGAGCATTCGGCCTCCCCTTCGAGCCCGAGGAGCTTGTCGTCTACGTTCATGAGAATGAGGACCGCATGACCGTCCACGGGCGAATAGCTCGTTTGGATCGTCGGATCGGTCTCGGGATCAACCGGCTCGAAGTTGACCCCCGCCTCTTCGAGAGTCGCCATGAGCCGGTCGGCCTCTCGGACCATCTCCGAGGGGGTCACGAGCATGGCGACGTGTGGGTAGGGGAGAAACTCTCCGTCCACGTAGTCGGAGTCCGTGGCCTTGGTGATCCCGTCGCCGGAGTCCACCGTCTCGAAACCGGCCCGACGAAGCCAAAACACGGTATTCCGGACGCCTACGTCCAACCCACTGAAGTCGACAATCGTAGTCACTCGTGATCCTCCCTGAGGTGGTGGATCTTACCCCGAGCACCAACCATGGCGGAACGGTGGCCGATGAGAATCGGCTCGATCCACCGGGAGACACGGTGCGTCCCCTTTTGCGGGTTCCCCTCCGCGTCCTTGCGGGGGCCAACCCAATAGGAGTGGAAGTGGCCCCTCCGCCCATGCGGCGTCCCCGCCCGGCCCGTCGCTACCGTCGCCCTCCCGTACCGTGGCGCCCTCTCGATCGACGGACCGACCCACACCACCTTCGCTTCGGTGTGGTTGGCGAGACGTTGTCGGGCTCGTGCTCCCTTCTTCCCCTTGCGTCGGGCTTGCTTGCGGAGCTTCTCAACCGTCTTCTTGTCGAGCGACGGTTGCTCTTCGATCTCGGGGTTGAGGGTGTTGAGGTACTGGAGAAGGTTGACCACGATCCGTGCCGTGTCACCGATGTTCGTGGTGATCTCTTCGCGAGCGGCCTTGGACTCGGGCATTCCCATGCCGGGGTCCGACATCTCGCCCTTCTCGTCAACGAAGACATGCTTGAGGCCGTACTCGACGTCCTTCGTGCCGGGGTCGTTGCCTCGCGGACAATTCCCCAGCTCGATGGACACCCAAAAGGTCGCGTCGTCGGCCGGGTCGACCGACCGCTCGTTGGTCCCAGCCCACATGAGGAGGGAGAGAGCGTCGCCGTTCCTCATCACGTAGACCCCACTCACATGGTGCCATTGCGTGCGGAGGCCGCCCCACAAGAGCTGCTCACACTCGGGCAACGCCACGTAGATAGTCGGGTACGGGGTGTTGAGGTTGTCGAGCGGCGTCGACCGTACCGAGGTGTGCCGGAACTTCTCTTGGAGGCGAGGCCCCACGCAATAGGCCGGTTGGCCGGAAGCCGCGTAAAGAAACGCCATCGTGAGCAACCGAGCACCTATCCCGGCACCCCCTTGGAGCATCCGGACGATTTCCGCTTCATAGAGGCGCCGGTCGCCCTTCAAGGCCTGGGTGATCGCTTCCCGCCACACGGGTAGGTAGCCCATCATGTGGTCGAAGTGGATCACGGGTCGGGGTAGAGCCTTCACGCCTTACCTACTCCACCACGGGATCCGACTAAGCGGTATAATGGAAATTAGGAGGTACCCGATGACGCTCCGCGTGATCAACGGCGGCACAGACGCCCAACTCGGCGTCGCCGAATACGTGTGGCTCACCCCCGGTGGTGACACGCGCTCCCAACTCCTCGTCGTGCCCGTTTTCGTCGGAGACGAAGGCCCGGTCCCGGAGGTGAAGCCTCTGGTGACGGACGAGATCGTCTACCACCCGTGCAACTACATGCCCGATCCGTTCCAACCACAGCCGGCGTTCCTGGTCCTCTGTGAGACGCGACGACGTGACGGGAAGGTTGTGCCGTGGAACTACCGAGCGAAGCTCAGAGAGGACGTGGAGCGGGAAGGTGGCCGTCGTCTGGCCGACTGGGTGTTCGAGCAACGGTTCGACCGGGTCGACGACGCGTGGAAGGCCATGCAGGACTACTTCCTCCGGTGCATTGACGCGGGGATCATGATCCAATCGGGGTGCTTCGACCTCGATATGCCCTACTGGGTGGTCAAGATCGGCCGACGTCCCGGCGGCGTCGACTCCCCCCTGGGCCAGAACTTCACCCTCGAAGCATGCGACCACCTCGTCCTCGCCCGCCACCTCCTGAAGAAGACCGGCGCCGAGCACCGCGTCAAGCTCACACTCACCTACCCCAACTCCGCCCACTTCTCGACCGTCGAGATGCGGGAGGACCCCGAGCTAGCAAAACCCGTCGCGGAGGCTCTGAGCTTGCCGAGGATCCGTGAAGGGTACGTCGAATACCCGGAGCTAGGCACGTGGTACGACCCCTACCGCTTGGCCTCGAAGATGCTAGGGGTCGTCCTGAAGGAGCCGGTGTGAAAGTCATCATCGTCGAAGGGTTGATCGGTGGGGGCAAGACCTCCCTCTCCCGCGAACTCTCGCAGGCCCTTGGCCCAAACACCCTCGTCCTCTACGAGCCGGACGAGAAGAACGGCGCCAACCCCTACCTCGCCGACTACTACGATGACCCGACGAGGTGGGGCTTCACATTGCAGGTCCACCAGCTCCAAGCTCGGTATCGGATGCACCTCCATGCCCAGTGGCACGCCATGCAAGGCCACGGGTACGCCGTCCTCGACCGGTCCTACTTCGGGGATACGGCGTTCGCCCGACTTCAACACAAGCTCGGGTGGGTGTCCGACCGCGAGTTCGAAACCTACTCGTCGATCTACCACGCCATGACCGCTCAGGTCCTGCTCCCGAACATCTGCGTCCGGATCCTCGTCTCGCCCGATACGTGCAACCGGAGGATCGCCAAGCGCATGAAGGTCGAACAAGGCCGCACGTGCGAGAAGGCGATCGATCTCGACTACCTCAAGGCCCTCGACCGCGAGATCGACCACATGGTCGGCGTCCTCCGCGACCAAGGCGTCACGATCCTCGACGTACCCTGGGACGTCGACCGTGATACACCCGAAGCTCGGCGCTCGGCCATCGAAGGACTCGCCGACCGCGTCCGCTCGATCGAGCCGCCCAACTTCTTCCTCGACCACCACCGCCGCACGATCTAAGGGTCCGTAAACCCCCGGATGCCCAAGGGTTTTTGGCTTCAAACCCCAAAGCCCGCGGAATCATTGCGCTTTCTGAAACTCACGAAACTCGACTTTGGGCTCTATCGGCCAGTTGGGGCGTTAGAAACCTCAGCGACCCCCAAAGTTGCCAAACTCGTTTGCAAAGTCGGGCCCTAAGTTTGATCCTGAGGCCCTTCGACGAAACTCTAACGGCCCAAACGCAAGATAGACGGGCGGATCCGGCGACGAACTTCGGGGTCGAGTTTTGGATCTAGCGTGGATCCAACATCGAAAAGGGCGACCCCGGTTGCCCCGAGGCCGCCCCTTGTTCCGAAACCCAATCGGGGGTTAATCCCCCGATTCCTTCTTCGGGGTCGAGATCGAGAACTCGAGGCCCGCCGTGGCGTGAAGCTGTGCGAGTCCGGAGAGCATGTCGGGCCCCGTCGGGGTAGCCGGTACTCTCTTCTCCAGCTCTTCACAGACCTTGACGAAGCCCTCACCGAGCTTTTCGACCTGGGCCTCGTATCCTACCTGGGCTTCGAGGAGCGCCTTGAGTGCCTCGTGCAGGTCCTTGAACACCATGTTGGTGTGGTCGTGGTGATCTCGGATCACCTTGAAGAGGCCGGGGACCTTCTTTGCCTGGTCGTGGATCTCGGCGACGGTGTTGCCCGTGGCTCGTGCGACGAGTTGCGTGTCGGAGAGAGCGTTGTCGAGACCGGCGAGTCGCGTGGCGATCTTCGACGCGGCGCCCGAGGCGTCCTCTCGTTTCGAGGTGATGCTCTCGGCGACGGCCTTCTGGCCCTGTTCCAACGACGCTTCGAGACCGTTGACTTGGGCGACGATCGGCTCCATGGCCTTGTTGACCGCTTCGGCCACGACGCCCTTGATCATCGTCATGACCTCGAGCACGACCGACTCGACCACCGGCTTGAACACCATGGGGTCGGAGAGGTCGGGAGACTTCGGCACCGGCTTGAGGTCGTCGTCGAGTTCGATCTTACGGCCCTTCTTCGTCGCCGGGACCTCATCGACCTTCTTGGGCTTCGGGGTCGCCTGTGGGGCAACCTTCTCGGTGAGGTACTCGTCGACCGCGAGCTTCGACGTGAACCACTGCTTCCCCGAGTAGAAGCTCGGGATCTTGCCCTTCGTCAAGAGGGCCTCGAAACCGCTCTTGGACAAGGGCTTCGACGCTCGCTTGTTGTAGTAGATGAGCGCTTGTCCGTTGCGGATCACGTCCCGCGCCCACTCGCCGAGGACGTTCGCTCGGGCCTCTGGCACCAGCGCGTAGTGGGTGACGACCCCGAAGACCTCCTTCGAGCCTCCGTCGAACGCCGCCTTGTTCGGGAGCCGGTACGGGACCGATTTGCCCTCGATTGCCTGCCGGAAAAGGCTCTCGATCCACCGGAGCATGAGAGGCTTCCGCCATGCCTGGTCCTTCGGGTCGAGCGAACGGAACCGATCCCGGATCTCCCGGACCTTGGTTCTGACGGCAGCCGCCCCCTTCCGGTTGAGGTGGCTCACATGGTCCTCGCCGAGGTCCGTCCGCACCTTCGCGATGAGGCCGTTCGTGCTGAGAATCCGTGAGGGGTCCTCTTCGACGAGTGCTTGGACCCACGCTCGGACTTCCTTCCGCTGGCGATCGTGGATCTCCTTCTTCGTCTCGGGAGCGAGAGGGACACGAGCGGCGGCTTTCGAGGTGACCTCCCCGTACTGGGAACCCTCGATCATGACCTTCGGGCCGAAGGCTCGTTGGAGCATGGCGTTGACCTCTTCGATCTTCGGGACTCGGCCCTTCTCCCGCTCCTCGCACACGTAGGAGAGGGCGAGGTCTTCGAGGTCCTCCGCCTTCGGTGTCCTCGTGGAGCCGTTCGTCGCCGGGGGCATGACCCCCTGGGCTCGAAGAATGGCCTCCGCCTTGGCCCACTTGCGTGGGATTCCGATCAGCGGGACGCCGGCCTTGGATGCGAGGGTCTTCGCGTCCTCGTAAAGCGCATGGCCGCAGGAGTCGACCATGATCACCACCCCGTCCGTTCCGACGGGGAGAGAGGTCATCGACTTGTTCTTGCCGGCTTCCAACTCGCCGACATGGGCGAGCACTTGGACATTATGCTCCGCAAGCCGTTGCTCCATGCGTGTCGCGACGGCTCGTGGCCCACCGACCACCGTGATCTTCGTGATAGGTTCCATCCAGGCCTCCGGGCTGGGGTTGTTACCCCCTCTACCCTATAAGGCCGCGAGATCGCCTACTTCGGGACCATTTTCTCAGCGGGGCGGGTATATCCGAGCGATCGGCTGTCTTTCGCGGTCCGGTGATTGCACGCGACTCGGTGCATGTAAGCGGAGGCCACACGGGCCACGGCCGCCTCACCACGAGGGTCGAATACCAACGGCGTGAGGCTTTTGCGGGTGGTCCGGATATCCCGACACACCTCGCCGGGACCACACCCGTCGCAAAGGCGTTCCGTCCACCCCCGGACCTTCTCTCCGAGGTCACCACACACCGCATGGTGGATCCCCGTGGGGTCGAGAGCGACCGCCTCGTCCGCGAGCGCCTCGCACGTCATAAGGTGCTTCCGTATGCAATCCGGGCACTGCTTCCTCGCGTGGGCGAGGTGGTCCTCCAGGAGCAAGAGGTGCTTGACGATCTCCCGCACGTTGAACAGGGGATCGCGGAGCCCTCGTCGAGGTCGGCCATCGGACGCCACCTTGGTAGAAAAGGCTCGGCGTCGTGCTCGGTGGCGTGAGTTCACACCCAGGGCGGCTTTATAGGACCACTAGCGAGGTCACTCGCCGTCTTTCACCTCGACGCCCTTGGCCGTGACCTTCATCGTCCCGCCACCGTCCACCGTCGCCTTGAGCACCTTCTCGGCGTCGTCCTTCCGCACCTTCTCCTCGCCTTCCTTCATGAGCCGGAGAAGGCGCTTCTTCTCGGAGTTCACATCCATGTTGCCGGTGAGGGTCGGTTCCTTCGTGTCCCGGTCGAGACGTCGTGACGTGAGCCCGATCGCCCCCGGCTTGATCGCCTTCACGATCTTCGGGTCGATGTGGTGGAGCGCGATATCCCACGCCATGTCGACTGACACGCCGGCTGCCACCTGGAGAGGCTTCCCGCCATAGAGGGTCGGCTGCCTCTCCTTGAAGAGCGTCATGCCGGCCCTCGTCCGCAATTCGAGGTCGAAATAGTAGACCGGCACAGAGACTTCGGGAGCGTTGAAGTGCATGGAGAACAGAATCGAGACCCGGAGGTCCCCGACGATCAGCTTCGGCTTGTGCAGGACACCCCACCCGTGGATCACCACTTCGAGATCTTCCGACTCGACAAGCCGGGAGATCACCTCTTGCTCGTCCTCCGAGAGCGGCACGTAGAGAGAATGAACGTTGGCTCCGCCGAACGGGTTTTTATCGCTCATGGGCACACCTGCACGTGGACAGCTCGGGGGCGATCTTGTCTCGTCCCCCCATAGAACGATACCCGCTGGCCCACAAGCGGGACCTTGCCTTCGAGCATTTCCGACTTATGGAGGTGGTACTCCGCCTCTTCCTCGTCGTTCAGTCTGATGAACCCGAAGCCCTTCATGTGATCGAAGTTGTCCACGACCCCGAAGAGGGGCGCCGCGTCATGTATCCGGGTCACACGCTCCGCACGGGGAGCTTTGTCGGTCGGTCCGTCGGGCATGTCCACGAGGACGTCGACCTCCTCCCCGATTATCGGCGGGGCGGGTGTTTGGGACCACGCACACCCCTTGGCCGGGCACTCGTTGCATGACCCTCCGATTTCCGGTAGAGGGCCGGGATCGAAGGAGCCGAGGTGGAAGAACACCTGACGCCCGTCGTCGCCTATCGCGAACCCGTAGATCCGATCGGGGAGATACTTGTGGATCCGCATTCGATATGTCGATGCGGACACGTAGACCTACCCGGCGGCTTCTTCGAGAGCCGCGAGGATCTCGCCCTTGCGGTCGTCCATGGAGAGCCCCTTGACCCCCATCTTCTTCGCGACGCCGAGAAGCTGCGACTTCGTCATCTTGTCACTGAATGAGGGAGCCACGGGCTTGCCGCCCTCGTACGCCTCGTTCACGTCGGGGGTTGCGGGGTCGTCGGCCTTGAACTGACCATCCTCGTCCCGAGCCCGTACCGGCTTCTTCTCCGTGGGGGGAGCCGCCGCCATAGGCGCCGGAGCCGGGGCCTCCTCCGTGGGGGAAGCCGGCCTCTTGATACCCCGGTTGATGCTATGCATCCGGGCGGACGGTGGCAGGTATCGAACTTGTCGTGACATGTCGGTCTCCTTGTCCTACAGGGCCCCGGTGAGACCCTTGATCAGACCGCCGAGAATCGCACCGAGGCTATCGGACACGCGGGCGAAGAAGTCCCGTGTCGCGTCCTTTTGATCGGCCTCCGCGTTCTGGAGTTGGGCGAGGACGTCCGAGGCCACTTCGAGGTCGGCCCAGTCGAGCTTCGGAGCCTCGTCGTTGATCAGACCTTCGATCGCGTCGTAGGCGAGCTTGATCCCGTCGACCCCGTTCTTCTCGACCGCGTTGCCGAGCAACGCGAGGACGGACTTCTTCCACGGCTCGGCCGCCTCCGCCGAAAGGTCCTTCAGCTCTTCCGCGAGCGCCTTGACGCCCATCTCGCCGAGGGAGGGGATGAGGTTCTTGAGCAAGTCGTTCCAGTTCATCGTCGCCCTCCTATGGAGCTACGGGGCAGAGGTCGGTGGCCGCCGGCACTTCGGGCGGTGTTTTCGGCGGGCGCGGCTTCAGGAGATCCGCGTTCCACAGCATCATGGCCTTGTGGTACGGCACCCGAGCCTTGATCACCTGGACGAGCTTCGCGGACTTCTCGCACAACGCCGCGTTGTCGCCGGTGAACTTCCCCTCTTCGCACTTGCAGTGGAGCTTGATCCACTCGACGAGCTTGTCCGCCGGCTGGACCGCCGTTTGCTCCATGAAGTCCAGCTCCGTCCGGTACACCTTCTCGTCTCGAACCACAGTGTTGCACTCGCAGTTCACCATGGTCGTGCTGACCATGAGCACCCCGATCACAACCAATAGCTTCTTCGGCATTGCGCTACTCTCCTTCTTCGTCCTCCGGCTCATGGCGGTCGTCCGAAACGGGCGGCTCTACCAGGCCTTTGGTCCCTTTCGACAGTACCCGAGTGAGCGATCCGTTGGGCTTACCGCCGCCCTGAGCACCGTTCATCGCGATTTGAGCGAGCCGGGTGTACTTGTCGAGGCTCGCCACCCCGAGGATGTACCCGACCGCCTTGAACCCCTCGATCACGACGATCGCCATGAGGAGCCCGAACACCTTGACTGAGATCTCGTCAAGGTTCCACGCCCACCCGAGAATGAGCCCGGCGAACACCATCATGGTGAGGTGCGTCACGATGAACGCGACGAACTTCTTGCTTTGGAGCGGGGTCTTCTCGCCGTTCCCGTTGACGGGTGCCATCAGTTGTACCCCCTGTTGCCACCGAGCCGGGTGCCCCCGTTCGGCCCCGTGGTGTGGATCCCCACCGTGTTCTGACGAGCCTGGAATCTATCCTCGACCACCTTGATATCGGGTTGGATGTAGAGGGCGCTCATAGAGAGTGTGTCCAACCGCTCCTTCTCCTCCGGGAGCATGGTCGGATAGAGGCGGTTGAACGACTCGCGGGCCTCCGGGATCGTCCGAAGAAAGTCGAGGATGTACTCGTCGGGCAACACCACCGGGTTGTCAGGGTCGTCGTAAACGCCCTTCAGGGTGTTCCTCCCCGCGTCGTCAATCCACCACTCTCGCTCGACCTCGGCCACACAGTCTCCGGTAGGTTCACCGTCTACCGAAGAAGCCTTATAGGATGCTTATCGAGCTACTCGATATCCTCTAGGCTCGCGAAGAAGTCGTCGAGCATGTCGTCTGCCTGGGCTGCACCCTCCGCGGCCATAGCCGCCAGGCTTTTCTTCTTCTTCGGCTTGGAGGCCGGCTCGGGTTCTTCTTCCTCCTCTTTCGGAGGAGGAGGGGGAGGGGGAGATACGAGCCGCACCGGGCCGATAGCGGGGGCCGTCTTCGTCATCTTCGGCTTGGGGGGCGCGGCG
>Ga0180438_10008141_pt1 | contig 13409 bp, 13 predicted proteins | sample SS_ome_12_FD_132455 | JGI IMG/M metagenome (GOLD analysis project Ga0180438, IMG submission 132455) | Hypersaline lake sediment archaeal communities from the Salton Sea, California, USA - SS_3_D_2 metaG | ecosystem: Environmental > Aquatic > Non-marine Saline and Alkaline > Hypersaline >... | reverse complement strand
CCGGCAGGTGGAGCACCGGCGGCGACGCCGGGTGCGTGTCGCACCCAGGACGGGCCAGCCCACACATCCGGGGCCGGTCGGCCGCCTGCGGGCGCCGGCCGGCCCTGCTGGATAACGGGATTGCACCGCCGGGCGCTATCGCCCGGAGTGCAAACACGGAAATTCGTTCCTTTCCCCAATTCGTTGTAGTGTTCTGCAAGTAACCCAGTCCCGAGCCGGACACCGAGGATGCTGCCGGAACAGATCGCGCACGGAACACGTTGAAACGTGTTTCTGGTACCAGGCCACGAATTCATTCGTGGCTGATTGCGGAAACCCGTCAGGTGGGTGACGTCAGGGGCCAGACCTGACAGGTTTTGCGTGGGGGCGGTGGGGTTGAGGGGGCGCGTGCAGGAGGAGATCGACGGGATGCGTGGGTGGCTGCGGAAACCTGTCAGGTCGACGCATCGCTTGCCGGTGGTGCTCGGGTCTTCGTTCCTTTCCCCAATTCGTTGTAGTGTTCTGCAAGTAACCCAGTCCCGAGCCGGACACCGAGGATGCTGCCGGAACAGATCGCGCACGGAACACGTTTTAACGTGTTTCTGGTATCAGGCCACGAATTCATTCGAGGCTGATTGCGGAAACCCGTCAGGTGGGTGACGTCAGGGGCCAGACCAGACAGGTTTTGCGTGGGGGCGGTGGGGTTGAGGGGGCGCGTGCATGGGCAGGTCGGCGGGATGCGGGGGTGGCTGCGGAAACCTGTCAGGTCGACGCATCGCTTGCCGGTAGTGCTCGGGTCAGGTGCCAGGCACTTACGCGGTGTGATCCGCTTGAGGGTTTGGGGGAAAACAACGAAATCGTGCTTTCAGAGGCCCGCCGAAAGTGCCTGGCACCGTACCGTGGGGACACAACTTTGCAGATTCGCTCTTTCGCTGATTCACCACTCCCTGGCGTGGAGGAACCAGAATGAACTTGCTTACCGAGATAGACGCCGAATCCGCCCAGCGCAAGGTCACCGGCTGGCTGGTGAGCGATGTCGGGAACCTGCTCATCGGTGATACGCCCACGTTGGTGATCGCGGATCGAGCCGTATGGCGTGTCCCGATACTGCTGACATCCCCTTCGCGCGGCGTGATCGGGATCGTTGGTTCCGTAGACGTGGACGCGCAAACGGGCAAAGTCCTGGCCGACGAAGCACTGGGCCGCCGGATACTCAAAGATGCCCACCTTGTTGCCCGTTCCGCACCGACCCCAGGAAAATGGACAACCGCGTGGTGATTTTTCAGCACACTGAGTAGCCAGACCTGACAGGTTTCTCAGGGGACGGTGGAATCGAAACTACGCATGCATGGGCAGACCGGCAACAAGCGAGGGTGTCCGCGAAAACCTGTCAGGTCGACGCCGATTCGCTGATTCGCCGACTCGCTCTTTCGCTGATTCGCTCTTTCGCTACCCCCGCCCCGTCTGCCCCAACCCGTGCGCCGTCTTATGTCCCGTGCCGCAGAACGTGGCGTAGTCCGCCAGCAAGTTGAACCGCCGCACCCACGCCTCCCCGATCTTCCCCGCGCGGATGACGTTGAACTGCACCCGCCCCACAAACCCGACTGCCTTCCGATTCCGCCCCAGGTCCACCATCTCGGTCCGCAGGTCGTAGCATCCCACCGCCACGTGCGCCACCGCCAGGTCGAGCAGCGCCACGTTGATCCGGACCTCCTCGGGCGCGAACGTGTTCCAGCGGGTCAGCCAGGACTGGTAGACCAGGAACGGGTCGGGCAGCGGCACGTGCATCTCGCGCGAGCGGAAACTGGTGGGCGATAGGAACCGCACCCGGATGCGCGTCCCGGCGGGGGCTCCGCCCGCCACGTCGGCGTAGGAGCGGTGCTCGACCCGCGGGCCATTGGGAGGCAGCGCCAGCGGGCGGCCCATCACCTCGACCGTCGGTGTGCGCGAGATACCGTCCGCGAGGGCGGGCCACAGGTCGTCCTCGAGCAAGGTCAGGCGCAGCATCGGCCAGCCGTTGATCCGGTAGATCGGGGACACGGTGAACGGCCGCGGGCCGTCGGTGTCGTGGACCTGGGTGGATAGCCCGTAGTCGCCGAGCGCGAGCCACTGGTAGAACAGCGCGTGGAGCGCGCGGCCGGGGTAGCGCGGCAGCGCCGCGGCCTCGTCGGGGTTGAGCGGGAACGTGAGATTGTAGGGCATCAGCAGCCTCGATCAGATGGGTCTAACGGTTCGTTCGTTCGAGCATTTCGATGTCAATTCGATCCTTGAGTGGCCCCAGCTATCCTGACCTCCCATCGATGTTCCTCCTCCAGATCGGTCAGGAAGTCGGCATCGGCGTACTTGCCGTAGAGGGCATTGGCCGGAAAGTCCATCTGCGGTTCCAGAATGATCCTGCCCTGGTCAACCTGGACGCGGAACCGGGTGCCCCGCCGAAGCCCGAGCGCCTCCCGTATGGACTTGGGAATGACCAACCGCCCTTTGGATGAGAGCGTGACCAACACGTTTCGTCTCCCGGGTCTTACTTGATGGCCTGGCCCTTGCCTCACCTGTCAACCCGTACGAAGCCGGACGGAGGGCTGATAGCCTTCTTTCTCGGTCCGTTCATACCCCACAACCTCGCCAAGGGCGTTGAGCCGTTGTCCCAGGAAGAGACAGAACGCGGCCGGGCCGTACAGCACCAGGTGTGTGCGAGATGCGCGATATTTCTGCCGGTACTGGCGAATCAGGTCCTTCGCGTGAAACGCGATCGCAGTGGCGTCGGCGTCAGAGCGGAGGGCCGCACCGCCTGGCCCGTTGTCCACCTCCGTGTAGACCACCGCGCTGTACGTGCCGGTTTCTTCGAAAAGCCCTTGCACGTCTATCCACGCAGGGCCCGTGACACAAAATGCCATCAGCAGGTCCTCACCGGGCACACCTTCTTCTTCAACCACGTTGAAGTGACGCTCCGAGGGACGCGCGTCGGACCTCCACAGGTACGTTTCACCCCGAGTCGGCTGCTCCGCCCGGAAACTGTAGCCGCCGACCTCCGGAAACGCCGCGCCGACAGCCAGGGCTGCGCTCAGAGGCAGCTTGCCCCGAAAGTCGATGTACGACGCCCCGTGCTGTTGGGCCAGTTCTTCCCGCGCGCGAGCGAGTTGAGGAAACAGCACCTCGTCCCACGTGCGCTGGTCGGGGACCTGCCGACTCGATCGATCGAAGTACGCGGTCCAGTCGAGCTCAATCGTCGGTGGGCGGTCGTAGCGCCGCCTGGCCCAACCGTGGATCCACAGGCTCACCGGAGGCGCTTCGGGGGGGGTCGCCCTCAGATTCCTGTCCCGGATGGTGTCAAGCAACACTTGCCGATCGATCGTTTTCTCTCCCTTGTCACGTTCGACCCACGTAGCTACTTCGTCTATCGCGATCGCCCGCGGATTCGCCCCCATGCGCAGACGAAACCGGGCCATACGATCGTCGACCATCTCCTCCAGGTCACTGATGCTCCCGAAGCCCAGGCGCAGCCGCAAGGCCCGGCAGAACGCGCCCAGTTCCTCGTCATCCGCTCCCAGCTTCTCCTTCCAGTGATCTCTGGCCCGGCCTGCATCCGTTGCCGGGCTGCAGGTGAGAAAGTCCTCGGAGAATGTATGATCTCGCCCCCTGATGACTCGGCCGAGTTTGGATGTATATCCCCAGTTGCTGACGAGCCAAATCTCGACGGGGCCGCTGGTGCGGAGCTGCTTCCAACTGTCGAACAGTTTCTGAAGGAGCGAGCGCGAGCCGGAAATCACCTTGATCAACGACTCGAAGGAGTACTCTTCGTGATGATCCACGTGCCACTTGATCTGGGTGAACTTCGAGGCCTTTCCGGAACCCGGTCGCGCATACAGGGTGACGTCGTCCGCAGACCCGGCACCGGGATGCTCGACGATCCCGTACGCGTACGGGGAATCTTCGTCGAGAAGCTGCAGCAGTTCGTACCAGCTATAGAGATGCTGGTAACGGTTGCCTTCCATTCGAGAGGAGCTTTGCTTCGCCATATTTCACCTTGCCATCTCTTTGCCCACCCGGCTATGAACGCGACGGAGACGTGCTTTCCGCCTGGGGGACAACCCATCCTTGCTGCAACCAGGCCCAGCGCGTCGCTATCGCCACGCCGCCAGCCAGGTAGTCGTATCCGCGGATCACGACGCGTTGCAGCATCGGATCGCCATCTGGGTCTGCGGGCCATTCCTCCCGCTTGATCTTGAGAGGGTACTTGAGGACCTGCGGTATGCGCGCCACCATCCAGTTCGGATCGTCGCTATACTCCCGATCCATCTCTCCCCACAGCACGATATCCCGCGCCCGCAGGCCATCGACGTCCTCAAGAGAACGCTTCCAGGTTTCGTTCCCCTCTGCTGGCAGCGACACTGTCTCATTCTCGGTCAACACGTACACATCGTACGACCGCTGTCCCGGATCGATCAACCGCCATCGAACCTCGAGACCTATAGGTTCCTCGAACTTGAACGCGCTCTGGCCTGCGCCAAAGGCCCGCCCCGCTGGCCAACGCTCCGGCAACTCTGCAGTGCAATATCCCAGGTCAGCTTCGGCCAGGTCGGCGACGTACGCCCATTTGGGATCCGATGCCAGGAGTTGCTGCAGGGTCCCGAGGCCAGCCGTTGGACAGTGATACACGTACCCTCGCCCATCAACGTCAAGCTGCATCTTCAACCTCCCCCCGTTGGCGGGCGCGTTTCCAATGATCGATGGCATCCTGGCTCAATCGAATCCCCTGGAAGAACGTCCCGATCCAATCGTCACGCCGGGCCTGTGTCCAGGAGACCGCCGGTATGGGCTCGTTGCGCGCCCGGGCGCCCAGAGCCGACAGGGCGTTTTCCGGTGTGACGTCCTCGACCTCGTCCCAGTTCACCAGTAAACGTACGTCGCCCAGGCCGCGCGAGCGGGCGCCCCCCAGCAACACCAGGCCGTGGCTCAGACCCTCCAGGGCCAGCAACAGCAATCCCAGCTCGGCCGGCGTGGTTCCATCCACCACCATCTCGAACGCAAAGGCGGTGTTTTCGGGGACAACCTCGAAGGTGTAGCGCCGCTTGTCCCCGGCCGAGCCCTTGTCCCGGTCGATGCTGACCCCGTCACGGTGGCCGAACTGGTCGAACCAGGCTCCCTCCTCCACTGCCAAGTCCTTGAACAGCACCCGCGACGCCATCCACGGGGCGCCGAAGAGCCGGCAAGCCCAGCAGGACTGCCTCCGCAGTTCCACGTCGGCGTTAGCCTCTGCCTTGATTCTCTCCACGTCTTCGTTGGTCAGGCACGGCTCCGCCAGCGGGTCGCAGCTCAGGCACGGTGCATCTCCGCCACGATCGGTCAACGGCGCCAACGAGCGCAGTATCTGCTCGGCATAGGCCCGCACGGAGCCCTTGAGACTGCTGCCGGGGATCACGGGTCGCTCGCGCGCGTCCTTCACCACCGTGAGATCGTCCCCCAGCAGGCTGTACTCCCGCCCAGCGCCGACCCGCAGGGGCGTCTGGGGAACGAGCCTTCCCCGCAGCCGCACCTGGCGGACGAAGGTGCGGAAATCAGCCGTATGTGTTGCGTTCATGTCCCCTCCCCCCGCTGATAGCTCAGATCCCGAACTCGCTGCATGAAGCGGCGTCGCAGCAGGGCCAGGAAGCGGCACGTCAACTCTACCCAGGCTTGCCGCAGCTCCTCGTCGCTCGCTCTGACGCCTGATCCCCGAGTCCGCTCTGCCGCGCGCTGCGCGGCGCGCGCGGCTCGGCCACGGATTGGGTGCGCCAGCAATGCCACGATCTGCTCGCCGACGTCGTGCCAGCGCCATCCCACTTCCTGTCCAGGAGCGCGCGCAATCTGGTAGCGCAGATAGCTGATCACCGCTGGCACCGAGGCGATCTCTTTGGCAGCCGTCACCAACTGTGTGAACTGGTGGGGCGACAACTGCGCCTCCGGCGTCTCGGGTCCCGACCCGATCGCCACAGCGTCACCGAAGAGTGGAAAATCCTTCCGATGCTCCTCCAGGACCCAGGCTGTAATCTCCTCCTCGGCGACGTCCAGTTCCTGCTCCAGGGCCACGCCGAAAAAATGATCGTTCATTGTCGCTCCGCCTCCTTTTCCGCCGTCCACAGATGGAAGGGGGCACAGGGCATCACAGCTCCGTAGCCCCGCTCCCGCAGACGCCCCACTCCCGTGGCCCGCAGCTTGTCGAGCCTCCCACTGAGCCAGCTCAAGTCTGTCTCGGGCGGAGCCCGGTATAGGAAGACACTCCCTGTGGCGGCAGCCAGCGCTGTGGGATGGGGCAGCCCGGCAGCCTTCCACCAGCCGCCCACAGTCTCGGGGGCAACGAAGCGACGGATCAGTTCGACGCCCTCGCCTAGATCCAACGGGTCAGGCTCCAGAGTCGCCGCGACGCCGTTGCCAAAAACCGCCGGGGAGAGCAGATCCAGCGTGAAGTAGTGCCCACGATCCGGCGGTAGCTCGCGGCCCGTCAACTTCGTGAAAAAGGCACGTTCGGCCTGGAACAGATCCGTGAGACGCTCAATCCGCGTCTGGGTTTTGACGTCCTCGACCTCGCCCTGGAGTGTTATCCGCACCTGGCCGCGCCCCCGATGTATGCCCCGTCCCAGGCGGGTGACGTTCCCCAAAGCGATGCGTACTTGATCGGCCTGTCCCTCTTCCACCCACAGGCAACCGTGCAGCCACGTCCCCGGCTCCAGCGTTTCGAGGGTATAGAGCATCCCGTCCTCGGCCACACCCCGCGCCCGATTGATGGCCGTATGCGTGTGGCGGACCAATTCCGGCTTCGGAAGTGTGTGTGGTCGCTTGTTCACGTCATCCCAGACGTAGCAACTAGTCGCAGGTTCGACCTTCTCCCAGCAATGTGGGCAGCGGGGACGCTCGATGAAAGGCAAGGGGATCCCGTCCTGTTTCGAGGCAGCCACCTGTTCCTCAAACACCACCTGGCTGACCAAGGTATCAAACGCGCAATGGCGGTGACGAATTGCCTTACAACGACGGGCCGTGAGGGGAAACGGATATCCACGATCGGTGTCTATGGCCGGGTAGGCGGGCTCGAACCGCAGCGCCCGCGGACCCTCGAAGAGCTGTCTGAACGCATCGCTTTTCGGATCCATCCTGCTCTTCTTGATGAGCGCCTCGGCCAGCGCTCCCCGCAGCGCGGTTCCCGGGATATACCGCCGCGTGAACAGGTACTCGCCCACCCCCATAGGAGCGCCTCCTATGTGCAAGGCTGACCTGATCTCGATATCAAAGGCGATGCTCACTCTTTCTGCCATGCTGCCCTCCCTGCGCTCCGCTCCTCCGGCGTGATGGGCCGCCACTCCGCACCGTCGAGGACCGCGCTCTGCACCGTGATCCGGCACCATCCCAGGCCGCCCGTCTTGCCACGCCCCAACGCCGCGATCGCCCCCAGCCCGGCCTCCACCAACATCAGGTCCTGCAAAGTCAGCTCGGCCTCCCACGTGGACCTGAAGGTGAGAGGAATCCCCGGCAGAAAGAGCTCGGTGGTGAACAGCCGGGCGTCCTCTGCCACCCGCCGGCGGCGCGACAGACTGACGTTGTAGCGCACCACCGGCGCCGGGGCTCTTTCCTCCAATCCTGCCGGCCGATCCAGTTCCAGGTCGGCGGGGTAGACGCGGCCCTCCACCCACGGGGAGCCGAAGATGCGGCAGATGGGACACAGCGTTTGGTCCTCTTCGAGCCGCAGACGCATATCAGCCGGGTTGGGACCACCACAGACCGTGGCCCCAAGTGCTCGGGCCAACCGCTCGCACTCGTGGCGAAGCCGTCCTTTCAGAGAGGAGGCCGGGATGAAGGGCCACCCCTCGCGGTCGCGGCGGAACGGGCGATCCACAAACGTGGGAGCGCCATACCCGCCGATGTTGACCGGCGTCTCGAAGGCGACGTTCAGCGTCAGCCGCATCGGCAGTGGATCTGCTCCAGAACGGTCTTTCTCGTTGCTCACGCCGTCACCTCCTTCGTTTCCAGTTCGGGCACGAAGTCATACAGCTCCGCTACGTCTCGCAGCGTGGTGCTGAAGGCATACGCAGCGTTTGAATCGGCCTTGTACCAGGGAAGCGGATCCCTCCCTTTTTTGAACTCGACGATGGCCTCCACCTGCTCCAGAGCTCGCCGCAGCCGGGTGTTGAGGCGGCTGCGCTGATACAGGTAGAACAGCGTCGCCCGCCGGCGCCCCTGCTCCAATGCCTCGGCGAGCGGGTAGAGCTGCGAGGTGGGGAAACCCTCCCTGTTCAGCGCGTCCAGAGCTCTCAGCAGGCGATCCAATTCCTCAATCGTGTAGGGCCGGTGGTGAAGCCGCAGCGGCCTGGCCTTCTCCCCGTCCTCCCCGGGCGGGGCAATCGCGTAGGGTGGACCCGACCGCTGCCTCATGACGTCTGTCCCGTAAACGGCTGTGGACGTGAAAATCTGGAAATCGACCGCAGCGCATTCCGTGTCTTTGTCTTTGGCGCGGGGCTTCGCGCTCTCCTTCAAAAGCTCTCGTGCGAAATCACGCATCAAGCGCACCGGCATGTGCTCCGGTGCGATCACCACCCCAGCGGATAGGGTCAGCGGACGATTCTTGTCTTTGTCGCTGTCGTTGACCCCTTTCCTCTCCAGATACTCGGTGAACGCCCGAGCCATATCGTGCGCCACCTGGAGCGCCACGTGGGCCGGGACGATGAGCATCACGTCATCCCCCCCTACGGTGATGATCTCAAAGGGCTGAGTCGGACGTCTCCGCTCTTCTTCCGATTCATCGGAAGACATAGGGTTGTCCAATGGCTGGATCGCTAGATTATTGGCCAGCGCGAAGGTCACGGCGTACCAGGTCGCATCCCTAAGCTTCTTGCTCATATCCTGATACTCTTTGCGGGTGCGACGACTTTCCACAAATGAGCCAACGCCATCACCGTCAGCGTAGATAAAGGCCACGTAGCCGCGCTTATTGGGATTTCGTGGTTGGCATGCAGAGGCGATGACGCCAATGTCGAGCGGGACTGTGCCCTTTTCTGCTCCGGCGAAGTAATTCTCGATCAGTTCTGGGTCATCCTTGTGCAGATCCCGCAGTCTGCCCTCGAATATATCCCGCCAAGGGAATCGTGGGCTGGCCCGGTTCTTTTTCGCACATTCTACACAGCGAGGCATCGATTCCCCGTAATGGGCATTGAGAGTAGCAGCCGGAAGAAGCCGACAGGATTGGCAACGCTCGGCGTGGGGCGGCGCCTCGACGAAGGGTACATACCGCTTCTCTTGCTTGCGCCGCCGCAGGTCGTGGCCCAGCAAGCGCACCCACGCGCCGAAATTCCCAAGTTCACGGTCGGCTTGCTCCCAGCGTCGTCGCTGGAACGGCGACAACGCGTCCAGGTGAGCGTCGTCCACGTCGGCCCGTGGAACCCCCTGATCGACGTCGATCGATTCGGGCAGCTCACGGTACACGCAGGTGATGGTGGCGACCCCGGTCTCCCTGGGATACAGAGCTTCCAGCGTCTGCTGGATGGCCTGTGCCTTGTCCGCGGTCACCATGCAGAGCATGCATCCGCCCGCGGCATAGATGATGTCCGCATCGCCATCTATGCTCTTGATCAACTTGGGTGCGGTCTGCTCGTTCAATTCCAGGAGGATGTTGCTACCACCACGGATCTCTGGAAGCCGGGCCGATTCGAAGACGTAGTCAAGCGTGCGATCAGTGTCGGCGATCAGCAGAGCCCGCGGTCCATTCTTTGTCGTCATAATCTCCTCCCTCACTCCGGCCGTACATCCTGGGCCTGTGGGCCTTTCCGACCCTTGCCCACCACGAAGCTGACGCGCTGGCCCTCTCGTAGCCCTTGCCGGCCCGGCGTCTGGGTCTTGTGGACGAAGAAGTCCTCGCCTCCGCCATCTGGCTTGATGAAACCGTAGCCTCTTTCTTTGTTGAACCACTTGACGGTGCCGGTGCGGCGGTCACCGCCTGCGGGCGGGCGCGGAGGGCGTGGGGACCGCCTGATCACCTGGCCCAGCTTGTCCTCGACCGCGTAGTAGCGCATCAGGCGCGACGCCCAGCCCAGAATCTGTGCCATCGCCCGCGGATCGTCCTTGTAGGGCATAAGATGCTGGCGGCAGGCATCGCGGATGGCGCGGTAGTAATCCAGTGTGCGCCCACTGCGGACGACCGCTTTGCCCTCAGCGATGACGGTGTCCAGGTACTCGAAGAAGCGGGGGCCATCAGGGTCGTCCCGGAGGTGACTTATGCATTTGGAAAGTTCGTTGACGTCTGCTTTTCGTCTGTTGAGAAACTGCGCAATCGAATCGGCTGGAATGAGATATTGATCAATCTTGTACATATAGCACTCCCATTAGATGGCTTCATCGGCAAGAACCAAGAATGGTTCAAAGACCCCCGATTTGGCAGGATAGGGACAGAAATAGAAGCGATGCAGGTGAACGAACTGATCTCCGCCCAAGAACATCATACGAACTTTGTGGCGAGAATACGTGCCGTCAGACTTGAGATCCTTCTCATGGACAAAGAAAGCTACGCGGCGTTGAAAGCCATCTTGGCCAACGGCTATGGGGATGATCATTTCTGGACAAAGTCGGAGTTCAATGATTCGTTTGATTAGTTCTTCCGCGGCCTCGAAAGATCTCCGGACCATCTCCCTGCCAGCGTGAAGCCATTCTTGGCGATTCGAATGAGCATAGAAGTGTCTATAGAAATGGACATTTGTCTTATGGTAATTTAGCGTTGATATCCAGGTATCTCCAGTAGCATCTGCCTTGCTGTTGTCGTAGTCTGTCAACACGTCTTGCCATTTGATGCTCCAACGTGATGGAACTTCATCCAGATTAGTCTCAACTTTGCCGTCTAGGAGACCTTCGAAAGGAGTCGCACGGCCAAGCTTCCACAAGCAATGTACGCGTTGTTCCTTGAAAACGTAGTCCTGGTTGTCTTCTATACGCTGGTGGAGTTTCTTCTCGATACTCCATATTCCATCAAGCCGCTGATTCAATCCACTTGCCTTCGCAGCCTTAGAGAAAGCTCTTGCTAACTCCGGCGATTTTTCGAACAGAGGCTCATAGAACCTCAAGATAATCTTGGTTAGTGTTTCAAGCTCTCCCCATCCCCTGTCAGCAAGGTCTTTGAAACGATCCTGATCGTCGTCACTCAAGTCATCCAACACACGCTGTGTGCGACTTAGGAACTCATCTTGTTGTACTATGCCCCTAAATTGTCGAGGGGGCTGAATAACCGGCATTCGGACGGTGTCCAGCAACTTGTCGAGAGCGCTTTGCAGATCAGCCCCCCTTGGACAATAGGTGTAGTCCGAGTAGCCGGCAAGTTCATTTGCAAGGGCAGTGATCAAGCGTCGGTCTCCCAGCAGGTGCTTCAACTCCTTCTTCCAATCATTGGTTCGGGCGAGGATACTCAGCAATCCCGTCTCCAGACCGATTATATCCATAGCCTCAAGGTAGTCTGGCCCGAAGACACCGTTGAACGCCAAGAAGGCAATGTCCTCTTTGTCAGTGTCTTGCAGACTCTCAGCATTCAAGATGCGGGCTATTAACGTTTCCAGACCCGATGATTGTAAGGCTTCGGCCATTGTCTCAATCTCAGTAGTTTCCTTCGGGACATTGGCGGCTATCGTTATATTTCCAGATCTCGGCTAGATGCTGGAGTTGGCTGGCCAGCAGGACGTCTGCTGCAGCACGTAGGTAGTTATCCGGGGATTGACTGACATATGGGGAGTCGTAACCAGCATAGAGTCGTTGTGGGTTGCTCCAAACGTGCAATGCATCCAACCTGACAATTGCCGAGCCGTAGCAAACTGGTTTGCCACCACCAAGCTTAAGCACAATCTGTGGATCACCAAGCCCAAGCGCCGTGAGGAGAACGCCCAACTCAGGAGATGCGATATTTTGAAACCGAATGGTGATTTTCAAGCGTGATTTTGGTGTAAGCACCTCGACTGGGGTATTGGACTGGATAACGGGCCGACCGTGCTTGTAGAATTTGCGTCCTTTCACTTCACTACCAGAGAAATATGTACGAGTGCGTGTCCTAGGTGCGTACAACGCAGGCATTCGGGCAATACTGACGTTCCCTTCATCAAGCACAGCATCACCGAAGCGAACATGGCCTTCGAAGCCCATTGCGCCGAACATTCGGCATGCAAGGCACAGGTTGTCCTTGTCGCGGCAGGAGGCCGCGCCCCTCGGTAGCTGACCAGTCCGAACTCGAGTGATCCGAACGCAAGAGCGCGTGATCGCTTCTACCACGCTGCGCACCACGCCCTTGAGCGTTGAGGCAGGGACACAGGGCTGGCCATTGACGCGGGTGATCTCTCTGACCAAGGGCGGCTGTTTGCCCGTTCTCATCCTGACCCGTCCCGACGATACGTGCAGTGGCGTGGCGACGATCAACGTCGCCTCCAATCGTCCACTGACCGTACCGGGTTGATAGCGCTCATGCCCGGCCGGGTGCTGCCGGTCGTCTGGACCAAGCGGCTCGATCTCGACAAAATCGTAGGGTTTAGGAGCCCGCGGCCCGTAGTCACGCCGGCCCATCACGCGCCTCCTTCCAGTCGAATGGCATCTTTCCAGGCCTGGATGCAGGTTCTCCACACTCTTTCAACCTTTTCACCAGAGACCTCTACTTCCCATTCGCCCCAGTCGTTAGCTTTGTCAGGAAAATGAACACCGTCCAGTGCTTCGCTCACGTCCTCTTTCACCGAATCATAGCCAAAGTCCAGTGGCGGATCGTAAGGTCCATCAGGCTTTTCCAACAGATAGCCATAGTTTTCAGCCTCATCGTCCAACAAGAAAGCTACGCCGTAGAGCTTGTTTCGTTCGGTAGGCTCACACAGGTAGCGCAACGCCAACTTATTCCACTTCAGCGTCACGTGTCCTAGCCCCCGACTTTTTCCAAAGCCCACCCCCACCCGGCCCAGCTTCAAATCCCGCAGCGCCAGCGCCAGCAGACCCAGTTGGGCGATGGTGAAATTGCGGATGGCGATCTTGGTCTCGAACTCGCCTGAGGTCACCACCTCCATCTGAAACGGACCCACGGCCACAGAACCGAAGACTCTGTCGATGGCCACGCCGTTGCGCTCCTCAGTGCGCGGCTCGATCCTACGCCATCTCTCTTCCTGGCTCAGCTTTTCTCGGTCCCATCCCTCCTTGATGTCCGGATGACTCTTCTCGTAATCCTCGACCGTCGGCGGGTAGGCATCGGCGGTGCGCACTCGACCGCCCAGCACCGTGTTACCGAACATCTGGCAGATGAAACAGGAGTGCGCATGCACATTGACGCCGTCGTGCTCTTGCTTGAGATCGTGCAGACCGACGCACGACTCTTCCTTCACGACCGGATTGCAGCAGCTCCCATCCCGGCCCACCGTGCGCACGATGCGCTCGCAGTGGCTGCGGATCACGCCCTTGAGGCT
>Ga0180438_10008139_pt1 | contig 13410 bp, 13 predicted proteins | sample SS_ome_12_FD_132455 | JGI IMG/M metagenome (GOLD analysis project Ga0180438, IMG submission 132455) | Hypersaline lake sediment archaeal communities from the Salton Sea, California, USA - SS_3_D_2 metaG | ecosystem: Environmental > Aquatic > Non-marine Saline and Alkaline > Hypersaline >... | reverse complement strand
CGTCCCAGAGCCAGAGAAAAGGCCTTCAAAGCCGTCGCTGGTACACTGGCCCGCCTCACTCGACGGGGACAACGCGACCGTCAGACTCCTTTTCCCACGATATGAATCTGGGCTCGCCGTTGGCCTCAGCGTAGAACGGATGTATTACTCGACTATGACTGATCAAACATAGGGCAACCGTTGAAAGCACAATGATGGTATTGTGGGACGTTGAACAAGATGTGGCTGTTGCCAGTGAACAGAATCCGTAGGGTGCTCACGTCACTACGCTGTACTAGGGTAGGTGTTGGAATAGGTGTGTTCATTGCTGTTGGAGTGGTGGTCGGAGTTGGTATCGACCCCGGTGTACACATGCTCAAGAACAACGGTAGTGAAGCGACTAGAATCAATCGTCTTACCATAGGATTTCCTCCTGCCGACCAAAAACCTGCCTGTAGACGCGAAGATTGCTTGTCCCCTCGACTCTGCTACGTGGCAAGGCTATACATCGTGTGATAGGGCTCTAACCTATAGGAACCGCAAGATCGACTTGGCAGGCTGGCGATGTTTGAACTGCCCGTACCATAGACACAGCGGGTACAAAGTCAGCAGGCCCAGCAACCAATAGGGATACATCTTTGGAATGCTGGTGCCGTTGGGTGTCAGCCAGAGGCCAAGTCCGGCGTATAAGAACAAATGGGTCAGGTAGAAAGGCAGTGGTACCCGCCCGAACACGGCCAGCGGTTGGAGGTATCGCTGTAGCTTCTCGCTGGCTCGAGCGAACAGTCCCACAACGACAAGATCTACGCCCATTGTCAACAGATTGAGGGTGATGCTGGGGGGATATTTAACCGCGTTGAGGAAATCGATCCAGGTGTTTCCGCTCCGTGGACGGATGTTGCCAAAGCCATCTAGAGCGCGGAGCACGAGAAAGGCAAGGATGAATGCCGCTCCAAGCTTTAGCGCCCACTCGAAAGCTTTCCGGGGATCGTCTGCCAGCCAGTACCCAAAGACGATGCCAAAAGTGACCAGTTCCAGCCAGGGGAGAACCGGGTAGTTCACCCACAACTCCAGGTTACCGCCAGGAATCAGCAATACACGGGTGAGCGGCCGGAAGGTCTGATTCCACTCACCGGGGCTGGGTGTCAGTAGCTCAGTGCCTAGAACCAGCACAACGGTCAGGGGCAACAGATATATCGGCTTGAGCCACAGTAGCAGACTCCCCAGGATCATCGTCCCGCCCAGGGCAAACAACACGCCGATATAAGTTTCCAATGCCCAGCCACCGGGCGAAAGCTCCCATGCGCGGTTTACGACCAGTAATTGCAGAGCGATCAGCAGCCCACCGCGAATCAAAAAGTGCCCAATAATGGCCCACTCGCTCCAGCCTTGCTTCCGGCGGGCATTGGCAAAGAGTAGCATCCCTACGCCCATCAGGAAGAAGAAGCCCGGCGCGCACAGGTGGGTTACCAGGCGAGTGAGGAAGGCGAGCGCGTCGTGGTAAGCTGGGAACGGTCCGCCCCAATACTCGCCAGGAGAGTGCTGCTGGGCGATGAAATGGTTGGCGTGATCGAGGGCCATCAAGATGATGATCAGACCGCGCAGCACATCAAGTGGGGCGAGGCGCGAGGCCTTGTAATGAACTTCCTCGGGAGTCTGGTTTTCGTGTTTGTCGACCATGACAGTGTTCTCCTTGTGTGTTCAAGGTTCGCCACGCAAACTCCGAAAATCACTAACCATATCTACAGTCTAGCACATTCAGTTCGCCGGCGCATTAGCCCATCGGACAATCTTGGGATTGGACAAGTGGCCAATCTTCCACTTGGACAAGCGGCTGGTGCCTTGTGCGGACAGTGTGGACGACAGCTGGGATCTGATCACATCTTTCTGTCCGTGCAGTACGACGGGCATTGGTATATACCAAAGAGGTTGCATCTGCCGCCGTCCGTGGTACACTAAACCGTGATTCGCTACGATCACCGAGGTAGGCAGGGAGAGACTATGTCTCAGAAAGTACCTGTGCCCCAGCACGCGAAATCAATGATAACCAGAAGAGGGTGGAACAGTGAGCTACAACGTGGATCATCCTACCTACGAAGTTGTTGGTGAGCTGACGCGCTTTGACGAGAGGGATACAGTCTTTGCCAGAGAGCGGCTGGCGCCTGGCAGCCCGGAGGAGCGGCTCTACCACACTGCACACCCGGAATTGATCCAGATTGACCGCCGCATTGCCACGTTCATCGAGTCGGTCAGCCGGCCTGACGAGAACGCGTCCCAGGTGGAAGCTGCTCTTTACAGCGCGGCCTTCGACCCCGTCGTTGGCTTGGCACTGCCTGATGTGGCGGACGGCGAGGTGGCTTCTACACGGGTGGAAGCGGGACCGGAGGAGATGGCTGCCCGCATCAAGGCAGTCGCCCGTCATCTGGGGGCTGACGACGTGCGTATCGGTCCCTTGAACCCCGCGTGGGTTTATAGCCACCGCGGTACGCCGCCCTTCTTTGCTGACTACCAGTCGAATCCGCCGCATTTCAGTGGTCCGCCCGAGGGCTACCGAGGTCTGAGCTGGGGAGATCCCATCGAGATCTCTCATCGCTATGCCATCTCAATGGCCTTTGCACAAGACCTCGAGTTCTTGCAGACCGGTGGGACCCCTTTCTCCGACTTTGAGATTGGGCGGGTGTATGCTCTCAGTGCGCTGGTGGCGGTGCAAGTGGCTGCTTATGTCCGTGCCTTGGGCTGGCCCGCTCGTGCCCATCACATGCGCAACTACGGGGTACTCGTCGTGCCTGTGGCTATTGACGCCGGATTGGGGGAGTTGGGTCGTTGCGGCTATCTGATGCACCCACGGCTGGGGGCCAATCTGCGCCTAGTTTGCGTCACCACCGACCTTCCCTTGGCGCCGGACCCACCGGTAGCTCTCGGTGTTCAGGATTTCTGTACCAAATGCCTGAAGTGTGCCACTACCTGTCCGTCGGGAGCGATTCCCAGGGGGGACAAAGTAGTGGTGCGTGGGGTGCGCAAGTGGCAGATCGACCCGGAGAAGTGCCTGCTATATTGGGGACACCTGGGCTCAGCCTGCTCTATCTGCCAGACCGTATGTCCCTGGTCCAAGCCGCCTACGCTGCCCCATCGTGTCGTGGCATGGATCGCGTTCAACGTTCCGTTCGCTCGCCGTTTTCTCGTCTGGGCCGACGATTTGGTCTATGGGGTGGATTTTCAGCCGGCCCCGTCACCTGCCTGGTCGCGCTGACGTTGCTTTGGGCTCCTCCAGCGCTTGACAATCGATCGCCCTGCGCGTACACTGCCTGCTGATGATGAACGATCTCTTCTGGCTGGTACTGGGACTGGCGGCGTCGGCGCTTCTGCTTTTCCTAACCCATCGCGCCAGGCGTGTATGGGAGGACGCGAGCCGACGGGGCTTTGGTCTGCAGCGCCAGATAGGCTGGGCACTCTTGGGGGCGATCGCACCCTCTCGCTATTGGTGGGGAGCCCGAATTGAGGCCCTCGCTCCCCAGGAGCGAGTGGAGCTGCTCGCCTATGAGACAGCCGCGTGCGGGTTGAATCGCGCCGACAGCTTGTGCTGCCCTCTATGTACGGTGGAAATCCCTCGTGCCTGGACGTTGACCTCGGACGGTAGTCCCACCGTTGCGCCGGGCCCGGTCGAATGTCTGCGCTGTGACTTTCGGCTCGATTCTTGTCGCCATTGTGTCCATTTTCTCCCCGGCAGCCCCAAAGTGGGCATCTTGATTGCGTGTGGAGGCGGTGACGTGACATCTGGACGGTGCAGCCACCACAAGGTGTCGCAGCCGGTGGAGGAAGCCTGCCGACCCGATGTCGCCCGCCAGTTGAAGGCCCGTGGCTATGAGTATGTCCGTGCCCCGAGACCCATCGTGGATAGCTTGTTTCCTCCCGATTTCTGCACCGCGTTCAGGCCTGATCGCAGGCGCCTGCGGGCCAGCGAGGTGCGATGGCCTGACGCTCGCCGCGCGGCACTCCTGCGTTTGCTTGCTCTGTCTGCGGAGACGGAACCAGCGGAGGAACCACCTTGCGGTGAGGAACAGTGGTTGCTGTGATCTATTTCTATCGGAGGCTATTTCCTGAGCTCACCATCCAGCCATTCCAAGTACCCCTTGTAGCCCTCTGTAACAGGGATTGCCAGGATCTCTGGCACATCGTAGGGGTGGGCCTGTAGAATGGCTTTCTCAAGCGCTTCCCATAGGGTCTGCCGGCTCTTGATCACACACAACCATTCCTCGGCTGTCTCGATCTTGTCCTGCCACCAGTAGGTGCTCGTTATGGGGCCAATGATCTGAGTGCAGCCCGCTAGTCGCTTTTCAACGACTACGTTGGTGATCGCCTGGGCATCCGCTTGCGTTCCGGTTGTCGTGGTTATTTGGACGTACTCTGTCATCCCTGAGGTCTCCTTCCGGCTCCAGAAGATCGTCGATGCGCACTGTGTTGAGGGGATTGTAGCATAGCGGACAGGGCGGGGCAAATCGGGAATCGATAACCGATTTCGTCAAGTTGACGAAGTAATCGTGTAGGGTATACTTAAGGGCGTTAGCGTATCTGGAAACATAGTTGGGGGTTTGGAGATGGGAGGAACAAGCGATGAAAGCTAAATCTCTGCTCATTCCAGCTGCCATTGGGTTCACCTTAGTGCTGATCTTACTTGCGGTCTTGAAAGGCAATGTCACGGCCCTTGAGGCTGTTGTCCGCGCCCCCAGCGTCCCCGCTGCGGAACTGCGCGTATGTCCGATTGGGCCACCGGATTGTGACTATGCTTCTATCCAGGCTGCTGTGAATGCGGCCAGGTCAGGTGACATCATCAAAGTAGCGACTGGTGTCTACACTGATGTTCATAGAGCTAGGTTAGCTGCGCAGGAGTATGTTACCCAGGTAGTGTATTTGACAGGTACCATCACCATCCGGGGGGGATATACCACCACCAACTGGACCACCCCCGACCCGGACGCGAACCCTACAACACTGGACGCCGGGGGTCAGGGACGTGTGTTCTTCATCGAAAGGGACGCCGAGGTCGTCATCGAGGGCCTACGTATCACTGGTGGCGACGCAATTAAGGGCGACACGACTGATCCAGTCGCGGGGAGCGGGGAAAAGGGCGGTGGAACATATGCTGTCGAAGCCACGGTTGCCTTTAGGAACAACCACGTGTTCGACAACACGGCCTCTGCCGGCGGTGGGCTATTTCTGCGCGTTGGCGAGATCGAGTTCAGTGGAAACACCATCTCTTCCAATACGGCGAAAAATGCCGGGGGCGTGTACTACAGCGAGGGACCGGGCAAAGCCACGCTGAGCGGGAACACTTTCAGGTCTAACACTGCTACCGGCTCAGGCCCTACCCCTGGCCGAGGCGGCGGGCTACTGCTGTTCCGCAGCGGCCCAGCAACCCTCAGCAACAATGCTTTCATCGCCAATATTGCCGGGGACGGCGGTGGGCTGTATCTGGATGAGAGCGACATCACATTGGTGAACAACGTCGTCGCTGATAACAGCAGCACGGTAGGTAGTGGTCTATACATCAAGGAATCCTCTCCTCTCTTGTTTCACACCGCTATCGCCCGTAACAGCGGCAACCAGGGGGTCTACGTAGTAGGTGGAAGCCGGGTTGAGTTGGTCAACACCATTCTGTCCACGCAGACAATAGGTATCTATGTCGCAGAGGATGGCAGTCAGGCCTCTCTCGATGCAACGCTGTGGTACGCTAATACCGTTGATTGGAGCGGCGGGGTCAGCCACACCGGCGACCGAATTGGCGACCCAGATTTCGTTGACCCTGAGGCGGGAGATTATCATATTAGCAACGTGTCAGCGGCGCTCGACCAGGGCGTGGACGCGGGTATTGATGTGGATATGGATGGCGATGTACGCCCCCGGGGCCATGGATACGACATCGGCCCTGACGAGTATCCCGATTTCCTGAGCGTGGTCAAAGAGGCCAGCCCTACCCCCCCGCGGGCCGGAGAACAGCTGATCTATGTTATCCGAATCACCAATTACGGCGGCGTAACTTACACGGCTACTATCACCGACATCCTGCCGGCTCACGCCATATACAACGATGGCACTGTCACCTGGATATCGCAGACAATCTTGCCCGAGCCTGAGCACCCTTGGATCGGGTACATCACCGTCACGGTGGAGGCAGGCTATAGTGGGTTTCTCACCAATACCGTGGAGGTTGTTGGGATCTATAAAGATGAAAGGGAGACAGGCGCTGCTCGCCATGTCACTGCTAGCTTCGCTATCTACCTGCCGCTGGCGTTGCGTGCGTCCTGATCAGATAACCACTTCATTTGCACAGCCGTGTAGGACGCGTTCAATATGGCCCGGTTGTCAGTGACCGGCATGTTCGGTTGACTTGCACGCCAATAGAATGTATAATCAGGACTTGGGGATGTCCTTGAAGGTTTCGTTGGAAGGCCCCAGTTGGGTTTTCTGCGTGGGTTCGGTCAAACGCTTGATCGAAACCTTGGACTGAAGGGATGGTTCAGGCGATCCTCTCTTATCAAATGGGGTGCGCGGAGAGTACCAGAGTTCAGATCTGCGACCTTGTTGGTTGCGGTGGAGGTAAGCATGGCGCTGAAGGGGAATCTGCGGGATTTCAGTACAACGCAGTTGCTCAACCTGATCAATTTGGCGCGCAAGACGGGCACGCTGACGATTGACGCGGATGCTGCACGTTCGCGTCTGTGCTTTAAGGAAGGTAAGCTCATCTATGCGACGCAGGATGACCAGAGTGGTCACCTGGCTGTGGTGCTTCAGAAGGCTGGCAAGCTTACGGAAGATCAGTCCCGTGCGATCCAGTCCCGGATGGATATCAGGAACGACAAGGAACTGGGTCTATTATTGATCAATGCGGGCTATGTGAGCCAGGAAGACATTGTACGTAGCGTGCAGAGTTACATTTTGAGCAACGTCTATCCTCTCTTTACCTGGTCGGACGGGACCTTCCGCTTCGAAGCGAGCGTGCTGCCATTTGAAGACCGAATTACCATTCCCATAAACCTGGAGAACGTGATTATGGAAGGCAGTCGCCGCATGCAGGAGTGGGAGCGGTTGCAGGACGAGCTGCCAGACCTCGACAGGGCACTCAGGTTCGTTGAGCGGCCTGACGCGCGTATGCGTGACATCAACATGAGCGTTGAAGAGTGGCGTGTAGTCTCCTTCATCAATCCGCGTAATACCATCCGCCAAATCGCCCAGTACAACAATATGAGTGAGTTCCAGATTCGCAAGATCGTATATGCTTTGTTGCAGGCAGGATTGGTGGAGTTGATTCAGCCAGAAGGGGTGGTGAGGCCTGTGCCTGGTGCGCCGGGTAAGGCTCCTGTAGCTATGCGTGCTCCGGCTGTAAAGCGGGGCGTGGTCGAGAGACTCATAAGTTTCTTCCAGCAAAAATAGTCGTGACGTAGACGGGCAAGAGAGACAACAACGATGCAGACAGTCAAGATAGTAGTAACTGGCCCCTTCTCTGCAGGCAAAACGCAGTTTATTCAGGCGATCAGCGAGATCGATGTTGTTGCAACAGAGAGAAGGATCTCTCGTGACGAGGAACGTGTCAAGGACCAAACCACAGTGGCGATGGACTTTGGGCGTATCAGTGTAGCTGATGATTTGGTCCTCTATCTGTTTGGCACTCCTGGACAACGTCGCTTTGACTTTATGTGGGAGATTCTTGCTGAGGGTATGCTTGGATTCGTTGTCTTACTTGACAGTGTAAAGCCAGAGACTTTCCGCGAGGCGCGCAGTATTCTCGACACTTTTCGCGCTTATGCTCCTGTGCCCTATGTTGTTGGTGCCAATAAGCAGGATATGGAAGACGCATGGGAACCCGAGGATCTGCGCATTGCGCTTCGCATTCCTCGTGAGATCAAGGTGCTGCCTTGCGTAGCGACTGATAAAGAGAGCGTCCGGCAGGTCTTGCTGGAGCTTCTGTTCTCGGTCCTCGAAATAATGGATCAGGAGGGTTAAGAACGCGGGTGGGGGGAGCAGATGTGCTGTCCCGTGGCTGGGTTTGTATTGTGTAAAATACGCAAACCCTGCTTGCGTGCCTCTCAGTCACATTTTCTCGGCGGTCGGACCATGCGGGACGGCAGGTTCGACCGTCGTGTGTCATTGGGAACTGTAACCGCATTTTAACGAAACTGCAATGGTTTCTAAATCCTTCTTATACGGTATTCATGATATATTAGTGTGTAGTAACTATGATCCCTCTGTTTCAATATGCCGCATGGCCTTGAAGACTGAGGGAGCAGTTGCGGCGCTGCGAGTGATACTCTTATGAGTTCCATCGTTACCGATCGCGGACTGGTCCATTATGAGACCGTTGGCCGAGGCCGGCCTGTGGTTATGCTGCATGGCTGGCTCGAGTCCTGGGACCACTGGTTGGGAGCAATGGAGTCGCTGGGACGTGACTATAAGGCATATGCGCTTGACTTCTGGGGTTTTGGGGAATCAGGAAAACAGGAGGGCAGCTTCTCAGTCAAGGACTATGTCGAGATGGTGGACCAGTTTATGGGGCGGCTGGGGATCGAGCATGCTCCTATCATAGGTCATTCTATGGGAGGCACCGTCTCGCTCAATGTGGCGTTAGATCATCCTGAGCGAGTCAAAAAGGTAGCGGTGGTGGGTTCACCCGTCGTCGGCGATGGTCTGGCTCTCATTCTGCGATTGGCGGCACGGCGTTCTCTGGCTAGCCTGGCCTACCGTATGCCTGGTGCTATTCCACTGGGTGTCCGACTCTTCTCCCCATTCCTGGCACGTGACTGGAAGACCTGGTACAAGATGTTTGAGCGCGACCTGTCACGTACTACATTGGAATCTTTCCACTATAGTATTGCCTCATTGCGAAGGACGGACTTGCGTCCAAGGCTCAAAGAAATCAAAGTGCCGGTCATGGGTATCTATGGCCAAGCGGATCGTATTGTGGACCCCAAGCAGGGTGCTGTGTTGGCGCGAGGCACGCCAATGGCCGACATACGGAGCTTTGAGCGTTCGGGCCATTTCCCAATGTCAGATGAGCCCGAACGGTTCTACCAGGTGTTGCGCGACTTTTTGAATCACCGGTCTGACTCGGAGGAGCAGGGTGATCGGGCCTCCGGTATGAATAGCTCGGCCGTGGGTTTGACTGATGTTGATCAGTCTGCCAGACAATAGGTAAGCATTCGTATGACGGACGAGTCTGTATCGGAGGTTCAGGGGACGCCGCAGTATTTCTTTCCCAACAAAATGGGGCAGATTGTCTTCCTGGCGATGGAAGAGGTCATGGGGCGTAACGGAGTGAACGCGGTTTTGAATTTGGCCCGGTTGCAGCAGCGCATTGGGAACTATCCTTCGAACAACTTTGACAAGGAATGGTCTTTCGATGAGGTTGGGCAATTGCTGCAGGCTTTGGACGAGATGTATGGCCCACGGGGCGGACGTGGGCTGGCGCGGCGAGCTGGACGGGCCTGTTTCAGGTTTGGGATAAAGGACTTTGGTCCAATGCTGGGCATCGCTGATCTGACCTTTCGTGTTCTACCTTTGGGGATGAAACTCAAGGTGGGTTTTGAGGTCCTGGCTCAGACGTTCAACAAGTTCACTGATCATCTGGTGAGATTGGGAGAGGATGAGCAGTATTACAAATGGATCATGGAACGTTGCGGTACGTGTTGGGGACGCAAGACCGACTCACCTTGTTGCCATCTAGCGGTAGGGATTCTGGAAGAGGGGCTTTATTGGGTCGGCGGCGGCAAGAACTTTTATGTTGAAGAGGTGTCGTGCATCGCTGCTGGTGACCAGACCTGCACTATTCTGATCGGCAAGCAACCGTTGGACTGAGTCTACTGCTGAGTTCGAATTCAATGCGCAAGATCATCCTGCGTGACCGCCAAAAGATATTCCCATTCAACGAGTCTGCACGCGAGCTGCGTGTGCTCAACAAGCCACTGTGGCTATATCAGCGGGACTTGTTTGCGCCCTATGATGTGGAGGAGCGCGAGGTGGACTCGCTGATCGAGATTGATGCACAGAAGGTGGAGACGCTGGTCTATCGGGACAACTTGTTTTTCGATCAGTTCTTCCTAGAAGAGTTCATCCGCCGGGCCCGAGAGTCTGGCAAGGCCTGTCGGGCCGCTTTCCCGCTAGATGATCTATCCATCACTACTCACGCTGTGCATCTACAGCGAGGCATTCGCCCTGAAGGTGACGTGTACGTTGCCGATATGTGGTATTTCCCATACGGTTTCGAGCCCAATGCGCGCCCATTGGTGATAGACACCGAGCCGCACGAAATGGGTTACTATCACGTTCCGACTCATATGTCGAATGCGATGGGCGATCTGGTGTACCAAGTGCCTACCAAGGCGTTCTGTTCTATTGAGCATTGGGTTCACACTATCATTGCCAATGTCATCTTTGGGGTTTTCGCCAATGGTGCGCGGCTCGATCGCGAGATTGAGCGCAGTGTGGGAAAGAACCTGAGGATACTATGGCGTTCATTGTTGGAACGGAAGCAAGTTCTTTCTTCATCAGAAGTGGTGCGTATGGGTCGCAATTGTAGTATCGACCCTTCCGCTGTTATCAGGGGACCGTCTTGGATTGGCGACAATGTTAGCATTGGCCCGGGGGCCGTTATCGACGTCTCTGTCATCGGGAACAACGTAGACATTGGGACAGGAGGGCAGGTTCAACTCAGTGTGATATCAGATCGTTGTTTCCTTCCCTTTCGGGCTGCGCTCTTCATGAGTGTGATGATGGCGGACTCTATGGTGGCGCAAAATACGTGTCTCCAGTTTTGTAGCATCGGACGCGGCACCTTCATTGGCGCAGGCAATACCTTCACGGACTTTAGTCTAGTGCCCAACAAGCCGATTCGTGCCATATATGAGGGGGAACCGAGGGAGACGGGTATGCCCGTGGTAGGTGGCTGTGTGGGGCATCACTGTTACATAGGCTCTGGTATGGTGATACATCCGGCGCGAGCTATTGAGTCGGATGTGATTCTATTCGCCTCGCCTGAGAGGCGTGTGATTGGTCGAACGGTCTATTACGAGGACAGCGATCATTTCAAACTGAAGGAAGGGGCGGACCTGCATACCAGGATGTATGAGCGATGAACCCATGCACAGCGATCGGCAGGAGATGGGGAGCTTTGCGTGCGTGATTCATCCACTCAGACCCAAGCAAGATGTGGCGCGCAGGTATCCATTGCTGGCCAGGGTGTTGCCCACGCCGTTGATCCATTTCTTCTCGCGTTTCTGGCCTCCGCTATGCCTGTCTCGTATCACGGGCGTGCGCTCTGAGGCCACAGGGAAGGAGGTCAGGGGCTGGCTGCTGGCGTGCCCTCTCACTGCCGGGCAGATGTTGAAGCTACCGCCTCAGACGGCTTACAGGAAGATCATCGAGACCGGCGGTCTGGCCCAGAAGCAGGGGGCTGACATTCTGGGATTGCTGGCTTTTACGTCCGTGATTGGTGATGGCGGGGTGACCGTCGCTCAGCACCTTCGTATTCCTGTCACTACCGGTCGCAGCCTCACCGTGGCTGCGACGGTCGGGGGATTGGAGGAGGCAGCGCGGTCCAGAGGCGTGCAGTTGGAGTCGGCTGTCCTAGCTGTGGTTGGGGCGACGGGGAGCATTGGCTTAGCGTGTGCCATGTTGCTCGCTCCGATGGTGGCCGAGTTGGTGCTGGTTGGTCGGCCAAGCCCTCGTCGAGCTGAATCTCGCCTGGCAGAGGCTGCTGCCCTGGTCAGCGAGGCTGGGGCGCGCAGAGTGCGTACCTCGACACGGATTGAGGCCATTTGCGGAGCCGACTTGGTGCTGAGCACCACCAACGCTGTCAAGCCAATCATTCAGCCTGAGCACCTTAAGCACGGTGCGGTAATATGCGATGTGGCACTTCCTCCGGACGTATCGCCACGAGTGACTCGAGAGCGAGACGACGTGTTGGTCTTTGAAGGGGGAGTTATGGACATTCCTGGCGATGTGGACTTCCACTTCGATTTCGGCCTTCCCCCTGGCAAGGCGTACGCATGTATGGCGGAGACAATGGTATTGGCACTGGAAGGACGGTATGAGAGTTTTTCTTTGGGCAAGCAGGTGCGGGTCGGTCGGGTGCGTGAGATTGCCCAGCTTGCTCGTAAGCACGGTTTTAGGCTGACAGAGTTGTCGGGTCTGTCAACTGCTGGTTCACATAAGGAGGGAACATGGCCGAAGGTAGATTGATGATAGTGGAGGATGATGTTGATATCTCCAACATGCTGCGCATCTACTTTCAATCGCAAGACTATGATGTGACAGTCGCTGAGCGTGGTGAAGACGCGTTGGAGATGATCAGGCAACAGCTACCTCACATCATTATCCTTGACATCATGTTGCCGGACATGGATGGCTACGACGTGTGTCGCCACCTACGTGGCAACCTTCGTACAAGCCACATTCCAATCATTTTTCTAACCCAGAAAGATGAGCGCGCTGACAAGATTCAGGGACTTGAGTTGGGTGCTGATGATTACATCACCAAGCCCTTCGATCTGGAGGAACTCAAGCTGCGGGTCAAGAACGCTATGGTCCGTGCCCAGTATGAGAGTCTTACCAATGCGACCACAGGTCTACCCAGCGGCCGGTTGATTGAGGATCAGTTACGGAAACTGATGCGGCGAGAGAACTGGGGGATCGCTTACGCAGGCATCCGCGGCTTTAGCAAGTTCAAGGATGAGTACGGCTTTGTGGCAGGCGAGGAGGTACTCCGATTTACTGGTTTGGTCATGGGGAGAACGGTGGATAGCGCAGGTACAGCCAATGACTTCATTGGTCACATCGGGGGCGATGATTTCATTGTTATTACTGAGCAAGGTTTGGTCGAGTCTGTTGTAGAGGAGCTCTCGCGGCGCTTCGATGCAGAGATTGAGACGCATTATCCTTGGCAAGCGCGGCAGAAGGGAGTTGAGTTGATGAAGCTGTCTGTGGGTGTGATTACCACGGATGACGGTCCCTTCTACGATATTCGTGAGATTACCGAAGCAGCCTCCAGTGCCCGACGTGCGGCATCGGAAGACTGAAAGTCACTAATCTCAGGGCTTCAAGTTGGTTCCATAGGTACGGTCATAAAGGTATGAGTGGACTGCTGGTAGGGAAGCGCCGAGAGTGGTCAAGCGCACTGTTTGCTGCCGGTGCGGCGGCCTTGATGCTGGGCATAGCAGTATGGGGGATAAAGAACTCGCATGCTGCGGAGAGGCTTGTTGCTGGTGGGTTGCTCTTCCCTGTGATTATGATGGCTGTCCGCTGGAACAATTCGTTTGTGGTGTCCTTGCAGCCGTCATCGGGAGCTCTATCGGTGCCGGGTTGCGATGGCACTTTGGTCGGTGGTGAGGTCGATCGGGGCCCTGATCTGCAGCCTTCCTTAGAAGCGACATTGGACGCTATCCT